>Ga0208793_1000008_pt1 | contig 178233 bp, 221 predicted proteins | sample 17_taG_FD_184092 | JGI IMG/M metagenome (GOLD analysis project Ga0208793, IMG submission 184092) | Marine viral communities from the Subarctic Pacific Ocean - 17_ETSP_OMZ_AT15314 metaG (SPAdes) (version 2) | ecosystem: Environmental > Aquatic > Marine > Oceanic | place: Pacific Ocean... | reverse complement strand
CCACTATCACCTGAAATACCTGATGGTCCTTGAGCACCCGTTTCACCTTTTTGACCTTTAGGTGATTCACCTACTGCACCTTCATCACCTACTCCACCTTGAACACCTTTAGGGCCTTGAACGCCTTTAGGACCTTGAACACCTTTAGGACCTTGACCGCCAGTTTCACCTTTTTGACCTTTAGGTGATAATCCAATTATACCTTTTATACCTTTAGGACCTTGAACACCTTTAGAACCTTGAATACCTTTATTTCCACTATCACCTGAAATACCCGATGGTCCTTGAGCACCCGTTTCACCTTTTTGACCTTTAGGTGATTCACCTACTGCACCTTCATCACCTACTCCACCTTGAACACCTTTAGGGCCTTGAACACCTTTAGGGCCTTGCGGGCCAGTATCTCCTTTAGGACCAGTAGCTCCTTTTTGACCAGGAGCAGATGAACCTTGTGGGCCAGTTATACCTTTAGGACCTTGGTCACCAAGTGGGCCTTGAGGGCCAGTATCTCCTTTAGGGCCAGTAGCTCCTTTTTGACCTGCTGGTGATGGACCATTTACACCTTTAGGACCTTGAACACCTTTAGGGCCTTGAACACCATCTTCACCTTGACCACCAACAGGACCTTGAAGGCCAGTAGCTCCCTTTTGACCAGCAGCACCTTTAGGTGATGCGCCTACGGCACCTTCATCACCTACTCCACCTTGAACACCTTTAGGACCTTGAACACCTTTATCACCATTGGCACCAGATGGTCCTTCAGCACCTTGTGGGCCAGTTGCACCTTTTTGGCCTGCAGGTGATGGACCAACTGCACCTTGTGGGCCTTGAACACCTTTAGGACCTTGATTTCCTGAATTACCTTGTGGGCCAGTATCTCCTTTAGAGCCAGTAGCACCAGTTTCACCTTTTTGACCTTTAGGTGATGCACCTACTGCACCTTCATCACCTTGTGGGCCTTGAACACCCTTGGGACCTTGAATACCTTTAGGGCCTTGAGGGCCAGTATCTCCTTTAGGGCCAGTAGCACCTTTTTGACCTGCTGGTGATGCTCCATTTTTACCTTTAGGACCTTGAACACCTTTAGGGCCTTGAACGCCTTTAGGACCTTGAACACCTTTAGGGCCGGTTGAACCAGTAGCTCCCTTTTGACCAGCAGCACCTTTAGGTGATGCGCCTACGGCACCTTCATCACCTACTCCACCTTGAACACCTTTAGGACCTTGAACACCTTTATCACCATTGGCACCAGATGGTCCTTCAGCACCTTGTGGGCCAGTTGCACCTTTTTGGCCTGCAGGTGATGGACCAACTGCACCTTGTGGGCCTTGAACACCTTTAGGACCTTGATTTCCTGAATTACCTTGTGGGCCAGTATCTCCTTTAGAGCCAGTAGCACCAGTTTCACCTTTTTGACCTTTAGGTGATGCACCTACGGCACCTTCATCACCTTGTGGGCCTTGAACACCTTTAGGACCTTGAATACCTTTAGGGCCTTGAGGGCCAGTATCTCCTTTGGACCCGGTAGCTCCTTTTTGACCTGCTGGCGATGGTCCATTTACACCTTTAGGACCTTGAACACCTTTAGGGCCTTGTACACCTTTAGGACCTTGAACACCTTTAGGGCCGGTTGAACCAGTAGCTCCCTTTTGACCAGCAGCACCTTTTGGTGATGCACCTACTGCACCTTCATCACCTTGTGGGCCTTGAACACCTTTAGAACCAGCTGCACCAACGTCTCCGACACCACCAGATGGTCCTTGAGCACCTTGTGGGCCAGTTGCACCTTTTTGACCTGCAGGTGATGGACCAACTGCACCTTGTGGGCCTTGAACACCTTTAGGACCTTGGTTTCCGGAATTACCTTGAGGACCGGTGGGGCCAGTTGCACCTTGGTCACCACCAGGAGATGGGCCGGCTGAACCTTTTGGCCCTTGAGGTCCCGTTGAACCTGATGCACCTTGGGGACCAGTAGGACCTTGTCCACCAGTAGGACCTTGTGCGCCAGTTGAACCTTTTGCTCCTTCTAATCCATTAGGACCTTGACCACCAGTACTACCTTTATACCCCTTATTATCATTACCTTTTTGACCCTTTTGTCCTGCTAGACCGGCAGGACCCGGTGAAGTATCCGTATCGCCAAAAGGAGAATCACCACATTGTTCTGCAAGAACGATACCAAAGGAAGCTTCCTCGACAGGGTTGCCTGTAAATACACAATTGTCGGGAGCTCTATCTGGAATAGTACCTACTTCATCGAATACAGCCTCGTAACAAAGCAAAGAGTTTGGGCCAGGATCTACATCAAGCATAAATCTATCACCATAGTACATATAGCCGGTAGCTGGGTCACAACTGAAAATATTATATCCAGGTGGATTATGAACTATGTATCCATCTGCTAAGTAAACGTCAATGTCTTCAATAGCAATGGTATGTATGGATTGGTTTTGTATTTCGTATGCTGAAGTGATTAGTTCTTCAACTATACCACTATCGGTGTACTTTACTAAATAATCAGAATTTAAATTAACAGTATTAGCAGGTGTAAAGTAATACGAACCACTCGAATCTTTAATTAAGATTTTTTGATGTTGTGATACTGTAAGGTCACCACTATTGAATTCGATGACACTACCACTATGGGTTGCTTCAAATACAACACTGGCTACGCCAAGTGAGGTTGAAGATATATCAGTAGAAGACCAATTTCTAAAGTCTTGTTCATTTAAACCTAAACCTGGTAATACAACACCACTTACTGATGACCCACTTTGTAGAGTGTTAATCGTAACTGATGAACTATTTGGTAATCTTACGAGTTGTGTATTTAATCCTGCCATATTACTTGTTTATCTATATTAGTATGAACCACTTACGTACATATGAAGTACATAAGTACTACCACCATTATTAAATTTAAGTACACCTCTTGTAGTATCCCACGTCAATCCAGGTGATACACCACTAATTAGTGTACCAAGAGCAGAAATACCTTTTTGACCTTTAGAGCCTTGTAGGCCGGTTTGACCTTTTTGACCTTTAGCACCTTCAAATCCAGTTTGACCTTTTTGACCTTTATCACCTTGAGGACCCACATTACCTTGGGAACCAGTATCACCTTGAGGGCCAGCAACACCTTGAGGGCCAGTTATACCTTTTTGACCTTTATCACCTTGAGGGCCGGTATCACCTTGAGCACCTTGGTCACCTTGTGGGCCTGTTCCACCAGTTGGACCAGTTGCACCTTGGTCACCTTGTTGACCCTTTTCACCATCTGAGCCGGTTTGACCTTTTTGACCTTTATCACCTTGTGGGCCAGTTACACCTTGAGGACCTTTATCACCTTGTGGGCCAGTAGCACCTTGAGGGCCATCAGCACCTTGAGGGCCATCAGCACCTTGAGGGCCAGTTTGACCTTTTTGACCTTTATCACCTTGAGGGCCGGTATCACCTTGAGCACCTTGGTCACCTTGTGGGCCTGTTCCACCAGTTGGACCAGTTGCACCTTGGTCACCTTGTTGACCCTTTTCACCATCTGGGCCGGTTTGACCTTTTTGACCTTTATCACCTTGTGGGCCAGTTACACCTTGAGGACCTTTATCACCTTGTGGGCCAGTAGCACCTTGAGGGCCATCAGCACCTTGAGGGCCATCAGCACCTTGAGGGCCAGTTTGACCTTTTTGACCTTTATCACCTTGAGGGCCGGTATCACCTTGAGCACCTTGGTCACCTTGTGGGCCTGTTCCACCTGTTAAACCTTGAGCACCTTGGTCACCTTGTTGACCTTTACCACCATCTGCGCCTGTTCCACCTTTTTGACCTTTATCACCTTGTGGGCCAGTAGCACCTTGTGGGCCTTTATCACCTTGTGGGCCAGTTGCACCTTGAGGGCCATCAGCACCTTGAGGTCCTGTTGGACCAGTTGCACCTTGTGAGCCAGTAGCTCCCTTTTGACCTTTTGGTTGAGTTGGACCGGTTGGACCTACCGCACCTTGTGGGCCGGTATCACCTTGAGGACCGGTTGCGCCAGTTGCACCTTGTGAGCCAGTAGCTCCTTTTTGACCTTTAGGGCCTGTTGGGCCAGTATCACCTTGTGGGCCTGTCCCACCTTGAGGGCCTGTTTGACCTTGAGGACCTACTACACCTTGAGGGCCTGTTGAGCCAGTTCCACCTTTTTGACCTTTATCACCTTGTGGGCCAGTAGCACCTTGTGGACCTTTAGCACCTTGTGGGCCAGCAGCACCTTGTGGGCCAGTTGAGCCAGTAGAACCTTTTCCACCTTGAGCACCAGTCCCACCTTGTGAGCCAGTAGCTCCTGTTGCACCTTTAGGGCCGGGATTTCCTTGAGCACCTTGAGGGCCAGTTAAACCAGTAGGTCCGTTTACACCTTTAGCACCTTGTGAACCTTTTCCACCTTGTGAGCCGGTAGCTCCTTTTTGACCCTTTCCACCTTGTGGGCCAGTAGCACCTTGAGGGCCAGTAGCACCTTGAGGGCCAGTTGCACCTTGAGGACCATCAGCACCTTGAGGTCCTGTTGGACCAGTTGCACCTTGTGAGCCAGTAGCTCCTTTTTGACCTTTAGGACCGGTTGGGCCAGTATCACCTTGTGGGCCAGTAGCACCTTGTGGGCCTGCTCCACCCTGAGGACCCACTCCACCTTGAGGGCCTGTTGAGCCAGTTCCACCTTTTTGACCTTTATCACCTTGTGGGCCAGTAGCACCTTGTGGACCTTTATCACCTTGTGGGCCAGCAGCACCTTGTGGGCCAGTTGAGCCAGTAGAACCTTTTCCACCTTGAGCACCAGTTCCACCTTGTGAGCCAGTAGCTCCTTTTTGACCTTTAGGGCCAGGATTTCCTTGAGCACCTTGAGGGCCAGTTAAACCAGTAGGTCCGTTTATACCTTTAGCACCTTGTGAACCTTTTCCACCTTGTGAGCCGGTAGCTCCTTTTTGACCCTTTCCACCTTGTGGGCCAGTAGCACCTTGAGGGCCAGTAGCACCTTGAGGGCCAGTTACACCTTGAGGACCATCAGCACCTTGAGGTCCTGTTGGGCCAGTTGCACCTTGTGAGCCGGTAGCTCCTTTTTGACCTTTAGGGCCTGTTGGGCCAGTATCACCTTGTGGGCCAGTAGCACCTTGTGGGCCTGCTCCACCTTGAGGACCTACCCCACCTTGAGGACCGGTTGAACCAGTTGCACCTTTTTGACCTTTTCCACCTTGTGGGCCAGTAGCACCTTGTGGGCCTTTAGCACCTTGTGGGCCAGCAGCACCTTGTGGGCCAGTTGAGCCAGTAGAACCTTTTCCACCTTGAGCACCAGTTCCACCTTGTGAGCCAGTAGCTCCTGTTGCACCTTTAGGGCCGGGATTTCCTTGAGCACCTTGAGGGCCAGTTAAACCAGTAGGTCCGTTTACACCTTTAGCACCTTGTGAACCTTTTCCACCTTGTGAGCCGGTAGCTCCTTTTTGACCTTTTCCACCTTGTGGGCCAGTAGCACCTTGTGGGCCAGTAGCACCTTTAGGGCCAGTTGCACCTTGAGGACCATCAGCACCTTGAGGACCTGTTGCGCCAGTTCCACCTTGTGAGCCGGTAGCTCCTTTTTGACCTTTAGGGCCTGTTGGACCAGTTCCACCTTGTGGGCCAGTAGCACCTTGTGGGCCTGCTCCACCCTGTGGACCTACTCCACCTTGAGGACCGGTTGAGCCAGTTGCACCTTTTTGACCTTTATCACCTTGTGGGCCAGTAGCACCTTGTGGGCCTTTAGCACCTTGAGGGCCATCAGCACCTTGTGGTCCTTTTGAACCAGTGGAACCCTTTCCACCTGTAGCACCAGTTCCACCTTGTGAGCCAGTAGCTCCTTTTTGACCTTTAGGACCGGCATTCCCTTGAGCACCTTGAGGGCCAGTTAAACCAGTAGGTCCGTTTACACCTTTAGCACCTTGAGGGCCTGTTCCACCTTGAGGGCCTGTTGAACCTTTGGGGCCGGTTGGGCCAGTTGCACCTTTAGGACCAGTTACACCATTGTTACCAGTTGGGCCTTGAGGTCCGGTTGGGCCGGTAGAACCACCAGGTCCTTGTGAACCAGTAGCTCCCTTTTGACCCTGTGCACCTTGAGGTCCTTGAGCTCCAGTAACACCTTTATTACCAGCTTCTCCTTTTTGACCCTTTAGACCAGCTGGACCAGTTGGACCCGTATTGTGGAATAGTAATTTACCTACATAGTAATTGTGGTCAGGCTCTACCTCTATACTTATAATATCTAACGATTCTTCTACATACCTTAATGAGGTAATGTGTAGGTCGTTGTGTAATTCTTTTTGTTTGTTGAATGCATTTATTGGTGAAACCCACTCACCCATTAGGGTTAAGATTTTAGCATCAACTGATGATTTTACGTTAGAACCATCTGAAAGGGTGAATTCAATGTAAGAGCCGATTGTTGATGTTTTTACCCAAACAACTTTATTGTCTCTTACGACACCACTTTTTATTTCAAAACCTTTTACTACGTCACCCGGTTGTATGTCACCAATATTTTGGAGACTCCCATTGATGTCTATTAAGGTATCTTTATGTAAACCGTGTATTAATTCCATATTACTTTATCCCTTAACTTGTTAACCTAAGTACAATCATCATATTGTACAATTCAGAAGTATTAGTTTTTTTATCAAATTCAAGACTCAATCTATCTCCGTTACTAAATGAGTAATTTGAAGCCCCAAAGTTAAAGGTTACATTAGTACCTGCACTTTGTAACGTTTCCGTATTTGTAGAGGATTGTTGCGAACCACCATTATATAGTGAAATATCACAATCGTCCTGAACTGAATTAGTTTGTTCGGGTGATACAATTATATCTTCGATGTAACCAGTACATGGTGCTATAAAGGTAGTGAATGCTCTATTAGGGAGTGATTGTATATCAGATAATCCTGAAAATGCGACATAACCAAAAGGTGAATTTTTCGTATCTATTGTCAATTGTATTGGGTGGATTTCATTACCAATAGCTACAGCACCTATATCAGAACGTACTTGAGTACCAGTTCTAAAATCTACATTACTATTTGAGTCTAATACTAAGAACTTATCAGTATCAACACCTGCATTACTTAATCCAGTTAATTTTATATCCGGTGTAGTAATTTGTTGAGTTACATCCATTGACCCGGTAAATCCATGGGTATCATTAGAAGTATCACCAAATTGGGTTGACCCACTACTAAATGTGGTAGTCTTATGTGTTACAGAGGAACTTACTATATAAGACTCAGCCGTTAGTGTTCCAGTTACTACTAATGAACCTGTAATAGATAAATCACCAGTGGTGTTTATACCACCTGATTGTACTTTAAGTCCATTCTTTATTACAAATTTATTTGACATTTTATTTCCTCGTGTTTTTCACTTTCCAAACTTAGGATTTAATTTATTTTATATACTATACATACGTTCTACGTTAAACAAAATAGTTCCACCACCGGCGGATGTTATCGATAATGTTAACACACCGTTAGATGCTGTTGCTGAGAATTGAGCTGGACTTGAACTTCCAGTTCCAATATCAGTTGTACTATATTCGGTCATCGCTACCTCGTTACCACTAACAACAATAGTTAATTGTCCAGAACGCATTGCACTACCCTCTGAAATATTGTAATGTATATGGAAAGACGAACCCACTTTTTGATAAATTACATGAGTGCCTACTCCATACTGATGACCTTCAGCTGTTTTTTCTACTGAGTTGCTAGTGTTTCCGTGATTTGTATGAATTGTGAGAGACGCTGTGAATGGTGCTGGGGTTCCAGGGATATTATCTCCAAGTTCCAAACCATTCCCTTTGAAGGCCGGTGATTTAAGTGTATCAACTTGGTTACCACCCCATTGGTCAAATTGAAAACCTTGACCATATTTATTTTCGAGGATTTTAAAAGCAGAATCACCTTTAATTCGGGCAGTATTAGACCAAATAGCTAATCTATTAGATGATGCTCCAGTATCATTTATAACGTAATTACCACTAGCAGCATCAAGCCCAGCAATATCACTTGCAATTGATGATGATAGTGAAGTAACACCTATATCATCATATAATTGCGTACCACTTCTATATTTAAGTTGGTCACCATCCAATACAACAAACTTGTCAGTATCAGTTGTTGCTTGTACTTGCTTATCTGTTTTAATATTAACCGAACCACTAAATTGTGCTGGTCCGATATTTTTTAATGTATTAGAACCCGATATAGTTAATGATCCAGTTATAGAAAGACCACCTTCAGCAATAATAGCTGGTTTTATTCTAAGAGTATTTGCACCATATGGGTTTGTTAGTCTACCAATCGAATAAGCATCACTAACATCAGTTCTCATTTTAATTTGAGCTGATGTTGGTGTTGTACCATGTGCTCTAAGACCTACTATGGTAGCACTTTCTTGTTCCATTGATAGGAACGAATCATATTGTGGATTTGAAACATCACCACTTGAACCAGAACCCACAATAATCTGCATTGCAGATGTTCCCGAAACACTTGGGTCATTGATTACATTAAACTGACCATGGTGTACTAACACATCACCGGTAGTTATATTTTTATTTAACTTTAACCGAACTGAACTCGTTATAGCACTTGTTGAACTAAAGAATGGAATCTCAGTTGCTGCACCACTAAGGTTAGAAGCACCAGTACCACCAATATCTGAAAGGACCTCAGTGCCGGTACGATAGTCTACGTCACCATTAGAGTCTAATACCAAAAACTTGTCAGTATCAGTTGTTGCGTGGTTTACGTTACCAATGTTAAGAGTTGCTGCTGTATGTAGGTCATCGTCAAATTGAAATCTACTATTGGTACTAGACCAATGTAAAGACACATCAGCCCCATCAATATAAATACCTGCACCGTTAGCGGCCGTAGGATTAGCTGACCCACTTGCTATTTTTATAAATTTATCTTGAACATTAAGTTCAGCTACTTGTAGGTCTACTTTACTACCTAATACTGTAAGGTCACCTGTTAATGTTAAACTATCAAATGTAGGTGAATCTGCGGATTGTAAGCCAGTATCTACATCAGAATTAACACCATTTATGGTAGCTCTAACAGTACCTTGAGATGGTGATGAGAATGTAGACCCACTAAGTACACCTTCAGTATTTAATTTGAGTTTGACATCAGAATCACCATAGGTTAATGTATCCAATGATGCTAATGAAGCTGATACACTTCCCCAATCATTGATTGTAATATCGGTGGAGTTTATTCCACCTGATGATGTAATTTGATTTAAAATTGCATCACTACCGGAAGTGATGACTTTTTTCCAATTCGGCATATCCTTTTCCTAATTTGCGGTTGGTAACATTTTCATGCCCACTTCTCTTTCGAGCCAACAACCAGGTTTATGTTTGATTAATCTCTTATAAATAGTTTACTATAAAATAAAAACCACATAGATAATTCAGATTTGGTAGTAGATTGGTTTATAATAAAAAAATCCCCTACTTTTGTAGAGGATTCTTAAATTATTCCTTTGTAATGATGTCACCCTTTTTAGGGCGTTCACTTACGGGTAATTCTAATAATTCAAGTTCCATTTGAACTTTTGCCATTATACCTGTGATTATAGGCGCTTCCTTACCACGAATTTCCATTTTGTTTAATGCAATTTGGACTATCTTCCAATCACTTGCATTTAATCCTTCGTAACTTTTCATAATTAAATTAACTTAATTTTTTAATTTCGTTTTGAATCTTCATAGCTAGTTTGAATACTGACTCAACTTGCTTACCTTTAAATGAAGCTTCACCCAATCCGATAAGAAGGGACTCAAGCTCACCCTTAGTGAGCTTGAGGGTTCCCTCTTTATCATTTTGAGTTTTATTGTTGGACAATCCCAACTTTTTATGTAAACTCATATATAACCTTTTCAACATTAATAAATTACGCTGTTTGAATCCAAATACACTCACCATTATCTACAGCGATAGTACCCACACCTTGGAATGTTGCTGCGGCCATATTATGAGAACCAGCACCAGCCATTACTTGGATGTTACCTAATTTAGATGCAGCTGTTGCTGTAACGTCACCCGCTTCAACATCTGCAGCGTAAGAAAATACTGAATCACTATCATCATAGAATATAGCTGAACCAGTATTGATATTAGTAGTGTTAGCACCACCGAAAATGATACCGGTATCACCACTAGCTGAACCAGAATTCAATAAAATGAATGCGTCTTCTACGTTCAAGTTTGCTACGTTCAATTCAGTTCTTGTACCTTCAACTGTAAGATTACCCGTAAGTCTTAAATCGGCGAATACAGGCGAATCAGCTACTTGAAGACCCAAGTCAATGTCGTTACCAGTAATTGTTACTGTACCTTGTGATGGTGAAGATGCAGCTACATAAGATGAGGTAGTCGCAGTGTCAGCATTACCCGTTACATCACCTGTTAAGTCACCAATAAACCCATTACTTGCAGATACGATAGATGCAGTTACTTGACTTAGACTAATAGTATCATCCAAGTTAATAGTAAGGCTGTTACCGGCTGCTACTGTATCTACGTTTGTACCACCTAAGATACTAAGGTGTTCAGCATCAGTAATTGTACCATCTCCAGTCGAACCAGAGAACTCTAAGTCATATTGTCCTTGTTCAAGACCTAAGATACGACCTGAGATAGATGCAGAGAACTCAGTTGCAGTTTGACCATTACCAGTCGCATCGAAGTTAACATCATCACCATCTACATAAGATGCAGTACCAGTTAGATTACCAACTACATCACCAACAACATTACCTTGAATTGATGCAGTTACAGAGTTGAATTGAACATCATCAGTTGATGTTAATCCTAAGTTAAGTTCAGTTAGTACACCATTGAATGATGAGGTAAACTCACCTTGAGCGGTAGAACTTACAGATGATGCTGATATAATTCCATCACCTGCGCTTGATAAATAATTTGAGTCATTTTTTAAATCCGAGATATTACTACCGGATACAATGACCTTTTTCCATGTTGCCATAATTAATTTTCCTTTGTTTTTGTATTAATACAATTAATTGATATATCGATGTAACTTTTTTAAAATTTATTTTCTTATTATAAGTATGTTTTTATTATTTTAAACATCACCAATACCAAAGTAAAAATTAGATGCTGAATATGCCATTGCACCTTCTTCTACATTTGGTAGTGTTGTGAACTCCGTTAATTTAAATAACCCATTATTTACAGTTACAGATCCAGTAATTTGAAGATTATTAGTTGTTGTATAATCGGAACCTACTTGTGTGAATATTCCACTACCACCACTACCACCAGAACCAAACCCACTTCTTGCAGCAGATGCTGATATGAATGAATCTGAAATAAATGATGATGTAGCAACCGACATTGATGAGGTTTGTGATGCTAGAATAAACGATCCCGTATCTGCGGAAGTTAAGAATGAGCCAGTTTGTGATGCTAGAATAAACGAACCCGTATCATCTGCGGTAAGTGCTCCACTTGCTCCGAGTGTTACTTCATTCCAAGTAAAGGTATCAGTAAATGTAACTGGTGGATTTGCCGCAGTGATTGTTAACGAATAAAATTTTGATACATCTTGGACAAACATCAACTGCCCATCTTCAACATAGTTAGAGTGAATGTTTCCCAAATCGCTAAAAGTACTTACACCATATAACGCACCTTTTATTAAACCAATATCAGCTAATACAGTATTTGCTGATTGGGCGGCTGATGATAAGACTAATTTACTTGTAATTGCTGGCATTTAATTATCTCCTATTATGGTGTAGAATTATCAGGTCTAATGTCTAATAATATATTTGATGAACCGGCTACTGGATTTACTGTTGATATTATAATATAATCATCAAATCCATTTACTGCTGAATCTAAGGTTATCTTGTGTATATAACTTTGTTCAGTAGTACCTAATCCACTACCTATATTTGCGTTGTCAACAGCTACCTCTAAGTTAGAATAACCATTTGAATTGTAACCATCGCCCATAATTGTAGGTACATTACTCATCGAAGACCCACTTGGGATAATTATAGCGACACGGTGTCCTGAATTCTTATTCATTCTACCAAAGGATTCGCTAATATCATATAAGTCAGTCATTGATTTGGAATTCAACAAAGTTGCTGTATAAGAACTACCAAAACTATAAGATAGACTTGTTCCACCCAAACTTGATTGTATTATATCAGCAAATCCGAATCCACTATATACAGTAGCGGTTGATAATGTTGAAGGAACTACGTTTGTTGCGGCTGAATATCCAAGAGTATTATTGTAGTTTGTAGAAGACAACCCAATATCATAAATATAAACAATTGGGGCTGCTGCTGGAACTGCTCCAATTGATGATGTTCTTGGGGTGTGGACAAAATCCTCACCATATGCATCGTTAACTGAGACCATGTAATGTAAATCAGCTTGACTTGTAACTGAATTGTCAGCGGCGTTAATAAAGTATGAAGATGAGTTTACATTTTGTGAGTCCAATGCTACCTTAGATGCGTCTCTACCACTAATAGACGCGCTAAATGGTGTATCGTTTTCAGTATCACTTATAGTAAATGACCCCAACTTAGTACCGGCCGAAAGAGGTGCGTTTACAGTTTCATTACTAGCAAATGTTACACTTGGGTTTACATTATTTCTAACTTCAATTGTTATAGTCTCTGCTCCTGCGTTTCCATATTGGTCAGTCCATGTTATAGGTGCCGTGAAGTTTGCTCCATTTGCGTATGAACCACTTACATTATCTTCAATAGTTAATATACCAGTTGAAGTTACGTGTACAAGCGAACTAACAGTTGCAAAATTTTGCTCGGATTGACTTCCATAATCTGGAGAATAATTTACAGATAGTTGTGCGGCTGAACCTATTCCATCAGTATCAGTTGTGATATTAGAACCACTTAGTGCGGATTCTATTATGTTAAATGAACTTACACTTAAACTACCACCACCTGCTTGTGATATGGTAATTGCGTCAGAGTATACTCCTTGGTTAAATCCATGTACATCTTTAACATTTGCGTTATAATTGTATGTTCCTGCTGCTAATGCTCCGTTTGCACGAATCTCAAATGAGTTACCACCAATATAAGATGACGAAAGACTCGATGCGTTAGTACCACTTAAATTAAATGTGTTGATATTTAAAGAATCACTCTCAACATCACCCCATGTTAATGTGGTTAATAATGCATCATCAATCGCTAAGTTTGTATTTAAATTAGCAGTGGTTTGTGTATCACTTGTTACACTTGGTGCGTTATTCGGAGTAACGCTTATTGTGATTGGTTGTGAATTTGGATTACCATATTGGTCTGACCATCCGATGGTCGATGTAATAGTGGAACCATCTACATTACTACTACCACTAATATTATTTCCAACTGTCAGTACACCAGTCGATGAACCAACTGAGATAAATGGGTTGTCTGAAGTAAAGTTTTGTGCAACCGGCGACCCATAACTTGGTGAATACGTTACACTCAAAGTTTTAGCAGTACCAATACCAGTTGTGGTATTTGTAATACCATCACCATTTGTAGCAGATTCAATAATAAACAAATTACCAGGAGATGTTAGAGTACCATTGTCAGCTTGTGCGATTGTAATATCATCTTTATAAACACCCGTTCTGAATCCGTGTACATCCTCTATGCTCGCCGTAAACGAGATAGTTCCTGCTGATTGGTCACCATTTGCATATAATCCAAAGTTATTAGACCCATCATATGAACTTGATAAGTTAGAAGCGCCAGTGCCTGTTAAAGTGAATGAAGATACATTCAATGCATCACCTTCAGTATCAGTCCACTTTATAGTGGATAATAGATTACCATTAGTTGCCTGATTGGTATTTCTATTTGTAGAAGTAAGTTCTGCGGCTGTAGGGGCGTTATTGATTGTTAGAGTAATACTAACTGAACCACTACCTATGTTATCAAATTGGTCTCTATAAGTAATATTTGAACTAATTGTTCCTGGATAGTCATCACCACTACCACTAATGTTAGTCCCAACACTCACATTACCATTACTCGCGACACTAAGTTGTGCATTCGATGATGTGAATGATGCAACTGCTGCTGAATTATATTGTGGTGAGTATGTTACTGACAACTTAGCCTGAGTTCCAGTTCTACCATTTGAGTTAGTAACAACACTATCGCCAGTTTCAGCCGATTCGATTACATAAAATACACCATTTGCACCAGGAGTACCAAGTCCCGCTTCAACGATTGTAAATGAAGAACCCGATGTTGAGATATTACCATAACTATCAGCGATACTTGCAGTAAACTCGTAAGTAGTAGACCCACTCAAATTGGTTAAAGCACTTACTTCATAAGCATCACTATTTCGTGATGCAGTTAATTGACCACTTGGGTCAGTAAATGAGAATTGACTATGGTCAATAGTATCACCAATACCAAATTGAGGTTCCGTGAATGAAATTACACTTAATATATTTGATGGTCTAGCACCATTTGTGTTTAGATTAGCAGATGTATCAGTAAATACAATTGCGTATGGTTTATTATCGGTAATCGTTAGAGTATGGTCTCTATATTGTTTTGTAGTTTCAAATGAAGTTTCAGATGCAGTGATTTGTATAGCCACAGTGTCACTATCTGCGAAGTGTAAGTTACCACTAATAGCAGTATCCACTTCAAGAGTTACACTTGAACCCGTATAACTTGTTGCGCTATTTTGTTGGAATCTAACATATCCACTTGGTACACTATTAACTTCCCACATTTGAGATACAGCTGAAGTAAATGTTATATCACCTGAAGCGTATCCATTTGAATTGGTTGTTAAATTTTTTCCAGTCAATGCACCTTCGTGGACATAGTAAGTACCACCATTTACACCAATACTTGAAGCAGCATCGTCTGCGATTGGAATTGTAATCAATGCACTTGCAGAATCTATGTTATAAGCATCTCCGACATTTACTCTATACACATACCTATTTGCGATATCTGAGTTTAAGAATACTGAAGACTTACGAGTAACAGCCCCTGCAATATTCATTTGGAATGGGTCTGCGGTAGGGTCGGTTAATGTAGTACCCCCAAGTGATGAAGTGATATTTGGATTTGAAATGTCACTTCCAGAATGGGCCGATACCAATGTAAAGTCCTTATACAATATTGTATTAGCAGGATTACTATTATCAGTAGCAGTAATACTACCAACAGAAGTACCATCCGATGAGTTTTCGTTTAAACCTGATAACGATTGATTTTGTATTCCTGGACCTAAGTTATCAACTACCTCTACTCTGAATGGTAGGTGTGTTATATTTGCGACATCGTAACCTAATTCATAATTTGCATCTGATGCGGTGATTATAAATGAGTATGACGTTAAACTCTCGTAATCTAAAGAACTTGTTACTTGAACAAGGTCTATATATTTTGATACTCCAGTCGTACCAATTGTAAATGAGAAGTGGTCAGTTCCTAAACTACCTGTTCTAATTGTTAGTGCATCACTATCAGCATCCGTAACATAGACTCTATATTGAGTTTTAGTTTCAGCAGATGATGATTCATCCAAAGATGCGGTAAATGCCGTAATTGTATTTCCACTTACACCATCAATTCTAAAAGATGGTGCTGAGTTTGGGGTTACACGAATGTATATAGTTTTTTCAACTACATTATTTTGGCCATCGGTTACTTTAATTAAGAATGGATGTGAACCTGATCCTGGAGTATTATCAGTATTCATAGCTCTACTCGAAGAAGCCGTAGCTCTAACTACACCAGTAGTAGATACCTCAAAGAAGTTATCACTATACGAATCTTGAACTGCCCAAGTTTGTGTATCACCAGGAGTGACATCTGTTGCTATGAGTTGACCAATAAATGCGTTACTGCCTGTGAATTCAGGTATAGTAAATCCATGAGATATAATTACAGGAGGGTCACCGAATGAACCACCTCCACCACCTCCACCGGAACCAAATCCGTAGCTGGCTGCTGATTGAGATACTGCTATTCTAAAATGTGCGGATGCTGTATCAATTGATATTACTTCAGATACAATGTCTATGCCCAAACCTTCGGCATAAGTCTCACCACCACCTGCACCGAATCCACTTGCGGCAGCAGATGCTGAAATGTATACATTGTCTATGATTGCTTCTACTTGTGTAGATGATGATATATTACCACTTGCGTTTGCTAATTCAACCCAATTACCACCATGAGCAAAATATGCTTTACCAGTTGCGTGAACGTGAGCAAACATACCATGGTAACTTGCAGCGTTTGGTAAGTCAGATAATTGAGAATAAACATTCCCAAAGAGGACTTTATTACCACCCATGTCTAAATCAGCTGATGTGATTTGGGTTGAACTACTAATTAACCCACTTGGAACATTAGTAAGTTGTGTAAAATCAGATGTACCACCACCAGTACCAAACCCACTTGCAGCAGCAGAACGAGATACTTCGGTATCAAAGTTTGTGATACTTGATGTATCAATCGAACCTGTAAATGAAGTTGCGATAATAGAGCCAGTTACATCTAAATTTGCACTTACTTTGTATTTACCATCCACAGTGGTCCATATGGATGAACCACCACCTCCACCTCCACCAGAAAGTGAGGATAAGTCAACTGTATTACCTTCGGTGATTGTTAACTCATTACTTGCTTGATTAAACGAAAGAGTTTGAGAATCAGAACCAGTATCATCGGTTAAATTTTCCAATGTATTAATTCTGCTATCGAATGATGCCGAATCATTTGGATATGTTACTTCTCTAAACCTATTATTAGCGGTTATAGCATTTTTTTGAAATGCTGAAATAGTAGTAGGTTTATTAGTTATTTGTGTATAGCTAACCTGGCTGGATGCTGAAATAACTCCATAAAATGAACCACTAAATGAACCTGTGTAGTCAAATGACATATAAATCTCCGATAATTATCCGTTTCCTCAATATATAAATAGTAACAAATTGATTAGAACTATTGAATAGAGTATAATAATCTTAAAACTTCATCTAACGATTCGTGTCTATGATTATCTTTCAAGGTAACAGTGTGTACAAATGTAGATTCTTTTAGTTTTGGTACATCATGAATAGCAGAGTCGTTATTGAATTTTAAATCAATTTGCTGACCATCTCCACATAATATCATTCGAGAGTTTTTACCCAATCTACCTAATACCATACCAAGTTGTTGTTTGGTTAAGTTTTGAAACTCATCTACTATAACAATTGCGTTGTCAAATGTTCTACCTCTAAAGTGTGATAGTGATACCAACTCAATACTCTCATCCTTTTCCATCTTTTCTAAAATGGCTGGTTTGTTATAAACCTTTCTCATATTGGAACGAATTGGTACTAACCAAGGTTCCATCTTTTCTTCGAGTGAACCTGGTAGAAATCCATTATCCTCATTGGAAACAGTTGGTCGTGTTATTACTATCTTATTTACTTCCCGTTTAAAGAACGAATCTAAAGCTATTTGGACTGCCACTAATGTTTTACCACTACCAGCCTTTCCTAAAACAAAACTAAATGGGTGTTTTCTAATCTCAGACTTTGTTAACTTTTGCTCGTCTGATAACGTTATTGAAAATTTTATATTCCCCTTCGGAACTCTCTTTTCTGTATTCTCTGGCATACTCGATGTCCTTTACTAATATAACAATTACTTTAGTATAAGTATGACTTGGGCAATAAAAAAGGGGGACCGAAGTCCCCCTTAATTTGGTTTTAATTTAAAAACGTACTACTATGCGAGTGTTTCTAAACCATTAACGTATACCTTACCGTAGAACTCACCTCTTACCATTTGCTTAGCGTAACGTGTCATTACACCTTTTCTTGGAGTGAAGTTTGTTGGGTCATATACCAACGGAGTCATGATTAATGGAATGTATGGAGCGTAAACTGCGCCAGTTTCCAAGAATTGAGCACCCTTGAAGCCCATCAATACGACATTAGATGTCAAATATGGGTTTTTGTATACTTGGTAACGATTCGCGAATGAACCTACTTGAGATACACCCATTGCGAATTGCATATCAGCACCAGTACCATTAGCAGCAAATCCTGGGATTGATTCCAAGATAGTTGCAACGTCAGGAGAAACTACCATAAAGTTAGCTCCACCTCTCATGGTCTTAGCATGAATTTGGTTAGATACTCTCTGAAGAACAGTACCAAGAGTTTGGAACCATTGTTGTTGAGTGTAACGTTGTACGTCATTTGCTGCAGGTGCAGTAAATGCTGAACCATTCCATGAAGAACCTACTTTAGCAGACCAGTGACCTTCAGTCAATGCGTTTTCCATCAACATATCTAAGATTTCGAGGTCGATTTCTTGAGATACGTATTCAGACAACATTGAAGTCAATTCAGCTTCAGCATCGATTGAGTGGTATGCGTTCAAATCTTGAGCGAATTCCGGCGTCCATTGTGCTTTCAACTTACGAGTCTTAGCAACGATTGGTACAGAGCGTAGCTCTACGTTCAATTCTGGAATACCTATGTCAGCACCAGTTTTGTCTTCGAAGTCACCACGAGTGATGTCAGTTGGTTGTTTCTGATATTTAACAGTTACATTACCAAATGCAGTATCACGAGCAACGAATACGATGTTTTCACCAGCTAAACGAGTGTACTCAGCGTAGTACTCGTCAACACCTTCGAGTGAGAATGCACGTACACCTTCACTATCGAAGTTTGCGATAGACGCAGTTTGAATAGCAACAGTTACGAGGTCAGTATCGTGAACAGCCCATACTGATTGAGAGAATGCTGAATCGTAGTTGATGTCAGACATTGCCAACGATGCAGTAGCGTAATCGTTTGTTCCAACAGCAGCTTCCAACTCTTGTGCAGCAGACTCATCTTCATTGATAGAGTATCCGAAACGACCTGCACCATAAAGACCTTCAGAAACGTCACCAGCAACTTCGGTAACACCGAATACTGAATCAGTTTGTGAATTCTTACCAGCACCAGTTTCGAAACCCGGCTGAGGAGTACCATACTTGAAGTCAAGATAGAATACAAGACCTGAAGGTAGGTTCATTGGTTGTACTGAGACGAATTCTTTTGCAGCGATTTCGCTGAAGATACGTCTTACTAATGGAAGAGCGACACCGGCCCACTCTTCAGAGTTTGCAGCAGTACCTGTGCTTGATGCTTCAGATACTAATTGCTTTGCTTGGTTTTCCAACAATGTAGCAATACTTGCTCTTTCGAAGTCAGCGTCAACGCCTTCCAAAAGACCAGTTTTTTCCCACTTGGCTACAAGGCCTTTAGCCTCTTCGCTCATTTTTTTGTTGAAACCAGCAGATTCGTTTAATAGAGAATTTGTGTTCATCTTATTAATCCTTTTCTTTTAGTTTTTTAATTATTTAATTAAACCAGCAAGCTTCTTAAATCTATCAGCAACAGCATTACCTTCAGAAATGATTTCTTTCTTAGGTGCAGTCGATGCCATAGGCTTAGACGCTAGTGATTCTTTTACAACTGTTTTTGGTTTTCTTGCAACATTCAAGTTTTCACCCAATGTAGCGAATACCAATTTTACTTCTCTCAAAGATTCAGCTCTATCGAAGTTTTCGATGACTTTCATCTTCTGACCTTCGTTCAAGTCGAATGTTCTGAACAACTTGTTAGTGTAAAGAAGTTTAGCATTCAATAAGTTTACCTCATTGATAGTACCTCTCAACGACTCGATAGTAGCGTATGCTTCTTCCAATTCCGTTGATTCTTCTACTTCTTCAACTTCTTCCGATTCGTAAGTTTCTTCAACTTCTTCTTCTTCAGACATTTCTTTCAAAGTAGAAATGATTTCTTCCAAAGAAAGTTCTTCGTCAAGTTCTTCCGACTCTTCAACTTCTTCTTCTGATTCCATTACTTCTTCAACTTTTTCAGTTTCTTCAACTTCTTCAGTTTCTTCAACTTCTTCTTCGTCTAAATCTTCACCTTCCATAGCAGCTTCAAGTTCAGCGATTACTGATTCAAGGTCGAGTTCATCTTCTTCCTCTTCATCCATCATCTCTTCTACTTCATCTTCTACTTGAGCTTCGTCTTCAGCTTCTTCGTCAGCTTCTTCGTCAGCTTCTTCTTCAGAATGCATTTCCTCTTCGTGAGAATCGATTTCGTCAGAAGCGATATCAGCTACCTCTTCTTCTTCATCTGATTCTAACTCTTCTTCCATTTCTTCCTCTTCAGATTTCATTTCATCTTCCATTTCAGAAACTTCGTCATCCGTTTCGGATTTCATCATTTCTTCCATTTCGTCTTCTTCGATTTCTTCTTCATCTAACTCTTCAGCTAGTTTATGAGAAAGCATAGATTGGAGTTTTGGAGTAAATGCCTCTTCGAGAGCCATTTTTGCGTTTGCTAATGCAGTTTCTTTTACGGCTTTAGCATCGGCGATTGCTTCTTTTAACAAATCTGATTTCATTTGTTACCTCCTAAATTAAACTTTTGGATAATAAGATTATTTTAAATCTTAATAGAATATAATAATATAATATGAATCACTCATTAGATTGGAGTGATATTAATTTACAATAAGTATGTAAATTTTACAATAAACGATAAAGTGTTTACTATTATCTTGCTTCTTGTTGTCTACGGACCCAATCAGCTCGTCTAGCATCATTCATTTGTTTACGTTTACGTGTAGTCGGTTTAGTGTATTCCCTATTTTGCTTGATAAGGTCAATTACACCATTATCTTTCATAATACGTTTCCACTTTCTAAGTGCTGCTTCAATGTTATTATTAATAACCCTTACACCATTAGCATGACCATATAGGAATAACTCCTCACGTTCTTTTCTTACTTTTTTTTCTCGTTTGTATGACATATATTTTATTTAATAAACAAAAAACACCCATCGAACTAACGATAGGTGTCTATAAATAGTGTTTGTAAAGTTAATTAAGACATTTTATCTAAACCATCTTTAAAATCAGATATAAGATTTCCAAATTCTTTTTGTTTATCGGCTGGTAACCTCTTAATCTTTTTAAGGTTCTTTTTGATAAATGATGAAAAATCAACACTTATTTCTTGAAGTCGTTCTAAATCACGATTCATTATTTCTTAACCTTACCTTTTTTGATATCTCTTTCAAGTTCTTCTGCAGCTCTTAATACATCTACAACTGATATATTAATTGGTACTTGACGATATTTTGATATTTTACGAACTGCCAACATCACAATTCTTTTTTCTTCGCTAGAAGCACCTTCTCCAATAATATCTTCGGTTACTGATTCAAAGTAAAGGTCAGACATCTTATCTTGAAGTTTAGGGTTTTTAAAATCAAACTGATACTTTTCCATTGCTCTTCTGGCTTTCAATGCCGATTTAGCAGCAACTACAAAGTATCCTTTTTTAGAACCACCTAATTTCTTTTGTAGTTTATTTGCTTGGTCTTTGGTACCAATACCCTTTTGGTTTCCCTTTGGGTCTATGATTGAGTATTTGTTTTCACTTAGTATATCAGTTAGCTTCATTGACGATTCTTCATTTACAGATTCTTTAGCGAATTCTTTAGCGTTTTCCTTGTCGTCCTTATCAACGTCTTTTACTGGAAATTCTTTACCATCTACTTCGAACTCATCATCACCATTAGCAATTGCTTTCGCTCTTGCAGCGCCGAATTCGTTACCTTCTTTGATTTCGTAATACTTACCAAGAACTTCACCCATCTCATCGTAACAAGACTCAAGTCTTTGTTGTAGGGTATTTACTTCTTTGATTGTATTAGTAAATACTTTGAATGACTCATTCATAGACTTCATGTGTCTACCAACAGTTACCTTGTCAAACCAATCTCCAGTTTCCTCAAGAGTTACCTTGTGTGCAGTCTCTACGATACCTTTAATAGATTCGTATACTTCTCCCAAATTACCTGAACGATAGATTGACTCACCGAATTTCTTGTATTCAGAAACAGCTTTAAGGAATTCACGCTTTTCTTCGTTAGTCATTCCCTTTTGGGTTTCTTCATCGTTTATCTTCATACGTTTGTATGTAGATTCGTTTAGTAGTTCTTTTAAATTTTTCATTATACTCCAAAATCACATTCACAATATCCACCAACCTCACACATGATGTCTCTCATCATATTGTTAGCTTTATTGTATTTATAAGTATTCTTTTTAACAGTAACCGATTCGTTTATCGTACCCTCGTTTGTTGGTGAGAGAAATGCTCCATGAGTTGATGGGTTAGAAACAAAGTCCCAACATATCAAATCAAAGTCTTGTTCTACTGCGACGGTGTCTTCACCAATTTGTTTTACGGAACCCATACCTCTTGACGAGATACCAACAGTACACCCAGCTTTTACTAATTCTTGTAAAATCTTTCCAGCTGGTGTATTTAGTATTTCAACTGTTCCAACAACATCATCACCATTCCATGATACTTCACGGATAATGTGTGATGTGTTCTTTAATTCGACTACACCACTTTCAGGATGGTCCAATTCACCATAAGCACGATTCTCTTTGATTTCACGTCCTTGGTATTTCTTTACTTCACGTTCTAAGATGTTACGTGGATACACTCTACCATTTTGGTTTTTAGCATCAGCACGTTGTAACACACCATTTACTAAGAAACGACCAGTCTGGTCCTTTGCTTCTTGTAACATAGTAGGTGTTACTTCAAATATCATTGTATCTACAAGTAGTTGTTTCATCTTAGTTTTCCCACACCTTTTTCTTACGATATAAATCAAAGAACACTCTTGCAAGTTCTCTACGTATCAATAGTCTGATATCTTCGAGGTCTTGTACTTCGAGGTCTTCGTTTAATTTATTTTTATTACACCCACACGACATACTATGCGCTCAATTCTTTTAAGTTACGAGCAACTTTTAACATTCTTTCTGAAATCTTACCGAATCTTTTTTGTGTAGACTTCCAATATTGTTCATTAGATACACCCATTTCATTTTTTAACTTAGTGTTCTGATTTACAATCTTTTCAACTTCGTACATCATTCGATTAATCTCTTTGATAGATTTATTTACTTTTTGATGTGCCTTCATAGAGTCATCTTTTTTGTAATCTCTATAAGTAGCTTCGATTATACGTTCTAGCTTATCTTCTAATTTCTTCATAGTTTTAGACTCCGTATTTATCTTTTTTGTTTTCTTTGGTTTTTTATAACCAAGTACCTCTATGTGGTCAGTATCCAAATCATCTTCATCTTCACTCTTTGCAAATGCGTTAGGAGTTTTAGGTGGGCCTGCTCCCCCATCCATATTAGATGTTACATTAGCCTCATCTACCTCTTCCTCTTTAAGAGTTTCGATTGACTCCAGCTCTTCAAACTTACCTTCCAATTGTTCTAGTAAGAATTTAGACATTTGAAACCCTCCGTAACTCTTGTAAAAGTTCATGATATCTTAGAAGAGATAAAATCTGATTCTCATTGATTATTTTAGAATTTGTAATGTTATCAATAAGATTTACAGTTTCATTTAGTTTTATTTGTGCTACTTTATCCGATACATCTACTGCTTTGAAACTTTTCTTTAGTTTCTTAACTTCAGTTATAACAAATGACTTTAATTTAGTTGAATTATCAACGTTGTTGATATAATTCTTTAAAATCATCTTTTGTTCTTCTGATAAAGTTGTGTACTTTGAGTTAAATGATTCAACCAAGAACTTATAAGCCAACAACCTAACTTCTTTAGATTGGTTGTTATACTCAGTATTATCAGATTCAGTTACAATCTCAACATTTGATTTAGTGATTACTTCGAGTATTGTATTTTTACAAGTAACGTACTCTTTTGGAGATGTCAAACTTGTATTTTCAAACATTTTGTAAACCGATGCCATTTCACGATAATTAGTAACACGATATTTAAAGAAGTCCTCCATAACAAATGACTCTTTGATTGATTTAATCAAATTATACTTTTGTCTACGAAGAATACCCTCATTTAAACTACCACGTTCTTCCAATACAATATTTAAAAACTCCTGAGCCTGATATTGGTTATCGAAGTTTTCTTTAGTTAAAGATTGATACAATTTTAACTCTTTGTTTAATTCAGTACCTCTTTTGAAATGTTTCTTTATTATTTCCAAGGCAAGAGAATCTTTGTTCGCAAGTGTATCGGATGCGATTTGCTTTACGAGTAATTCAAATAGAATACCCGTATTTTTAAACTTGCTGTGTTTTAATTTGGCCATTGTAAACCTTATCTATTACTATTCCAATTTATAAATATGTAAAAACTCATCAAATCGTGTCATCGATAAGATTTCTCTCATCTAATAAACCCGATTCAGCCTTTTCATCTTCTAATAAAGATTCATTTAGAATCTTAGTTGTTTTGCGTTTAACGTTTTTCAAAGATGATTTCAAAGCTTGTGTTTGCTCGTAAGCAAGTGGTGAATTTTTATACTTATGATATGTTGCGGCTGGTTTAATATCGGTCTTTTGACCAAGTGGGTCTCTGCCAAATGCACTATCATCCGTTTTATAGTTACCTGATGTTGATGGTCTACCAGCGCCATCAAACCCACCTTCAGGAGAACCACCATCATCGTTAGGTGTTTGATGCATTTGTGCCAAATCGTGTGGTGTGCCAAATGACTCGCCAGTTTTAACTGGATCATTACCTTCATCTTCAATTTGAGCTTGTCTAAATCCGAGTTTTAAATCTCCAATAACTTTACCTTGTTCAAGAGCCCACTCATCATCACTCATATTGAATATGTTCTTATACATCCATTCTTGAGAAACCATTTTGAGGTCTTTCATATCAGATACCAATGATACCTTCTCAGACCACAATGCAGCTTTCTCTTGTTCGTATATGATAGATGGGTTTGTAAGTTCCAACTCAAAGTTAACAAGGTCTTCGTTTTCGTAACCTTGTGAATATAAGTGAACAATTGCAATCTTAGTTAATTCAGAAAGAACAATCTTTTGGATTCTCTCAACTGAACGTGCGAATCTGATGTCCTCTTGTGCAAGAGTTGCCTTACCTTCAACTGACTCATCGTACCCAATAAATGCTTTTGGTACTTTTAGTGCAGCCATCATTCTATTTCTTAGGTATTCTATATCATCAATACCACCGAATTCCATACCACTTAGTGTATCTATCTCAGTACCACTTTGACCACCACGAACTGGTAGGTAGTAATCATCTAACATATTCATTAGATTAAACTTGAGATTGTAGTCACCAGTATTTTGGTCAAGATATGGTACTTTCTTCATTTGGTCAATGATACCTCTCATGTGGTTATCAACTTCACCAGGTGGAATGTTACCTACATCAATTTTAAATGTACGTCTTTCAGGTGCTCTCATAATTCTATGAATCATCATAGCATCTTCCATAAGAGTCAACTGCTTCCAAGTCTTTCTTGCACCTTCTAGCAACGAACGACCATATGGAAGGAAGTTTGTATCTGCTAATAAACGGAAATGTGCGATTTGATAGAACTCAAAGTAATCAGCGTTCTTGTTTACACTTGCACCATGAGCAGCACCCATTGAACCTAATTTAAATCTTACTTCGTATGGGTTTTCGGGATTAAACCCTTCTTCTCTTTCTACTTCGTATGCTGACATTGGTGATACGTTTACAATACCAACACCTTCTTCAATATCAAGATGTAGGAAGTAGTCACCATATTTATTCATACCACGAATCCAAGCCCAAAGATTGAACTCAATATTCATTACATCGTAAAATAGGTTGTGAAGAATCTTTTTTACGTTCTCGTCATTAGTTTTAATTCTAAGAACATCACCCATGTCATTTTTTAGAGTACACTCATCGGCGTATATATCTAATACTGAGTTTAGAATGGAATCTTTATCCATTGCTTCGTAATCAGTATATAGTTCTAATTTATTTGAATGATAATTAAATTGATTGTTATACGTTTCCCAATTTCTACGAGAGGTATGCATTCTACCAAACCTATCGTAATAAGATGAACCACGGAGGTTACCCTGAGATTGTAGTCTTTGAGTATCGATAGTTTGGGTACGACCCTTACCAATCCTACGGACAACAACTTGAGTGTTGAATAATTTTCCTAACCTATTAAATAGTGATTTATCTGCCATAATTTCGTCTCTAACTAAAAGTATATACTTCTACAAGTTATAAATATACAAAAAATAAATTAAAGTACCAAATTTAAAGTAACCAAGTTAAATCTTGGTCCTTTCCATGTTGGTCTTTTTGTTTCCATGGGTCTTGGCCGAGGTTACGGTTAGAATAAACACCGGTACTTGACTTACCCATATGCCCTAATGTAGTTCTCGTTAAATCCATACCCTGTTGTCTTAATTTTAATGCCGTATCACGTACCCAAAGACCGGTGGAGAATGATATCACCAAGTCATCATTATAACCACGTTGTGCTTCAGCTCTACTACCATTCCATATGAATACAAACAATTCGTCTATAAGTCTCTTAGAATGGATTATAGGGGTCCTCTCTCTCATATACATATCTAACTTAGATATTACTAATGGTCGAGTTCTACTTGTCATAGAAAATCCAGGAACCATATCCTCTTTACGTTTTAAGTCAAAACCTTTTCTGAGATGTATATCATCATCTATGTAACCTACATCTCTATATGAATAATATAGATTATCATAGTTTCTATCAATTACTTCTTGTATCACTGCCCAACCAATATTTGCGTTTTCAATCACCAACATTGCGTTGTTCCATTCCGCCGCTACCGAAGTTAACATTGCACCATATTGTTTAGTATCAATCTTACCTTTGTATTCTGCTACTTGTTCAACAGTCTCTACATCGAATACATGGAATGCTGAATAATCGGATGAGTCACCTCTTGCGACATCGGCAACTACTACATAATCACGAGAATAATTTGGATAGTCCCATAACCAATAGTTACCATCAAACCCACGTTTTTCAATTGGGTCTTTTACATACGTTTCTTCGTACCATTGTAATGTAGCACCTTCAACTACCGTATGGCCAGAACTGATAAAGTCACAATCACACTCTTGTGCTGCGCCCTTAGCTCCTAATAATTTCTCTTGTTCATCTCTCCACAATTGATTTCTCTCAGGATGTACCGTCCAATGTAATTCGGTTGGATTCCACTGGTCTCCTTGTTGACCTTGAACCCAAATCTTGTGAAACCAATTACCCACACCATTTGGAGTAGATAATACAATAGCACCACCACCGGTAGAAAGTGTAGATTGTGCCGAAGTCCAAATCTCTTCTACATTGTTAATGAATGCAGCCTCATCGATAATCAACATTGATAATGCTTCAGAACGACCAGCATCACCTGCGGCAGATGTTGCTTTAATTTGAGAACCATTTCGTAATCGTAAGGATAGTTTGTTATCTTCTTCAGTCTGACCCTTTAGCCACGTTGGTAAATTATCATGCATGAATCTTACCTTAGTAACAAGATTCTTAGCTACCTCTTGTTTGGTAGCAATTACAAGAATGTTTTTATCTTCATGAAACAACATCAACCATAGTGAATACCCGGCTGATAGTGTTGAGATACCCAACTGACGTGACTTGAGGATTACGTTGAATCGTTCCTCATTTACACTTGTCATTAAGTCTTCTTGAAATGGGTAAAGATTAAATAAAATCTTACCTCGGTGGGGGTGTTGGATATAACAATACTTCTTGAAGAAATATACTGGATCCTTAGCACACTTAACCCACTCTTCCCTGATTAGTGTTTTTATATCTTTTGGCATATCACCTATTATTTACCAAACTTCCAATACATACCAATTGTGTAAACGGGCTTGAAGTCACTATCTACACCTACCCCAATATTATATACATTACGTTTTTTTGTTTTGTATAAAAGATTACCGCTCAAGTTATATAATTGAGTTCGGTCACCATTTAACGTAGTACCCACATAGAGTTCACGTTTGTTGATGTAAACAGTATTAGTAATTGTAGTTGTTGGGATGAGTATTTCGGATTGAACATCTCTAAATGAAATTAGGTTACGTGTTATCGTATCGTTAATAGTAACATAACCTAGCGAATCTATAATAATAGTGTCAGTATAAAAGTATTTTGCGTAATAATCTTTTAATACTGATAATGTATCAATTGGTGTAGTAAATGTATCAATATTAACTACTACCTTCTCCACTACCTTTGGGATGTACTTGGTTTTTTCAATTTGTACAGTATCCCATTTTGTGACTACTTCAGTAATAACTTGTGGTTCGGTAATATCAGACCCGTTCTGACAACCACGTGTCAAAAATATAATAACTCCTAATACTACTATCAGAAGGGTCTTGATATCTCCGAAATAATTTCTCACAAATTACTTGTTGTAAAGTTCGTAAACTTTATTAATTAGATTCGTCTTGTTTAGTTTAGAATCCAAATCAACATTGTGGTCTTTTTTAGCAGCTTCAAGCATTTGTACTTTTGTCATCGAACGAAGTTTACTTTTAGTAACCTTTCCCTTAATGGCCGACATTACGTCTTTAAGTTCTTCTGCTACATCAGCAAACTCTTCTTTAACTGATTCTAGCTTTTCCTTTGCATCTGCTACTGTTTCCATGATTTGTTCATCAATGGTAGTTTTGTTCAATAATCTATTCCATAGACCGATGAACCAATTTTTAAGTTTTGTCATAATTCTCTCTTTTGTTAAACTTACTTGTTTATATAAGTATGTAACTCGGAGTTAATTAAGTTACCACTTACGACAAGACCAATATCTAGCTTTATGTCGTGGTCCAGGATTATCACAATTATGTCTTGCTCTAAATGCCTTACGTCTCGCAGGGTCATTCTTTTTGATAGACATTGTTTTACCCTTTGCAGATGTTCCACCATGTCCGAAGTTTACCTTTACAACATTTCCCTTTGGATTCTTTACGTATACTTTAAACTTCTTAACATCACCTTGCATTGGTTTACCAAGTTTTACGTCACGACCTTGATACTCTGCTTCATCAAGTGTTGGGTTTAGTGCGTAGATATCACTATTCTGCTCTTTATGTAAATTTAACATCTGAGAGTATTCTTTCATAAAGTTTATGAAATCAGTCGTCTCTTCAATAGTATCAACATCATACTCATCGATTACTTCATCACCTTCGGTTTTTCTCTTCTTAGAGTATAAGTAATCTTTGTATAATTGTTCGTAGTCAGCACCATCTTTTTCATAATCTGATAACGCTTCAGTTGATACTGATTCCTTGTACAATTTAAACATCGAATCTCTGAACTTAGTATTACTAAGGTCTGACTGATATTTTTTGATAAGTGATTGTGCTTTACTTAGGTTTTTCTTTGATACGATATAGTGTGTTCCTTTACCTCTATATTTTTCAAAGGAATACCACATATTACTTTCAAGACCCTTATCAACGACTTTACCATCTTTGTCAAGTATCATATATAATCCACTTGAATATGTAGCTTCATTTTTAAATGATGATACATATGGGTTGTCAATGACCTTACCCAGCTCAGGAGTAAAACCATACTTATCTTCCATAAAGTCTTTTACGTTATGGTATTCTTCTCTGATTAATTCCTTGAGTTGTGTTTTAGTCATCTTACTTTACCTTTTTAGCCAATGAGTAAAAGTCAATGTTGAATCTAAAACCAGCACCATCGTAATCTCTATCCACTTCAACTGGAACTTTAAGTTGTTTCTCAAGTGTCTTTCTCAATTCTTCTTTCACATCAACATTATTTTCAATTGCATCTTGAAGACCATCTAAGTCATTACCACTTGCAGCGATTAGGGTCAATCCCTTTGAGTCACCCATCACTTTGAAGTTTACTGAGTCTTTACCCAATCTTACTTTTGCTTCTTTGATGATACCTTCACCGAATTGTTTAACCATCTTCTTTTGAACTGGGTTATTAGGTTTACCTGCGATTGCAGATACTAACTTCATTCTATCAGCAAGTTTACCTTTCTTAACGAATTGGTATACTTTCTCAATGTCTAATTTGTTATCATCAACAAACTTTTGGATAGCATCTTTATTCACACCGGTCAAACCACCAATTTCCACAGCAGTTCTTGTTGCAGCTTCATTTACCTTTACACCAACGGGTTTATTAGACTTTACAATCATTCCCTTACCACCATCTTTCTCAACCGATTTTAAGAATTTCTTAGCATCAGCTTCTTTTGCATATACAGCTGAAGATGGTTTTACACTTCTATTGGGTAAATCTTTTTTGACCTTAAACATCACTACAAATACTTTATCCTTAGCTTCGTTTACTGATTCGTCTACTTTATACTTGTAGATTACATCACTTCTATCTCTTAACTTAGTTTTGTTATTTTGTAAATCATAGCTAGGGTTTGCAGTAGTTGCTTTAGCAAACTTACCATTCTTTAAATAAAATGCACCAATACGAGAATTGTTATCATCAGTTACATAGAATGTTGCGTTTTTCTTTTGCTTTGATAATTTAATGATATCAGTAAGGTTTTTAGCTTTAATGAATTTACCATAACCTTCGTTTACTGATTCCTTCACATATTTCTTCCAATCTTTGTGGTCAGGTGCAACTGCCGAGAACTGCATATTTTTTTTCAAATCTTTATTTTGCTCTTTATTATCTGGATGGGCAATTCTTGATGCAAATTTGTTTTTAATATCCACATAGAAATGTTGATTGAAGTAATTGATAATGTAAGCACCCTTCTGACCTTTGATTGTATCATATTCGTTATGAAGTAATACACCAGGAACTTTTAATCCGACTCCATAATGACCTGATACATATTTGATTGGGGTGTCTTTACTCAACTTATAGTAAGCATGCCCTTTACTTGGACTTACCATACCTTCGTTTACTGATTCAGTCTTCCAACCACCACCAGCTTTTTTGTATTGTTTTGAAGCCCAACCATTTGCATATGCTGATGGGTATACGTCAAACTTCTTCTTTGCTTGTGCTTTATAGTAAGCCCATTTAGATGGGTTAGTTGGTACATTCTTCTCGTCTAACTTTTCACCCTCTTCAACTAATGACTCTTCAATTGATTCTTTTAGTGACATCAATCTATTTCCGAATGAACCACCAATTGACATACTTAGGTAAAATGCAAATGCGTCAATGATATCATGACCATCCCACTTTGCAGCTTTAGCAATAGCAATACCCTTACTTTCAATCACATCTTCCATTGGTGTACCAATGTATTTCTTACCTGCTTTTGGAAAGTATTTACCTAATTGTTTTGCTTCACTATGAAAGTTAGCGTCAGTTAAGGCGCCTCTCATAATCAGCATAACCGATTCTTGATGTTCTGGCGAATTCTTTTTTTCATCTTTTAGATAATCATCTAAAAACTTCTTAACCGATTTATTTAGTTTAGTATTCATAATACCCCTTAGTTGATGTATGCGTTTAGTTCATAACCCTTCTTCATACCATATACTTGGATTTGAAGAGACTTACGTTGTGGTTTACCACCTTTAAGTAATCTAATTGTGAACTCAGTAGTTTTACCTTCACTTGGTCTTGAGCGTTTGTTACGACCACCCATTACAATCTGAGACTGCCAATCGTCTTCATCGATTTCGAATCCACGTTTTTCAGCAAGCTTCCTTGCTTCTTCAGATGCTGCAGTAAATGATTTGTGATATATCTTGTAATCACTCTCGTTTAGTAATTGTTTTAACTTAATCATATCTTATGCCCCAGTCTTTGAGTTTGTTGGTTTTTTTCCTTTAGTCCGATTTCCACCTTTTTTTGAATCGCCACTCTTCTTTTGAGCACGTCTCTTTCTATTCACGAAAGTTGCTCTACCCTTTGGTCCAAGTTTTGCAGCCTTTTCTTTTGATAAACATGCAGCGTATGCACCACCCTCTTTACCATCACCACATTTACCTAACTTCTTACCATCAGAACTATATCTATCCCATCCACCACCATCTGATGAACCAGTCTTACCTTTACCAAACCACTTACGTAAATCTTCAGTCATTACACCTTCAGTACATAGTCGTTCGTAAACATCGGAAATGGTATACTCCATAGCTAATGTATGAGGTATACCATCTTCGGTGTAGAATTTATATGTTTCTTTAATAAATGTTTTCAATTTATTTCTCCAATTTTTGGATAAAGGTTTCTTTAAAATTTTGAAACTCAGTTTCTATCTTTTCTTCAATCTCTTCCCATGAACCACCATCCCAATCTTCAAGTGACCCATCTTCATTCACAAACCTAGCTTTCATAGCTAACTTTATAGTATCCTTTTCCAACTCAGCTTGGGCTAACCAAGCTTTTGCGTTTTCTAGCTTCTTTTTACGTTCATACTCACTATACGTACCATCAATTTTCATTTGATGTTCCATACTAATAACACAATTTAGACACATACCATGAATGGCCTGCATCTTAATATCGTTACGAGTTGGATTCGTATGCGATGTACACGTATCTTTTTTACAATTAGGAAAGTCCTTGAGTGTGTTTCTCAATTCCGAAAGTTTACCAAGTTTTACTTTGTATCCTTTCTTCTGCTCCCATGTATTTCCATCATCATCAATCCACTGGTCACCAACTTCTCGTTTGACGAACTCTTTATGTGCATCAAATGCCACCGTGTTCTTTGTTTGTGTTCGGTGGTTTCCAGCAATCATTTCTTTGACTGCCTTGATGTTGTTTAATTTTGACATAACTTTTTATATATAACTTTTATTACTATAAGTATGTTAAAAATACATTAAACCAAGGATTTGGTTGAGTGATGCAAATGTACCTGTAAGTTTCATGGTGTATCCTTTATATGCGAATACCAATCCCTCATTTGGAACAATCTTATCTCTACCACCTACGGCTTTTAGTCTTTCTAATTCTAATTTTAATTTTTCAATCTTTTTTGGGTCGCCCGATTTCCTAACGTCTTTGATGGTTTGGTCGAGTCGTTTTTGCATTGCACGAAGAGCTTTGTCTGGATTTACAGTTAAAGCTGATGACATAAAGGATAATACCTCGGCACCTACACCTAAGAATATATCTTCAAACTTACGTATGTTTTGTTTGGATATTTTAATTTGGTCTATTTTATCAGTCTTCTTTGCCCAATCTAATGTTTTAGAATCAGAAATGTTTTTCTTATCCAAACGGAATCCCTTATCATAAAATGCCCAACGTTTAACAAGACCCATTTTGGTTTTGTTGTCTAATGAAGATGGTGAGTTTTTATCAACATACTGTTCCCACCAACGTTGATGGTATTCAGCTACACCATCACTATCTTTAAGTTTAAATTCTTTTTGAACTTTAGATAATTGACTAAAGAACTTTGATTTCATTTTTGATAGTTCTTGATTCTTTGGGAGAGTTACAACCGGAGGGCCTTGTATTGTATATGCATCTTGTACATCCGCATTTACTTGTTTAATCATACCGGCTAAGATTCTTGCATCAGAGGTGTCTGCTCCAATAGCTTCACCTTTTTCGTTGTATTCCATAGTTCCATGAAATACTAATAGGGGTTGACCATATGGTACTACGTTTACTGACTCCGGCCAGATGACTTCGATGTTCATAAACTTTGAACCATTCTTGAAGACTTTTTCTTTTTGTGCTTTTGATAGTTTTGAAATCGCAGATTCCAAATCTCTCATAGCGAAATTATACGCATCGGTCAAACCACCTCTATTAGCAAATTTATCTGAAACACCCTTAATGTCTAATGCATTAAGTCCTTTATCTTTTAGATGTGATTTATTTCTTGCAGCGATGATACCTTTGTCACTTCTATATGATATAGCAAGTGCTTGTCCATCGGTTTTTTCTCGTGTAAATTCTAACTTACCATTTAGAGCGTTATCTATTATTATTTTTAAATCACCAAATGTAAGGCCTAACTCAATATCAAATGGGTGATTCATATGACCATATGCACCACCTTCATTAAGAATACCTTCTTTTAGATTATTTTTTTTATCTTTAGTTTTTTCATTATCAATTTTAGAAGTAAGATTTTCAATATCCTTTGGTTCAGCAAACTTAACGAATTCCATACCCAAACGAAGGGCAACTTTCTTAATATGTTTAGCCCACTTTTTATATCCCGGTCTGCCGGTTACATCCGTTCCATATCTCATTTTCTGACCATCCATGGTATCACCACTTGGAAAAAATGATACCGGATATCTACCAGACCCATTAGGGTATGATGTATCAAATGACTCCATGGAATCATCATCCATTAGGTATGATATAATTTGCCAGCCTAATGTAGAAGTTACATCATTCATCTCTTTCTTAAAAGTTTTCATATTACCATAGAAAGCGCCAGGACCATCATCTACTATACCCTTACCACTTGGTGGTAATGATGAAGCTTCGGATAACATTTCATTAATATCAAATGTTTGTAAGAACGATTCCATTACGGATTCTACTTTTATTAAACGACCTGAAACTAAATCATAAATCTTTTGGTTGAACTTTGGGTATACTGACTTGAAAAACTTAATACGAGATTTCTCATCCGAATCAGACATACCCTTACGTACTTGAGTACCAGATATTCCGTTTCCTTGTGATGGTGCTACATAAACGTAACCGACATCAGCATAACCCTTTTCTACCTTACCCTTATATGGTTCAAAGTATTTACCACCCAATCTACTCTTGTCCTTCTCACCAACTACTGTGATAAATGCAGTAGTCTCTTCTGAAAATGATTGTAGAATCTCTTTTGGTGAATATGGGTTTTTTACCTTTACTATTTTATTTTTGGGAATACCAAACATAGTAGTCATTATCTTAACTTTCTCTTTGAAAGTGAATGGTGACTTTGGTAATTGTACCTTATCAGACGTACCTATATACACATTATCTTTACCAAACTTTTTAACTAAGTGTTGGTATGTTGCGTTATGGCCAGAATGGAATGGATGAAACCTACCTACGTAAGTTACCACTGTTTTTTTAATGTCTTCGGTAAGGATTGATTCCGTTACCCATTCGTTTATTAATTTTCCCATACTAATAAGTATCCTAAATTATTTTTAAATTCCAATTATGGAAGACCAAACCCACCATTGTTCGGTTGAACTGGAAGTGCCTCAAATGTACTAGCTAATCCACGTGATGTCCAAACTGATATATTTTTTATTTTAACTCTTGAAGTTCCTGTTGTTGTTATGAGGTTCTGAACATATGGTTGTAGTTCAAGTTTAAATAATTGTGTTTGATATTTTTCGTGATTATATGTACTTAACCCATCGGTGTAATTATCAATTTCAAACGTAAAAGCGTCAGGACCAATATTCGATTCCGATGCAGAATAGGGTGTATTTGTGCCAGTAGTTCCAAATACAGCCATACCTTGATTAGTACGTAACGATTGCCAATTATCATAATAAGTGTCAGCAGAATTATCAGAGCCTGATATTGCAGTGTATAACGAACCTTGAAATCCACCTATCGCTTTTCCAGTGCCATGTTTTTCGAATAACCCCTGAAATGAAATATTAACACGCGTTTCGTGTCTAAACCCCTGCCATATAATTGTAATTTTATCAGATGATACTGTTTTTCCTGAATTACTATTTGAGTTTTGGAGTATATGCTCATCGGAACTCATGTATAGTTGTCTACCAACATTCTTAGCATCAATTATACCCTTAGTGGTGTCAAGGACTTCGTACAACTGACTACCAACTGTTGTGGTTAAACGTACTGCTGATCCTGTAATATGCCCATTATTCTTTAGAATTAATGCTGAATTAGATGATGATATCTGATTACTTCCTATTTCAAAACCACCGACTATTCCGTTGTTAAATAATACATTAGAGCCGGTAATTTCACCATTCGATTTTAAAACTAAATCGCCATTTGATGATGATATAATATTAGACCCTAATTCAAATCCACCAATAGTGCCACCATCGAATAACACATTAGAGCCAGTAATATCACCAGCAGAATTTACTTTGAAGTTTGTTGAGTTTAAAGTAAAGTCTTCTACGTCAATCACAACATCACTACCACTTAATAATGCAGCTGAACCGGTTATCTGACCATTACTTCTTAAAATAAGATTATTGTTTGATGATGATATTGTAGTGGCGTTTATACCAAACCCACCGATTTCACCAAAGGTTGCAATGATACCACCTTGAAGGAATACATTATCAGTAGCTAAACCAAAACCAGGAGTATTATTACCCAATACCATATTACTACCGGCTAACCCACTAAGGTCACCCAAACGTGCTTTAAGGTCTACATCATATAAACCACTACCCGTTCTTTCTACAATATCAATATATGGTGTAGATGGGTCATTTGGATTCGCGTTAATTCTAATGTAACCACTTCCGATTTTACCAGTAGATACCACCACCTGACCAGTATCGTATTCTTGTGCTACCGATGCAATATCCCCAAGTGAGGCAGTATCTCCGGTCGTACCACTACCATATGAACGTGTAACGTCTAATATACCTGTTAGGTCGGTATCACTACTACCATCCAATCGTGTTGAACTATGTACTCTAACGTACTCAGTTGTAAATCCAGTATTATTTACTTTTTTTAAAGTTAGTATTTCACCTTCTGCGAAGCCTGTTACATTTTCTACTATAAATCTACTTGAAGATGGTGATATGTTATCGTAAATAAATTGTGTTGTTGTAGTTGTACCAGCGCTTATAGTTCGTGTGTCGGATAATGATTGTGAATAGTTACCAGATGCGCCTACAAACGACGCGCTGGTATTTGGTTTATGTGATGATGTGTCTATTTTTAGTTGTGTATCACTAACACGTTCGAGGATATCGAACGTATGACTACCACCACCATCGTCAAATGTAATCTCACCATCATCTACAATTGAAGCTGGCCAAATTCCAACTTTCTTATAAACAATATTAGTTGCTTGGTGTTCAGTTACACTCGTAGAGTTTGTAAATGATAATGCGAATTCTAAAGTTTGACCACTATAAGCTCCGTTAAATGTAACTCCAGGTTCAAGTGTAATTTCAGTTGGAGGGCCTAAAGAGGTCAACGTAGCGGTGGCTGTATCACTACTATTACTAAATACGATTGCCCCATTCATTTCCGTAATAGTACATACTTCATCTACAAAATGGTCTTCTTGGCCCGTGGGTGGTAATGGCGTTTGTACAACAAAGTCAGTGTATTCAAAGGTACTCTGACCATTAATAACACCAGTCCGATTTAAGAACGATGCTGAATATGGTATTGTTGTACTTACTGTAACTTCTTCACTTGCCGAGACTTGTGAACCAAATGCGTTACTTGAACTATAATACAAAAATGCAGTACCACCATTTGCGAAGATTGGTGTATCAATAGTAAACTTTGTGGAATCTTCAACAGATACTAATTGATATGGAGTAAATTGTGGAAATTCAATCTTATCCGTACTATTATCACCAAACTCAGTTGGTAGTGATGTAGACGATGTTACCCCACTCGAAGGTACTGGCGTTATACTTGAACTATATGACCCACTCAAAGTAGTAGAATTAGCAACATATAGTTGACCACCTACTGCGTTTACACTTTCCTTCTCAAAGGTTGTAGTTGCAAGAGTACCACGAATCTTAACATTAGCGAATTCAGCTATACCAGTCTCATCAATTAACCACCCTTTAGTATCTGATATGTAATCTCTCGTTTTTATCTTACCTGTTGAATTTATCTCTAAATTATCACTAAAGATTGAACCAGTGTCTACGTTCCAACCACCAATACTTGCGGATACAAATCGAGCGAACCCATCTTGTGTTATAGATGAACTTGCATTTAAGTCGGTGGATTGATTACCACCAATTGTTGCAGGAGTACGAATATTGTTTGCTGATAAGTCTGCTTCTATAATAGCGTCAGCACCAATTACTAATCGGTCATTCTTGGGGTCTAAGTGAAATAGTGAAGAACTGATTTCTATATTAGAATCAGACCCACTTATAAATTGAGTGTTGGTTGTACCAATAAAAAACTTATCAGTTTTGACATCCAACAACCCACCATCGGCTGTTGTAAATATTAAGTGTCTATCGTCATTGTCACCAACAAACTGCATACCAACACCACGTAGTACATCACTACCCATTTGTAATGCGTTACTACCACTATATAGTATGAATCCACCAGGTCCTTTACCTTCCGATGCCGAAATTTGGCCATCATATCCTACTGATTTTAGAAAACCACTTGAATGACCGCCTATTTCTAAACCACTACCAATAGCATTTGATACGAATATAGAACCAGTAATTATGGATTCTGACCCACCTATATAAACGTTACCACCCTCAAATATAATACCTTCAATTAATATTTCAGTATTAGATACATTACCATTCTTATTTAAGAATTGAATCTTTAAAGTTTTAGGGTCGTTTAATTGTTCGGTTGGTATTACAACTTTATATGAAATATCAGGTTCGTTTGGAACGTCAGTATTTGATATTATCTCAAAATCAGAGTTTGGTAACCCTTGTGATTTAATCAAGGTATTTACAGAGCTAATTCTACCCGATACCGGATTTACATTTGATAATGTAATATTTGCAACTGCTACTTGATTTTGAGTTGTATTTAACGAACCAGTTGACTGATATCGTATTGTACCGGTTATAGTGTCGTTGGAATATTCATATGTATGAATTGAACCATCACTACGATTATCGCTTGATGTAATTGGTAACCCAACTCTAAATATATTGTTTGTTATAACTTCAGTAATACTTGAAGTAACGTGTGTCGGTTGTGGTTGGCCGCCAGTCAATCGTGGAAATAAAGTGGTAGATGATAAATCTAATTCAAGAGTACCACCCAGCATTTCACCATTTATTATGGGTGTAGATACCTCAAACGAAACATCGTCACCATATATAGACTTCTTGTAAGTAAACTCACCATTTACTGAAACCTTTGATAGTACACCATTTGTTTGGGGTAGTTCTGTAAATGAATCAACTGAGGCTGACACCTCTCCATTCGGAGTATCTACGAAAACAATATCAGATATTGATTTTTGATTTTTTACAACATTTACTTCACGAGTGTATCTGATAGGACCTTCCGTGGTATTTGCTACGATTGTTACCGTACATATTCCATCAGGAGTATGATACCTATCGTTATCGTCAGAGTAAACCCAAACAGTAATCAGTTGAGATTTATCGTCATCCTTATACTTGGGAGCTTCCCAATATATCGTATTGCCATTACTATCCAATACCTCAACGTCAATTTGAGTATTAGTAACAATCGAGCGTGGTTGTGGTTTTATTCTAAACGAGTTCTTACCCTCTCCAAAAAATTCTGGAAAGTTTCTGATACCAAATACCCTAACTGCCTCTTTATCATCTAAATCAAGAGCGTTTGATATTTTACTTAAAAATTGCTTAGACCTTCGTTTTAGTTCTAATCCCATTAACGGACTCCATTACTTTCTTATAAATATGACACCTTAGAGAATCCCCTAACTTTATTTATATCAATTATTTGGTCAACCATATCTCTAGTCTTATCAATGTGTGATATTGTTATGATAAAATCAAATTGTGTCTTTAGGTAGTCAAATAATAAATATAAAGAATTAAAGTTATCCGTGTCTAATGAACCAAATCCCTCATCAATAGCAATGAAGTTTGGTCTTGGTAGATTCGATACATTAATCAATGCGGTTCTAATTGCAATTGACGATATGAACTTTTCCATACCACTTGTAAGTTCTAATGGCCAATATTCCTCAGTACCATATGCAATGTATGAGTTGATATTCTTACCATCAGTATTTAGTAGTACTTGAAAGTCTACTATTGGTTGTAGTATGTTGTTAATCTCAACCTCTAACTTAGGTAAGACATCTGAAATAAGATTATATGGTATACCATCTCTCTTTACACATTTAAGATAATATTCATAACCATCAAAACGAACTTCCATATCACGAAGTTTATCGATTGACGTATTTACCATATCTATTGTTTTTTCGGCTAACTTAATATCCGAATTAACATCCATAATCTCGGTGGTAATATCACGAATCTCATCTTTAAGTTTATCTCGTGTGATTTTAAAAGATTTTACCTTTTCTTGTATTTGAGCATTATGGGTTACAGCTTCTTGTTGATTTTTAGCACGAGTTACCTTTTCTTTTAAAGATTCCATCTCTAAGGTCATATTATCAACACGAAGAATACACCCATCATACTCAGATTCATACTTACTTAACTCACTATGTAACTCTTTAGAATCTAATACTAACTCATTATATACTTTTAGTTTAGCTGATACATCATGGGTATCTCGTTCAGTCATTACATCTAACCTACTTGAAACTAACGTTGAGTATTCTTTACCTAATCGTTCTAACCCAACCTCAAGTGTTTGTGCTTGTTTAGCAAACGGAGTGTTTTGATTTTTTACACAATGTTCACAAGTTTCATCAAAGGTCAATGACCCAATACCATCTAAGTGTTTTTTTGAATGAACCATTTCTGATTCTAATTTGGTTAACTCAACACCCATCTGATTAAATTTATTATCGAGTATCTTGTATTGTTTATCTGACTCAATTAATTCACTCTCGTTAAACTTAGATAGTTTAGACTGAATATTCTTTATATCAGTATTTGTTTTTTTAATAGATACCGATACCCCATCACATGACATTTGTTGTTTGTTAATGTACTCTTGTTGTAGTTCGAGCTTATCTTCTAAATCAGAAACATCACCTAAATCTTCAACAGGCTTGAGTGCGCCCATTTCAAATTCTATTTTAATGTTTGTGTTATCACATTTTGTCTCCAACTCCGAACGTCTATCTTGTAGGTCGGTCAATGAGCCAGTAATTGATGTCAATGTATCTTCTGCCTCTGCAAGTTGTGTTGGTAGGTCTTGGTTTTTGTAATCTTTTAAAAGAGCTGATAATTCTTTAATCTCCTCACTTGCGATTTGGTATAACCCTTCAAAGACATCCATGTCCAAGAATTGGGCGAGGAGTTCTTTTCGTTCCTTCTGAGACTTTTCGATGAACCCACTATTGTTCGATTGGGTTGACATGGCTGTAAGGATGAAATCCTCGTATGTTCCAACATATTCTCTTATATTTACATTTGTATCTCTACGCTGTTCACCATTTAAAGATTCTTTCTGACCATCTATAATTCTATAAAAGTCAGTATTAACCTTCACAGTACCACGCTTTGGTGATTTTTTTGCGGTACGTTCAATTGTATAATCAACACCATTTAATTCAAAAGTAAATGAACAATTAAATGACATCTTAGAATAGTTCATAACGTCTTCTGCTTTAGAAGTACGAGAACATTTATCGAATATACAAAATGAAAGAGCATCCCATAAGGTTGATTTACCACTTGCGTTTGGAGCAAAGATACCATATGCTCCTTTCATTTGACTAAAGTCTACAACATTGTTAGGACCATACGAGAACATATTCGAGAATTCAAACTTCTTTGGTATCCAAGTGGTGTTGGTAATTGCTCGGTGGATTCCCAACTTTGAGTTGATGTCGTTATTAATACCTTTAACAACTTCAAGTTGCTGTTCGGTGAGGTGTTCGTTTTCATTTAAGAAATCTTCAATCAATTTATTTTGGAAAGCAGTATCACGTACATTCTGAAGAACAATCTTTTCACTATCACTACCACTTTTACGAGTAATTACTTTTTGTATCGTTAATTCTTGAACCTGCCTACCCTTCTTTAAGTCTGCTATAATCTTGTTTAGTTCAGATGCCTTAGTATCTTTTACACGAACTCTCATTCGTGGTTTTTGAGGAATTGGCATACTTGATACAATCTTACCCTCTTCAATATCAACGGTTACATAACCATAGTCATTTGGAATTCTTACAAACTCACTTGTACGAGTTAGAACATCCCAAACTAAAATACCATGGTCTGGATATTTTGCCTCACCATGATTCTGAACTATAAGTGAACCTGCGTACTTTATTGTATCAACACCTTGAACTGCATTATTTGGTTTATGGATATCACCCAACATCACCATATCATACCCATCAAAGTTTCCTACATTGATGTTCTTATTCTCGATAGCAAATCCATGTTCAGTCTCAATCTTATCAACCGGTCCATGAAATACTGCAATCTTAGTATCACCTTTGTAATCAACCGATGGTGGAAATCCTGGAGACTTATCCCAAACTGATTGGTGTACTATTGTGAGGTCACCCAATGACCAAGCACCTGTATCTTTTAGGTAGAATAGGTTTGGGTGTTTCAATGCGTTAATAATTGGTGACAATGCATCCAACCTTGACGTGTTGTTTAGATTAGCATCGTGATTACCAGGAATGACAATTGTTGGTAGTAAGTCTGCTAATCGAGTAAAGAACTCTTGAGTCAAGTCTACCACTTCGGGTGACATATCAGTCTTAGCATGAACAATATCACCTGCAATGTATATGATGTCATTTTCATCCATTGTGGATAGAATATATCCATAAAGTTGGGAAAATACATCACGATACTCTTTGTGTCGCTTGAGGTTTCTTATATGTACATCTGCGATATGATAAACTTTGTTTACCTTTTCTATACCGACTTTAATTTTTTTGAGTCGTTTCATACTCTATATAGTTCATACTCAACCAACTTTCTAAGGTCCATTGGTGGAGTATTATAAATTAATTCATTAACATTTTCATAGCCCATATCTGATGGGTCTTGGTCACCTAAGTCTACAAGGTGAGTCTCAATTCCATACGACATAAACTTCTTTGTAAGACGCAGAGCATTCTTTATAGCATCTGAATCTAATACAATATACAACTTTTTTACTTTATTTCCAATTATTTTCTTCTCTAATTCAGATTGTATAGCTTTACCAAATAATGGTATTGCGTTTCTTCGTATTGATAATGCATCAAATGCACCTTCACATAACACCAGTGGTGTATCCCAATTGATAAGTAATTCAAAACCCACAATGTCCTTAGATACCTTTGGGTTTTTATGTTTGTATTGAGTCTGATAGAATGACCTACCAACAAAGAAGTTTAATTTACCACGTTCATCATACGATGGAATTATAATCTTATCTCTATATTCACCCTCATCACAAAACCCAATATTATACTTTACAATGTCTTCAGGCCTAACACCACGACCTAACAAATAGTTTAGTGCGTGTTTCCGTTTGTAAGAGTTTGATGGGTTATAAAGTGGTTGGAATTCTTTGGGAAGCTCTACTTGCTCTACAACGTCTACATTATCGTATTCACTTCTATAACGATTTACCTTACTGAATATCGAGTTGTACTCATCCCAAGTTGACTTGGATACGCGAAGTTTCTTGAAGAGTGTCTTGATACTTCTACCCTTCTCATCAGAAATCCAACAATGCCACGGGTTGTTTCCTTTAGAATTAATTCGTATATTAATCTCTAACTTTGGTTTGTAATGGTCAACAAATGGTGAATAGAATGCATAATTATCCCCACTCGTTTTCTTGGATGACCCAAGTACGGACTCTAATAATTCAAGTAGTCTTTCTTCCATAACTACTAATATACGAAATTATTTTGAATAATCAAAGAAATCAGCGGAAGGTTTTTCATCAATCCACTCTTGGGGTATTTCTTTCTTGGCCCATTTGAATCCATTCTTCTCACACCATTGTGCGTAAGTGGTCTTTGAACCTTTGTAAATTTTACCATTGGGAGATTGTAAAACGAATCGTAAATCAACGTTAGGATTTTGCTCTTTGATTAAAAGATGTTTCTTCCTATCATCGGGCAAGAACCACCCCTTCGACTCTATGAATATACCATTAGGTAATCTAAAGTCTGGTTTGTAAGTATGATTAGTTGCTGGAATTGTATATCCGAATTCATGCTTCTCGTACTCACCATCAATACCTTGTAATTTAAGTTGCTCATCTATACGAGTCTCCAAACCACTTTTATGACCCTTCATCTTTTGGATGTGGGACCAATTTCCTTTTGCCATAACTTTTTAGTCTATATCAAATTTAACGTTGATTGTCACGTCAACGTCTTGTCTCTTTTTCAATGGTGAACCTAACTTTGCTATTGCTAATAAGTCACCAGTGTCGTTATATAATCCAAGCTGAGTAATGTATGGTCTAAAGTCTGAACCTGTGACCATATTTATTAATCGGTTATCATCAGCGGTGCCGCCAACTCGAAGCGATGGGTTTGATGACACATTGTATTCGTTTCTATTTATCTCACATAATACAGAAACTTCTTCGATTGTTTTAGTAGACCTATACTTTAATTCATAATCACGATTTGTATAATCACCATTGTTATTTCCTAAAAATATATTCTGATATCTATACCTTGGGTCTGACGTAATAATCATACCTTGTTTATAAAATACATAACCCACTTCTTTTCTTTGTAGAGCAGACCCACTTGGAGAAGTATCTGCTAGCGATATTATATTATCATCAGTTAATGCGGTTTTTGATATTCTAAATTGTGATATAGAACCACTAAAGTTTGCTTCAGTATTTTCAACATCACGACTGCCTATAAGTATATCCCTATCATTGTTTACATTTGTCTTAAACGAATAAGATGCTGATGTGTCAACAATACCATCAACGTATAAGTAGATGAGGTCGTCTTTTTTATTGAGTACATATTTGTGATGTGTTCCATCAGCGTATGCTGTGGATGAGGAAAAGTTCATTGTAATATTACCATCTGAGGCTTTTACAAATATATGACCAGGACTTGTTGGGTGGTTTTCTGAGTAGAATGATATGTCAAATGGGTACTGACCAGACCCATCGGCTTTTGTGGTCTCCAATCCATCATCACCTATGGTGGATAGTGTATTTCGTTTTTGAACTAAGCTAAACTCTCGTCTACCTGCAATTGATTGTGATGGTGGGATGGTTGCTCCAAATGAAACTGCCCAATCATCATTTTTATTTAATATATTAAAATGACTTTGATGTTTGATTTGAATACTACGTGTTTGTTCAAAGTTATATGTGTTACCAATACCAGATACCGGATTTGACGAGATAGCCGAATCACTGCCAGCTGCAATAGAATCTCCATCGGATGGTGGGTCTGATGATAATGATATTGCACCACCACCTAAAGTTAGGTTTAATGTTACTCCAGGCTCAATTTGGTGAATACCATCAACTCGTATAGACCCATTTACCATAGATACTGACAATGATGTATTGCCAGAACTATATACAGAACCATTACTTGCGGCTGTATAACCAGTACCACCAATTGTATAGGTTAAGTCGGTGAAGTTGTCAAAGTAGTAATCTGAATTTGGGTGAACGTAAAATGTCAGATATAATATAGTACCATTGATACCATTTGATACCTCTTTGGTTACTATCGCAGATGTAAAAGGGCTTGCTCCACTTGTAACTTTGGTATTAGCTGAATCATTTGTTATGTTTATTTTAAATACACCCATTACACAATTCTATTTACAAAGTTAGATTTATCACTTGTGTCTGATTCAAAATCCAAATAAACTAAAGTATCGGTTGACTTAATATATGACGATCCAGTTTGTTCACTTGCGATTAGTAATCCATATTCATCATCAACTTTTTGGTCATAAAGTCGTATAGCCGATGCTGGGTAATTTGAGTTGTCAATAATAGAAATAGAACCCGGCTTTATACCATCACCAAATTTATTTTGTGGAATCGATACTATTGAAGCTGTATCGTATAGTTTAATATCAGTTCTTCTTTTAAAGAATGTGGAGTTTATTGAATTCCATACAATATATTGTGGTATAGAATTTAATTCATCAGTTACACCATGAGATGATGTCAAAAATGTATCTACACCAATTTCACCCGACACTGACGTTGATACTTCGGTTAATGTACCATTATCCGAAATACCCCTAAGTACAGAAATCTCAAAAGATGATGAGTGGTTTACATTCGTAACTTCATATCTTTTATGAGCTTTAAATGGTCTTCTCTGAATACCACCATTGAATATTTTTTTTAATGCTATTCCCATGAGTGACCATCGTTAAAAGTCTAGCTTAACCTTAATCAGAATTTCATTAGAGAATGATTTCAATAAAGGTTTAGATAACTTTGCAATTGCTAAAAGTTCATTGTCATTGTTATACAACCCAACTGAAGTAATGTATGACTTAGGGTCACCTACAAATGTTTGTTGTCTTAACTTACCAACTGAACCCGTAACATACGATGGGTTGTTTGAGTAATTATATTCACCATTTTTAGCTCTAACAAAGAAGAATGTTGATTTAACTTCTTCTTCACTTCTAGCTTGGAATCCGTTTGCTGGATTCTCAAATGCAGCTCCACTAATTGCTGTAAACAATTTATTATGGTTTTGTGCATCAGTGTTAGTTGTTCTGATAGTACCAAATGATGCTGAAGCGTCTAATGCTGCGGCTGATAATACAATTACACCAAATTGAGGATATACTTCTCCAAAGACCTCATCCTCGGTAAGTACACCATCAGTTAAAGAACCCGATACGATGTTGTATTTATTTTTGTTTGAGTTTCCTAATTGATTAGTGTCACCACTATTATCAATAAGTCTAAGGGTCTCACCATTAGAACCCGATAATACAAGTTCCCAATTTCCAGGATCTAATTTATCTTTAATTCTGGCTCTATTAATTGTTAGGATGTAAACGTCATCTTGAGTTACATCGTTAAATGTAAATCGTGTTTGGTTAGATGGTAACAATACTTGTTGAAATTGTGAGTACATTGCGTTTGATGGTGAATCTTCATTAGAACCATCATTAGATGAACCACTACCAGCGTAGTGCCCATATGCAACTGAGAACTGAGATTCTTTCGTTGAATCCGTTGGGTCTCCATTATATATCTCATGGTAGTATTGTTTTTGAGTATCCGATTGAAACGATGAGGTAGCGAATGTTATTAGTTCACCGACCTTACCACTCCATAAACCACGTGTGATTCTTTGTGTATTTCCCTCTACAATGTCTTCGACAGTAAAAGCAGTATATACTTTACCACTACCATAATCATATGCACCTGCAGGGATTACCGGAGTTTGGTTTTCTACTGTATCTATTGCTTGAATTTGAGCAAGAGTTTCTGCTTGAGCAAGACCAGGAAGATTTCCCCTACTAATAGAAGGTCTTTGAGAACCACCCCTATTACCACCTGATGTACCGCTTGGGCCAGCAGATGGTCCTTGGTTTCCGCGGTTGCCACCACCTCCACCACCTGTATTACCTATCGATTGTACTGCCATTTTATTATCCTATTTTTTAAGCTAAATTATTATTTACAACCACTACTGCTGTTTGTGCGTCAGTCACCGGATTAACAGTTATGTCAATCTCAGTTCTACCACCAGTTTCATTACCTATGATAACTACACGAGTTGAAATTGCGGTATCGTTTGGTAGATTAGCCGCCGATTGGAATGTAAATTGATTTTTACCCACAACAGTTTGTGATTGATTGGTATTGTATGTACCAACATTTATGATTGGAGTTATGTTTCCAGGAACACCAGCATTACCACTAATACTACCAGCATCTTTGTTAAGTAGAATTGCTGTATAACCTAAGTTTTCGTTACCACCATTTTTAGTTACCACCGACATGATAGTATTGTTTACACCTTCATCTAAAGTGATAGTTGATGGTGACACTGATATAAATGGTAACCTTGTGGTCGTTTTTGGTAATGAAAGTAATTTGTATTTCATTGCATAGTTTTCATCAGTGATTGCCTCTATTACAGGCATATTCTCAATGATGATACCATAGTAGTCAGAACCCAACGAGTGTGCTGGATTCCATAGTTCGTAATCAACCTCATCATCCGCTAATGCGAATTGGGTGATTTGGAACTTGTCACGTCCCTCTGCTAATAACTCTCTACCCTTTTTGGTCAGAATAGCGTCTACTGTTACTGATGAATTGTCTAAAAATCCCATGTTCTCTTTCCTATTATTTGTATATAAATATGGTTTTTTATTTTATTTAACCATATCATCTCCGATTAAACCTTTTTAGTATACCTTTTAGTAATTTATTTTCTGTATTTTCTTTAAATCTAAACTTAGGTTTTGGCAATTTCACTACAAATGGTAGTGGTTTTAACGATTGCCTTTCAAGGTCAGCGGATGGTAATTGTCGTTTTAGTTTATCGTTTTCTTTTTTAACCGAAATCAATGCGTCAGCCGGCATGATACTAACTAATTTTGGTTTTGTTTTTTGTTCGTTAGCTAACACATCTCCAGTTTGACCAGAGAATACTATAACGTTCGGGTCTACTTTTGTTATTTCAACTACCGGCCCACCATCGGGTGTGTCTTGTGAATCCGTGGTTAACGAATCACTACTTACCTTACAACCATTATAAAATAGGTTTTGAAATGAAAGTGGTAGTCTAGTGTCTTGTACATCCGTATAATGAAACGAAGTTGAATTCGGTGTCATTGTCACAGCATCTTCATTAGTAGCGAAGAAGTATTTTGGTTCTAAATATATTTTAGAAGGTCGAGCCTCTAAAATAGTGGAACCGGTTGGGGAGTACTCCCAATAACCATTATATCGTGTTACGTAGGTATCCCCACTCAAAGTAGCAATGTCAAATTTATAAGTAGATGGTTCGTAATCATATAGACTCACAACCCCATCTGGACGAGATGACCCACTACTTAAACCATAATCGTTTCTACTTGCTGTAATTATACCATCACCTACTGATATAGTACCTTCATAATAATGGCTAGATATAGACACACCACGTTCTCTCTGAAACTTATTACGTTCAAACACATGAGGTTCTATCAATATACCCTTATGCCAATCCACACGTGCTGGAATTAGTTGTTTTATTTGGTCGAATACAGACATATCATAACGAGATAACATATCCATAATCAAATCCAATGAAGTACCCGTAGTGTATTTTTGGAAATAATTCTTAGCTCTATACTTTAGTAATGGGTAATCCTCATTATATCTCTTATCAGTATCACCCACCCAATCATCAGCTTCGAAATATCCCTCAGAATTATATATGTCCGAGTTTACAGTGTCGGTTGTTGAGAAGTAAGTACCTAATAAATTAGAATCAACTGGAGCATAATCGAACTGAGATACCTCATTTGATTTATCTATACTCAATGGACCTTTTAATGAAGATGATTCAATTCTAATTTTGTTGTTCATCAGATTTAATGCACCCATTGATGGTATGGTAACATACTGAGTATCAACTTCACCAACTAAATCAGATGGCTTCATATTTACTAATGATGCTGACAACACTAATCCAGTATCAGATGATGTAAATCTTTGATTTGGGTGTATGGAGCTTATAGAACCACTATTGGTTTTGAATCCACTATCTGGAAATATTCGATACATCAACTTATCGAATGAAGTATCAATATCTAAATCAGTTGTGTTGTCATCACTAAAATATGCTTCTCTATTCTTAGCGTGTTCGGTTATGATTTCATTTGAGATAGTATCTCTGAAATATCTAATCTCTTGAATACTTGCGGTCTCATATGAGTTTACATTTGTATCCGTTGTAGGACCAGGTACTTGAACTGTTCCCGTTGAGGTCCATACACTATTGAATGTTGAGTTACCACCACTTAATGTTGCTGTTGGGTTTGCGAGTAGTTCACCCCAATCATCAACCCACGCAGCGTTGATGTCAATTGAACTTGAATTCAAAGATATCGCAACTTCTCTACGTTCTTTATAAGGAACATATGATGATGATATGATATCAGTACTATTTACACGTAACCTAAGCCTTGCGGTTTCATTTAAGTAGTCCCAAAATAAATCTACATTATCAGATGTATCACTCAATCGTAAGATATGATAATTACCTTTAGGCATTTTACCAATAACCTCAATTGAGTTTGGTCTATCAGACTGTATATCATCCCATGGATTTGAAATATATTTAGATGGTGACGCTTGTAGTTTGTTTACAAATCGTTCTTGCTCATAAACACTTTTACGAGTGGATATCGTAGGACCACCCCACTCACGAATCTTCAAGAATGCCTGTGGGATTCCGTATGTGGATAGTAGTGCTTTAATTGAACGAGCAGTCCCCTTCGTCTTGTACAACATGGGAATTGTATTTACAATACGTCTCCAAATCTCATGTGTTATTTGCTCACGTGGCTTAGATTCCAACGTACCGGTTTGTGATTTAGTTCCATCCGCATTAACACCCAATGCATATTTCCAAAGAGATACGTCTGAATATCCTGTTGACAATTTCCACCCAAGAGAGTCTGCTACCGACTTTAGTACCTCATCAGGCATACCATCATTGAAGTGTTCTTCTCGTTCATTTATACTCGTTAATGCGTTGATATATGTCCACTGAATATCAAAGTGTTGGCCAATCATATCTACGAATGTGATATACTCTGTATTACGAGGGTCTGCTTTTAGGTAAATTGGTATCGAATTTCTAAGAGAAGCATCATTAAATTCATCAAACAACGATGCGCTAGCGTATGTGTTTTGATACCAAGTTGTACCTTCAACAGATGTAGTTGGTTTTAACACATGAGGAAATGTTGATTGTTTAGGGTATGGTTTAATAGTATATATTGATGACGACCAGTGGGTATAGTTACTTTGTTGTTCAGAATAATACAAGTGGTTTTCAAATCCATCGAAACCACCAATCAACGTATCTCTTCGGACCATTGATTGAGATATATTGGTTATAGCTTCAGAACCACTAACGTTAAGTAATGTGTTTATTCGTGAATCGTAAGCTTCGATTTGCTGTAATTTGTATAAGAAATTATCTACACGTTCAGTTGCGGATGAAAAATGTACATAATTTTTAAAATCAGAATAGTCTATGTTTAAGTCAATAGAACCCAACGACCCACTAAAATATTTATTTATTAATTGTTGTGACGTTGTTGCGTTTACGTCTAACAACGAGTTCCAATTCTGCCATTCTGTACCACCCGCACTTTTAACATCAGACATATCTAACTCAAAGTTGGGTTGTGAAAAGTTAGGTCTACTTACATTAGCTATACTTGGAAATATAACTAACTTCTCTACCCAACTTTCTTTAATACGTGCATCTAATTCTACTAAATTATTAACAACTATATTATCGGGTAATGGTGATGCTAACTTAACAACAATATCCTTCACATCAAATGCAAAATCAGTATTATATTTTTTGTATGTTAAGTATAGTTTACTTAAATCAGTATTAGTTTTTTTGCCAGTTTCAATAACCCTTACACTTCGGGCTTGGGTTACTGCTGGTAAATTAGAGTCACCTTGATTGATGTCAAATGTTCTAGCCCCATTCCATTGAAGTTGGTTATTGTCATCATAGTATAGTGAAAATCTTCTCCATCGACCTGTCATGCGCCCAGCAGCATTGAATGTATTTCCGTTTTCATCAGTCACCTTGGTTGGTTCACCGATAGCTGGTGTGTATATTTCTAAAAATTCAGTAAATACACCTAACTTTTCTGATAGTCTATCGAATGGTACATACGTGGTTGAAATCAAACCACCACCATCGTGGTTATATCTACCACCACGATTTGGATATGATTTCTCAGTCAACTCTAACCCTACACGTGTTTGGTCAAAATACACACTTGCAATATCAATTATATTGTTATCACCTAAGTTCAATACAAAGTCAGGTCTATTTTGTGTAAAGGTAGAATCAGTGTTTGCTCGCTGGAAGTATAAGTCTTTTAGTGTTTCAAAATCACGAGGAAGTGGATTGGGGTTGATATTAATAGGTCCGGATGGTAACTGAAACGCGGTCATGAGTGATTTCGCTGACAATGCATTGGCAACCACCGGATTTCCATTAGAAGTGATAACTGGCTTGTTAATACTTGAACCCACGTTCCCATTAATGATAGACGCTTCCGAAATTTGGTATGGGTCTTTTACAGTAAGTAATACTTCAGTCCTATCACCACCAATAGCTTTAACTTTTACACCATCATTTAATTTATGCATGAAGTTGTAAACTATACTATAAACTCCTTGTAAGTATCCATCATCACGGATATCTTTCTCAGGCTGTAATGTTATTAGTGGATACGTGTTACCATTTTCAGAATATGGTATTGGTAGTTTGTATGTTGACTTTAATAAGTTTTCACCAGAATATACATGACGTTCCATGTTGGGTCTGAGTTTTGATAAAACTCCGGGCGCAAGTGTACCATCAACATCATTTACAGTTAATGGTCTAAGAGTACCATCGACACCATCGTTAAATGTGTTTCCATAGGTTGGAACGAACCCAACAACTTCTTCTTTATTTTTAAATCTATCCAATGACATATATTATAGTCCGCCTTTAAATCCACCACCCGAAGGTCCGCTTGGTGACGGTGTTGGGGATGGTCGGCCTGGACCGGTTGAGCCAAAACCTGTCGTTGGAGTTGTTGAACCAAAACCTGTTGTTGGACCTGTCGTACCTTGTGGGCCGGTTGGACCTGCCGTTGGGCCTACCACACCTTCATTTATATTTCTTACTAAAGATTGGAACGTAAATACAGCAAACACATCACGTGGTTCCTTAATATCTACTTCATTTATAAACTCATCAGAAAATTCAACATCAGTATACGTTTCATACGAAACAGATATTGGCTGCTGGTCTGAATTAAAAAATGGCCGACTTGACCTTTGTATCAAGTCATGCTTTATAGTACTACTATAATTATTATCATCCGATGTAAGTGTAACATCACCATATATTTGTGAATCTACATTAGAATCGGATGCGCCATCAATCTCGTATGAGATTATCTGACCTCTACCATTACGTCTTACGCCACGTTTATTCATTATCTAACCACCTTAAAATAGAAGTTATCATCATAATATTTTGTTGTACTATTCTGGTCTACCCTAAATATAAACTTATAGAATCGTTCCGGTTGAAGTCCATTAAACCAAAAGTTAAAATAGTTACCTTCGGAGTCACAACCCACCTTAGTATAAGTAGTGTCGAACGGAATAATTACCTGTTCTGTTTCAGCATCAACTACCGAGTAGTATGAGGTAGCTGGTAGGTATTTAACCAATTTGTAATTTGATGTTGATGAAAATGTACGTGCCGGAAAACGTTCTCTACCATAGACTCTAATCTTGGCTTTGGAACTTTCTTTATACTCAGTTGACAAATTCTTAACATATAGTATGATATCATCACCACTCAGCGCGGATAGTGCACCCGTATCGAATGAATCACCATCCCATCTTACTTCTAATACCGGTGGATAGATTGTGTTGGTATCTGACGAGAAGAATTTGATTGAACCAAACTTAGTTGTTGATTGTTCATCCGTTTTAGATTTTTTAACAATGAAACCATTATTGGTTCGTGTACCATCCAACCAATCATTTACATAATCAGTTACTTCGACATCCAAATTAGACGTGTACTTATCAAAAGATTGGTAGTAATGTTTACCTGTGTTGAATGATGAAGTAAACCATGTACCACCACCTTGATTAGAAATCCAGTGCGCATCGTATTTAAAATCAGTATAATATGAAGACGTTAATACATTTGGGGTTTTGAGTGAGAAATTATCTAAAGACCCACTAAAATCACCACTACCACTACCAAAGAATGTAAATCTAAAGTTGTGATTCCCATCCTGTTGTGCTTTAAAAAATACCGTGACATCGTTTGACGATGTTAAGTTTGATACATATGAGTTTTGTAAATATTCAGACGAGTCTAAAAGCCTACCATCAGGTTCTTGAATACTAAATACAATACCGGATGGAGACCCATCAGCTGAACTTGTATGTATTGTTCCTGGATCTATACTAAAACTTGCTGTGTATATTAGTGTGTCTTGTAATGTTGCTTTACGATTTAATGTAGCACCACCGAAATTTGACGCTGACATTATCAGTACACCATCTTTAATAGTGGTGATTTGTTTAGATTGGTGTTCACTTAAAATAATGTCATTTACAACATACGTAGATGGTAGGTCACCATCTATATTGAATTGGTCAAGAAATATTACATCATTCTCTACATTACTGTATACGAAGAAGTTATCAAGCTGACCATCCGACCCGTTACTACCATTATCATCAAAGAATGTAAATAAGACTTTATGTATCTTATTACCATTTACAGCAGCCGAGCCTGTGAATGACATCTCATATGATTTACTACCCAATAATGAATCAAAATAACCACTAACTTCACTATCATCATAATATGAACCATCTGGCTTATATACTCTAAAATCAATTCCAGATAACGACAATTGCTTTGCGTCAAATGATATTGTGTAGACTTTACCTTCATCCAATGATGAGGATAGAGCGGCAGTTCCACCACCATAGTTGGATGCCGATAACACCAATGCCCCATCGATTGCTTGTAATGATGGTGAACTACCATCAGTACCAAGTATTGGTTCAACTAACTCAAAGTTACCTGCATTTGAATTAAAGTTGTAGTAAGTTTCAAGTGCTGGAATTAATGATGGGTCAACTGGCTTACCAACTGTGGAATTCAATATATCCCACCCTTCTGATAAACTTCGTGTTACCCAACTAACATCTGATTCATTGTGTGGTTTGTCATCTTGAGAACCAAGTCCTTCGGTAAACCCCTCATATAACGGATATACAAATAAGTCGTATTCAGATTGAATTTCACGACTTTCAATATTCTCAACTCTCAATCTATATTGTGGTGATGTGATGTCCCCATTGGCTATTGAAGATGATATTTCTTTTAAATCAAATTCAATGAGTGCTCTACTATTACCCAATAAAGAGGTGTTATCAGTATCGTAAAACTTACCGATTTCAAGAATCTCATCCTTACCCGTGTTTTGATTTTTACGAGCGGAGTCTTCGTATATGGTTGCGTCTTTTTTTGGATATATTCTATAAATCATCTTCTACCTTTTAAAATAATGATACAACTTTACCTACGATGTCTACGTCAGGATATTTTATTTCAAAACAAGTTGGGTCTTTTGGTGGATACACTATACCATTTCTGGTAGCTTCTTTTGTACTATATTTATTATCAGAATAAGTTCCGCCAAATTTATTTATAATTTGTAACCCACCCTCATCTTCTTTATTAGGTCTGACTACCGATTGAACACCATCAACTCCATCCAAGCTAACATATAAGTCAGTTAGATTTATCGGTTTGTTAATAGCCATACGTTCGATTTTGAATAATTCTTTTAATGTGTTGATACATTTTAAGAGAACCTCATTTGAATTGTAATTTGGTAATACTATTATTTCGAAGTTGATACCAATATTTACGATGTATGCATTTTTAATATTTACAGCATCAGTTAATATACGATAGTAAGACAAATAGTTTTGTAAGTTTTGCTTTGTAGCATTGTTTAACTGAGTAAGCTTTTTCTTAGAATCATATCCTAATGTATAGAAGTTAATTGCTAATGGATTTGGAATTGGGTCCGGACCATCATCCAATAAAGTATTGATTTGGAAGTCAGGTGCAGCATATGCTTTTGCTACCGAACCAAATTGTGGTGGTAATGCGTACGCTCTAAGTAAGTAGTCTTCTCTGGTTACGGCTCTATTTTGTGCTCTAAAATATGCAAGAGCGTTGTTACGTACCTGCTCAATCTCTTCTTCAAATTGGGCGCCAGTTGCTGCTACTTCGTTCGTTACTGCTATTGAGTTTTTAACTACATTAAAAACATCACCAACCAACCTACTACCATCAGTTTCAATTACACGTTCTACAATCGTTGTTAAATCAGAAGATGGAACGTTATCAGAAACACCATTACCTATTCGGTATGTAACAGTTAATTCGGTATTAGCTGGAGCTACACCATATGTTTTAGCGTACATAAAGTTTGATGGGTCAACCCCTTGGTCAAGGTCACCACTTGCGGGATATAGTGCGGAGCCAACGTTATCCGGATTTGGAAGTATCTCTTCGTCTGAATTTGATGATACCCCTGCTCCAAATTGAATGTCGAGTGTACCATCGTCAGTTATACGTGTAATGTAACGTTTGGGTACTCTTTTTAGTTTAAGTAATGATGGTGTCTCATTTGCGTAAGCAGCCATGGCTAATGAGTAATCGGTAGTGTTTGGTAATTCTTCAAACACAGTGTCTTGTGCTAGATACTCAACCTTAGTCCACTCATCACCATCATCATCCATGATGCTTATTACATCAATCAAACCATCCGCTTCTATTTTTATTTTATCGTAAGGTTTTGGAGAACCAAAGTTAAATGTAGATGTTTCACTTTTACCACTAACTGCTTTAACATATTTTTTTAATAAATAATAGATAGGTTCGTTTGTTGTTTCGTCAATTTGATAAACCGAAACGTCAGTGGGGTCGAATGAAGATGATTGTGCAAATCTTACTTTATTTATAGTAGTAAATTCAACGTTGGGACTTTCAGTTGAACCAATGACCATACCTTCTTTTAAGGTTAATGCGTAGTCAAAGTTTGGCTTAACATTATCACCACTACCCATCGCAGGTAATATCTGATACACAGTCATATCGGTTGTTGCTGGTACATTTAACTTTGGCTTATACCCAAATGATTGTGCTATTGTAAATACATTAGACTTTTCTTGAGCTTCTTCTAAAACAGATTCTCTTAATTGAACATCGGTATAATATGAAAGTACATCACCCACATATGCCGCCATTTCCATAAACATCATACCAGGAGATGATTCATTAAAATCATTATAGGTATTTGGGAAATATGTTTTAGTAAAGTCAATTAGATTCTTACGGATATCACCGAAGTCTCTACCTATTAAATTTACATCTTTTTTTATTTTATCAGCCATGTCTTATCCTTAAACAATAGATATATTACCTTGCTCTGAAACAAGAATTGTTATTTTTGTGTTTGCCCCACGGTCAGTTACCTTAACTACTAAATTTATGTTTACTCTATTATTATCTTCGTTGGTAATTACTCGTATACTATCTATAATAATATATGGAAGCCAGAATTTAATATCATCTCGTAGTGAACTTTCCAAATCATCTGCTAAGTCTTCTGTCATTTGTTCAAATAACAATGAGTATACATCGGAACCAAATGTTGGTTGAAGATGACGTTCACCCTTTCTTGTTAAAATCAAGTTTTTAAGATTAGATATAGCCTGCTCTTCAGTTGTATATGATAGTTTAAATAATGGACTACCACCCAATGGTAACAAAACTCCAACTGCCTTATTCCTTTTTAAGTCTAAAGGATTGATACTAAATTCATTACGGGATGCCATTAGCTACCCTTCTTATTATTTATATGTTTCATTAAACCTGAGTAGTCACGTGTTAGTGCGTCAACTACCGCTTTACCTGCGTCAGTTTGTTGTAGCTGATTAGTTGGTATTGTTCTACCATCTGCGTTTTGTAACACTTGTGGTTGTTGACCCATACCACCAGCGAACGCCTGTGCTTGTGATGCATCAAACATACCACCACCAACTCCATTTGAATTAATACTTCTCCACTCACCACTATCAGCGGTTTCGTTTAACATATCATTTAACGTTGCGTTGCCGGTAAATGATTTATTTATTTTAGTATTAGATTCAAATACGTGGTCTACATCAAGCGGGTCTTTATCAACAACGTTTGGTTGTGATTGCTTTATCTCTTTTATAATAGAAGCTCGTAAAGACTTCTCACGTTTAGAGACTTCCTTCTTTACCTCTTCTTTAATGATGAGTTGAATTGCCTTAATTAGTTTCTTTGTATCCATGATAATAAATATGTTTATATATAATTATTGTTTCATTAATGTTAACTGAGTTTTTACTTGAGTAATCGTAGATAACAATTGAGGACCACCGGCCGTTAGTGATGGGACTGGCCCACCAGTATTGGCAGCCGCAGTTAGTTGGGGTGCTAACTGTAATAGTGCATCGGTGATTGATTCCAACTGACTGAATATGACATCCATATCAGCTTTCCAATTGGACGTTGATACATTTACCGATTTAGCACCACTGATTAGAACTGAGTCTTTTTTTGAATTTAGAACGAGTCGGTCCGAGTTTAATACTATTTGTGGTTTAGTATATAGAGATGTGGGTGTAACTCCTAACGTAAAGTTATTTGACGACTTAATTCCAACCTTTTGTTTAGAAGCTAAGTATATAGATGAGTCGTCATCATTGATATCTTCTATAACAAATTTATTATACCCATTTGAGTTACCAGCGCCATTACGAATAATAGTGATTGGTGATTCGGGTGTAGTTGAGGTCCAAGATGGTTTAATCTTAGAATCTGAATTTTGTGGAGTATACCCAAATCGAATTGATTGGCCAAACCTACCCTCATGTATAATATCACCTGAGTATGGTTGTAATTGTGATAGGTTTGATACTATTTTGAACTCTTTATTCTTAGGGTCGGATTTAGAAGGGCCTGATGTGTTCGGAACTCCGGCTGAGGTAATATTATAATCACCACCAATCGTACTTCCTTCAAGTCTGGTTGCGTTTTCTAATATATTATTATTTACATTACCTTGTAATGAAACCGGATGTGAGTAATAAAATACAGTAGCACCACCACCCGTAGCAGATATGAAATCAGAAGGTGCTTTTTGTATACATACATACTCACCAACAACAGGAATAGTTTTACTAAGTATACTTAATGGCTTAGCTAAAATACGTTTACTTGTATTTGATTCTTTTAGAGAAGCTTGTATTGAGTAGGGTCCGTTGGGGTTATCATCATCTAAATATACTTCTAATACTTGTGCATATTTCATTCATCACCCCCATCGTCTTTAGGTAGGTCTTTCTCAACCTCATCAATAGCATCCATCAATTGTCTCTTCTCCTCTGGTGATAATAACATACCACCATCTGAGCCCGAATTGTTGTCCTTCATCATACGTTGGACGATTGCTGCTAATTTAATTAAAGCATCGTCATTACGAACTGATATATCTAAGTATTCTTTTATCAAAGGTACAACTACTGATGCATCACCCAAACTCTTAACCATTGGTTCGAGTTGAGCAATCAGTAGTTTGATTTGGCGGTCTTTCTTTTTTTGATTGGAATATATGTCTGACATAATATCCGAGAAAGACTTACCTTTAAATAATTCAGTATCCTTATCCATTAAATTCCTCCACTCGATGTGTTACTGGTAATATATCACCTTTCATAAAATCGATATATAGTTCTTTGTATATAACCTTCATCTTACCTACCACACGTGTGATGTATTGAGTCTGAACTCCAGTTCTCTCCCTAATAAGTATATAGAGAGCCTTTTTATTGTAAGAATATAGGTTATCACGTGTTCTAAATAATTCAGTAAGCGAATCTGCTATCTTTTGGTCCCGTTCTTTATTGAATATTGTAAGAATATTACTATCCATGTACATTACATAGTAATCCATGAAATCTTTTAGAGCTTCCATTTGTCGTTTATCGAATACCTCATTTACAATATCACGTGACGAGTCTATGACTTCAACACCATCTCTCATTTTCATACGAGCATAATTAGCATTGTTTTCATTGAACAAATAGTTACGTGCTATTACAGTAAAGTATGAGAACGCTCTACCATTGTCTCCATTGAACTTATGAATCTTCTCATTTAAGAATGCTACTACATTTGCTTTAACATCTTCGTATGGAACTTCAAAATAATAAGTCTTGTAAGTATGTATTACATTCTCTGCAAGTTTATCAAATGGGTAATGAATAAACCGATTGTATATTTTATTCTTTAGTCGCTGGTCATCACAATTGTTATATGCGTTGATTGCAATCTCATTTATTTTATTAAAATATCTTTTATTCTTCCTCTTTCGACCCATAGTACTTTTCTAATTGCTCAATTACTTCATACAAATTCTTAAAGATAAATCCAGTCTCATCATCTGCTTCAAAAGAACCTAACTTATCAATCTCTTTCATCTTAGCCATAGAATCATCAATTCTATTTGCGGTGTCTGATATTACTATCTCCTGCTCTTCCACAACATCTTCGTATGCTTCGTTCTTACGAAGAAGGTTTATCGTACTAAATAAAAATACGATTGTTGTTATTGATAATATAATAATTGTTATAATCATATTACTCCTCTATAATTCCTTTAAACGCGTCGAATACACTTTTAGTATCAGTATTACTATTAGTAAAAGCGTCACCTAAATTCCCCTTCTTAGGTCTACCAATAGTTGACTTCCGTGTAGACTTTATTGGATTCATTTCTTTCATCCATCTCTCATTCTCGTATCTTGCAGCGAATAAGTCAGCGGTATGCATTACGTATGGCATCGATGTTTTTAATGCGTCATCTTTATTGTACTTGATAAAATACTCTTTGTTATTCTCGTCATACAACCCATCAGTAAGTTTAATACCAATCCATTCTTCTTGGGTACATTGAATACCAAAGTAGTTTAGTAGATAGAATGTTCTATCGTTTAGATTCATCCAATGGATGTCTGAATTTGTTTTGTAAATCTTACCTTGATTCTTTATGTGCCATTCGGAATCATTCTTAACATAGTAATCCAACTCAGGCGTACCCAACTTACCAAGGTCGTGGTGTAGTGCTGTGAATATTAGACTTTCTCTACTATAATCACCAACACCACCTAACTCAGAATAAAGGTCGTATACTTTTAAAGCATTACGTGTTACCCTAAGAACGTGGTCGATGTATCCACCTGGAAATGCATTGTGGTAATGTTCTACCGAAGATGCTGGTGTATAAATCATACGTTCTTCGAAGTGGTCGTACATTTTATTAAGTGCCTCTAATCGGTCACCTTCAAATGTTTTGTTAATTAGTTTACGGAACTTCTCGTAGTTCTCTACGAGTTCTTCTGCTGTGAAAAAGTCTAACATATTATTTTAAATTATTTTATCGATGATACCACACTCAAGTGCTTTTTCTGCTGACATAAAGTAGTCTGAAGAAGATATACCTTCCCAATACTCTTTGTCCATTTTAGAATTTTCAGCCATAAGTTGATTACAATCATTCTCTAACTCTTCAGAGAATCGTGCGTTTGATTTAACATCACTCAACTTACCTACTGCGACTGTTGATAATTGATGTACCATAATCTTAGAGTGTTTAGATGCAGCCCGTAGACCAGTACCACAAGTAAGTAGAAGTGCTGCTGCTGACATAGCTGACCCTCTTACGATGATATTAAACTTAATACCTTGAGCTTCTTGAGACTTCATGTAATCTATCAAAGCTAAAGTTTCGATTACATCCCCACCAGGAGAGTTGAGTAATATATTAATAGTATTGATATCACCATTTATCTTCAGAAGTAATCTGACCTTAGATACAATGTCAAATGTTAACCCACTTGATATTTCATCTTGTATTAAGATAACATTGTCCGTGGTGTCTATACCATAATCGAATTCACGATAAAAACTTTTATGGCCATCTTTAGAGTTATCCGTATCATGATAACTTAAATTAACTCCAGCAGAGGTTGGTGTTGTGTTGTATAGTTCATCCATTAGTTTATAACTTGTTTATTTATATACAATATACAAAAAAATATTGACATACACAAATTTATTTAGTAGATGCGTTTTTGTATATATGTTTAGTCTTTGAATTGGATTTACGATTCTCACCATATAATTTTCTAGCATCATCATCCGTTGGGATAAATGTTACATCTTCCTTTTCAATTGGTTCAGTCTTTGGTACAACTGGTACTTTGGTAAGTTCTGGCACAATAACATCATCGATAACTTCGTCTGACTCTTCCTCTTCAGAGATTGGTAGTTTTACATCAGTAGGTTTAGATGTTAACTTGTTTAATGCTATTACCATTGAAATAGCAAGTGGGTCAAATACAAATACTATAAGTAATGTAAACCAATTCACAATCACATTCATAGGTCGGCCGGTTATTGCGGACATATATCTCAATGGTCCGACTTCGGCAGCTACTTCATTATTAGATTCCAAATCCAATACTTTTAAATCAAGTGATGTAATTGAATCGGTCAATACCTCAATTTTTATAGATATACCATCACGTGATTCAACTGCTGATGCTAATTGACGTTCCAAAGCTCTACGTTGAGATGATGACGTTGTTGTTATAATCTGACCAGTTTCTTTATCACGATATTGTACTACATTATTAGATAGCCCATTACGTAGTTCCGTAATTGATTCCGATAACTGATTCTTTTCTATATTAAAGTAATCCAATTGTTCTTGGAATCTTCCCTTCTTTAAATCAATTACTTGAACTTGCTTATCCAATACACCTAATTGGTCAGCAGTCTTTTGATATGCTGATGTTAAGAATCCATAGATACCTGCTGAGGTGATTACCATTAATACACCAACTGCTAAGGTAAGATACCACTTCATCCAACCAGCAGTCTTCCAATTGTTATGTAAGTATGATGCTATTATAAGTTTAGAAAACTCTAATGAACCCGCCATTATTATTACCTCAGTTCTAGCACCAGCAAACAGTGAACTCAATCCAAATACTGAATAATATGCAGCTGAAATAGCTAACCCTAATGTACTGATAGTCATTAGAAGTATGAACATATTCTTCCTATTAAAAAGTTTTTTCATTTATTTTTCCACAAATTGGTTTTACTAACTTCAGGAGTTGTACTTATTATTAAACTACGTTTTCGCTAAGCAGCTCAAGCCAAGTTAACCACCTGATAGGTATAAATATCAGGAAAATAATTAATAAATTAATTAAATCAAGCTTTCCCCATACTATGCCCTTTTGGATGTGTACCAAAATTGGAAAGATAATCTAACACAGTCAACTCCTTCATCTTAGCCTCGACCTCAATGTCTAAAGAATGACCATATGTATTGATTTCAGAATAGATAAAATCAGAATGTGCTTGTGCTTTTACACCTTCTTGTTCCAATAGACGTGATTCAGAGTAATGGACTAAGGGTTTGTAGTCACCCCACGTTGACATAGCCAACTCAAGTGCTTCTTGTTCAGACAACCCACCGGTATTGAATTTGTGGTGGTGATAGTCAAACGTAATCGGAATACCAATATGTTCGTGTAGGTACATAAGGTCTTTGACTGAGTACATACTTGCTTTGTCATCGTTCTCAACAACCAATCGTGATTGGACTGACTCAGGCAATCTCTTGAAGTTTGTGATGAAACGATTCATAGCAGACATCTTATCACCATAGACACCATTACAATGGATGTTAATAGGGTTCTGATGACTTCTCTCTAACCCCATAAGGTCAAAGTGTTCTCCGTGTATTGAAAGGTCTCTAATCGTGTTATCTACAACTCTATCATTAGGTGACACCAATACATTGAATGGGCCAGGATGTGAAGTGATACGTTGACCATACGACTTAGCTAAAGTACCTGCACCCTTGAGTACATTACTAAACTTAGTATAGTCTGGCATATCTGATAACTTGAACTCACTAGCCCATGGAACTAAGTCAGACGACATACGGAATAGTTTGAAACCATTACGTTCGTTCCATTTGATAATCTCTACAAGGTCTTTAGCATTTTGTAATGCAAGGTCTGATGACCTACTGATACCTTCTTTAAGGAATGTTTTTTTAATCATACTACGATTGGTAGTAATCTTGTCCTTACGAAGGGTCATGTTGATACAGCAATATCCGAGGTTTGTCATATGTTTCTTATTTACTATGTAAATGTACAAAAAAAAAGGGGACTATACAAGCCCCCTATGTTAAATTTATGTTAATTCTTCAAAGTCAATTGAAGGAATTTCCTCACAAAACCAATAGTATCCATCTCTTTTTAAAACAGTATCAGCGTTAAGGTGTTCCTTCCATACATCAATTATCGGATTTCGGTCAATTTTAATTTTTTTAACCACGATGAACAACTTATCATTAAACGTAACTTTTTGCGACCTGAAGAATCTATACACTATTTAACTTTTACTTTTATCGATTTAGCCTTACGGTCCTCATACTTAGGTATTGATACAATAAGTAACCCATCCTTAGCAACAGCAGATGTTTTATTTATATCAAACGCATCATGTATCTTGTATCTCTTTTCCAATTTACGATGTTCCTTTTCAGCTTTGATTTCAATCATTCGGTCAGCAACAATAACATCGATGTCTTCATTGGACAATCCAGGCACTGCGAATTCCATAGTTAGTACATCATCTTTTAAAAAAGCAGTATTTGAATTAAGGCCTGCTTCATTCCCCCACTCCCCCAACATAAAGTCGGAGACCATTGTGTTTAGTCTATTAAACGTCATATTATATTCCTTTTATTAATTTATTAATACATTAACAATAGAACAATATGTAGACCAATTGATTATTTCATGACACGATGTCAGTTTACCGATAGTGGTTGTGACATTCCTATACATTTATAGAAATAAGTGTCACCTTTTTTCTTATCAAACGTCAATATATAACCATCCATTTGAAACGTGCTTATTGTTTTCATAGCTATATCATAGTCATTACACGTTAAAAGAAAATGTGTATCAGTAATAACTACATCAATAGACGTAGCTGATGTATGTTCATCGTCAATGTCAAATTCATCGTCAACCTCAAACTCAAAAAGAACGTCATCCGATATATTAAAGTAATCGTATACGTATTCTAATTTGGCTACAACCCCAAGTGACATAAAGAAGTTATATTCAGATTCATCCCAATGCCATTCTCCAAAATAATTTTCCATAATAACACCAATATCCCTTCCGTTTACTATAACTATCTATTAATTGAGTTATGTATCTCATTTAATAAAATTAAAGCCTCTCGTGTTATTATATTTTTATCCCTAGCACACTCTAAACAAATTTCAACAAATACCAAATCCATTGTTTGGTCCGCTATGTAAGACTCCAATCTAAGTAGACTCTTAATCATTTTGTTAGTGTAATCTACTGAGGGGGATTCGTCCGCAAAGGTAATGAGTTGTTTTATCTTTTGCTTAGCTATGGTGAAGTAAGGGTCTTTACGTTCCGTTAAGATTGTAGAGACCCCATCATCTAAAAATAATGCTAATTCAGAAACATCTCCATGGTCAGTGGTATCCAACGTTGAAGTTAGTATCCTTGAAATTACATCATCACCCACTTTTAAATTTTAGTTTAAAATACCTAACCGATATCGTTGTTGAGTCGAAGATATAGCAGTTTCCAATGTTTGAATAATCTTCGTTGCTTCCGACTTTGTTAATTCAATTTCATGGTTACCCACTATTAACGACCCAAGCTCCATACGATTTTTTATAGGAAAATCTTCCTTTGTTAAATCAGGATTAAAAGCGAAGTCTATTGAACTATAATTTTTACCATAAGCTTTGGCCTGTCGAACGACCTCACTTTCTGTAACTCCATAAGATTGGTTTACAAACCCACGTTGTTTATTGTTGTGCTTTTTCATTATATAGAAATTGTTTATTTACTATAAATAGTTTTCACAACTTTAATAAAATCACTTTCTGCGATTTCTACGAGAAACTCTATTAAACTTTTTCTCGTTAAAACTCATAGCACTTCGTATGGGGTGTGTTCTATTAATATTTTGCTTATACCTAACACACTCTGCTGCCCAAAACCACGCCATACTAACACTGTCTTGTGGTGGTATCATAAACTCTAAACCAATAGAACCACCATTTCCATTTGATATTGTAAAACGACCATCAGTGGTCATTTCAGTTTTAGCGGATGGGTACTTCTTTAAGACCTTACGTTTTAAAGATTTAAATTTCTTAACATCAATTACCATTATTAAATATCTTTGTAAGTGTACGACTTATGTGATACGTTGTCAACTCTTTGTTAACCGAACATGATTCAAGCGTCTTTCCATTTTCCAAATGTACTGAATAGACCCACCCCTTTTTAAGCTTTTTAGCAATCGTGACGGCACCAACTCGGTTAGTGCCGTTCACGTTTACTACTACATTATCACCTACTGAGTATATCATTGTATAACACTGATAATTTTAGTGTCAACGACAGCAGTTACCTCGAACTCTAAATTACTTCCTTCGAATTCAGCAACAACCTTAGTTTCAGCATCCGTTACAGATATGGCTTGAACTAAATATTGTTCAGTTACTTTTTTAACTCTTCCTTTGTCATCTTCATGATGAACCTTTACTTTTGCAATGTAATAACTCATAATTTACTTTTATTTAATATTGATTATAATTATTGTTTAACATATCGTAGAGCTGAACCTCGTCTACTAACTCATACTGACCATTAGGGCCAGGATCATTATAATGAGTGAAAATTGTATGATAGAATTCAACGAACTCTTCACCATCGTGTTGTCTTCCAGCGGGGATAACAATGAACTCAAAGTTATCTCCATGGTCAACAAATTTTAATGCATCATCAGCACCAGTTACTCTAAATATTTCAGGTGAATATTTTAAATCCATAATATAGTCTGTTTGATTATCTTCTCTATAATCCATATGACTTGCCATAGATTGAATATAGTCATTGAGTTCTACACCATCGTCAGTTGCTTCGTAAGCCAACTTACCATCCGCACGTAATACCATCCGTACCAACCCCTTGTCTGATAATTCAGATAATGCGTTATCAGTCTCCCACATTTCATATGTCCTAAAAGTTTTCATAAGAACATCGGACAATAAGTCATCGTCATTGGAATTGGACAAGTCATCTCTTAAATACTCAAGGAACTTCTCAATGTGTTCAATATTCATTAAATGAAAAAAATCATCTTTATATAGTTGCTTTCTAACTTCGGAAAACATATCTTCGAACTCGTCTTTATCTTCCCAATTCATACTCTCTTATTATAGTTTGTAAATACGCCATAGCATCGGAATTACCCATTAACATATCTGCGTTTTTATATCTAAGTACAACCTCTTCAGTTCCATAGTCATAAACCATACTCTGAAGTTTTTCCTTACTTGGTAATGTTTTTTTATTAAATCCCATACTAATCAAACCACTCTGACCTATTAGTCTTTACGTTATCAACGTTGTTATACTTAGGGTCGCCACCCAATTTAGAAGCGGCCTCAGCAATCTTTTCGTTAACTTCATTGTCACCTAACTGACCAATTTCTTTTGCTCTCTTCAACTCCTTAGTTGTCAACTTATCACCTTTACTTAATGCTGCATACATCTTAGTATGATACTGACCCAATGGTCGTGTCTTTGTTTTAAGATACTCTGCTTTGGTATCTAAATACTCGAAGAATGCATCTTCACTCAATTGAGTTATCTCTTCTTCGGTTAATTCATTATTAGGGTCGTAAATCATATATACAAATATACAAAAAAAATATTAAACATCCAAACCATTTCGTCTCATTTGTTCGTGACAATAGTAATTATACAACTCCTCAAGGTCCATTGCTTTTTTACTCATCATCTCATCCCACAAACAAAATCCAAACTTCTCTCTTAATTCAATCTTCAAATCACGTAATAACTTTTGTTCATCCTTAAACGCTTCTTCGTCAAGTTTCAAGGCCTTTACGTTTTTCATCTTAGCAGCCGTTCTAGCCATAGCGTAGTCGCCGGTCTCATCCATTGTCTTTTGGAAGATGGAAGAGTACTCTTTACGAGCACTCTCCGCTTCCGTGTAATAGTGAGAATAATTGAAGTCCCCATTCTTAATCTTGTCAAACAAGTGAGCGTTAATGGGTAAACGCTTTTTCTTTCCTTTAGTATACCATCTGAACGGATTATATCCCATGATTAAAACGGATTAGAAATATCTTCGGTTTCAACATTGAACAAGTTATCATCTTGAGGAATCTCACCTAAGAACTTCTGAACATATTGTTTCATATAAACTCTTTCAGATTCAGCCCCACCACTTTGGTCGAACATTGGATAAACAGCCAACTCTGCAGCCTCACTTAGTGAGAACCCATCGTAGAGTAGAGACCCAATCTCAACTGCGGTCCGTGTAGATAGTGCGTTAGATAACTTTGGAGACTCAGACATCAACTCGTTACGAGTCATGGAAGTCACCTCAGCAACATTATTTAGAATCTCAATATCAACCGATGGGTACATCATTTGAAGTAGTTGAGTTTCCTCATCACGAGTCAAAGTATCCATTTCAATTGGAATGAATCGGTCAAGAATTGCCCGGTCAAGAGAACGTGTAGCGGTGTACTCATTACCAATGTTAGCAGAGGCGATGAACGAAACACCATCGGCGACCTTAACAACAGGAGCGTCAGCAGCCTCATCGAGACGTAAGTAACGTTGACCTTGGTCAAGTACGGTCATTAGAATGTTGTGAGCCTCAGGATGGGCCCGAGTCAACTCATCAAGAACAACCACGGTATTTGGAGTGGATATCGCCTTGACAAATGGTGATGGGTTAAACACCGTACCTTTCTTGGTTTCAAACTGAGTGTTCCCAATCAATGTGGTTCGTGGGTCTTGGGTAGCTCCCAAGTTAATTACAAAGGTGTTGTAACCTTCAATTGAATTGGCAGCAGCCTTAGCAGCCATAGTCTTACCACAACCGGCTGGACCAGTCATCATAATATTCTTACCACGGATAATGTTACGAATAAGAAGTTTCCACTTCAAAGGATTCATAAACAACATCTGAGGTTTAAGACCTTCAGACTCCTCGTGAATAAACTTGAGGACATCATCTGACATCTCAACTGAAATTGGTGTTGATTGTGATTTTGGTTTATACTCCAATGATAACAACCCACCATTTGGATTGTTGAAGTTACCAACAGGCTCAAGGTTATCTTCAACCTTTGATGATGGAACACGTGTGTGTCCTAACTCACCATCGGACAATCGACCAACGACACGAACCTTCCATCCCCACTTAGCAGGATTGTTGGCGGCCGCTCTGGCACGTTTGTAAAGAGAAGAACCCTTCTCGTTTAATTCCTCAATAAGGAAGTTAACTCCATTGGAGTCTTGAAACATTAGTTGATTGTCTACTTCTACAATCTTACCGAAAACTGATTTTTGTGACTTCATATTTTTATATTTCTCAATTATTACTCTGTAAATATAGTGATTTAGGTTCACAACTCCAAACTTTTAATGTTAAGTTTATGTTAACTTTTCATATGATAAAACCGATTGTAATAACCAACCTCACCTACATTAACATCATTCAATGGGGTGTACCCATTATACTGATTGGTATCATACAACATTCGTTCAATCATTGTACACATACCTGCTTTGAACTTATCATCGCAATACTCATCAGTACGTTGGAGTTGGTTGTTAACGTAATCTAAAACTTTTTTTACTTCAATTGTCTTTCTCATATCTCTCAATCTTACAGTACTAAAGTACGACATTTATTTTATAAATCCAAACTTTTAATGTTAAGTTTATGTTAAAGTTATCAACATTAAATAACAACTTCAAACTTCTTATTTAAGGTCTTAGCCAGTTGGGTCATATTATTGGTGTCAATAAATTCAGCATCGTTTCCATACATTTGTTTAAACCCATCAGTACCATGCCCCTCCCATTCGGATATGAAATATGACAACACCTTAACTCCAGCCTTTCTCATTTTAGACACTTGCTCTGCCGTATGTTTTCTGGCGGCTTGACCCCCATAAGAAATCTCTTGGTTATCAAAACCAGGAAAACCATCTGAGAAGTTTATTAGGTATGTGTCCACACCTGATTTGGTTTTAGTAATCTCATTCATCACAGCCTCATAACACAATCCCTCAGGAGTAGTACCATCGGATTGAATGTGTTTAAATAATTGTTGAATCTTTGAGAACTTATCTTTACGACTATCATATGCAATCAACATTAGTGGTTGACACTTACTCCAATTGCCTGGTGAGTAGTAGATACCTCGGTACGAAATAACAACATCAATGTTGTCAGTCATCGAAGCCGCCTTAGCAATAGCCACAGCAGCGGTTTGTGTACTATTCCATTTTGACCCATTCATTGATGAACTCGCGTCAATTGAAATATGTAATACAATCGGTGTAGCGTTACTTATTAAAGTTTGTTCAAAGATATCGAAGTTACCAAACCCAATCTCATGAATCATACGACTACTCAACTTACCACTCTTCATTCGTGGGGTAGTGAGGACACGTTCCTCATTACGAGTCTTGAGTTTCTTACCAAGAATAGTACCCAACTGAATACCCTTCTTGATATACTTATCACTACCACTGGTTCTGTATTCCGAATTAGTCAACATACCCACCATATCCGAATCAATTAACCCACGGGTTAAATTGTTAATAATGTAGGTTTGAACTCCATTGGAACCAACCGACCAATTACTTTTGGCGAATCCCTTACCAGTAACCTCAGACTTGATATCAGCCTTATCTAATTGGTCAATCTTATTCTTGTCAGACTTGGAAATCTTCTTCTTCTTAACATCACCTTCTTGAAACTCTTTTTGTTTTTCAATAGCGTTATCCAACATTTTCTTTTGGCGGTCTGAGAGTGGTTCATATTGACCACCAGCCCCATTAGGATTACCTTCACCACTTGGAGACCCACCTTGTGTAGACTCATCATCTGAATCTGAACCATCATCGGAGTCACTTGGTGATGTTTCACCATTTCCATTAGAACTCATACCATCATCAGAAGTGGGGTTATTCTCAGTGTCACCACTCATAGGTGACTCACCATTTTCACTATCACCACCTTGTGGTTCACCATCACCATTAGACGATGAGCCAGTATCACTACCGGCAACCTCAAGTTGTTTTTCAACAATCATAAGAATCTCACCAGCCACATCCATAGCTTCCCACGATGATTTTAGTCGTGATATGTTACGTAGATTAAGTACATTCCAAATCTCACGAAGACCTTTAAGAGCATCGAGGTCACGATTCTCGTTAGTCAAGTTGATGATACGGAACATATAAGAATCCCAATCCTCAGTACGATACTCAGAAGACTCAAGACCTTTGTCAATTACCTTAGAGTGAAAGTACTTATCGTACATAGACTCGTAGTAACCACGATAGCCAGGCGCCGTAGTGTAAACGTGATTATCAATACGTCTATCTTCAACGTAGTTAAGAAGTGATTTTAGATTGTTACTAACTATGTGACTAAGTTCATCAGTCTCACATTGGTAACGATTAGCCATCCACTCTTTATCAATAGTAGTAGGTAGGTAACCACGATTCATTTCCGTAAGTGTTGTAAAGTCAGTCAGTGCGATGTGAGAACCCTCGTGGAGAGCCAGACCAACAACAGGGTCGAACTCTTTATCATCTAACTTAGCCGATATAACAACCTCAGTACCATCAGTATAGGATTGGTCTCCACGACCATCAAAGGTCACAGGAATTGACTTGCCAGTTACGATGGAAACGAAGTTAGCGATACTACGTTTGTAAGACATTAACTTCATTAAGTCATTTGACTTCTTTTCTACTGAAGAAATCTCAGTATCATCGAAGATTGACTCATCAAGCCAGAACGATGAATAGGATAGATTATTTTTTGACATACTTCTCATTTCTTATTACTATACTAAAGTAGTGAATATATTCGATATAAACAAGTTCCTAATGTTAAGAAATTGTTAAAGTTTTCTGAAACTATTTTACTTGCGAGAGTAAGGACCATTGTATTCATACATTAGACCCATTGTAGGGTGATTGATTGTATTACCCTTGACGATAGACTCTGAGAGTTTGGCTCCCAATCTTGACATTTTCAAACCGGTGATATATAACTTACCACCTAACATTTTTGAATTCTCTTGACTTACGTTGATTGATTTTTTCATTTTTTATTCTTTATTAATTATCTCTCTTTACTATGTAAAGATACGAATAAAAATCCGAAATGCCAAGAAGTATTTGAATTAATCTTAAATTTAGAACGAATCTAAATAAGAAAGTTAGTGACTTAGAAATCACTAACGATGTAACGCAAACTATAAGTTTTTCTTATGTTTAGCCTTACGCGTATATTGTTTTTTACTTTTATGTACATTACCACGCATAGCCTGCCATATCTCTTGAATGGTAAACTCTTTTTTTTGTAATGTGTCTTTTGTTTTTTTCATCATGTATAAATACTAAGTTATCCACAAAGTTATCAACATCTATTTTTTAAATTTATCACGAACTCTATCCGATATAGGTATTGAATCACCATTTTCATCTACCCTTACGAATTTTATGTTTGTAGATAGTATAACTGATTGATTACCTGAGTATACGTTATGTGCTCTTGCTTCCATATACAATGTAACCGAAGTGGTCCCTATCTCAGCAACACTACCATATATCTTAATTAACTGACCCTCACGTGCTGGTCGTTTAAATAAACACTCGTCTATCTTAATAGTAACGACTCGTGGAGTGTCACATACTTGAGATGCAAACGCAGCCCCAGCTGCATCTAACCAAGCAAGTAACTTACCACCAAATAGATTAGCATGAAATCCTAAATCAGATTTCTTAACTGGATGTGTTGATATTAATTCCATTATAACTTACCATCTTTTTTCATTTGTTCTCGAATCTTAGTAGCTGATATGTCGGATACCTCTTGTGGTGGCACGTGTTCATTTATGTCATAACCCACACCTCTACCATAGTTAACCGATTGTATGTCAGGAATAATAACAGTTTTAATTCTACCTTGAGTTATCAAGTCGTAGTGAATGTGACCCAATCTCATTTGTATACGTTTAGCGGTCCATGGGTTATTCTCATCAACCTCCACATCTCGTATAGCAAGACAAACGTTATTACCTTTATTTAACTCTTGGTCAATTAACCATTGATGACCTTCGTGCCATGGTTGCCACCTACCTATGAATAGTGAATACTTCATTTAATGATTCAGTAACTGATTTGTTTGTTGTGTTAATTTTAATATCAGAGTCGTTGAATTCAAAATCAGACGCAAAGTAATCTTCACGACCCCTCGTTTCAGTTGTATGTACGTAATAGTAATTAATATCTAAATCCCTTAGCTCATCACGTATATCATTGTAAGGAGCAACAACTGATACGAATACATCGTACCCTTTGTATTCTAAGAATCTTGCTATATTATTAACATTACGTAAGTTATTCAACCTACCTTCTTTTGAGTAATCTTTATTATTAAAGATAGTTCTCATTTCATCACCATCAATATGTATGTGTTTCTTAAACTCCAATTGAGGTGAGTTACTTATCATAGCTTTAGCCAGTGTGGTCTTACCACTTCCTGGCTGTCCATAAAACCAATGTATCATATTCTTATTAAAGTGCTGGTCCTAATAACCACTCTTTTATTTCTTCTCTTGCTGAGTTATCTATTTGGTCTTCCCAAGCATCACTCCATTCTTTGTGTAAGTAATCTCTATGATGTGATAACAAGTCATCACCCCTATCAGTGTATGCAATTATACCCTTCAATACAGCGTATGACTTCTTCTTCTCAGTTACATCCCAATCAGTATTTTCTATAAGAGTATACATCATCAGAATTATATCAGATACGTCTTTCTTATTCCAAAGTTTAGATATGTGTTCTTTCTTGTTCATTAAGAATCTTAGAGCGAAAGACGAGATTCGAACTCGCGACCCCCACCTTGGCAAGGTGATGCTCTACCAGCTGAGCTACTTTCGCTTATTGAGCGGAAGGGTGGCTCCGCCCCACCATCTTTGAACTGGATGTTCAACGAGTTTCTCTTAACTCCTCTTCCGCATTATAGAGAATGATAACCGGTAGCTTAAATTGAGCGGCCTTATCCCAATCTTTAACCATTCTCTTTGAGCGGGAGGTTGGTACTGCCCCAACACCTTCTATCTGGATGATAGACGACTTTCTTTTAAGTCTTCTCCCGCGTTATTGTTTATACAATATACAACAATTTTTTGAATAAAACAAATAAAATATAAAATACTTGACTGCGAATTGCGGAAGATATAGGATTCGAACCTATGGTACATTGCTGTACGCTGGTTTTCAAGACCAGTGCAATCGACCACTCTGCCAATCTTCCTAGCGGATATTATCCCTTTAATACTTGTTTGTCGTTATCATCAAACTCACCATACTCTTGGCCAAAGTTATCACGTAGTGTAGATAGTTTATCAGTAGCATCAGTCAACTGTGATACTAACAAATCAATCTCTTCAGTATGTTGTGGGTGTTCTCCGATAGCTACCGGATTTTCAAAGTAGATAGAGATACGTGCTCTTGCATCCATAATCTCTGCCGTATATTTTGATTCCAATGCTTGGAATAATCTTCTTGAAATTTTACTCATGACTTTGTAATTTAATTTTAAATAAATAGTCTACTCAACTTTAGTAAACTTAGTTATCCGACAAGGACTCGAACCTTGAATGTCTGTACCAAAAACAGAAGTGTTGCCATTACACCATCGGACAATTGTACTCGGTAGGGGAATCGAACCCCTCTTTTATGGATGAAAACCATAGGTCCTAACCGATAGACGAACCGAGCAAATAAGAGTAGTCGTTAGGATACGTAGTCCTATTAATAGTAACTTACATTTACCCCTGCAGAGGTGTACTAAACTTTTTACCCACTCTATGTGAACCCGATAGGATTCGAACCTATGACCGTCTGCTTAGAAGGCAGATGCTCTATCCAGCTGAGCTACGAGTCCTACCCTATTTAATATTCGTATTCTCCGTTTGCTAATGGTTGGAAACCACCATACTTTGACCACTCCTCATCGGGAATACCTATCTGAAGACTCGACTCTTCACCCTTATTACGTGAATCAAAGAACTCATTGTCTACATATGCCTCTTCCATAACCAAGTCAAAAACAGCATCTTCACCATACGCCTCGATGTTGGTTTCGTTTTCGTAGAACTCATACTCCATGAATACGTTGTTTTGAAGATAGTTAACTAACTCTTGGTCAGAGTCTCCTTCGTATGGGGGTTCACATTTACGAAGCGCTTCTACGTTAACCTCAATAGGTTCACTTGCCGATGAGATTGTCCAAGTCTCTACTTTACGGACATAAATCTTTTCAGACATAACTTAATATTTAGATATTTGATTTTCTATTTCATGCACCAACCCACTATTACTAATATGTGGTATCACTTTTTCCAAAAGTTCTTTCATAAAATCTTTAGATTTCTTTTTTGAAATTTGTTGATTAGTATGCTCTACTTGATACAAGTGATATGCCATCTCATCAATTGACTTTAACTTGTTGTAGTACTTATCCAATCGTTGGTCTAACTTACGACTACGACTCAAATCAGTTACAGTTGGTATTGCTTTATGTAGTTCATCAATACGACCTTTTAGGTATTGAATCTCTAATAGTTTGTGTAGTTCTTGTTCATTCATAATTTAATAATCTATACCTTCAATTGGTTCGGTTAATGAGTTGCCGGCTGATTCAAATCGAGTTTGACCAACTAAACTCACCTTGTGTGCGATAGCGTTCATATTACGTTTAAACATAGTACGCATATCTTGTCTTGGGTGATAGGTGTATGTAGATGGTAAGAATTCATCTGATACTATTATATTATTTTTTAATGTATCTAAATTATATTCTATAATCTTACGTAGTCCTTCACGTGTAATTACATATGAATGTGTGTTATATGAATAACCAGGACTTACCCAATTAGCCAACCCCACATTACTATCACTAACCCCATCCATATTAGGTACTAACGTTCTTGATAAGAAAGCTAAATCCCAATCATAGTCTTGGAGTTCATCAAATGATTCCCATGGAAACTCCGTAATGGGCTCGAAGTCATCTTCTAATATCAGTATAGTTTCATGTCCGTTCTTATATGCATCTTCCCATACTCTTATATGAGAACACATACCACCAGCCTCACCAACAGTAACATTTCTATTGTAAAATGAATTACCATTTGATTCGGAATTGGCAACCCAATCTTTATAGAAACTCACACCATGACTATCTCTAAGTTCATCGGTAGATAATTCTTCACGACCATTTACACCATCAATTATATGGTACGTTGTGTGATTAGGTAAGGATAACGCGTTCAATCTTTTTAAGATACTATTATAATTATCAGCGGATTGGTCAATTGTAATTATATAGACTTTATCTATCGTCATACTATCCACACTTTTTAACTGAGTACAATTTATCAAAAACCTCTAATTCTAATAACTTACCTTTGGCAAATACACTTCGTGCTTCTTCTAATGAGGATGCGTCACACGTATAAATCGATTCTTTAGTCGAATCGTCAATTGAATAAAATGAATACTTACTCATATTAGTTTTTCTTTTTAAGTTCAGTTATTAAATCAATGACAAAATCACCAGCATATGTTTTACCACCAACGTTCCAATCAGAGTTCATAGTAGTAGTGTATTCGGTATCATACGTCTTCCAATCGTAGATAGTAAATATTTCACCATCTGAGGTACGTTGGAATACCCATTCTTTTTGAATCTTACCATCACCACTTTCGTTTGAGAATGTTGGGTCACCAAAGGTGGCAACGAGTTGTTTGTAGTTCCAACCAATCAATCGGTCCTTTAGAGAAGTGTTACCAACTAATTCAAGTGCTGATTTTTCATTTGTGATTTTATTATATTTCATATTTCTTCAATGTTTATCTCTACCAATATACGAATAATATTTTAAACTGCAAAATTAGATTGTTACTAAATTGTTAAAGTTTTATAGCGTACCAATTACGTTCATCAATCTCCACGTGATACCCATTGACTTTTAATAACTCCATTATATCAGCTTCCCATCCATTTAAAACAAGATGTTCGGATTCAAACTTTATGTATTTAGGTTTACATCGGTGCCATGGGAACATACGTAGTACTTCACCATCATAACCCTCAGTATCTATTTTTAGATAATCAATTTCATCAATATTGGTTAATTTAAACAACGTATCAAAGCACATGGTTCTAACCTCAATCGGTATAGTAAGATTTACATTAGAGTTTTCGAGTAAGGTACTCATACCTTTGAAGTCTGAATCTTTTTCTATAACCTCATCGCTAGCCATATACATAGTAGCCAACCCATCAGTTGGGTATATTGCTGCATTTACATAGTGTATGTTTTCTTCGAACTTTATATTGTTAAAGTATTTTGGTATAGGTTCCATGACCACACCATGCCAACCATGGAACGACATATATGATAGTGTATCAAAATCACATGAACCTATTTCTAAAAAAGTCTTAGTCATCTTTTTTCGTAAATGATTTTATAAAATTATACCAGAATATGGTAGAGAAAACCGGCCAACCACAAAGTATAACCACTCGTTCAAGATTGCTCAAACCAGCCGTACCTCGTATCTCAGATACTTTGTTGGTAAAGAAATCAATTATAGCTAAATTGATAACACCAACTATGACATACCATTTTAATAAACTAAGAAACATATGTACTATTGTATATAGACTCCCAATTCTCTTTTTCAATTATATCAACCTGCTCCCATTCGGAATCCCAATCAATTCCAAATATGTTAGATTGTTGTTGGTGTTCAGTGAACTCATTTAAGTAATTCGTATTATTGTACCATTCACGTAACACTTCCTCAAGACTACCATAATCATCTACTACCTCATCTACATTATTATATCCATAGTCCATATAATACGACATAAGTTGTGACTCGGTTGGTCTTATAAGTTCAGCTTTACGAACTTTAACAACAGCATAGTATTTCTTTTCGCTAGTCATGAGTTATTTCTTTATTCAGTATCTCTTCTTGCCAAGGTTGTAGTTTAGGTAATTCAGCTGAGTTCGTTGGTGTATCAACCCATCCGTTTTCTTCCAACAACACTTCGGCTATAATTTCTTGATTTTCATCATCTACTATAAACAAGTCAATGTTATCTCTATCCAATAGAGACTTTCTATAACCAAATTCTTCCATTTGCGTTTCTTTAGTTATTACAACTATCTTTATAATCTAAATACATTTGATATCCTCCTATCAAACCAATTGTAATCATCGGGATAAATATTGCGTATTCTAACATCTTATTTACAAAATTCTAAGTATCCTTGATGGTATGCATCAACTCTACTTAATTTATGATTCGCTTCCATTTCCTTTTTAGCCCATTCCATTACCTCATCCCTCATACCATGAGCGTGGGCCTCGATTAAGATTTCTTCAATTTCTTGTTCGTGTGTCATATCTATTTTACTTAATTACTTAATGGAGCTTTAATAGGTGGATGTGATTCATATCCGATAACTTCATAATCGAACTCACCATTTAGAATATCTACATTACTCAACTTTAACTTTGGTATACTCATATCATCTCTTTGAATTAAAGTCTTAGCGGCATCTATATGATTTTTATATAAATGTACATCCCCAAGATTACCAATCAAATCACCTGGCTTGTATCCAGTCTCCTCACATAGTAGTAGGAGTAATGTACCATATGATGCAATGTTGAATGGTAGACCAAGGAATGTATCCACACTTCTCTGATTCCACATTAGTGATAGTTTACCTTCTGATACATAACATTGGAATCCATAATGACAAGGTGGTAGAACCACATCATCCAACTCACCTACGTTCCAAGCAGATACCATTAGTCGTCTGCTATTAGGATTTGTTTTAAGGTCGTTGATTAGATTTTGGATTTGGTCTTTACCATTCCAATCTCTCCATTGCTTTCCATAGATAGGACCTAACTCACCATTCTCATTTGCAAATTCAGCATCAGTTTTGATTTTGTTGATGAATTCTTCCATTGTATCTGGAGTAAATTGATATGGGGTTGGTTCAAACTTATTTCTATAATTCTTATAAGCATCACCATTCCAAATGTTACATCCGTTGTCAACAAGGTACTTGATGTTGGTATCTCCTTTTAAGAACCACTTCAATTCGGTCATCATAGTTTTGATAGCCATCTTCTTTGTGGTAAGTAATGGAAATCCATTACACATACAATATCTAATTTGTTCACCAAATATAGATATAGTACCAGTACCAGTTCTATCATCACGTTCGATACCATCATACATGATATCAACCAAAAGGTTTTTATAAGTAGTGTCTATACTCATTTAGTTATTGTATTTAGTGTTAAAGCTTGTTACAATATACAAAATTATTTTGACATTTCCAAATTATTTCTACGGAATCCAATCGGTGGTTTCTCCTCACCTACCAATTCTACTTTACGATTTCTAATAAACATAGTAGTAGCTTGTAGAGTCTCGACATCAGTCTCAGTCTTTACCCATTCCATAAACCACTTTGTTAACAATTTCTTTTTTAATTTGTTCATAACTTTTTATTTTAGGTACATAGGTCCATATGGTCCGTACATTGCAGTTCCTTCAATTACATTACCACGAGAATGTTTAGCAGCAGCCGACCAACCGGCAGGTTTCATCAAGTCACCCTTCTTCAGTTGGATACCCTTGTGAACGAATGGGATTCTTGCGATGAACCCCCATACCGAAGTTCCTACGATAATCTTGTAGAACTTAGACCCCTTGTTGATTTTGACTTCGGGAGTCGAAGTGGGATTATAACTTTTAAACCAACCCTTATAATGGGCAGTCAATTGATTAACTAACTGATTCTCAAACTCTTCAATCGAGTTTACTGGTTTGGTGTTTTTAAATACTGACATAACTTATTTATTTACCGAGTGAATTCCTAATTGTTTGTTTAACCACTTTGTTTCTTTTGAGAACAACATTTCAGTCGAGTAGATATATGACTCGTGATAAATTGTATCGCCAACTAAAAAACAATCGTTTGGTCCGTATTGTGGTGAGTTGTATTTCCCACTTGAAAACTTACGACCAATCCTATGAAGATGTTTGTTGTTCTTAAACTCAGTAGATTCATCTTTCTTCAACTCACCTATATATTTTGAAATGTCACTCTTTGCCATTTCGGTAACTGACTTAAAACTATCTTTCATCATCTCTCTCATTATTACATAGTAAATATAAGGATAAATGTCGGATTTACCAAACGATGTATGTTAAGAAATTGTTAAATGTTTAGTTGAGGTGAATTCCCCAAGAGTACCCAATAAATAAAAACCTACGTCTCATTCCATATTGTAAGTGTACTCCAATATCGAGATGGCCAGGAGATGAATCTATTGCTCTATAATAATTTGACATCTTAATCATAGAGTCTTCGTTTGAATATCCATATTGTATAACACCTCTATAACGTTTGAATTGACCAACGTACCCAACTGAATAGTAAAATTCTTTATATCGAGGTTTTCCTTTATATCCAACTGGCTCTTCCATATTGTTTATCATCCAAGCCAGTCTACCAGCTCGTTGTTGGATAGTTTGATTAAAACCAATATCAATTTCAGTAGGTAGGTCTAACATACCTAACTCAAAGTATAACCCACTACGTAGTGCCATACCCACTTGTGTGTATGGGTATGTGAAGTTATGGTCGGTGTAAACCCCGTGTTCGATTGATTTGATTGGATTGACATAACTTTGAGATTTCATAGAGAAGGGAATACACAACACAAGTAGAGTTATGTATAGTAATCGTTTCACATATATAAATATAATGTGATTTAAAGATACCCTCAGTTTCTAACCAAAACTTTGTTCAGTTATTTCGTTTACGTTTTATATACTTTCTCAGATTGGATATTAGATGAATACTACTATAACCAAATAACGTAAGTTCCATTATTATAGTTAACCCACGAAGGATGTTATCCATAACGTATATTAGAATGCCTCGTCCCACGATGCCGGTATTAGTGGTTGGATAACTCGGCCGGGATGGTCGTGGTGTTCGTCTTCAATAACTTTGGTGGTAGTCTTTTTACGAGGAGTCCGTTCACGTAACATCTCAGGACGATTCTCTTGAACCCACCTTATATACCATGGGGCAATTCGTCTAACTTCGTCTACCGAGTAACCTTGGTATTTCCCACTCCTAAAAATCATAACAACGTGTGTTTAAAATAAATTTTCATTTATTGCCCTATCGCTTATTTGCTCTATACCCATCTAACAATAGGTTCCAATACTCAACTAATAACTTTTTAATTCTTTTCATAACTTTAAAATGGTAAATTATCTACCTTAACATCATACCATACTCTATACAATTCCTTAAACACCTTTCTATACAAAGGTAATAATGGTCCATCTTTCGTAAAGCTCATAGGTTGGACAATATTGTCGTGGTTAGTATTTAGCCGTACTCGTGTCAACATAGTGTTGGCCGTTACCTCAATAGGAATCCCCTTGTAATGGCCACTATAACTATTTGTGGATGTGGATGTTGCCATCCTAATTAACGCACTCCATTCTTGTGAGGTCATTTCTTTTCTTTATTAGTGAGGTACATAAACATCATACTTACAATCAAAGTAATTATTATTAACTCTTTCATCTGTCTTTGGTGTTAAATAAAGTGATATAAAATTAAATCAGCTAAATACTACTATATACAAGAGTGGTCAAATACTTTATTAAATAAATCATTATACATATAATGAAGATAATAACCATCAGTAGAAGGTATATCAACATCCCTATACAAAGATACACTATGGGAAGGATACTCTAAGTCAAACCCATCATCCTTTTTAATCAAGGTTATCTTTCCAAGGGAAGCTTCTACTGAATGTATCCCACCCCTTGTCATCCTTATTAAAGCTGACCATTGTTTATCAGTCATAAACTTTCCATTTTCTTATCACATCTCCTTTACTATGTAAAGATTATCGTTATTTCTTATCATAACCCCATATATAACTCTCTATCATATGTAGACACACGATAGGTTAATAGTATAACGCCTGAGACCTTGGTAACCTTCCAACCCAATCGTTCCATTCTAACTCTGAACAACCACGAAAAAAACACAGGCACCTTATAATACTTCCAATACTTCATAATCCAAAATTATTTAACAACCTCTAACATCGGGTTGAACTTAGTAGAATACTCTTTCTTATGATTCTTCCAATGAACCAGCCCTATCACGGAATCAATAAACTCCTTTAACATATACGTCCCATCAGAAGAACCAAACCCTTGGTCTTCATCCCAATCGTTAGTCCACTCTTCAGAAACCTCAGTTGCTAGTTCTAATAGTGTGTGTGATTCAATGTCGTTACCAATAACCATGTCATTGAAACCTTTAATACGTGTCCATGCTCTAAGGACTAAATCTTGTGGGTCAATTAAATACGTCATAACTCTTATCTCTTATTACTCTACTAATATACAACAATATACTTGTATAACCAAACAATATCTCTGAAAGTATTGACAGGTTATTAACAAGTATTACCCATATATTAACATTAGGTATTTTAATATCATCTCACTTTGGTGTATCCAAGCGTGGAGGGGACTTCTTTTCCATCCAAAAAAACCAGGCTCGATAGGAAAACCGACCCCAGCCCCTTCTAACAGCTTGATTGCTAGAGGGTTACGTTAAAATGCCCCCACCCCCCACACGAGTCTCTTTCATCACCTATAATGGTTTACGGGGGTGGAACGGCTTAGTTCCTTAGATAAGGTCATCTACTGATATCCACTCCCCATACACTTCATAGTGTCTATTTTGGAAGTAGTTCATCTTACTCAGAGCATGATTCATAGCCGTTGCTCCTTCGGCTGTCTTTAGTACTCCGTACCAGTACTTAATTTTTGGGATATACCCTTGTGTATACTTCATATACTACTTATTTAGCAATTATTATTTTATTTCTCTTTGGTGTTAAAGGTTTTGTAGAAATCTTCAAATGTTCCGTCTCCGTCACATTCATACATACCATCTTGCCAAGCAGACTCCATCACCTCTTTCTCTTTATCAAGCATTGATTCAGCGTATTTGATTGCTTGTTTTATTCCGTTTTTGTAGAACCAATTAGGCACATCATCTTCCTCTAAAAATCTCTTGTGTTCTTTTTCAAGTTGCTCAATCAACTCTTGCATTGGTGTTTTCATTTCTCTTTTTTTTTAAAGGTTTCCTCAAAGTAGTCATCTGCTGATTTTTGGAAGCAGTTCCTTTGATAGTCATCTGCAAAGTCGCACATCACATCTTTCTCTTTCTCAAGGTGTAGTTCCGCAAAACTTATAGCATCTTCAAATGCCTTTGCTCTGCCTTCATAGTATTCAGTCAATACAAGGTCTTCGTATTGTTTCTCCTTTTCAAATGCCGTATCTCTATGGACTTTCAGCACTTCAATTAGTTTTTGCATTGGTGTTTTCATTTCTCGTTTGTTTTAAAAGTGTCAAGCTATAGCCTTACAATGTATCATTAAAGGTCAGTTTATACCCTTACTTGTATCATTAAAGGTTTTGCGCTCTATCCATCTCGCATACATATTAGCAGCCCAAGACTTTCTCTGCATCTTGTTAGGGTATGTCTTTTTGAGTCTCGCATTTGCAATGCGTAGGAATTGATTCATCTTGTTCATAGCTTTCTCTCGTGTATTTGTTTTAACCAGTCCACCTTACTTGGTACATCTCCATACATCACCTATAATGGTTTACGGGGGTGGAACGGCTTAGATTAACTTAATTAGAGGTCTCTTCTCTTTATAACTGAAAGGTGGGAGCGCCATTCACGCCTGGGGTGAAGGGTTGTTGGTTCTCTATTACATACTGACGAGAAACGAAGTGGTTCATCTTCTTCATACAATACTCTACCTCTACCCAATTGTTTTGACTAATGGCATATTGTAGTTTACCATTCCAATACTCTATCTTGGGTATATACCCATTACTATACTCTCTTCTCATATACTATATATTTAGCTATTATTATTTTACTTCACTTTTATTTCACGAACACAAACAAGTACCCCACGGGTTATCTTCTGATATGGTTGAGTAACACTCACATAGGTCACACCAATAAACTTGCTCTTGTACATCCATATACCTTACTTAATGGTTAGTATTCTTACTCCGTAGTACTCGGTGTAGTTCTCCATCAAGTTATTACAATGCTCTTTAGCCTTTTCGTAATCCTCATAGATTACATTATTAACTGGGATTCCACTCCCATCAACTATCTGACACATCATTAATCCTCGTAATATCATCTTATATCTTTTAACTCTCTCACTCTTACACTACTAATATAGTGATAAAGTTTGGGATTGCCAAATTGTATATGTTAAGAAATCGTTAAGTTATTAACAATTACATCTTTAATATTAGCTTTTTACCATCATCAGAGAACTCACTATCATTAGCTTCTTTACGAAACCTCCAATAAAGATACCCCATACACGTCTCTAACTCCTCATCAGTGATAGATGACTCCTTAGTAAATGAAACACTCTTTAATCTTGAATTGTATTTAACCTTTATATCTTTTAACATACTACTAAGATACAACAATATTCTTTAATATCCAAGCCATTCACCTTATATAGAACGATTCTAAATCATTCGTTAACCCCTGTAAACACTAGGGTTGAGAGGAATTAACATTTGTTAACTATTTTTTTTATATATACCCCCCCACTAAGATACGAAAAATAACCCACATTGCCAAATATTTAGCCATTAAGTTATCCACATCCCATTGTTAATAACTTTAATAGTTACAATTGTAACACTTTGTTTCATTTGTAAGTCGCGGCTAACCATTGTAAGTCTATTAACAAATGTTAATATATGGTCAATATTCAGGCTTGGTGGCTCGGACTACCCACATTTTACCCCTAAAAAGTTATCCACAAAGGGCTGTTAATAACTTTCCTGTCAGAAATTTTGCTTGCTCGCGCGAAAGACACATAATACCAGTCTAATTTGTGGTAGTTAAGTAATAGTATCCTTTTCTGAAAGTGTGTTTGTGTTAATTGTGGTAAAAATGAATGATTGAGGGCTGAGAGGGGTATGTGTTACTATCCTTACATTTTGTTATAAATCTAACACATTGTTTAAAAACTACACATTTTGTTAAGTGACTGATAGAAAATGTGGTAAAGTGGGGGAAAGTGGGGGTAAATGTGTAGTTATTTTACCCTTGTACGGACCACAAGAGTAATCATTACCCTTATAGGCATAAAAAACCCCTATAAAGGGGTCTCTGAATATTTGGTGGAAATTACACTAGCACTTCCCAGCTCTGATGTCCTCTGATAGGGTACGATAACCCTACGATTAGCTTAGTGAGCTAATATAATTCTACCATAGTTATCAGAGGTTCGATAGAACTTAAATAGGTTTAACCTTAGAAACTCCTCTACTATCTCTATCATATAGGTTGAATTGCCTGTTATTATCTCCCAGCCTTCCGTATCATGATACCCTAATAGGTTATTCTCTAAGACTTCTTCTACGTCTCCATGCCTTACTCCATGTAAGTCTATTATATTCTTCTTGTTAACCATGTGGAGAGAATCTTTTAACCTTATCCTTATATGTGGTTATAGAGTTCCCTATATTTAAAAGGTTATCTACTATAACATCATAATGAGGATGTTCTTTGTCTATACTATATACATGGTTATCTTTAATAACTCTGATTCTATTATTACGTTCATCTATTTGTATATCCATAAGATTTAGCTGATTTAGTTTTATATCACTTTTTTTAATACTCGAAGTCATCATCATGATACTCTTCCGTTGGACTTGATGGTAAGTCATCAAAACTTGGAGATGGGGGAATCTTGTCAAGAAGGTCATACTTTGAATTTAAGTATCTATATCCACTCAAATCTTGCAATTCCTTATATACGCTAAAATACTCCAATGACATAAACGAACCATCCCCACGTAGAGGACTATTATTCAAAAAGAATTGGATTGTCTTATTCGTGTGTATGACGTTTACCCATACCTTTGTTCTTTCTCTTGGCATTTCTTTACTCATCATTCATTATCATGTGTTATTTTATATGTGTATATTATCAACAAACCTAATACTATTATCGCAAACATAATTTACCTTATTATAATACGTTATCTGGATACCATTCGTCCAAGTCATCTAACCCATCGCCAAGGGTTGTGTTGAAGTCCTGTAATTCATTTAATATAGAGGGATTTGGAAGTTTATCTTCCAAATTTTTCTTAGTCACACGAAATCGTTCGTGTCCATCTCGATGTGGGTCGGTCTGGCTTTTCATTGGTTACTTTGGATGTCGTTATATATATCTTCTTGTGTAATATCGAATGATATATGTGGCTTCTCCGAATACTCTAATTGACGTGACCAAACCGTTGGTATATCTTCTTGGAATTCTGCGATGTGATTGATTGGGGTGTTGTTCTTGTTACCGAATGTCTTCTTTGTGAACTGAGAGATAAGTTCGTAGATGGGTTTCATAATGGTGTTACTCCTGTGGTTTTAAAAATATGTTGTATGACCTCTTTATTATATGTAGTATTTCTTTACTTATTGGAGTCAATTTATAGTGTTTTATTTCATTAAATTTCACGAATTTTACTGATTTGTGTTCATTTAGTGTTGGCTTCCCACTTTCATACTTCAACATATAAGGAATAACCTCTATATCGTTGATTATCTGAGTAGGTAGTTCGTGCCATATAAAGACCTCTATATCTAATTCTTCTCTCCACTCTCGTTTGATTGACTCGTCCGTATTTAAATCAGAATCATCAACCTTCCCACCTGGCAATTCCCAATAGTCTGGATATGAGTTGTTATCTGACTTACGTTGTCCTATAAGGAATGTATCATAATCAAATAAAAATCCAGCTACTACTTTTAACATCTCTCTATCCCCAATGAATCGTAGTCAATTGGTAATCCATATTCGGTATATGTACTACCCATTACTTTTAATATAGACATCATTTTCTCTGGCTCGGTATTCCATAATAGAGATGCCATAAAATACTTTCCCATCATAGAACGGGCATTTGTTTGTTCACTATCGAAGTAATACATTTATCTTCTCCATTTTACCATTACTATATCTAACTACGTATAATCCACCATTTAGTGTTTTTATATCACTTCCCATATAGCGACCACTCCAATCGTAGACTTTATATTCCATATCTCGATATCCGATATTTTCTTCAATATCAAGTGTGGTTTGTGTCACTACAAATGTCCATTGAATTCGTTGGCTGGTGAGTAGGTATCCACTACGATATTTATCAATCTGAAATCCATAACCCACTCTTCCTAAAGTTGTACCTACAAATGTAATTGAATCATTATTAGCTGATATATTAGTTGATGTCTGTGTTTGAGGTACGAATACTCCATTTGAATAGGATGAATAGAGTTCGGTCATATATAAGTTGACTGAATCATTGTCATCATGTCCAAAATAACAATTAAAGATTCCCCACACCGGCTTCATAACATTCACACTATTACTCTGAACATTAATCCACATTGGATTTTCCATATATGGTGTGGTATTGTTTGGAACGTGCCAATAGTCCGTTGATATGACAAACTCTGAATTAGTAGAGTTAGTTGAGTTATTTAAGACTGACCAACAGCAATTGGTATATATAAATCTATATTTGTTCGAATCTAAATTAATATAATCACTTCCGTAGTTTGCGGTGTTAAATCCTTGATGTGTACCATTGTTGAATTTAGTAAGTGTAATATACCCACCCAAGTCATACGACCCTTGGGAATCCATCTCCCATATTTCTAAAGTTACATATTGTGGAAGTATTGGGAATTGGTCACCTACAATATACATCCCAATGGAAACGGAGTCTTGACTCTTTTGAGCAACTTGGATGATACCCCCCATAAAGTGAGATGCGTTAGCATTTATACTTACTACTAATGTAATTAAAACTATTATGTTTTTCATAACTTTTGGTTACTGCTTTTAAATCTAATTGATGTTGTGGTCTTCTCGTGTTTGGTTTTACGACCTTTGACCCTCTTTCTCCACATCTTAAATGATGACTCTTTCATATGAGTTCTCATTATCTTACGAACCTCATTCTCTTTGATACCAAACTGAAATTCTATGGCTTCAAAGGGAGTTCTATCTTCCCAAGCCATTTCAATTATTCTATCAATATCTTCTGATTCCAATTATTTTAAATCCTTCCGAATATCTTTAATAACACGTTGTAAGTAGGACTTACGTTTTTTATCTGAAACGAATGGTACTGACCAAAATTGTTTTGTTTTTAACCACCTTGATGGTGACCATCCAAATACAAATGTGTATACACCCATAACTAACCGAAGTTTAACTGAGTTCAAGTAAAGTGTAAGTACTGGAAGTGCTGGTGCTCCGTGGGTGATGTAAGTTCTAACTATCTTATCTTTTAAGAATGGTTTAGGGTATGCGTACTTACCAATGATAGGTACAAACTTGTATGCGAATCCTGGAGAAAATACTTCATCAAAGAATACTTCCAACCTCGGAGTCAATCTAAACCACCATACTGGCGATACAAAATAGATTCTATCAGACCACGTAACATCTTCTTTATAACGATTAATTATATCAGTTCGTGGTCTCTCGAAGTTATCAGCGTATAAATCTGCTACTCTAATTTCTTCACCATCTACATCCAATGTTTGTAAAATAGTTTTGTAGATACCATTATAACAAAATGATTTCTTATCAGGATGTGCTATTACTATTAAGTTTTTCATGTTTTAACTACACTTACCCTTAATTTCATTATATAACTCGTCTGCATACCCCACGGGGTCTTCGATGTGCTGAGCAGTAGATTCCATTTTATGAATCAAACAATTTTTAAAATGTTTACCACTTTTACCTTTTAGTAAAGTTTCTATTGCACATGCTTTCATCCATCCCCTTGGGTCATTCCCTTGAACAGATGTTCTTACATTATTAATTGCTTCAATACAACCTATTGGATTTGCCATAATTTATTTGTTTTTCATTCCAAAGTAAGTTCCTAATATTCCTATTACACCTGTGATTGATACTTGTATCAAATGTATAATTGATTCATCTACTGGCCTGTTTTCTTTTAGAGAGATAATAAAATCCCCTATTATTAACATTCCAAGTAAAAGGATTACACCTACTGATAAAAGAAATACTATCTTATCTTTCATATTATGTTCTCGTTATTCAAAACATAATTAATTACTGAGCTCGATGCGCCTGATTTTATAAAAGGGTCTAATCTACTCATTGCATCGGTAATATCCTTAGCAATAATCTGAGTAGTCTTTAATTTACTATTATGTAAGTAAATACATTCGTAGATTAAATGTTCTTTGATTTTAGATGTCGTAAGAACATTTATCTCCAATACAGCAGTAGTTCGCCCATTATCTAATAACGTTTCTATTAGCTCCGACTTATCTCGTTTGTATTTTGATTTTAAACTACCCATCTCTATAATTTATATCCCAAAGTTATTATTCTCATTTCGCCACAATAAAATTAAACCAATCCTGCCCTGCTACATCCGTATTAGGAAAGTAAAATTGATATATTTTGTTATCAAATGATATGGTTTTTGTAAACCCAATAGGTATAGCAGCGCCGGCTGGTACTCTATATGGAGTCTCTCCAAAGTCTACCTCAATACTAACCATTACTTCAAAGAATTTAGCAAGGTTACGTTCGAAACGTTCCAACTCTTTCCATGGACCACGATTGAGTCCTTCATGTTGTAATGCACAATTTAGATATGAGAATGTTTTCTTTAATGTTTCTCTATCACAATTGAATGCGGCTGCGGGTGCTAAATGACCTCTATCCCACTCATTATTACGATAGTCATCGGCATCTGAAGTATTTACCGAATCGTTGGTATAGAAATCTAACCCACCTCTACTAACACCACCTGATGGACATTGTACTACATACGTCAATTTAAGTGGTTGTTGATAATCTTCAGAATATACTACTGTATATATGTCACTTTTTATTGTTTTTCCAGTCTGCCCATGTGAGGTAACCGAACCAAGCAATAGTAATAATAGTAACGATAATCGTGTCAATGATGTTTTCATAGGATTCCATTTTTTATTCATCTTCGTTTTCTTCAGTATATATGTAAGTTGCATCTGCAAGTGCTTCGTCACGACATGATACCATTGCCTCCGACACTTGGTCGTAAAACTTATCAAGTTCATCATCCTCATCGGTTTCGGGATATTCAAGTGTAGTGTCTTGGTAATCGTATAGACCTTCTAATTTAGATATTGCAGCACCACCAACAAAGTTATATCCTTCGTCTTCATAGGTAGCAGTAAGTACAACGTCTTCATCAATTTCTTTAAGAATATCAAATAAACGTTCAAATGCTCCTGATGACCAATTCCAAGCTGAAGTTGTAGACATTTCAAACTCGTCATCTTCTAAACAACTCACATCTTCAATGTAACACCATTTAGCACCCATTCTTTCGGTGAATATACCCCTATCGTAATCTTCATCCTCATGGCCAGGCCATAGTAAGTCGTGAAAGTTTATCTCTTCACTATAATTCCACTTACCTTCTGGTAGAGTGAACATTTCTTTGAGTTTTTTAAATACTTGGTCATTTCCTTTATGAACTTGAATCCAAGTTTGAACGTGATTTGCCATCTTAGTCTTCTATTAGTTCAGGCCATTCTGAATCTTCCAAGGCCTTGTCATGAGATAATTCAAACTCTACCTCATCAAGAACTTCATCTTGTAGGTCTTCGTCTTCTGACTTCCATTTTTCTACTTGTTCAGGAGTTAATTCCTCAGTCTCTTCCCATCTATAATCAGTATAGGTGACCAATTTTCTTAATTTTGCCATTTATTCTTCGTTTTTAGTTGAACTTGTTTGCTCCGTTGTGATGTCTTCATCCCAATAGAGGAATATTTGATTGGTATTCATAGTCTAATATACAACATTATTTTTTATTATCCAAACTTTTCTTATCTTCTAATAAGATTTGTTCATCTTTTTTTGGTTTAAGGTCTGGTGGTAAATCCGATTCTTCAACATCCCAACCAGTTTGCTTTTTTATGGTACGTAATACGTCCAACCTATCATCACGTGTGCCCGTACCCCAATACCATGCTAATGTTGATTTTTTATGTGATATACTTTCTTCTAGCTTTTTTAGATTCTTCAAAAGAATATCTTCGTCATCATCATCAAAATCATATTCTACATCATATTTACCAGCAAAATTAAGTAAAGTAGCTAAATCTAACTCATTAAATGCGTTGGACACTCTTTGAAACTCGGATTCAGTACCACCCTTATCAGGATGTGTAGCTATTGCTACTTTTTTATATAACTTCTTAATCCTATCAGGTCTATTTTTAATCTCAGCGAGTCGTTTCTTCTTTTTTTCAGATTTCTCTCGTTCTACTCGTTTATTATCCTCTGCCATATCTTCGAACGACATACTTGGGGCTTCGTGTCGAACCTCTCCAGTTTCTTCATTTACCCAAATATGTCGTTCTTTAGCAGTAGGTGTACCTTTTTTAGGTTTTTTGTAGTATTTTTCGAAATAAAATTCAAAATCTGATACATACTCATCGAAAGACTCAATGGTATCCTCTTCTTCAAGTTTTAAATACTCATACTTTAAGTTATATTTTTTAAGCTTCCGATTCACTATCCTCTACCTCATTGACAATCATACATTCCGTGGTTAGTAATGTAGATGCAACTGAGACAGCTTTTTCAAGTGCCGTTCGTGTTACTTTGGTTGGGTCAATTACACCCACTTCTAACATATCACACCATTGTTCAGTCACTACATTATAACCATAAGTAGTTTGAGTTTCACCTTCTGGTGTATAAGTTAAACCTGCATTTTCTAAAATAGAATTAAAAGGTGAGTAACAGGCAGAACATACAATATTGAATCCGGTTTCTTGGTCAGCTGATAATCTATCAACACCCATATGTATTCTATCACTTGCGTGGATTAGAGCAGAACCACCACCTGGCACAATACCTTCCTCGACTGCAGCTTTTGTAGCAAGTAGAGCATCATCAATTCTATCTTTCTTTTCCTTCATCTCGATTTCAGATTCAGCACCTACTCTGAGAACTGCAACACCACCACTTAACTTAGATAATCGTTTGTGTAGTTTTTCTTTCTCATAGTCTGAACTCGATTCTTCGATTTCATTCTTGATTTGGTCAATACGGAGTTTGATATCATCCGATTCACCAGCACCACCAATGATTACTGATTTAGATTTACTAACCACTACTTTGTCAGCTGACCCTAAGTCATCCATTGTGATATCTTCCAACTCTTTACCAACACCACCAAACAAAGTAGCGCCGGTTAGAGCAGACATATCTCTCAACATCTCACTACGTTCGTTACCGAAGCCAGGTGCTTTGATAGCAACACATTTTAAGGTTTGACGTGCCGAATTAACTACCATTGTAGCTAGCGCTTGCCCATCTACTTCTTGAGCAATTACTACAATTGCCTGATTCTTACTTGATACACCCTCAAGGATACCAACGATGTCATCCATTTCTGAAATACGACCATCATACATAAGAATCATAGGGTCTTCTAATTCAGAAGTCAATTTGGTCTGATTGTTAATGAAATAATGTGATAGGTATCCTTGTTCGAATTCCAACCCCTCTACAATAGTCAGTTCATCATCACTTGAATTACCCTCTTCAACAGTAATTACCCCATCACGACCAACTTGGTCCATTGCATCAGCAATCATAGAACCAATCACCGAATCACCATTTGCTGAGATTGTTGCTACCTGTTTGATTTGGTCGTTAGTTTCTACTTTAGTTGAAATGGTTTCAACAAGATTATTAACAATACCTTTTACTGCAGTATCCATCCCACGTTTCAATTCAATTGGGTTAGCTCCCTTTTCAATTGCATCCATACCTTTTTTAAAGATATCACGTGCAAGTACAGTTGAGGTAGTTGTCCCATCACCTGCGTTGTCAGCAGTTTGTTGAGATGCTTCTTTGATTACCTTAGCACCCAAGTTTTTGGTTGGGTCTGTAAATTCAATAGACTTAGCTACTGTAACCCCATCCTTTGTAATATGTGGTGTTGTATCAGTTTCAATAATCACGTTACGACCACGTGGTCCTAATGTAACTACAACTGCATCTGCTAATGCATCTACACCTTCTAAGAGTTTCTCTCTCGATGTCTTTCCGTAAAATACTTCTTTACCCATAACTTATTTGTCCTTCTTTTTTTGTTTTTTTCTTGCTTTTCTAATTTGTTCAGCTCTCCACTCAGGCTGTCTGCCTCTGATATTACCTCGGAGGTTGTGATAACAATTGTAACATAAAAATCTTATATTTTCAAGTTTATGATTTGTCCAATCATCATCCATGTGGTCTAATACTAATGGAACGTTTCCATCCGTAATTCTACTTTCACTATACCCACAATTATGACATTCATGTGGGAACTCTGGCATATTATCTGCGTTATTGATTAATCTCTTCTTTAAGAAATGTACACCATAATCAGGATATTTACCATCCAAAATGTCTTGAAGCGCATATCTACCTTTTGAAACATTATATGGTTTCTTTACACCTTCACCTTTTTGGTTCTTATGTAGTTCATATAAAGTTTTACCAGTATCATCGTCTTTGTATAATTTGGAATATTTCTGATAAGTAGTAAATGATACATTAAGGAATCTTGCAGCAGATGAGTTAGATTTGGAGTTCTTCATCGCATAACGGATTTGAGCTTCAGTAAGGTTAAGTGGAGTTCTTCCTTTACCTAAAACATAACCATTTGGAAGTTTTGTTCCTTTTTTGTAACTACTCATTTGTTTCCATTTTTATATAAGTATCATTGAGAATACTTATTAATCAACCTTTGTAAAAATTGAAGGTCTCTTCTTCTTAGTAATTGGCGATTTTGTTGAACTCTATCTGTAAGAGTTAGTAACTTACGTTTCTCGTTATAGGCAGTTATACCTTTTATATGAATTGGATTTGAGTATACGATTTCAGTAACTTCATTTAGAATCAGCGTGTGTCTAGCGAGTTCACTTTTTACTATTTCCATAAGATTTGTATTGATACTATTGTAATTGCCAGAATTAATGATATAAGTGTTTTTAGAGTAATACCCTCATTCATAAAATACCAAGTTAGAAATGTGAATCCAAATATACCACTACCAAAAGCAATAAACCTACCAGGCCACAATGTACCATCATAATACTCAGCTATCATACGAGTAGCCATAATAAATATGTAACTTATACCCGTACCAGCCACGATGGACACTATCAGTGGGTTTTTTTTAAACCACGGCCATACGAATTGTCCGTTGGTTTGAAACCATATTAACGATTGTCCTATTATAAATAGAAGTGTTCCTATTAATAGATTTCTCATCCCTCATCTAAACCTTCAGTATTATCGTATGCGTTTGGTGATGGCATTCCTGAGTAGTGACACCATTCCCCAAAACCTTCTTCTTGATAATCATCATCAAATCCTTGATTGTCTGGATGTAATAGGTCAATACCCTTTGACATTTCGTCATCAATCCAACGTTTAATCTTACTCATTGATTACCATTAGAATTTCTTGTTCACGATACATATTGTACTTCTCACCATCCAACTTCATTTGGATACCAGTATTTGGTACAATTACTCTATCACCTACATTTAAAACCATAGGTATCAATGTACCATTGGATGTGTAGATACCATTTCCAACTGATATTACTTCACCATGCATTTGCTCTTTAGAGTCTGATGGTTTGTAGAGTCCACCTTTAGTTTTCTCTTCTTCTTTGATAGTTTTGACTAACACATAGTCATTCAAAGGTTGATACTTCATAACTTGTTTTCCTTTATTATTTACTAATATACAAAATAAATCTGAGATTACCAAAACTTTTCACCATTAACAAATGACTTTTGGTTAGATATAGCTTTCTTCAATTCAGATTTATTAACTTTTTTCTTAGTGGTATTTTTATTCTTTAAACTCACCACCTTTTTAGATACTACCTTACGTTTAATACCAAAGTGTTTCTCATTATACATATCAATTAAACCTTGACCACCCATACCCATTGCAATAATATTGGTATCATCTGGTAAGTATTTAGTTGAACGTGCATTGTTAACTTTATCAATGTGGTCATCGAATATATCCATTTTTGGCTTTCTACACCGCTTTGGTATATGTACAACTATTGTTTTTAAGTTATCTCTCATTACTTCATATTATTACTAAGTATCTCCTTTAGTGCCCATAAATCGTTTAGTGACCGGAATCTTACATCTGTATCAATTATCTCGACATACATTCCTTTAGAATTCCACTCATCTGATGGATTTGTAATTAATTCAATACCATTCCATGTTGATTCATAGTAATACCAGTCCCCAACATCCGAATCATACTCATCAAATCTATCAAATCCAAGCTCTATTAAATCTTCTTTAGTCATCCATTCTCCTTATCGTGAAGATACGATAATACACGTATCATACCATAAGTAGTAGAACCACCAAGTATTCCGATAAGTAATAGTAATAACCAATCCATAGTTTAGTCCATTTCATCTTTAGGGAACCTACTATAATTGCCCATGCCATCATAATCAGATGGGTTAGGTTGATTATGTCTTTGGTAGTAATCTTCTTCTTGCTTTTTAGAACCATTATTAATGTTCCAAATAGTAAAGTACATATACAATACAAAAATTACAAAACCTACAAAATACATTGAAAAGCTCATAACTATTGTATTTCCGTGTTCTTAATTTTGTCTATTAGTAGATAGAATAGGATTAAGGTACTTGGCCAATGTGAAGAGTATTGTGCTTCTTCAGTACGACCCATCGAACCTAACGCTACTGAATAGAGTAATGCGATTAATGCGATTAGGGCTGGTGCCCATTTGGCTAACTTTTTCATATATTTATTTGTTTTTAAGTTTTATAGTCCGTAACCTTCAATACCATTGTTTTTCTGAACCTCGATAGCCGTAGCACGTTTCTCGTTGGGGTTCTTAGTACTTGTATTGTTGATTAAAATACGTTCACTACGACCAATACCCATTACCAATTGGTGAAATGGAATTCCTAACAAGTCCATCTCTTGGATGGTAGTGTCTCTTAGTTCTTCTGGACGTGCAGTAGTCAACACAATGTGGTGACCTTCTTTGAACATCTTAGTTAGAATCTCAACAGCGCCAGGTAGTGCTTTGGAAGTGAACGGGTCAATATTTTCGAATTGTACTTGGTGAACTAAAGTCCCATCAATATCGCTGAAAATAGTTTTTTGTTTCATGTTTATTATCTCTCTCTCTCTTATTACAGGTGTAATATACGAAATATATTCGACATACACAAGTTTTTATGTTAATTTATTGTTAAGTTTGACATCTTTTCTGATAGTCGTTTCATATGTTTACAAGGGGTGTATCTACGGAACTCACGTGCCGGACACTCACAATCTACAATCTTCCAGTTCTCAACTGATACATTGTAGTATTTTAGCTTCTTGGTCTTCTTATCGCGAGACCCCATTTCTCTATACTGCCACTTCTTCATCTTCTGTTCGAATTAGTTCATACAAAGATTCCGTACTCAAAACCGATGGTTCACTCCATTCAAGTTTGTGTTCACGATACTCAAACTTTTCAGCAATAGTTGATTGAGCCTCAACCAACTTTGTTAAATGTTGTTCTAACTTATTAGAATACAACAACAAATCTGAATCCACTTTGATTTGGAAATCATGCCCACCTTTGGGTTTCCAATGTGGAACTTCACCGAATCCTTCCGGACCTACGTTATAGTTTTCGTAATACTGACAACCAATTATTATTTTACAATCCATATTTTATTTTTTAATACCTAATGCGAATAAAACACCACCGAAAAACCCTAAGAATGCAAATCCCATTTCGTTTAAGGGGTCTTGGAAGTGAACGTAGTTTTGAATGTTACCATTAAGTGTTAATACACCCAAACTTAAAAACATTAAAGAAGCAACTAAAAACTTAAAATCAATTTTATTTATCATATCTCTCATTATTACAGTACTAATATAGTGATTATTTAGTCAACCACCAAACTTTTAATGTTAAGAAATTGTTAAAGTTGAGCCACTGCTCTTTCAACAATCTTTTTGTTAGAAACGTATTGTGTAGTATCCTCAAGAGTTCTACCAAGATTCGTTACCTCATTGACAATCCACTCAACTGTTCCGAATCGTGGTGTGTTACTAACGTGGGTGTATTTACATCCACCCTCAATGTGGTTTCCGTTGTCGGTTTCGTAACTTGCGTTTCGAGTTTCGTACATATCAATCATACCATTGAAACTACCATACTTGAACATCTCAACAAAGTCTTTGATTTTATTAAAGTCTTCTTGTGGAATTGGTGACCCATCTTTCATAGTCACATAAACATTTAGTGAGTTACCCATACTAAAGTGTTCTGCTTTGACCTTACAAAGGTAGTTCTTGTTGATGGTCTTAACGTATTGTTTAGTCATCTGACCACCCTCAGTTGGCCCAATATTCAAATACCTACTACCTTCGTTCTCACCATAGGTGTAAGTTCTTAGAGCAGTCTTACGAACGTTGTAACGGACTCCTTGGAAGTCAACTTGGATGTTTGGATTTTCTTTCTTCATAACTTTTATATCTCTTATTATTACAGTACTAATATAGTGATAATTTTTGATATCACCAAATGTTTAATGTTAAGAAATTGTTAAGCTTTCAACCACATCTCGTAGATGGTGGTGTAACTTAATCGAAGCTGTTTTGCCAACTCTTGAAACACTCGTTCTCTGACAATAGTATCGGAGATTCCAAGAAAGTCGTAGACAGAACGTTTGGTTTGTAACATCCAAAGTAACCCAACGAAGGTTGAGTTCTCGTTAATCTCATTACCCAACTCATCACTTGGGTAGTTGTCTAAGTAAAATTCTTTAATTGTCATAAGCTTTATCTCTCTCATTATTACATAGTAAATATAGTGAAAAAGTAGTAGTTACACAAGCTTTTAATGTTAAGAAATTGTTAAATTTTTGTTGGGAAAGTTTTGACTGACCTGATGTTTGCGCCAGTCTTTGGACTACAATCCCAAATGTGGTCGTAGTTATCCCACTTACCATATCCTAAATTATCATAGTCTTGCCTGAATCTATCATATACCAACTCTCTGAGTTCTTCCTCATCCCAAGTTGTACCCAATGGTATTTGTGTGGGTCTTCGATTACTACGAGTGAACTTAATCTCCATATCATCATCCACGAATGGAAGTTTACGAAGGTCGTCTTCTACTGATTCCGCGTGAAGGATATAGTCAATTGGGTAATCTGATATAATTCTCCACTCGGACCAAGCCATACACCTCTCATCAGTAACACTCTTGAGTGCTGTTAATGGGTCTGGTGTATTGGGTTTTAATTCGGTAGTGTCGTTTAGGTCATGCTTCCAATACGAAATCCACCTATAATATGGATGTCTGACATTCACAATGTATGAGTAATCACTCGGACATTCTTCAGGCCATCCTTGAGTATGGGTGAATATCATACCAGGATTATCTTTATTTGGTAGGTGAGGATTTAGGTCTGAGTGTTCTCTAAAGAAATCTGCAGTTGCCCTACTTGCTACCTTAAATGGCGCAACCCATACAAACTTATGTTTATGTGAGTAGTTCACTAATATTCAGTATTGAAAAAGAATGTCTGAAATAATCTACCATCTTCTTTGTTAGTACCAAAGTAGTCTAATGATATATGAAACAAATCACCTCTATATAACACTAATCTATTATATTTATTAGCAATTCTATCTGTCATTTCCCACTTTGTCATATCTTGGGAATCCTTGTAGACTACATTAAGTAGTTCATCGTCAATTGTACCATCTGATAACTTAGGTGACATTTCCAATCCAGTCTCTTTGTGTCTAAACAATCCAGTTCCACCACTTAATGGTGCATTTGGTGTAAGATATACTAATGCAGCCCACGTTGTTGTTTGGTCAGCATGAACCCAAGAGCGGTCTCTTTGAGTGGTATATTGATACGCGCCATTATATTCATCGGTTGCCCAATATGTAATTTCACCTGCCGTGGGTCGTATTAGTGAATTTATGTATTCCTTGATAGTATCGTTAGCAAATGACTTTGTTCTGTTGCCCGGATAATTACCGGTGATACCAAATTCTTGAGATAACGCAAAGGCTCTTACATCATCTACATTCGTATAAAAATCATCTACGATTAATGAATTTACTCTCATAACTTATTTTTAGTTTTATTACATATTTTTAGAAATGACTTCAGGAGCGTTATCTTTTATCCAATCAAATAGTTTGCTTTTCCAAACTTTTTCTGGTAAGATTGAACCACCTGCTTTTTTGACTGGAAGTGAAAGGAAACCCTTAACACCACCTTTAATGGTCTTACCATCCCCATCCGTATAGAATACAGTATGTTGTGGGTTGTTTAGGATAACGTCAACTCTACCATTCATTCCTTTTGGTAGTGCTCGTGTAACTAATGACCAAACTGTATTTGAAGCACCTTCATGTGTTTTTAGAAGAATATCTTCAGGTACCATACGTTCTCTATTTTTATTGTTTTCCATTGCTGTTACATAATTTGTAAGAACCCAAGTCAAGTGAATGTTCTTAGAATCATAACCTGCTTTTTTCAATAAAGGAAGTACATCAGTAATATCACTTAAATCTTTTGCCGTGATATCAAACATAATGTTAGGAAGTGTCTCTGGATTGTTTGTAGCAGCCAACATATTCTCTAAAGACTTATCTTTAATACCCATGGCCTTTACCAAATAATGTAGTGTTGCCACGTGGTCTGGATCTTTTAGATTAAGATTACGAAGAGTTTGTTTACCACCCCTTGGCAATTCGGTGTTAAATACCTTGTTAACAATCTCCATATCCTTTGGTTTTATCTTTTTACCATACTTTTTTAGGATATCTGAAACTGTGAGTTTACCCATTCTATTTAAGACTTGGAGTTGTTTTTTCATTTCATCGACATCACGAACTTTAAATCCAGCTGAGTCTAAGAAGTTGGAACTGGCAAATCCCTTACCACTTCCAGCACCACCTGCCAAGAATACTACTTGACCATATGGTTTTCTATTGTTATATGTAATGAGTTTCTCATCGAGTTGTTCCTCGGTGATTACTTCCTTTATCAACTTATTAATCAAATTCATATTAGTCCTTTGTTGGAAAGTTTTTAGGGTCTCTACCAGTTTTGTATGGAAACATTCTATTTAGCTTGGATTGTCTCGATTTACACCCACAATCATCCACACCAACTGCATCAGCAATTGATTCTGCTAACTTGTCTAATTTAGTAGCAGATGTTATTTTTGCAATTGTATCACCCAATCCTTGGGATTTAGTATCCTTCATAATCATTTTCCAATCTTACGTTATAACCTTCTTTTACTAAAGCTTCTTTGACAAGTTCTAATGTAGAGAACTCACCTATCTTTATTTCACACTTACCAGTTCTATGTACTAATTCAGCAATAGATGCTCCATGTAAGTCTGAATAACCTAAGTAACGTTTTAAAACAAACACTACGTCTTCAAACGAGTGGATATCATCATTTAATAAATATAGTCGGGAATCCATTAAAGGTCAAAATATATAACTTGTTTTATATCGTAGTCTGATTTTAGTATGTAAATATAGTTTGAAACCTCTTGTTCGGTACAAACTTCGGCTCTTATGTTAGTACCACCTTCAGTCTGAACATACATCAATGTATTGCCATCTAAACTTTGTACTTCACTACTAAGTCTTTTTATTATTAGATTCATTTTCTCTCTCCATAACTAACCGTAACTCTTGTAAGTTTTTACACTTTTCATATTCTTCGATATTAGTGTAATACTCAAGTAGGTTATCTACTATGTTTAACTTCATTTCACTATGAACGTCCGGATTGTATAGTATAATATCATATACTTCGTCTATTGCCGATTGTTCGTAGTTAATCATATAATCATAAATAGTTTTAAGAAAGTTAGTAAATCACATAAAGTTGGATTTTATAATGTATCCGAGTACACCTATCATTGAACCAAATAAAATCCATAGAGCTTTGGTAACACCATCCTTCCAATCTTTCATTTTTTCAAATTCGGTTAGTACGCCATCATAGTACTCTTGTTTGTCTTCGCGGTCATATCTATATACCGTGTTTTTATTGACACGTACTATTACACCATCTTCAGGATTTAAGAGTGTAAATTTTATATCAGATACATCAGTCTTTAAGTCTGAATAATCTTCTTTCATCTCGTTAATACTCACTTCCATACGTTTAAGTTCACCATTTGGTAACTTACCCTTCATTTCAGCAATTTCTACAAGAATTTCTTTAAGTATATCTTTTTGCGTATTAGCCATTTACGTAGTCCTAATTGAATTAAGTAACTTATGGTTATAAATAGTCTATATGATATCTAAGAATGTGTTAGATAGGTAATTTTCTATTAATTCAGTCTTTTCATTAGAACTGAGATGTTCTACTGCGAGTACTGACTTAACTCTGACATTTGGATATTTCTTTTGTAGATTACCCACTGCTCTTACATTCTTAATGGAGTCATCCATAAATGCGATGTCAGTATATCCTTTTTTGATATGTTTTTCAATCCAATCTGCTTTGTCCTTTGGATTGTTAGATGCGAGTGCTACTGGATATACATCCATCCCATACTCGTCTTTAAAGAACTTTCGTATAGGGAAACCTAACTTACGTGCAGTTAAGATTGTTACCTTCTTAGAAGGGTTCTTTAACATACGCTGGAGTAGTTTGAAGTTCTTCTTAATAACTTGTGGTTTGTTCAACATACGATTGAAGTCACTAAAGTCATACTCGTCACCAGATTTTTCGGTATACTTTGCATATTCCTCTGGCGATAGTGTGGTCTTAGTCCCATCTTTGTGTTTTACATAGATGTACGACACTGTTGTTGCAAGTGTGTCATCAAAGTCAAAAACTCTTAATACTTTAGCCATATTACTTCAATTTAGGGAGTCCACCAATCTTTGGGATTCGTTTCTTCCACTTCTTATAAATTTCTTTTCTCTTCTCAATTGTGATTACATCATCATCAACCAACGAGTCTAAGTAATCATCAACCACTTTTTGGTAGGGTTGTTTCATTGTCTTTGCTTTAGAGTACAATCCGTGGATGTTTGCATCTACCTCTTTTGGTAGTAAGAAGTATTTGTAATACAATTTAGGATTAGACCGAATCTTTCGTCTCATCGCAGTATCACCTCTCATCCTCTTACCAGACTTCTCTGCGCCGGAACCCTTGCCATGTGTTAGGTGTTCTATCTCATGTCTTACTAAATCTCTGAGTACTGGCTGTATCTTTGAAAATACACTACCATTAACATCATCGGAATGAATACCAATATTTACTTCCAACGATGGGAAATCCTCATCAGCTTCAGCTGAACCATCTATAAAGAACTTACCTGGCTCTACACCATCCTCAGTTACTGCGAGCTTGAGTTCAACCTCAACACTAACACCACTAACTTTATCAGTGTAGTCACCAACATATAATGTTCTATTTTCACCTTGAAATAGGTTTTGCATTGTACCTACCATTGGCATTGGGTCTTTACGAACATCATACCCTTTAAACTTCTTTGGCTTCTCTTGAGTACCACTACCCTTAATAGCATTCTTGATAGTTTTGAATACGTCTTTATTGATTTCACCCGTGAGTTTATCGTACATTCCTTCTAATATGAGTTGTTTTAATTTCATTACTAATATACGAATAATTTATTAAATATCCAACTTTTTGTCGGAAGATTTGAAATCTTTTTTACGCATCACTGTTTTTGCGATTGCCTTGTTTGCCTGCTTCATAAATGGAATGTTAAGATTTGTTCTATCATCCACAGCCACCAATGAGTTATACTGATTTAAAAACTCAACAAACTCTTTCTTCTTCTTACTCAATCGTTTAAAGAACCCTATGAGTTCTGCTTGTGATATCTCTTTACCATTACGGGGGTCGTTCAATCTATCAAAGAAATGTTTGTCAGTTAGAACTACATCTACTGGATTGAGTTTCTTATCTGCGAATTGGTCAATCTTCTGAAGGTCTCCCATTGGGATTTCGTTGATTGGTAACTTACCCCAACTCTTTTCTTTGACTATTTTTCTACCACCATCTTTTACAGTTACCAAATGGTTCTTGTCGTAGTATATCTTTACATACTCGACATTCTTACCACTTTTGAATAGTTTTTCAGAACCATACTTGGCAACATCCTTCATAAAGGAGTCGGATACCCTTTTGATTATCTTTTGAACTGGTTTGTTGTTTGAATCAAATCCAACTAAATGAAACAAAGTACCACCAAACTCGTTGATAGATGATTCACCTACATTGAGTCGTTTATAACTCTTATCTGCTTTGTCGTATTTCTGATTGTCGTGACCACACTTATGACAAATGTATAAGTCATCACCACCATCTTTCTTCATCCAAGTCGAACCACAATTGTCACACTCAATCTTATCAGCTAGTACGGATTCTTCTACCTTATCTATAATACGATACTTTAGGAGTGGTCTACCATTGATTGTGATATCACCTTTTTCATTCTTACCGATTGACTTTACTACAATTCTCTTGTTCTTGAATTTACCACCTAAAACAGTATCACCCACTTTAATTGGTATTTTGATATCTTCTTTGAGTGGTTCAAGTCCGGCAGATTTTCTCAACTTATTTAGTTGTGCAATAGTCTTCTTTTGCTTTGGAGAGCCGGGCATTTGCTTCATAGCCTTGTTGATGAGCTTCATCATATCAAGGTCAATACCTTCGGCAATTCGAACACCCATATGTTGTTTGTATAGTGACATTATATTAGTTTCACTTTTTTTAAATACTTAAACATTTCGTTACCAAGCTTTTCACCAAACTTTGAGTCTGATGGGTAGTGTGCTCTTCCCACATTTCGTGAGTATGATATGTCTTTTGCTAAGTCCATTAAATTGTGTTGATGGTCCGGATACATATCACTCAAAACCAAACCAATTAACACACCTTGAGTTGAGTGTCCGCTTGGATATGAGGGAGTATTCATAGAGTCCAACTCAGTATCCTTCATTGGGACATTCACCATTGGGTGTTTTGCCAATTGTTTGGGTCGTGGTCTATTATATAAGTATTTAAGTTTAGTTATGAAAATACGAGAATCGTCAATCAATATATCCACTAATCCTTTTGGGTAATCGATATCTACTGTATTACAATAGTCTTTGAATACTTTAGATATATCATCCATTTCTTTTACGAATGAGTTATCCATAGGGAGTTTAGCAAGTTGGTGGAGTTCCATCTTCGTTTTGGAATTATCATTACCATGTGGTGGTTGACCTGCGAATTGCTTCCATTCAAAGTCAGCCAACATAGATGGAGTTTCCTTCATCACCTTCAAGTGTTTAGGGTCAATCTCATCGGAGTACCCCATTGACTTGAGTTCTATTATATCACTAAGTTTCACTTTTTACTATTTTTTAGCAAACTTTTCTAAGCCTGCGATGCCAAAACAACCAAGTGTTATAAACACAAATGAGTTGTATATGAATTCTTGAACTACCAAATCTTTACCTAAGTAACCAGTAATTAAATCGGCAGCTGCGAATATTACCATTACTGCAAATGATAGAAATCCTATTACATTTTTCTCGTTTACATCGTTGTCATCTTTAAAAATGTCTTTAAAAGCCATAATCTTTCTCCAAATTGTTTTCATGTAATGTAACTCCTTATTGATTATAAATATGTAACGATGTTAAAACCCACTTAGTACAAGTTCATCTATTGCATCTTGTATTTCTTCTTTTGTAGCACTAAGTTTAAAACTCAAGTCAGCTTGGTATCTTTTTTTAACTTCATCATACTGAAGTATTATAATAGTAGGTACTACTACTACTTGATATTCTTTTTGTAGTTTGGGTTTTTTAGCGATATCAACGTGTTCTATATCACAATCTTCTAAACCATCTACCCACTTAACTGAATTAGATTCGTTCCAAGCAGCATTGAAGTGTATTACAACTATCTGAGCTTTTGATATATTTGTAATGAATAGTAATGATAATATTAGTAGTATCTTTTTCATGTTACCTCAACTCATCTATTTTTTCTTCTATACGCTTCATGTCCTCTTTTATCTCAGTAACATCACCTTGTGTATTAAGAATAGTATTACGAATCATCTGGTCTTTCATATCGAACTCCATCCGTGTTACTTCTGGATCGGGTGGTATTGGTAATTCTTTTGCATCTTCTATGTCAGATTGTAATGTAAACCACATACCTACGACAGTGGCAACAAAGAATAAGATGATTCCTATTGTTTTTAAATCTAAAGTAATTTGAGTTCCCTCATCTAACTTCTTAGCCATAACTTACTTCCCCTCTTCTATTTTTTCAAGTTCTTTTTGTATTTCTCTAATATCACCAAAAATATTATTTATCGATTGTCTAATCATTTGGTCTTTTAATTCATATTCCATTCTTGGTACATAGTCAGTTGGAATCTTAGATTCTACGCTTGATATCTTTAAATGTATGAATATTATGTGGAGTATTACTATGATAGTCAATAATAATGTTCCAATATTTTTTTTAAAGTTTTTCATGATATTATAATATAATAAAGTTTATACCAGTTGAGAATTCATACCAACTACGATTCCAATATTGATGATATCTACCTTCAGTAAATATACCCAATGACTTATTGAATCGGTATCCAAGAATTAGTCCACCTGAATAATCTATCCATTGCCCATTGTGAAATTTATGGTAACTATAATCATCGTCTAAGTCAAGGTGATATGGTAACAAGTTTGCCCACGAGTGTAACCAAAAGTTTTTAGAGTATTTGTAATAATCAAATCCTAATACCAATGAGTGTTCCCATTTGTTAGGTAACTGATTTCTTTGGTTATTAGCATACTCTGAAAGTATTTGTGGTACAACCACTTCTTCGAATACTGCGGTACTATTAGCTACTATTTCACCATTAGGATTTGTATAAACATCACCCAACCCCAATGTATTCCAATTGTACCCCATATCGGTAGCTATTTTCATCCATGGGATACTACCATCAGGTCTTATACAATCGGCAAATGGGTCGAATCCATATGGTTCTGAGATACGTTGCATTGCACCTATATTAATTGAAAACTTTCTATTGAACTTATGTCTAAGTCTTTCTGAAGACTCGAAATAACCAATATCAGCAAACCCATCCTCTAAGTATTCTACTTTAAATACATAGTTGTCTGCAATGTATCTTACAAAGTGGTCTTGATTTAAGAACTGCTTACCTTGTTGTCTTCTATAATCAAATTCGAACAAATACTCGAATCCACGTGATTTACTTCCTATGGTTGCTGCATCTGAGAATGAGTTTTCAGTACCATTCTTAAACCTATTCTGAATATTTGGTTCATATCCAAATCTCTGAATCTTTCTCAATCCAAATACTGCTGAGTAATCGTAAGGAGTTACAGTTGTTGTCGTACTTAGCCCATCCGTAACTGAGTATGTGGTAATATCCGAAATCGAATTATTACCATTATATGCACCATAGAATGTAGCAAACTTAGTAATTTTATTTAAATTCTTTTTGAAATCACTAAGTGTTGATTTATCATCTTTAGTTTGTGCTGACATTGTAAGAGGTAATATCAGTAATAACAATAACTTTTTCATATTAATCTTCCTTTACAATTTTTTTATTAAATCGTGTACCATGGTGTTCAATTGATAGGAAATAAACACCATTTGCTAATGATGACATATCAATTGTTCGTTCTTTAGAATTTTCAACAATCAATTTACCCATAAAGTCGTATAAAGTATATGTAATATCCAAGGTAGTTCTGATATTTAATGTATTTGTTGTTGGGTTAGGATACACAACAATATTTTTAAAGTCAATATCATCAATACTAAGAGTACCATTGACAGTAGCACAATAATCATACAGATATTGACAATCAGTGTCCCACGAATTAGTACAACAATACTCGTCTACATCAATTACCCAAGCGTAACATGGGTCATTTAACCAATATGGGTTACCAGGCCCATCTATACACCCAGCATCATATAAACACGCCGTAGTGTCAGAAACATTAGCATTTGGGTTATAATTATGAGCATTTGGGTCAGTACAACCATATATTGGGGTAATACAACTACCATTATCAGTATTAGCTAATGGGTTGTAGTTAAGTGACGTTGAATCAGTACAACCATAGATAATTGGAATACATGGGTTTGAAAAATCAGTAGCCGATACTTGATTTGTATTAGCATCAGGATTGTAGTTAAATGAGTTAACATCCATACACCCATAAATGTAAGGAACACAAGTTCCATTATCAGTATTAGCTAATGGGTCAAAGTTAAACGAAGTTGAATCAGTACAACCATACACTCTAGCGATACACGACCCATCATCCGTGTTAGCTAATGAATCGTAATTATAAGATGTTGGGTCCGTACACCCATAAATTACAGGAACACATGAACCATCATCCGTGTTAGCTAATGCATTATAATTAAATGAGGATGGGTTTGTACAACCATAGATATAAGGAATACAAGTACCTGACGTATTTGCTAATGGGTCGTAATTCCACATTGTTGAATCCGTACAACCTACTTTAATAGCTATACAAGTATCAGGCGTATTTGCATTAGGGTTGTAATTAAATGACAATGGATTCATACATCCTAAAATAACAGGAATACACCCACCATCATCGGTATTAGCTAATGAATCGTAATTAATAGATGTTGAATCGGTACATCCGAATACTTTTTCGATACAAACATCACCAAATGTTGGTTGTGAATCAACTCTTTGAATTATGGGGAATTGTAATGTAGTTGCTCCCCAAAACGGAACATCTACAATAGTATCACCTTCAGGACCATACAACGTATATGCTATCTGAGCGATTGAGTTTTGAGATTGAGTCGTTGTAAATAGGTACAAATCAATTGGTTCATAGATGTTTAAAGGTACATCAAACGTTAATTCATAACCATCATTTGGTCCCATTTTAAATTGAGGAGACAAGTTATCACCTTGTTTGATACCTAACCAAGTACCACCCCAACCATTTGAGGCGCCATCTTTTATTTTTAAGGTATAATCGCCAGTCATTATCTCACTGGTGTTAGCGGTATCTACATAGTTGAATGCTGATGTGTCAGTACATCCTACTATTCGGGCTGGCCCACACGTACCCGTGTCTATTGTAGCACTTGGATTGTATGTGGTTGAGAATGGATTCATACACCCATAAACATCAGACGCGCCTGAAGAACATATCCCTCCAGTATTAAATTGTGGAGATGTGAATTGATACCCAAAGTTACCATTTGGAATTGTATCAGATAACGACCATAATAGATTACCTGAACAATCATATACTTTTAAATCACCATCTACTTGACCACCAAATAAAGTACCATTTAAACCATCACCATAAGAATCGTTAATTACAATATCTACTAATACATTTGTATCAACACAAATGTAATGTGATATAGCTATACCTGGTGATGCGCCAGAATAGGTCCCTTGAGATGCTGTATATACTGCTCCATTATTGTCATAAAGAATCCAACTTGATTCACTACCATAGTTATCGGGAGTGAATTGTACGTCTAAGTAAGTTTCACTTGAAGAACAAGAAAGTGTATCTGCTGGATTCCCTATACACTTCCCATCACTTATTGTAGCCCATGGGTTGTATTCGGCAGAAGTGGTATCAGTACATCCTATAATATCAGCACAATCTAAACACTTTTCCCAACAATTAGTATCTAATACTACTGATGTTCCATCTACAATAAGATTTCTATTTGTAAACCCTGCGGCATCTAATAAGAAACAAGTAGCGTATGGGTTTTGATTGTTTTGCATATTTGGTGGTAACTCTTGGTCAACCCAGTTATCAACTGAGTACTTCCATAACCAACCTGGATTGTTTAGTATATCAATAGTACCTGTCCAAATACCATCACCATCTGAATCAGATAAAGAATCTGCAATACCACTCCAACTATTAAACTGCCCACTTACATAAACTTGAGAGAACGTGTCATTATAAGAGTTCATATCTACTGCAAAAGTTACAGGATATTTACATTGACCATTATTAATATTAGCATTAGAGTCGTAAGTTGAAGATAATGTATCCATACAACCTGCGTATGGTGGTGGTTGTGATAGGAGATTAACAGTTGTATCGTATGAGTAAACTGAGTTTGCACCACTAAATAACCCTAATGTCATTGGGGCTATGTTTACAAATGTATCTTGAGTTGCGTTTCGTAACCACACAACCGGAGGTACACCTTGATTATCCCACCATCTAGTTCTATTAGAGTTAAGTATTATCTTAACATCACCAGTATCACAATTTAAAATAGTGTAGTTGTAAGTACTTGGATTAGTTAAGGAAACGTAGTCTTTGTAGTATAATGTATCGTTACCTTGCTTTATTAAAATTGACTGGTCGTTTGAATATACATTTCCACTGGTGAATATGTATCTACCAAATTCTACTTTTAACTCAAACCAACTTGTACCTTGTGCTAATGTTACAGTTGGTAATAACAATAGTAATAAATTAATTAAATACTTTTTCATAATAAATTCCGTGGATGATTTACGTTACTGTTATAACTATGTAATATTACTATAAAGAGATTAACATATCTAATAGTTCTTGTTGTGGGAACATATCAAACTTATCTTTACGTGTATTAGTATGAGTCCACATACCCTTTACTCTACCATAGTATGCATCTTCATTGAATTCAAATCCACCTGCACCTTTTTTCTTTACTTCTTCTACTAATCCGCTTCTTACATCAATGTTATCTCTCTCACCAATCCATAGAATCCACTTTCTAAGTGCTTCGATTTGGTCATCGGAATATTTGTGCCAAGTTTTGAATCCTCTAAATGGGGTGTCTAACTCAACCAACTGAGATTCATGAACTCGTGTACCGGCATATGTTTTACCATCTTTAATCCAGCCAAAGTTACACACTTCAATTCCTACTGAATGTGTGTGCATATACTGTGACCCATTCTTACCTAAGTGCCACCCATAACCACCTTCAGGAAATGCTTGTACCATTACACCATCATAGTCTTCATTGTTACCTTTTACTGATGGACCACCTAATACAAATTCAGTTGCTACTGCACCACGAGAATCTCTACCCCATTGGTCGATACAATTGAATGGGTTGTGCCACCCTGCAGTATGATGTAAGAATATATACTCTTTATTAGTTGGGCCTGATTTATACTCACCATTAGGTAAGTAATGTCTATTAACAATTAGACAATTTTCCGTTTCGAATGTCTTTTCTGAGTCATCAGTAGTAGCCAAACCCATACAATCCCAAGTGGAAGCGCCAACGATACCATCAGCAACCAAACCATTGATTTTTTGGAATTCTTTAACTGATTTCTCAGTTCCTTTACCGAATATACCATCTGCGCCAATTTCTAAAAACTCTTGTAATAATTTAACTTCGTTTCCTTTTGAACCTACTTTTAGTAACATACTATTTTCCTTTTTTGCGGCCGGCACAATGTGCTTTTTGACTAAAGCCTTTTGGGTTATTACAATCTATGGATTTTTTATATGAAGCTGACCACTTCTCATCAACCGATTTGATTAAACGTTCAAGTGCTTCTTCATATCTACTCAATCCACTCATATTACATATCCTTATATATAAGTATCTACAAATTCCAAAGGAATTATCCAGTCACTTCCGAATGGGTCTGATACTCTAAGTTCTTGCTTTTGTTCGTTGACCGATATAAGTGTCAGTCGTTCTCCCCCCAACAGACTTCCCTTGTGATTGGAGAAAGTTTTCTTCATTATTAGCTTTCTTCCTATTTGATTTTGTAAATTTTTCATATCTCTCATGACTATCTACATAGTCTTCTAATTTATTAAGGTCTATTTTACCCATTTTGGATTACCTTTAACTTTTTAATTTTGTCCAAGAATTCTTCTACGGAATAAGATTTAGATTGTTCGTCTTTGATTGTCACTTCAGATAAAGTGTCCGGATACTTTTCTACCAATCTTACTAATATCTCAAACCCTTGGTCTGCCCAAAAGTTTTTGAATGAAATTTCACCTAAGACATTAGTTGAGAAATCAACTGATTCTTCGGTGTCTCCTGGTAGTAATATAAAGTATCTCATAGATTAATTAACTCAGAATCGTAGTGTTTTACACGATTCACCTTTATATTAAATATGTCTAATTCATACTCACCATTAGAAAAATCGTTAAAATCTAATATTTCTGATAATTGCTGTATGTAATTAAATGCATTTTGTGTAAATTTATTACCATCAAAACTAATTTCAATATCAGAATCTACATCTACATTGATTCTTTTACTTAAATCGAACTGAGTGCTTGGTTGTTCTAACTCAATATATTCTTTGATTTTATCTTTATCTAAATCTATTACAATTCTACTACACCAGGGTTCTAAGGCATGTAGTAATGCATAAGTACCATTTTCAATATTGAATTGTATATCGTACTTATGTGGTACGACTGGTTTCATTAACTTATCATGTTTACAATAATGCCCCCACTTTCTAAGGAAGTTACGAGTTGAACGTTGATTCTGAATCAACCACTCATCAGTCTCCCTATTCTTCATGAAGACCTCTCCATTTGGATTACGCTTCGCTCCATCTGCAAATCTACTACCTCTACAAGTCATATGATATACAAACCCATCCCAAGTCTGAATAAACTTATATCCATTCAGATGGAATCGATTAAAGATATCAGTATCTTCTTTTGATTGGGGTGCAAATAACGGGTCGTGTCCACCAATAGAAGTAAAGTCTTCTTTAAATAAGAACCATGGGGCAAATATACCCTCAGTAGTTTTACCTTGTTTTAACGATGGTAATTGTTCTAATAGCTTATCTTCTAAATCAACAAACTCTTCCGGCTCAATACCAAAGTCCAAAAGAATCTTTTCAGGACCATCCGGATGTAATGGTGGTTCGATACGAGTAAGTGATACCACACTTAGAGGTTTAATGTGTTCTAATACTGATTCAAGAGCGCCAGGACATAAATACATATCAGCATGATATATACCTACAATTGGCGTGGTAGCTACTTCGTTGATTAATCTATCGTATAGAATAGTATGACCCAATCGTGTTGGTCCTTCGTTTCGTATTGCCTTGAAGTTTGGGTCCGTGGTCATCATTTCTTGACACCACTCCCAAGTTCCATCGTTACTGAAGTCATCTGCAACACAAATGGTTGGTTCTGGCCCACCATTCTTTCTGATTGAATCGTATGACCACTTTAGGTACTTTAAATTATCACGAGATGGTTGGATAAATGATATATCTGATTTATTTAACATAATATTTTATTCATTTTAGTTAAAAACACATTCTCATGGAAGTGTTTGTTGTAATTATTTAGAGCCGATTTGGAACATTCATTATAGAAGCCCTCATCATCTCTAAGTTGTTTTGCTAAACTTCGTGCACTTTCTAAATCAAATCTATCAACCGATAGCATGGGTTGAGATAATCGTTGTGTATCAGCATCAACATAACCTATACATGGTATACCAAGAAAAGAACAATTCAATGAAAACGTACCTGCAGTGGTGTTAGGCATTAGATGTACCGCGTACTTATAACTTGATAGGAGTTTCATCCACTCTGAAAATGTAACGTGTGGTAATACCTCTACCAATTGGCTTTCGTTTGCAACTGTTCTCATTTTAGGTACTGATATTGGTTTGTTAAACTCACTCGATACCAAGTAAGAATCAAACCCACCATACCAAGAAGTGAAATTACCACCCATCATAACCTTTTCTTCTTTTGTAGTATTTTTTAAATATACAAAATTATCTTCAATAATCAAAGTGGGAATTGTGTGAATTTCTTTATCAGAAGAGGTTATACCTTTAAAGTAGTTAAAATCCGTTACATTTTCAGTAAGGATACCATCTACTTCTTGTAATAAATTATAATGCCAAATCTGATGATGAAGTTCTTTTGTTTGATATATTTGTGCGGTTGCCTCTTGCATAAACCAAATCTTCTTACCAAACTTCCTCAAGTCTGATACCAACTTTTCTTTTTGGTATACAAAATCTCTGAGTTTATCAGTCTTACTAATGAGTAGAATGATATGGTCGTATTCAGATTGTAATTGTTCCATCTGATAGAAACAATAATGGTCTGCGTTTAGAGCACAAAATTGAGCAAACTCAGTTCTCATATGTGGGTGGTTTCTATTCACCTTACCATTAAATGGTAACTCTGATATAAATGCTATTCTCCCCATAATTCCTCGTATGCTCTTTTTATAAAGTATGATGAGTTTCTATTCAATCCATTTTTAGGAATTGCATTAAAATGATATACCCACGCTTGTTCGTATAGATTATCCATACTATCACCCCACCACGATTGGCCAAAGTTAAGTAGGTTCTTACTCGACATATGATGTAGATTGAATGTGGCAGGTAACATCTTCAAATCAATTCCTTGAGTTTGTATCAGATAGTTTATAACAGTTTGGTCAGTACCCAATCCTGCTTTTTGCTTTTCTACCAAAGTATCTTGATTTTTAAAATAAAAGTCTAATACGTAATCAAAGAATTCTCTATGGGATTCGTTTACAATTTGAAATCCACCATTAAAGTACATACCTCTATCTAGCTTGTAACCATCGAACATATCTTTGTAATGTCTTAGTGACCTACCAGTCCATTCCCAACACCCCAAATCAAGAACACCAGTATACTTACGTTCGTTCATTTCAAAGAAATTAGGTGTATCTGGATGTACTATCGTATCGGAATCAACCATTAGAACTTGGTCAAATTCTATCTCGTTATGGTCAAGTATTTTAAATAAGTGATATCGTTGCCATGGGATAGTCATCTCTTCCCAAGTATATAACGCAGTATCCCAAATTACAACTTCAGCATTATTTTTCTCAGCCCACTTCTGCCAAGATTGAATACTGTAATTGTATGCGTGGTGCCTTCCACGACCTGCATCAATTGCCGGTATGAATATTATGTTCTTTTTCATTTATATAACTTGTTATGTAATTATCTATATCCTTAGTTGGTATCCAACCAAGTATTTCATTAGCGAGTGTATCTTCACAAAGAGTTACCAATGCTTCACCTGGCTTATCATCTTCATAAACAATATCATCATAGTTGAACATATCTGCTATGTCTTTAACAGAGTAGTTTTTACCTCTACCAAGTTCAAAGTCATACCCATATGCCCCTTGTTCCATAATCTTTACTAATGCGTCTACGATATCGTCAATATGAGTAAAGTCTCTACGTTTAGTACCATCACCAAAAATAGTAAGCGACTTACCATCTTCAATTGCCTTTTCCCATTTACCAATTAAAGTACAATACCCACCATCTTTTAGATGATGTGGTCCATATACATTGTAAAATCGTGTAATTGATGATTTCAACTCATAATGTTTCTGATAAAGTGAAATGATGTCTTCACCCACATCTTTTGAGAATGTATATGGATTCTTAAATCTACCACTATGTTTTGATGATGAACCAGCGTATATGATTGGTACGTTATTATTAGCACACCAATCTACCAAATTCAGAGTTCCATTTGCATTGGTAGTAAAATATTCTTTGGGTAATTTGAATGATGGTTGGATACGGGCAATCGCTGCCAAGTGAAATACAACATCAACATCCATAAACTCAGTAATGTTTCTGAGGTCGTGGTTTAGATACTTACATCCTTTTTGATGATTTTGTACATTACCAGTATAATAATTGTCGATAGATACTACATTGTGTCCATCTTTCAATAATCTTTTGATGAGGTTTGTTCCTACAAAACCTGCACCACCTGTAACTAATATTTTCATTATAAATTTTGTTTAAAAGTTCTTTCTTTTAATTTATTACGAGAAACCCAACTCCTACCGATATCCTTAAAGTAAGGTCGGTGATGATGTTTACCTGGACATTTTAGCGAGGATGGTTGCCTTGTTGGTCCATACAAACTTGCTCTTTCAGGATTACCCTTCCCAAAATCATCAATTGATGGTCCATATACACCTTCCATATTGTTTATGTTTTTCAACATTATTTTATTTATAATCCCCATACCAAATACACCAGGATTAAAACTCATAAACTTATTTGCTGCTAATCCAATGTAGTCATTCTCACCAAAATTAAAAGATTCTAATATAGGTTTTAGTTTTTTATCTTCTTTTGTAAGTAACCAATCATCTTCTAACCAAACTACACCATATTTAGGATTCATATTAGAAACATTATTTACCAAATAGTGTGCGGATTTGTAAAAGTCATACTGAGTTCCACCAAACCCGTGACAACTGAAATTATAATCTATATTATTTTGCTTGAGCAGTGATATGAGATATTGAATAGATGTATCAGCACTATTCCATATATCATTCATAGTAAACATCCAATATACATTTAATCCCGATAGGAACTCAATGTACTTTGGAAATACCATCTCATGTAAATCAATCCTATCTACTGCGGTTGTACACACCACCACATCATATACTTTGTTCGTTCTATTATACATTATCCTAATCCTTTCCAAGTCGCGCCATTACCAGTATAGTAGTGATTTACTTCGATACTTGGTGTATATAAATAGTTTTTACCTTCTTCTAAAATCTCAATTGCCCAATACCTATCTTCTTTTCCTGGAATAGATTCATCAAATGGATTCTTAACCAAATCTTTTTTATTGTAAAAGCAAAATGCATTGTGTAAGAATGGTCTATCTTCAATAGTAGAATGCATATTATCCACCTCTTCATCAGTTCCGAAATGAGACCATATGTATCTCTTAGTAATTTTTTTACCTCTATAAATTGGAGTTTGGTTTCCAAATACCGCCGAGTAGTACTTTAGTTTGGTTTGAACATAACCCAAATTCATCTTCGTAATCTGAGAATGTGCTGACAATACTAAAATCGTTTCATACTTAGCGAGTTTTACACCAAGATTTATTGCTTTACCAGGAGTGTAGTCATCAATAGTAGTCACCTTGATGTCACCTCTATTGTTAAACAACTTAACAACACCCAATGAGTCATCGGTAGAGTGGTCATCTATTATCAATATCTCAGCATCAGGTATATACTCCAACACTGATTGAATTGAGAACCCGATGTACTCGTGTTCATTGTGATTTCTAATTATAACACTAACCATCGAATCTTCCTGTATAGTTGTTTCTCGAATCCAATTCACTATCTTGGAAATCATTCCCGTGTTGAATAAACATCTCCTCTCTCATCGTGATATGGTCAGTCAAGTCCTTCATTTGATGAGGTAGTACTGCGAATTTGTTATCACGACCCGGCAAGTCATTGTCGGTAGTAAAGTGCTTTTCAATAGCCATTGCACCCTCACCAATCGCAACCTTTGCCGACTCTACACCTTGAATATGGTCTGAATACCCAACTGGCATATGTAGTGTCTTTAGTCGATTCATTCGATTAATATTTGACATTGATGGATTACAAGGGTAAGTAGATACACAATGTAATAAATAAAGGTCTGCAATCTTGATTAAGTTTACACTTTCTTTAATCTCATCAAAGGTAGATGTCCCAGTTGACATAAAGATTGTTTTGAAGTTTTCATCACAATACTTGATAAGTTCGTGATTACGAGATTCAAAACTTGGAATCTTCACATCTTCAACACCCAATTCAACAAGAAGTTCTGCATCTTTGATACTGAATACACTTGACATAAAAGTGATACCCACTTCATTACAATAGTTGATTAGTTCAATGTGTCTTTCCCTTGTAAGTTCTGCTTTCTCATAAATCTCTCTACGGCCATCTTCATCCCAAGCACCTGGCTTGAGTCTACTAACTGACCAACTTTGAAACTTTGCGTAAGTTGCACCACTTTCCTTTGCCGATAGAATCATCTCTTTGGCGAGTTCCATATCGCCACAATGATTCCAACCTATTTCTGCTATTACTTTAACCATAACTGATTATTTTTACTTGTATTTAATTTATATGTGTACCCTAATTCTAATAACCTTTCTGAGATTTCTTCGTTTATATTCATATCATCTTTGTATAACATCTCGATAAGTATCAGTTTAGTATTTTTAAAAAACTCCGCACACTCTAATATTTGAGGTTCTGCTCCTTCTACATCAATTTTTACAATATCGGGTCGAATCTCTTGTTTATCTGCTTTTCTTAATTTGACCTTTATTCCGTTATGTGTATGCTTTATACTATAACACCCATTGTTATCTTTAGCATGATTTGGTAAGCCTATTATCAATTCGGTGTCCTTATTAAATAATCCGTATTCGTGAAGAATAACTTTATCTGATTTGACGAAAGTTTTAAACTTTTCAATATTGTACGGGTGGGGTTCGTAAGCATGTATTGTGCTTTCTGAGAAATGATTGATAAAGCTTTCAGTATAGTATCCTATATTACTCCCTAAGTCGCAAATTAGAGGAATCTCAGATGAAATCCAGAACTCTTTTAATTTTTTGATTTCCCCATCTGCTTTGTTCTTTAAAGCTGCTCTGTTATTGACTGTCTTCATAAATTATTTTTTACACTTTCCAAGTCAGATTCATAGTGTATATCGGTTGCATCATCTTTGATACACCCAAGTCTTTTACTGACTTTACCTGCTTTTAGATAGTCGTATTTAAATATACGAACTGAACCACTTCTCTTGTAAGATGGATTTACTGTAATCAAGTCATCATAATTATTCTCAATCATATAGTCAATACACTCATCCAAAGTATGTGACCTATTTGGATTATCGGGTTGTAATCCAACCACAAGGTCATACTCTTCGTGTTTAATCTGACTGATTACATATTCATATACATCCACAACCTCAACATCACCACACAACTCAGCAGTCCTTTTGTGGAATCTTACTTCGTGTTGATTACAAATCTCTCCAACAACATCACTCTCAGATGATACGATAACCTCTACATGGTATTGACTTGCGTTTGCATAATCAACTGAATGTAGGAACATGGGTTTACCATCAATCTCTCTAATGTTCTTGTGTTTTAGTCTTTTAGAATCCAGCTTTGCTGGAATTATTGCTAGTACTCTCATAATTTATCTATACTCCATTTATATGCTTTGGTCTGACCTTGTATGGTCATTCCTCCTGTATGTGGTGTAAATATACAATTTAATTTTGAATTTTCCAAATTAAAGAATGGTGATTTAGATGGGTCACCAAACTCATTTTCTATAACATCAGTACCATACCCCCACAACTTACACTCGTGTAGTGCCTTTATGATATCAGTTTCATTTACAATCTCACCACGAGATGTATTTACCAAGAACTTAACACCACGTGAAAGTAAATCATAATCAATCATATGTCGTGTTTCATCCGTAACGTGAACGTGGAGCGATACTGCATCACATATATCAAACAACTCTTCCAATGTCTCAATGTTAGATTCATCTGAATATGGGTCGTAGATGTAAACCTCAGCATCAAATGCTCTACAAAACTTGGCCATCATCTTACCCAATCTACCATACCCAACGATACCAACTTTATAGTCTTTCATTTGCTGACCTACGAATGGTAGGTAGTCCCAGCTTTTATCTCGTTTGGTCACATTGTTTGAAATTGTGATATTTCTCATCAAGTCGAGAAGTAACCCAAATGCTAACTCGGAAGTAGATGGTAGTTGATTAATTAACTCAAAGTCATTTTTGTGACATTGGATTTCAATACCCACCGATTTACAATAGTCTAAGTCAATGTGATTTAGTCCAGTGGATGCGGTATTGATAATACGAACATCAGTACCCCACAACAAGTCTTTATCTATTTTGTAACTTTGTTGATTTGGGTTACAAAAGATAGTATCAATTGGGTTGTTAAGTAATAGTTCACTAACTTGGTGCCGTGTACCATTCTCTAACAAGTAAACCTCACCCTTTGTCTGAAGTAGTTCATATACCCCATCAAGGTGTTTTACTGGTGTTATTACTGCTATTTTCATTTGTAAAACTTTTTATTATTTCATCTATAACTTGTGTAGACGTATAGTTTACCTCATATCCAAATTTATCTCTGGCTTTCTTCGTATTTGCGAATCTACGAGTAATCTCCCTATAATTACCAAATGCTTCAGTTTTCGGTTGGAATATAATATTAGATTTAGAATTGGTTTTTTCTATTATTAACTCAGCAGACTTCTTTACGGACATTTCCTCATCAGTACCTAAGTTATAAATCTCACCATTCAGTTCATCTATATTATCTACCATAGATACTAATCCATTTACAATATCTAATGCGTGGGACATACTTCTTGTTTGAGACCCATCTCCGTGTATAACTATATCTTCATTTTTTATAGCTTTATCTACAAACAATGGTATATGCCCACCTGACCACCCTTTATTTGAACGGGGTGAAGCACATCCAAAGATTCTAGCGATTGATGCATGAAGTCTATTTTCAGATATCATATTAAGTACCAGTTGCTCATCGTGTAATTTTGACAATGCATATGAATATCTCTCGACATTAGGTGGTCCAATAGTGATTGGTTCATCTTCGGTAAAAGTATCTGAGTTACCATAGATGTCTGAAGTGGATGTAAACATCAACTTAGCGTTTGTCTTACTACAATATTCGAGAATATTATCCATCATCTTGAAATTAACTTTCATAACATCAGATGATGCTATTGAATTTTTAGGCGCTTTTTTATATGCAGCCAGATGACAAACTATATCAACCTCCTTAAATTTATCAAGACAATTTTCAGTTGTTAAATCTATGTTATATAGGGTGAAATTACAATTTTTAGGATTACCAAATGATAAGTTATCTACTGCAATTACATCATGCCCCTCTAAAATTAAATGGTCAGTAAGGTGACTCCCAATTAGGCCCGCTGCTCCTGTTACTATGATTCTCATAAGTCGTAGTTTTTTAATGGTCCGTTATTATTATTATGTTTGTAATACTCATACAATAATGTTCCTTTATATTGTTCGGCTACTGATTTGAATGTATTTTTTGCGTTTGTGTATTCCCAACCCCATCTTCGTTTCCATGCTTTGAAGTTAGAGGATTTTCCGAAGTGATGTACTTCCCCTCGGTTGGCACCATGGGCGGAGTTTTCACTTATCCCATACTTTGATTTCACCTCTTGTTGATTTAAACAATATAAGGATGGTATGACCAAGAGTGGGTGATTAGACCGATTTAGTTGCATTGCAACATCTGGAAACCATAGGTGGAATTGATAATCTTCAGTTGGAGTTACAACTTTGTTCCAAATATTAACATTTATACCCACTACCATCCAAGCGGGAAATTCTATAATGAATGGGTTAGACCACTTTTCTTTATTTCTTTTTAAAGATTCTGAGTTATGATGTGGGCTCATCCATCTTTTTGATTCGTTAGCTACCGATAAATGTGCTAACCCAATCATACCAAGACCATATGTACCCTTTTTAAACAACTCATACGAGTTTCCAGTATACTTACCCCTATCAATTACATTAAACCCAATAGCGCCAAATTCATCTAATTTACCATCTGAAATGTAAGTTGATAGTTTTTTAAAGAACCCATTAGTTATGGGTTTCACATCGTGTTGTAAACAAATAATATATTTACAATCAGCTCTATTTTCATTTATAAAGTCAATTAGAGTTTGAGTTGCCATTTGTACACCTCTACCCTTATTTTGTAAGTATGTTACATCATTATCTTTACAAATTTTCTTACCCTTTTGTATCTCAGAATCCGTTGATGCATCATCAACATTTATAAACTCAAACCCCTCAAAATCTATTTTAAGAACTTCACCCTTCAACATATCATAGTTGTTATGGGATGACGTGTATATGATAATATTCTTATGCATTTCTTACACTTTCTATTAATTTTATAGTGGGTTCAATATCACTCAACCCATAACCATTCCCCAATAAGATTTGTTCATAACTCTTATTGTGTAACTCAGTAAAGCCCTCTGAAAATTCTAATTCATCACCATCGACTGTTATACATCTATATGGTTTCCAATCGGACCAGGGTAAATCATTTGAATCAATACTTAGATTATATTTTACCTCAGCGTTTTTTAGTTTTATAGTACCACGTGAGTACAGTTCACCATTTTCTACTTCAAAGGATTCTACCTCACCAAATACCCAACTCAACATATCAAAGAAGTGTACACCAATGTTTGATGCAACTCCACCTGATTTATCATGGTCACCTTTCCAAGAGTAGTTATACCAAGTACCTCTTGGTGTGATATAGTCTAAAACCACATTATGAACTTTATTTGTGTTTTTAAACTTTTCTCTTAAAGCTATAATCGAATCGTGATATCTAAGTTGAAGAATGGTGTTTATTGTATTACCTGTTTCATTCTCCAAACTCCTCAATGCATCAAGGTGTTCAAGTTTAAGTACCAATGGTTTTTCACAAATTACATCACACCCATTTCTAAGAGATAACCTCATATGTGCATCGTGTAAGTAGTTTGGGGAGCATATTGAAACATAGTCAAACTCACCACGGTGTCTAAATAAGTGCCGGTCAAATCGTTCTGCTTCTTTAAAATAAGATGCAGTTGGGAAGTATTTGTCTATGTACCCAACACCATCATATGGGTCAAGAATAGCAGACAAATTATTACCAGTGTGCTTTATGGCTTCAACGTGTCGTGGTGCTATATACCCAGCAGCACCTATCAATGCAAAGTTTTTCATTTTAAAATAAATTCTACCGCCCTCTTGGATGCATTACCATCCCACTCAGTTGGTGTTTGTGTTGAGAAGTCTATTGGAAACGAAGATTCATCCAATTCGTCCAACCCAATTAATTTATTACCATAATCTAATGTAATAAGATGTTCAGTAGATGGTCTAAGGGTAAGAAGTGGCTTTGACAAAACACCACACTCACATTGAACACCTCCTGAATCGGATATTACACCACTACTTCGTTTAATATACGAAATAAATTCGGAATATCCAACTGGTTCTTTGAATATAATATTTTTATAGTCTCTACTAAGATTCTTTCTTAATCTTGGATGCGCCGGTATAATCACAGGCAATGAAAAATCCTCTAATTTAGAGAGTATTGAATCCAATATAATTGGGTCATCTACATTAAATGGTCTATGAAAAGTTGCCAAATAGTAATCGTAATCTATACCACTCATATCATCGAATGCCAATTCATACATACTATCAATTGCAGTGTTACCTGCCACATAGATTGATTTTTCATCAAATCCACTCTTAATCAGATTTTCAAACGCGGATTTTTCAGTACATATCAGTATATCACTAATCGTATCTATAATTTTACGATTTACTTCTTCCGGCATCGTATTATCATAACTTCTACATCCAGATTCAATATGGACTATTGGTATATTTAATTTAGATGCAGCAAGTGCTCCTGCCATTGATGAATTAACATCACCATACACTACAACATAGTCCACATCCAAATCTACCAACTCCCTTTCTATGGAAATCATTGCGTCTGCGGTTTGTTTTGCATGAGTTGATGACCCAATACCTAAATGAACATCCGGCGTTGGAATATCTAATTGTTCAAAAAATATTTCAGACATTTTGTAATCATAGTGTTGATTAGTATGTATGATTACATTTTCATGTCCATTATTTTTAAATTCGCGGATGATTGGTGACGCTTTTATAAAATTAGGGCGTGCTGCTAAAATATGAACTACTTTCATAACATTTCTTTTAATTTAGACACCACTATTTCTGAAGAGTTGAAATTGATACCACCCATTACTGAGTTGGTTATCCATTGATGATTATTGGTGTCCTTTAGTAAATAGTCTATATTAATTTCATCAATGTCATACAACCCATCATAATCATAGAAACTACCAATCTGACCAGAGTCTTTGATTAAAATGGTTGGTATACCCAACTGAATTGGTTTGAATGCAAGAGTTGATGGTGCTGATATAACGTATTTACTCTCAGCAATTAATTTGTTATCATCTTCAGCATCGATAATAATCTTGTAGTCTAATTCGCTTGGTAATATACTTTGAAGGTATGTTAGGTTGTTCTTAAACCCACCCTCATCTGCTCTACTTTTTAGTTTTATAACAACTGGTAAACCAGTTCGTTGTTGTAGATTTACTAAGTTAATTTTATTAAATACCGTATTATCAAAGTTAACTTTGAATGGTGACCTTCTATTGCCTAAAAAATTCACAATTACCAAAATGTGTTTCTTTTCCAAGTTTATATACTCGGATAGCCTATCATTAGATGGAATACCACCTGCAATCTGGTCTTTGTGTTTCACATCCTTGTCACCAAACACAAAACATTTATCAAAGACTACTTTGTAGCCCAATCTGAAATACCCTTTATCATTATTTCCGTGCTCGAAGGATACCATCGGACAATTCTTCTGATTGTATAAATTGGATAGTTTTGTTTTTGATGTATGTCTATTATCATCAGATATGATGAGGTCATACTTAGTGACATCACACGTGTTTTCAAATACCGAATCAAATAAATGTAAGTAGTCTCCATTAAACTTTAATCGCATATCTTTATCACCAACCCACTTGTATTTATTGGTCATCTGATATACCTTTAGTAGGTCTACCTTATATTCAGACGCAAGTATGGGTAAGATGGGATATAACCGCTCCCCAGTTCTATACTGAGATGTTATAAACAATATACGTTTCATAAATGTGATTTATGTGTTATTATACCATCGTTTCTACCATCACCACTTAGATACTTAAAATCATAGTTATTTTTCCAAGCAACGTAATCAAAACTTAATTGGTCTCTCTTAGAACCATATTTGATTTCAGTCCACCAATTTTCCATCAGATTGATAGTATCTGAGTCATTGTGTTTCCGAACCACAACGCAAGTAAATGCCAATCCATTATTTTGTGGATATCCTTCAGAAAGATATCGTTCCATTTGGGATTTTATAGTTAATGGGTTATCTTTGTAAGTTTTACCCGACTCTTGTCCTAACCTAAAAATAGCATTTGCCTCTTGATATACACAATTTCTTTTGTCAAAACATTCCATATGGTCAAACAACGAAAGGTTACTCCCCCCTAACTGTGTGATATAATCTAAAACATTACCCTCTATAAGTTTATTACCATCAACCCATATACTGACATCATATTCAGTAAACCAACGATGTGGTAAAACCTTATACTTTCGTGCAGTTCTTGTAGAGTCCTCATATAATGACGTAATCTTACGAATCTCCCAAGTGTCAGACTCCATCTCCCTATCGGTAAAACAAACAAAGTCCACACCATCTGGTTTTACGAGTGGTTCATTGAGTGTGTCATACCCACCAATAATCGCTGTATATACTACTACTCTCATAAGTAAATCTCACTTCTAACTAAATTTGACCCAAGATTAGGCCTGGCAACTGTATAGGTTGGTGAATAATTTGCGATGGTATCATTCACTCCAGTTTGGTTACCCACATTAAACTTTGCCTTTGTTTTGATGTATAACTGAATACGAGTATTGATGTGTCTCATATCTAATGCTTCTTTGAAATTTAACCCTACATCCGTAGATTTAGTCCAATAGAACATAGGTAGGTCATACTCATTAATTTTTTGTTGGATTTTTTCAACCCCAACACCATCAAATCTATTTGATATTAGAAGAGTTCCGAAGTCTCCATCACAATGTTCTTTTATGATTTGGTCACCTAACTCAATTTCTTCTTTTGAAAAGTATAGTTCGGGTTCAATATCATCGAACTCCTCGAACTGCCAGAACCTCAACAACTCTTCCATAAGTGGTACATCTTCATCACCATAGATTCGGTAGTGGTCATTGAACACCTCCCCTTCAAATGAATCTACAAACCCATCTATATAGGGGTTGTTATCAAAAATAGTATGAACTACTTGAAGCGGGTCTGACCACGCTGACCAATTTTGTTCTAAGTGACCAAACATCTCTCTCAACAATTTTGGTGATGGTATCCAAACCTTACAATCGGAATACTTCTCCTTTAATTTTCGTGGGAATGCGGAGATAATTCCCCAATCCCCAACACCAAAACAAGTTCTTAGGATTACAAAGTTTTTACCTTCCAAGTATTCATCAGTAATATAGGAAGGGTCACTTAAAGGAAATCCTAACGCTTCAACCTCTTGTATAGGAATTACTTTATTATCGTATGTTCTCCAGAAAATCATTTAGAAACTGCTCTACCTTCCAATTGTTCCCAATCACGTTCAGGCCTAACCTCTACATTAGTTTCCCAACCACCTTCAATGGCGTTCATAGAAACTCCATGCTCTTTAGCAAAATTAATAATAGCGTTTACATCTTTGGGGAAACAAGTACCACCATACCCCAACTTACCATCAGGACCAGGTACGTGTAAATGACTATCTCCGACTCTACCATCTGCAGCAAATCCATATAGTGCCGTTTTCCAATCAACATCAATACATTGACTCAATCGATAGAACTCGTTCATCACTGCAACTTTTGTTGCAAAAAATGTATTATTCATATACTTGATGTATTCTGCCGTAGTTGAATTAGTATGGATGATGTGTCGATTCATAAATCTATCCGTAAACAATTCTTCTACCCGTTTAGTCAAGTCTTCACTACCACCAAAGATGATTCGTGATTGAGTCAACATATCCAACTTCGCAGTACGTTCGGTCAAAAACTCCGGAGAGAAAATTATATTGTACCCATACTTATCAATCAAACCTTGTGTAGTACCTGGCAAGACCGTAGACTTAATAATGAATATCGTATCATCATTAGGTGTGATTGATTCGAAAAAGTTCTCAATATACGAAATATCTTGAATCCCATCCATAGTCATTGGTGTGGGTAAGCATACAAACACAAATTCTTGTTCTAATGTTTCTTCAAGAGTATGAGTAGCTTTTAAGGGGTCTATGTCGAATATACGAACATTCGTAGTTGGGGAAAACGCGAATGCTTGTGACTCTCCAACGAAGCCATTACCTATAATACCAATAGTTTTTTTCATAATAAAATTGTTAAATTTTCTTTTGACACACGTTCGTTTCCAAAATGGAATTACACGAGGGTGTCGTAATATTCGTTTTGCTTTTCTTGTCGTTCAATTTGTTTTGGGTGGTATAAGGATAGTTCCTCTGCCCATGGTAGATTAGAGATAGTATCATATCCAACGAGTTTCTCGTGTACCTTATTTTCCCAACGTATCGTATCTGAGTTTTTGTATATTCTCCATTGAGGGTCTGGAAAGTTTACCCAACCCCCCTCGTTGACATTCCATCCCCACTTTTGAATATGGTTCTGAGTTAACCCTTCGACTGTATTTACTCGTGGTACGAGAATCACATCAACATCATTTACTTCCAAGATTGAGTGGATGTTATCCATAAGAGTTTCATGTGGGTACTCATCTGCGTCAATCTGAAAGATGTAATCCCCACTACAATGTTTGGTAAGTTCATTCTTTAAATCTGCAAAGTGTCCATCGAACTCATAAGGATACCATAGGAATTGAGTCTTCTCCGCGTTCATTTTACGGAGATATGTTTCTACCATTGGGTCACCATTCTTAGAATCCCATAATACAACTATCTCATCTTGTGGTTGTTTTAGTGTGATTAACTTTTGTAGTAAGGTTTGAATCTCTAAGAACTCATTACATACTGTGACTGCGTAACTGATTTTCATATATTATATTCCTTTTAAGAAGTCCGGAGTGTCATCCTTTTCAAGACTATCTTCTTGTCTACGTTTTGCTTTAGTATCTATCTTATCGAAGATACCATAATCATAGTTATATACCATAACAGTTGATATATTCTTTTCAACTAATGTACGATAACCACCTTTTAACTTCTTATTTCTAATCTCATTAAGGTAAAATTGTTTAGAGTTTACATCAAGATTTAATTTAGTCAAATCTAACTTTTTTACTTTCGAGGTTGAACTGATTACTTCATTTAATGAAGATGCCATTTTTAGCATTTGTGGTGGTGCGATGTGTTTTAAGTCTAAACAATGAAAGTATGTTTTAAACTTTGGCTGTAACACGAATACATAATAATCTCGGGCCTCACCAGATACTTTCTTGTATCTGATTTTAGCTACCATACCTTTCTCTAATTTTGACTTAGGTATACGAGTAGCGTCAGCAATTCGATTTCTATGCATTGTCGTGTAATCGGGCATTACTCACCTACTTTCTTTAGTTTTGGTAATTTTAATTCAGTTGGCGTGTCTTTCTTTTTCAAAGTTGGTAACGTTAATCCAACTTGTTGTGGACCATCACCTACTTTGTAAATGTCAAGTATTTCGGACAATTTACTTGACATATTATCAAGTGTAAAGTTGTCTTTTACATACTTACGATTCTTACGAGACTTCTCAACTGCTTTCTTATAATTATCGTAGATTGTTTTTAAAGTATGAGCTGCGTCATTATAATTAATTGTAAACCACTTGGACTCTTTCCTAATCCAATTGTTTGCAGCCGATTTGTCTACATTCTGAAGTTCACCACCTACTAAGAAGTTGTAATCTGAGTGAAGGAAGTCTACATGACCACTCCAATTTGATGTAATGATTGGTTTACCACTAACACAAGCTTCCAATAAAGGTCTACCAAAACCCTCACCACGTGTAAATGATACGTGTGCTTTTACCTTTGGGTGATTATACAGTGAATTCATCTCCTCATCTGAAAGGTCACCATCGAGAATATAGATGTTTGGTAGTATCTTTGAATCAATCATACCTTTAATCATTTCGATTCTCTTTCTCAACTCATGTACATTTGTGATGCCAGGTGCCGTGATAGATGTCTTTAGAATAAGTGCAGGTGGATTCTTTTTGTTTTTAAACGTATTTAGGAATGTGTGAATCAAACCACTTACGTTTTTTCTATCATGACCTATGTTACCTTGTAACCAATGACCAACAAATAGATATGTAAAAGATTCTTTCACATTACTTAGTACATCATTAACAGATTGATGAACTTCAGATTTATTATCGTAAATCTTAGGGTCAAATCCTTCGAATAAAACTTCAACCGGCTTTGTTAGAGATGTTTGACCTACCTTTTCTTTGGTTTTTTCATTTATTTTATCATAAACCACTTCGAGTGTTTTCTTAGAGTGTTCTGATGAAACCAATGTAAGGTCCATACGATTACACCCATCAATAAATTCAGCAGATGCATCGGTAGTTTCAATAACAGCCGATACCCCAATGTTAAAGTGACCAACGGGTTGGAACTCACTTGGAATTGTAATCTGCATCCACACGTCTGGCTTCTGATTTATATTACCACTAATGAGCCTTGATGTTAAGTCTACATCTTCCGTTGTGAGTGCATTTTGAGGTGTATTACCCCATCGTTGTGGTAAGATTTTTATATCCCACTCTTCACCTTTGGTTTGAATTAACGAACGGACTAAATCCCTCGAACGAGCACCATACCCACTTCTCGTTGCAATAGGGCAACTAACTACACATAACTTTTTCATACTGAATAAATCTCAAATCTTTTACGAGGTGTCCAATTTTCAAGACAACCATCAATTGCGTCAATAAACTTACCACCCATATTTTCGGATGCCATCCCACTCTCACCTTGAACCCACTCATGTCCAATATGTCCCACGTATTCTAAGTGGTCTCTACCATCTTCAAGAGCGTTTCCTAACTTCTCAGCTACATCCATAAAGTCACATCTATCATCGAATATATATGGTGTTTGTGGTGAACCTTGTAGTGACCTATTAGATGGCCATACAGGATAAACCCAACTACCACGTCCTAATAATTCATACTTAGACCATTTTCTTCTATCATGTAGTGACCCAATCTCAACATAATCTTCAGCAGTTAGAGTTTCACCTTCCAAATCAAAACCACATTGGTCTTGAAGACCACCTGTTACGTTGACTATAATTGGTGTACCAGCTCTCAATGCTTCACAAGAGGCGAGTCCGAAACCTTCATTAGAAGCGATGTTTAGAATGATATCACCTGAATTGTAATATAGGTTTAAATCTTCGGTAGTGAATTTAGCATCAGTAAACTTGTAATCACCATAGTGACCATTGTGTTTGATTACCTCATTCAAGTCAGTTCCATTGTCATCACTTCGTTGAGTATGGAAGAATAAACATACCTTCTTATCCTCATGTTGTTTTGCAAACTCATTGAATGCAAGAACTACATCACCTGGTACTTTTCTACGAATATTTCTATTGTTCCATAGAACTACAAAGTCGTATTCGTTTAATCCAAATCTGTTTTTGAACTCCACTAACTTTGCGTCATCCGATGGTAATGGTTTGAAGTGTTTGGATACTCCATGTGGGATATATTTGTATGCCCAATCTTCCTTCGCCATACCATATTTCTCAAGAGTTCTCTTGTTGATACCATATGTTTGTTTTGAGATTGACATCAGCATATCACACGATGCATAAAATGGTGCATTCCACATTGGGTCTGGTAATGAGTCCCAAATATTGTAATACATAATAGGAACGAACTCTCTTACTTCATGCTCCATATCGTACAACCACTTCCAAAAACGTGGGTCAGTGAAGTGTAAGATTGCATCAGGCTTCTCAATGTTAATAAGTTGCCTTAGTATTTCAGGATTCCCATATCCGCTACTTGCGTATATTTTGAGTGATGCATCTTCTACACCAGTTTCCTTTTGTGTATCAGCTGAAACATCAAACATCTTACCCTCTTCAGGATGTTTTAGTGCGGCTCCAAGTTGAACCCAATCATACTTATGAATTGTTGAAAAAACAATCTCCTTTGATTGTGTGGCAATACCACTATGTAATCTGAGGTCATCCGATAGAAGTAGAATCTTTTTCTTCTTCGGTTTAGTTGGGTCTACTTTTCGTAGTTTTGGTAATTCCATTCGTAACTATTTCCTTTTTATTTAGTTATAAATATACAAAATATATTTATTAAATCCTAATTTTTAAAATACATCATATCGTTGATTACTAATATATCAACATCAGACTCATCAAATAATTTCATTGCATCTTCGGGCGTTTCCACAATAGGTTCACCTTTTACATTCAGTGAAGTATTTAGTACAACTGGCACACCAGTTATGTCCTTAAATTTAGAAATCAAATCGTAAAATATAGGGTTATGGTCTCTTGTTAAAGTCTGAACACGTGATGTATTGTCTATATGAACTGCTGATGGTATTTCTTGTGGCTTTCTACATGGTACAGTATGTAACATAAATGGTGACTCAAAATCCATATTGAACCACTCCTCCTTATCTTCGGTTAACACTACTGGCGCAAATGGTCTAAACCATTCTCTGAATTTAACTCTTGAGTTTAGAATATCCTTCATCTCTTTATTACGAGGGTCACTTATAAAAGAACGATTACCCAATGCACGTGGACCTACTTCAGAGTGACCTTGATACCAACACACAATTTTACCATCAGCAATATTTTGAGCAACTACATCCAAATCTAATGGAACTGCATTTGTGTCAGTTTCAGGTTGGTGGTCATATGTAACACCTAAATAAGCAAGTTCATTTGTAGTGTAGTTAACACGTTTACCACCTAAATTAAAGTGATAGTAAAACAATGCCGAACCAGCTGGTATTCCATCATCACCACACGCTGGGAAAAAGTGTATATTCTTAAATTTTGTTTCTTTTAATATCTTATAATTTGCGTTACAATTTAAAAATGTACCACCGGCTAAACACAAATTACCATCGTTGAAATTTTTAGTATCTTCATACAATTCATTGATATACTTAATAAGAGCACGTTCTAATAAATATTGAATACTTGCAGCAATATCCATGACTTCTTGAGAATCTGATTCTTCTTTTGAATACACTGTTTGGTATATTCTATTTATAAACTGATAACCTGGTTCTTTATTTACGTACTCTTTACGTGCTGTACTTATGAATGGGTATCTACCACTGATTTCTGAAAATAACCAATCACTATATCGGTGATATTCAGTACTAATTTGATTAAATGGGAGACACCATTTTTCCCACTGCTCCATGGTCTTACCATTTACATTACCGAATGAAGATAATCCCATTAATGTACCTGCTTTTAATGTTCCCGGCCCTAACCCACAAAACTCAGTAGCTACATCATAGAAGTTCCCCAACATAAATTCAGGAGATTTAAAAGATTGTAGTATACTACCATTACCAACCATTGAGGTACTACAATTTTTTGGAGTATGCATCGAAGCGTCAGCCGTAAATACAGCTGCCCTTGGAAATGGTGATGTATAAAATGCAGCTGCAGCATGGGCAGTATGATGTCTTACAAAGCAACCATTAATTGGTCGGGTGTACCCCTCTATATCAATTATCAATGGAAATGATTCACTATGTTGTATCACTTCAGGCCCAAATGGAGGGTCGATGTTGTCTATAAAGTCCGGCAGAGATATCCCAAGCCCATCAACATATTCTGGTTTGTATGGAAACTCATCCAAGTGGTTGAGTATTCTCGTGTCTTGTCGTTGTGCGCCAAATGTATTAAGTGGATAAACGGAATTGGTTGGGCTGTATAGTTTTATCCAATTACAATTATCATAGTTCCAAAATGCCATTGTGATACAATCTATATCATCAATAGTCATTTCGTTTACTTGTAGAAAGTGGTTAAAGAACTCTCTACTTAATACTTCATCTTTCTTTACCCTACTGTATCTTTCAACGCTTAATGATGATACTAATTTGCCATTACGTACTAACGATAATGATGCATCATGGCCGGTGTGCATTCCTATTATATTCATTGTATAAATTTAGCAGTTTTACCATTACGACTTAATACTCGTTTAAAATGGTTGAATTCATTTTTTTTAATTTCCCCAAAGAAGTATAACTTATCTGAACCTCTGACTACACAATCATATTGATGTAAAGGCTGAGTTGGGTGATATGGCTTACCATAATATTCAGATTCCATGCCACTATATAATGACATTATAGTATGTGCTGGATTATACTCTATATACTTAACACCTAATTCTAATGAGAACTTACGTACCCATTTTTCTATACCATCAGTATTTCCACGTGTTATTAGTATTAATTCTTCTCCAAATTTTTGTTTTAGATTCCAAACGAGTTCTTTTACTTCACCCCTATTCTCATACGTTGGGCTCCCCAGCAGTGCTATTCTCATATTTTTTGAGTCTTTTTTGAACCTTCCTCCAATACTTCTTGGTTTGTTTTTTTTGTAATCCCTTCGGACCACCATTCCAACACCTAGCGATTTTTTCATATGAACTTGTTTCGTGATAATAATTTGCAACTATGTTAAACATTTGAATAGATTTATCTCTACTCCATCGGTCTTCTAATGTAAATATGTAACCTGAACCTTTTAAATCCAAAATTCGGTTAACTTCTTTTAACATTATTGGTCTAATTTGAAGAACACCAACAGCATCTTCTTTTTTACAATATGCAGACGTGTCACCACGACTTTCTACCCAAATGATTGCTTCTACTAAATCGTTTAGGTTTCTTAACGAAACGGGTGCTAATTGTACATTTGGGGGTGTTACTTCGATTTGGTTAATTTCTTTTAAAGGAATATTAATTAAAGATTCCTTTTTTTTAATCATGTAGGTAGCTGAAATTAATAAAATAGCAGGTACTAATAGTAACTTTCTCATATATTAGGATTTGATTCTTTCCTTACGATTACACAACTCACTTTTCTTGAAAGGACAATACTTACAATTCTTGGAGTTCTTACCTGCGATAGCAGGAAACTCACCTTCAGTATTATATGACCCATCTTCATTGAATGATTTAGATATAAAATCATCGAATGATGTTGATACGTTTCTCATTGTAATACTACCATGAGCAGGTACAAACTCTTGAACTCTCTTCTGAGCAAACATTGCTTCTTCCCACAACTTACGTTTTACAATAAAGTATCTGACTTGAATCTTGTCGATAGGCCATCCGTATTGTTCTGAGAAGAACTTCTTATATAGAACTAATTGAGCAGTCTTGGTTTTATCTTTCTTCTGATACTCATTCCATCCTCTTGTAGATGTCTTGATATCCCAAATCTCTATGATACCATCTTGGTCTTCAAACACTAAATCGATGAATCCCTTCATCATAATGTTTTTGTTTGAGGTCTCGTGGAAGATTGGTAACTCTACACCCCTCAAGCTTAACTTCTTAGTTGAGAAGTAATCAGTACGATTCTTTTTGATGTAGTCAATGATTTGAATACCATCATCGTAGAACTCGTTCATCTCAGCTTTGGTTGTGAATGAACCATATCGTTCTGACATTGATTTGTACTCATTAGCCATTGAAGTTAATAACAACTGACCCAAGTCGAGTTTATCTGCTTCAGTAGGCCCATCCTTATACAAGATTTGTAACCACTCTTGAAGAGTCTCGTGCATGGCAGTACCAAAGACAAGGTGAATGGATGGGTCAAAGTCTTTGTGACCATCCATATAGGTTAACTTCCATTGTTTAGGGCAGTTCGCCCACATCGTATATTGGGAGTATGATACTTTGGAAACCCCACCTACGTCTTCTCGTATGGAGAGGTTAAACACATTTGATACTTCTGACTTTTTCATATACTCTAATATACAAAATTATGGCGGAACCACCAAATTTTAATGTTATTAAATTGTTAAGTTTTAACAATTACTTTGCCCATTTTCCGTTTTGGACTAATTGGGCAATGATACCATATACTGATAAATCTGCATAGGTATCTTGTAGTGATTCACCAACCTCATCTGGCTGACCTAATACTACGAGTTGTTTTAGTCTCTGAACCTTATCGTTCATTCTAAACCATAATCCGGTTAGTGATAATTTTACGTCATCTTTTGTCTCCAACGGAGTTCCAACCGAGATGTTACCTGGTCCGTAGTTTCGTTGTTTTTTACAAAAGGTCTCGTATTGTTCCCACATGATTCTTTTGTACTCTTCCATCATTTCAGGATAAGTATCCTCACAAAATTCTCTTGCGGTCATCTCACCATATATGGGTCTTTCTTCTTCATTAACCCACTCAACTTTAGTCTTTGCTTCTTTTATTATTTCAGCCATTTTTTTATGTCTTTTTTATCTACACCAAACTTTTGAATAATCTCAATTACTTCATCTTTTGATAAAATTTCAAGATAATCCTTAACTTCACGTTCTGATACTTCGAAGTATCGTGTCAAGTAACTCAATACCTTATCATTATACTTGTCACCACCCTTTGCTTTTATATACTTGTCGAATGACTTTTTCTTAGGTAAGACATCCAAGTATAACTTGTATACATCTTTCGGTGAGAGTTGGCCAATGGTATATTGTTGTAACTCATTGACCAACTCAAGAAGACCCATATTCATAGATAGAAATCTATTTACCATATATGGTTCGAAACTCTTTTTGTCCATAACTGAAAGGGACTCCCAAGATGTTTTCTTCTCCTTTATTCCCGAAAGGTGTTGAAATAAGGTCTTAGCTTTCTTTGCTTCCGCCATCTTCAAAAAACTCTTTTGGAGTGAACTTTGGATGTACTGTCCCACATTCATTACAAATGACTACGGGAATAGGTAACATGGATGCTTGACCTGATGGTGACTGAACTGCTGGCACTTCCTTGTACATGGAAACTTCCGTAAAAAATATACCATCACAATTAGGACAAGTTACTGTTGGTAACTTGAATGGGTCTAATTGTATTTGCGGTGCTGGTTGTGCATTAGATGGACCACCCATACTTACTACTTTACCTTTTTTCTTAGCCATAACTTACTTGTTTTCTTCTACCGAAGCCTTACGATACTCAGTAACTAATTTCTTCAACTCACCAATTGCTTTTCTAGCTTGGGTAGATGACTTCTTAGTCGTTCCATTGTGAGACTCGGTGAAGTCTGCAAATAGCTCGGTCATTTGTTCGAATAATTCGTTTGAATTTGCCATAATTTACTTTCCTATTGTTATTAATATATTTAACATCATCGCCATTACGTTGATTTCCTTATCAACTACCATTGCGTCTTTGTACTGACCATCTGCGATGTTTAAGATAGTCTGACCCACTTTACCACTTGCGTAGTTATCTACCTCGTCATAAAGAGAACGATACAATGGTGTAAAATCCTTTAATTTTGAATCATTGATGATTTGTCTGATTTCCGTGAATTGTTCTTTGATGTCACCACTTTTTTGTAAAACCTTAATTACATTATCGGTGTAATTAGCTTGTACAGTAGATGTGGTATCAATCTTTAACTCACCCTTGACAACTTGACGTTGTGCTGCGTTTAGTACTCTACGAATATCAGGATATCCACTATTCACCAACACGGCAAGGTCTTCGTTGTTAAACGTAACACTTTCTTTATTTAAGATTTGGTGTAAACGTTTAGCTACTTCCTTCTTTGATGGAGGTGCAATAGCAAATGTTTGACATCTTGATTGGATAGGGTCGATTACCTTCTCCACATAGTTACACGTTAAGATAAATCGTGTTGACTTACTGAATGTCTCCATAAGATTACGGAGTGCTGCTTGTGCGTTTGGTGTTAAGTAATCAGACTCATCTAATATTACAACTTTCCACTTACGGAATCCCATAGATGATGCGAACCCTCTAATCTTATCCCTAACTGCATCTACTGAGTTTTCATCAGATGCGTTAATGTACATAACATCACAATCAATTTGGTTTGTAATGATTTTAGCGAGAGTGGTTTTACCAGTACCTGCTACTCCATAAAGTAGTAAGTGTGGTACGTCATCATTCTCGATATAAATCTTTACCTTCTCAAGGATATGGTCGTTACCTACATAACCTTCTAATGTGTCTGGTCGATACTTCTCAACCCATAGTGAATTACTCATCGTCCTACTTCTTTTAAGTATTGTTTTTTTGCTTCTTCCCAAGACATACCAATGATGTCAAGATAAAATAATGGTTCTGGTTTAATACGACCCTCATCAAATAGTTTAGAGTATCGTTTAATAGCCTTCTTCTTCCACCACCTCATAGTATAATCGTCACCTTCCTCAAACTTCTTCTTTAGTTTCAATTCACTTTCGCCAATCTCATTACGAAGAAACTCATTTCCATTATCATACATCATAGCGAAGTATACACCTCGTTTGAATCCATGCATATAATGACTTTGTTTAATACCCAATTCTTTGAATATCATTGATAGGATACGTTGCTTTACACCTGATACAGGTCCAGCAATCCCATCCTTCTGAGTTGTGTGTCTAGCATACTCATCTGGCTGGTTTTCTTTTAACCATTGATGCCATACATCATAAACTGAATCATCTGGCTTGGTAGCAACTTTACCAGCTGACTCACCCAATGTTTTGAAATGTGGAATACCATTATATTGAGAGTGGATACCATATAGTGAAGTAGTACCTACTGCAATAAGTTCTTGTCCGTACTTTTCTTTCCAATGTTCACGAACGACTGGAGATGTAGTCATACAGGCTACTAACTTACCACCTAAGAAGTTATATCCTAATGGTTGAGTACACACAATAGTACTTGCTATTGTAGTGTGATTCAATCTACCATCTTGGAATTTGTTCTCCTTAGTCCATCCTATATAGTTATCCCTAACTCCCAATGAAGTGACATCAGAACCCAAAGAAACCAACCCCAACATCTTACCACTTACTCGGTCTTTAATGTACATCTTTACATTACGACCTGGATTAGCAGTGAATGACATTGTATGGATTAACTTACGGATTTCAGTCCAACGAGTGGATTCTTTGGAGTCAGTTACAATCTCAACGTATGGGTCAAGGTCCTCAATCTCTTTGATTGTTTGGTCCTTGTTCGTAATGTCAGTAGGTGACCATAGTTGGTCAATATACTGAGCCATTGCGGCTTTCCGTTTCATTGAAGTTGGTAAGTCTGAATTCCACTCATCCCACTTTTTGTAAAGCGTCTGCTCTTCTACTGACATTGACGAAAGGTAGTCCATATTCTCAATGAACTTTTCTTTCTCAACATTATAGTCAAACACCGGCTTCGTTGGTTCTGTGTCCCAAAACTGCATATTACTTAATCTCTACTAAATAGTAATTAGACTTGAATCCATCATGCTCAAATGCAACGTGAGCAAGACCTTGTGGTGAAATCTTCAAAGAAGATGACTTAGCACCACGATTAGCACTTAGAATCTCTTTCAAGTACTTAGCTGAGAATGAAATTGGTTCAACATCACTTTCACACGTACACTCGACATTCATAGAGATTCGGTTAGAGTTGATTTTAGAGTAACCTAAAATTACCTCACCTTTGTTTTCTTTACACGTAAATGTAAACGTGTCTGAATCAGACATAGCACCCTTAGCTTTTGTAAAGGTAGCGATGAAATCACCATCCATAGTTACATTAGATGTAAATGGTGGAAGTTGTTTTAGTTCAGGTACTACTGGAATAACTGAGAGGTCAGCCAACATATAGTTTACTGAAGTTTTACCATCAGAGAATACCAATGCAGCCGTACCTTCGGATACATCAACTTGACTACCCAATACACCAAGTAGACCTTTTAATTGAGATGTGGTATAAACCCCATACTCTCCATTTGGAAAACCAGTCTCTTCACTCTCAACAGTACCCAATAGAGTTTTGTCATCAGAGATGAATGAAACTTGCATTCCGGCGTCAGTAGAATTAACTTTTACTGACTCCACTTCACCACCCAAGTTGTAACGAGAGATGAAACCTTCAATAGAATTCTTTTTCATTGTTATTATTTGTTATTTATTATACTAATATACGAAATTAAATTGGACTATCCAAATTAAAATGAGAAAAATTGTGCTGCAGCAGCAAGGTTGGGATTTGGTTTCTCCCAATTCATTGCTTTGTAGAAGTCATCGAGTTTGTTATTCAACTCCTTCTCCCAAATCAAATCATAGTCAATGTATTGTTCAATGAATGCGTTTATCTCAGGTGGGTCGGAGTGACCAGTAAATCCGGTAGTCTGAAGTCCAAGTGGATTCTTCTTTAGATATACCCACTTAATCTTATCACCATCCTTCATTGGTTCGTATTTGTAAGGAGCATCAAACTTCTTCAATAGTTGGTTGTAAGTAAGTGCAGCCTTTACGTGAGCAGGTGTCCCCTTCATGAACTCACCAAGTGCTTGGTCCTTAAACCTATACTTAGACATATCCTTTACAGCCGAGTTCTTTGCGATATTCACAAATGGTTGGTCAGTCATCCCATCCTTATAGTTTAGGATTTTATCGTCCAACTTCTTCTTGTCCTCATCTTTTAGGATATCCATCAGTACAGTAGACATTACCTCTTTGAAGTATACTGGAAATGATGAACGTTTTACATCTAACCCCTTCACATCCAACTTATCACAATCAACGGTATTATCATTTATAATCCATTGAGCGTATCTCTTCTTCGATACCCAAAAACCACCCTTAGCGATAGTCTCTTGTTTGATGTCGAATCGGTGAGTGTCTACGTTGAACAATTTAAATGCCATCATATCATACACCTTGTTGATGTGCTCTTCAACCTCTTTAGCGACTGATAGAATTGCTGGAATCATTTGTTCATCCGAGTTCTCATCGATTTCAGGATTACGAGCTTTTACAAGTGGTGCTGCCTGATAGAATACGGAATCCGTATCAGTATACACATTATAATCTGCTTCCTTACCAATGTTCTTTGTGTAGTATTGGTTAGCAATCAACTCGGTAGTCTTAATTACAGTCTGACCTGTGATTGTGGTTGCCTCAGCATTATCCACATCATAGAATCGGAATGATGGTAGACCAAGTACCCCATATAAGGAGTTCAACATAATCTTTTGTACCAACTGACGTTGAGAGTAGAACTTATACAACTCATCATTACCTTCCTTACCATACTTCTTCATAAGGTCTTTGTATTCCACACGTTTGTCAAACCAAACATTAAGAATCTCAGGAATCACACCCACCTTATCTCTACGATATAGAACACCATTAGCAGCAACTGAGTAGTTTGACTTTTCGATAAAGTTCATAAACTTATCCTTAGCCAATGGAGGAAACTCATTACCATCGTCATCGATAATTGAATATGTTTCAATCTTACCCTTCATATGGTCTTCAGCCACATAGTTCTTTAACTTACCAATCTTTGTCTCTGGCGAGATATTGATGGTCATAATGATAGATGGATATAGTGATGTTAAATCCAAATCATATACCCATTTGTAAAGACCAGGTTTAGGTTCTTTTACATATGCGCCGGTAAACTTACCTTCAGCCTCAGTTCCATCATCATTACGTGCTCTTCGTCTTGGTTTGTTTGGAGCAACACGACCACTCCTACGTAGGAACGTTAACATTGCACCCTCTAGCCATTTTGACGAGAATAAGAAGTCTTCATAAAATACGTGACCTGCGTGACATATTGCTCTAGCTAAATCAATGAACTGAAGTTTCTTGTCCATATCAACAACTAACTCAACATCTACCAAGTTGTACTCAATAAACTTCTCTAAGTCATCTCTGAATAATTGGTCAAGGTTACCCTCATACTCAATCTTACCTCTACCCAACTCTAATCGAGCAATAGTGTCTAATCGGTAGTTTGGATATTCAGTATACGTAAAGTTCTTGAATAAAGCGATGTAGTCCAATGCAGATACTCCAGCAATCAAATAACGATTACGATACTTATTCCAATGAACTTTACCAATTGGTGATAATTGATTTGCAGTAGACTCACCCAATACTCTCTTCATTCGATTGTATAGATACGTGACATCAAAGAAGTCAATGTTCCAACCAGTAATAATAGTTGGATTAATTTCTTTCCATTTGTTTAGGAACGCAATCAACATACCTTCTTCAGTATCGAACGATTCTACCGTAGCACCTTTGATGGTCTTGTTAATCTTCTCACCTTTATTTACAACATATACAAAGTAATCACCACTCACCGAATCATGACCTGCGACTGAGGTCATAGCATTCTTAGCTTCATTTGTATCAGGCAGACCACTATTCATCTCTACCTCAATATCAAAGGTAAGTACAGTATGTCCATTCGATACCTCATCTGAATCACCATATTGGTCAATCAGAAAACGTGTCATCTCGTTTACATCACTTTCATATAATTCAAGACCATCGTCTTGCTTCCAAAAGTTGATTTTCTTTAGCCTCTCTCCATGAATAGAAGTATGAGCACCATTCCCATCTCTAACGTAAGCATATCTACGGTATTTAGATGTGAAGTAACCTTTCTCATCATCCCAACAATGGATGAGGTTGTTTTCTTTTTCGAAGTATACATTTTGATACATTAATTAAAGTCTTTTCTAGCCATATTAATAAAGTTGTTCTCGACATCCCAGCTTTTAAGTTGAGATTCCCATAGTAAAGACTCCGCTATATGAGTTACATCAGGACGTTCGATTTCACCATCCAATAACTTAACAACCATTTTCTTAAATTCTTCTTTACCATTATAAAGTAGTGGATATTCCTCACCAACCATTTCGGGATAACAAAAATCATTTGGAAGTAAGTAAGGTACACCTCGACTTAACCCATCAGTAGCCGACATTGACCAAGCCGAATATCCTTGGAATGTACCTACACCAAAATGTGCTTTGGACATTTGATTCATATACACATCTCTATCAGCGTGTCCAATATACTTGGTATATGATTTACCCATATCTTTTAATGAAGTCCATACTTGGAAGTCTTTACGAGTTTCCCATAACTCATCCATTGCCTCGAAGAACCACTCGGCGCCAGTATATACTCCCCATCTATGATTAAATAGAATAGTTTTAGGTTCATATGTGGATGTTGGTGTGGCTGAATCACATCCCAAATACCAAGGTTGGATAATTTCTTCTAATTTATCAGTAATATGTGGTTGGAATGTTTCTGATGCTCGTCTGATAACTAAATCCTTTACCCATTGTGAGTTTACACCACAAACTTTCATTTGTAACATACCTTTGACATTTCTCCAAAATGAGTTATTGTCTCTAGCCCCATTGTCTTTGATTTCCCACCAATGACAATACCCAATAATAGGTTGTGATTTATTATATATTCTTGATACTTTGAATTCATTTGTCCACTCCGGCAAATGTGACCATATAAGATTAAACTCACCATTGTATTTTTCAATCAGTCTATTGAAAAACTTATGTGGATAGTCTACTCTCATTTTAGGTGGAAAGCAATCTAACCCGTCCATCTTTATGAGTTCAACATTAGGGTGTTCAAACTTATTAATGATGCCAGGATGATTATCAAAGTCAGGATATGGTAGAATCCACTCCCACTCTTTTCCGATTTCAGTATTCTCTATAAAGGACTTAAACACCAATAGGAACGAATCCCTATTGATGTCCTTAACAGCCCCAAAATTTGTATAATTTGGTATAACTAATACTCTCATATTATTTACTATCCGTTAAAAATGTTATTCAATGTGTGTGCATCAGCCAAAACACTAAACTCACCAATTGAGATGAAGTGTTGTTGATTCTTCATCACCAAATCAAAGTTGGCTTTAGAATACCACTTCCAATAGTCCACATTTGAAATATTGTGGTCAACATCGTTTTCAGAGCGGTTGTGGTGTTTCTGCTGAACAATACAATTATGAATGGTGTAACCCATACTTTGTTTTCGTTGTCCCAAATCTAAACCAGCTTCACCTCGTTTAGTTGTTCCAAAATTAATGGTAGCAACTTCAGGTTCTTTGTAAGATTCGGATGTAAACTTCATTACTTTAAACTTAGCCTGTCCGTTTAGGTATGGTTTAAGTTCATTAAGTAGAGTTTCGTAAATCGTTTGTTTGTTATCCTTTGGAGATTCTGATGTGTATGAATTTTTAAGTTTGGTATAAGTTGGTAGAATCAGCTTTTGGAATCGCTTATCCATAGTAGCCCCAACATTGAAAAGAGTTTCATCATCAACCACTTCTTCCATTTGTACAATCAAACCATTCACAAAATCAGTAACCAATAGGTTAATTTGTTTTTCTGATTTTCTATCACCCATATGTGGTAGAGCTGCTCTCAACTCCATTACAGCATCCACACACGCCATACCAAAATCTTCCTTACCCAATGAAGCATGTTCTAAATTTTTGGTATTCAACTTATCAGGTTGTGAACTCAACAAATCTTTTCGTTTCTCTTCATATGAATCCCAAGCCACATTATCAGCTATTTGATTCATAATTGTCAATTCCAATTTAGCGGATTCTTCAGTAACATTATTAGTATGTAAAGCCATCAATTGTTCTTCAATAACACTTTCAGTTGATGAGTAGTAGTATGAACCCCTCTTATCAAAGGTGGTCAACTTTCGTAATCCCAATAACCTCATGGGGATGATTTCACTATATTCAGATACCTTTCGTTTGTAAGAAGCAATTGCCGATGAGAAGATAACAATCTTACTATTACCCATAAATGTATTCAAATCATCAATGTGATTTCTAACTGCATCTATATTAATAACATCTCTGAAGTAATTATCAGAACCATCCTTTCTCATTACCTTACCAACAAAACCAAGGAATGCTTTCTGATACTCAATCCATTTGTTAAAAGTGTTGTTAAGAGCTAAAATCTCTAACATATGAACATAGATACTTTCTCTACGAACCTCAATACTTACTTCAAAATCATCAAGTGTTTCACCAAACGATGAAACATTCTCACAAATCATCTGAATGGAAAGTGTTTGGTGTGATTTCTTAGTTCCAACTTTCTTTTGTTGGTTTTTTGATTCCTCAATGTAAGATTGAACTTCTTCTAATATGGAAACAGTGTGTTTAACTGAAAAATCGTTCTTCCAATCCTCAACTGATTTGTATTGGGTGATTAGTTTATCAACAATTTTTTCAAAAGCTGTTATTGGAAACTTATGTGAGTACAACCAACACACTAAAGTAGTGATGTGTCCCCTATCTTTCATTAGGAAGTTTTTAAGTTTAAAAACTTTATCCTCAATCCAAGAAATCGGAAGTTGGTTATACGAAGAAATACCACTACCAATTTTGATTGCGTATTTTAATTTATCTTCTAATACAGAAGGGATACCAAAGTTAGGAATACGATTCCATACAGAGTTAAAGATATAAAACTGAATCTTAAATACTGCTGGAACATCTTCTTTGGGTTTAAAAATTTCTCTGATTTCAGAGATACTAGCGGTAATGATTTTGTGTCTTTTGTCACTCTCTACAAATTGTTTTAACTTGTCAATTAATTTCATATCTTTCATTTCTTATTTATTAACTAATATACGATTATTTTCTTAATCTACCAAATTATAATGTTAAGAAATTGTTAAACTTACCAAAAACTTACTTTATTTTCCGGCTCGAATGTTTCGTGTCTGACTACCTCTGATAGGAACTCACTCGCATCTTTAGGATACGGGCTCACTTTGTGTTTGAGTTGTTTAGTCAACTTACGTTTCTCTGATTTGTTCTGACCCAATACTTGGATGTATCGGTGTTTAGCAGACTCCTTCTTTCTCCAAAACTCTTTTATGTTCTCCTTACCCATTTGAGTTTTTAGATGGTCTAAATTATGAGACCCCCAACGTGAGAATACAGTCCGTGAGTGTATCCACTTATGTGGGTTATCTTGGATTGATATAGAATAGTTTGGCATCAGTTGAATATCACGACAATCTTGGTATAACCAATTTGTTGCTTGGTAGATACCACCTAAATGTAATTGTTCAGGATCAGCGTAACTGAGTAACATCTTGATATTAGGAGCATTCTCCTTAATCCATTGGAATGATTGACCCATAGCGTATGACTCGATATTAGACCCATACCCATCGTGTATAAACAATCGTGTCAACTCCAAACATTGGTCTTTCTCTAACCCATCGATAACTGACTTGATTGCTGACCTACCTACTGGATACCCATATACTAAACATCCAATTAGTTGTTCTGAATTACCTAATACGTCTTTCTTATCAGTTTCATAGAATATCCCAAGAGCGTATCTACACATCGTCCAAGCATGAGAATAGTGGTAAGTAACAATCATCTCTTTTGCGGTTGCCTTACCAATCTCACGAATTGTAACACGTGACGTGTCTACGTATATTTTATTTGCTTCTTTCAATTGGGTCTAATTTGTATATCTCTTCTTTAAATTCCTCATTTTCCGTTGGATATGGTAATGATGGGTATTTCAATGACTTCAATATACGACTTTTTTTTGACTTATCCAAAATGTAAACGTATCTATGTTTCCTCAACTCCTTTTTAATCCAAAATGGCGTTGATGTCATTTCTTGTATTTTGGTAGGGTTGTTAGTACCAAACTTTACGAACGATGTACGTGAATGAGTCCATTCACCACCATCTTCCCATCTAAATAACCACGAATCGTTTGGTCTGATACGATTACCTTGATAAATCCAATTTGTAGACATATAAATTGTTCCCTTATGGCCTACTTTAGGGTCGGAGTATGAGATAAGTGCTTTAATATGGGGAGTATTTTTGCGTAACCACTTGAAGGTCTGACCTACAAACCAACTTTCTATATTACACCCATATCCATCAAATACAAATAATCTGGTAAGTTCAAATACCTCAGTTCGGTCAATATGTTCAGAAATAGAAGCGCCAGAATGCCTACCTATGGGGTCGCCATACGTAGCCACTCCGACTAACTTCTCATTTACACCACTGAAAAACTGATGTTCTTCATCGGATTCATAAAACAAACCCAATGCATAAGATACTTTTGTCCAAATTCCAGCATAATGGTGATTTACCACTATGTCTTTTGCAACTGATTTTGAAATCGGTCTTACTGAAAATTTAGATGGATTAAAATATACCTTACCCTCTACTTTCATTGATAATCATTAAATTCTCCAAAAAGAATATGTGTCCAAGTTTCTCCCCTTACTATTCTACGAATGTTAGCGGGTGATACACCATTGTTTCGTGCTAAAACTCTTGTATTTCTATGACCAACAGCCCACAACTGGCGAATAGACTTTACTTGGTCCTCCGTAAGTTTATGTTGTGGATGTGATTCACCTCGTAGTGCCATCTTAAACTTTCTCATTAAAAGGAAGTTCAATTTGAGTAGTATCGGCTAAGAATTGAGATAGATTTGGTTTTGAAAAATTAGGCCCTTTTAATACTTTACCATCCTCACGATAAATAGGTTTACCATCCTCACCTAACTTTGACATATTAGAACGATGGACCTCATCAAAGACATCCTCGATGATATCACCCATACCATGAGCAACCATAGTACCTAATAAGATATATAGTTGGTCAGCAAGTGCATCTGTAACTTCCACAATGTCATCGTTATTACAAGCCTCTAAATACTCCACCAACTCTTCTTTACCCAAACGATACCTTAAATAGTAATCATCTGGCTCAATTAATGTAGGTGTTGTATTCCGTGTTTGGTCATATATACTTTGGAAGTCCCAAAGTTGTTGTAACTGCTTTTTCATATTACTAATATACAAAAATTATTTTATTTTTCCAAAATTATTTCACCATTTTCTACACCACTTGGCGCAGATGCCCATAGGTTTATTGCGATTGCGCTACGATTACCCTTTGTAACTTCAGTAACCCTATGTTTGTATTGGCCGGCTGGAAATATGACTAACCTATTATGTTTGGCTTTAATACGTTCCGGTTCGTTATCGTCACCACCACTAAATATTTCCAAATACCCACCTTCAATATCCATTGGGACTGGATAGTAAACTGTACCAATAATTGGTGTTACTAATTTACCTTCAGTATTCCATAGATTCTCGTCTTTGTCAAAATGCATATTTAGTTCATGCAGTTTATCATCGTCAGCCGAGTATTGACCTGTCCAATACTCAAAACCTTCCAATTGGATTGAATTATATCTTGGGAAATCCCATGGTGAGTTTTTAATCCAAAGTTCTTCTATCAACCTTTGTTTAAGAGTTGATGCCTTGGAATTCCAAGGACCACCCCACCACATATATTGACCATTATTCTCAAAAAACTGAGTGTCTTCTTGGAGTTCCTTTAAAAGGGACTCGTCTTTGATAAAGTCATCAACGATTATCATACGCTTAAATATTCTGCTTTTTGTTTTACACCAATCATTCGTTTGACTTCTTGACCATTCTCCAATAGAACAACTGTTGGAATACTACGAACGTTGTATTGTTGAGCAGTAGCTGAATCTTCATCAATGTTTACTTTTTGTACTGGAATTGTGTTACTAACCTCTGACATAATTGGTCCTAACATTCTACACGGACCACACCAAGGTGCTGAGAAATAAAGATATTGTTTCATATTAAGTTTTATTTAATTTATATTCACTTTTGATGGTGAGGGGGGTAGCGAACTCCCCCCACCGGTTTCCGAGAACTATCTCGGTCCTAAGATGTGGTCTTCAAACCACACTTCAGTTACCCATCACATGAGACACAATCGGGGTCAGTAGCTCTCGTAGCAATATCACCACGAAGTACGGATTCCGTTCTCATATAATAAAGGGTTTTGATTCCTTCCTTCCAAGCTTCCATATGGACTTGGTTAATCCACTTAGGACTTGCTTGAGATGGAAATGCAAGATTTAAGGAAACTGCTTGGTCGACATATTGTTGTCTGATACCTGCTTGTTTTACTAATTCTAACTGATTGATTTCTTTGAATGTTTTAAATACATCTTTCATCCAATCAACTTGCTTATTGTCGATATCAATTTGGTCGATACTATCTTTATGTGTAAGTTTACCATTGACGTATCCCCAATTGTCTAACTCATTCAAGTCTTGAACTGAACCACCATCTTCGAGTATTTTACTCCACGTATCTTTGTTGTTGATACCAACTTTACGTAGTGCTCTCTCCAACTCTTGATTCTTACGAATAAATGTACCCTTTGCGGTTTGTTCGGTAAATACGTTTGCAGCCCATGGTTCGATACCGGCAGAAACGTTCCCACTTAACTTAGAGTTAGATACCGTTGGAGCGATAGCTCTCAAGTGAGTATTTCTCAACCCACTACCAACACACCATAATGGTTCCCCATACTCATTAGCCAAATCTCTCGATGCTCTCTCAGACTCAATTTTGATTTGAGAGAATATCTTACGAGTTTCAAATTGAGCAGGTAGTCCTTCGAATGACATACCCTTTTGTTGTAAGTATGTGTGCCATCCAAGAACACCAAGTCCTAAAGCACGTCCCTTTTCAGCTGAACGTACTGAGTTCTCAAAACCCCTCATATTCTTAGCTCTCTGAATGAACTCTTCGAGTACACCATCCAAGAACCATGTTGCTGTATAGATTAAATCGGTGTGTTTCCACTCATCGTACTTAGATAAGTTCAATGATGATAAACAACATACAAAGGAGTGTGACTCATCGGTATGTAATGTAATTTCAGAACATATGTTAGTCATATGAACCTTCAAACCATTGTTCTTGTACATCTCAGGATTTTGTTTGTTAACATTACCCTTATACATTACATATGGTTGACCAGTTGCCTTACGTTTCTGAAGTACCTTACCCCATTTACTACGTGCTTCGGGATTACCATCTTCTAACTTTCTCATAAACTTATCACCAACGATTACACATTGATTTAAGTTCAAACATTGACGATTTACATCACCCTTTGGTTCACGAATTTCAATCCACTCATCAAAGTCATCATGTTCAATGTTTAGATTCACCGATGCAGCACCTCTACGTACAGCTCCTTGGTTTGTTGCAAGGATTGTAGAGTCGTAAATCTTAGCGAATGGTACTACACCATCAGATGTTCCGTTTTGAGTGATTTTAGCACCTGCTGGTCTAATCATATTGATACCAACACCTACACCACCACCATGTTTAGCAAGTAACATCAATTCAAGGTTCTTTGACCCAATCTCTTGGATAGAGTCACCTACATCAATACCAAAACAACTGATTGGTAATCCTCTATCAGTTCCGGTGTTCGATAATACAGGTGATGCTAGATTTAACCAACCCTTCCATATGTAATCAAAAAACTTTGACGCCATTTGTGGTTTGTCAAGTCTACGTGCTACTGCCGTAGCAACTCTCCAATAAGCATCTTTTGGCTTTTCACCTGATAGTAGATACCCTTTGGATATAGTCTTAACATATATTTCAGTATTTGCCCATGTTGGGAAGTCTACTCCAAGCTCCCAACCTAATTCTTCTCCGTAATTCTTCATAACTTATTAAAATATATCGTCCCAATCTTCACCTTCATTTGCCTTACTATAATCAGTAGGTCTCAAAGCGAAGAAGTCCGTATGTGTATGTCCACCAGTTAAGTGATAGAACCATTCTAATTGTGCTGCTGAGTCTTCATCGTATGTAAACGTTGATTCGTAACCCAACTCATTTAATTTTTCATTTAGTCTTTGATTGATAAAGTTCTTTAGGTCTTCTTTTTTAAGATTCTCCAAATCACCCATTTCAAACATCTTATCAATGTATTTGTGTTCCAATACTTGAATCAACTTTGCAGCCTCTTCGATTGAATCCTTACAATCATCTAATAGTTCAGGATATTCATTACACATATGTTTGAATAACTGACACCCCATTCTTGAGTGTAGTGACTCATCACGTACTGACCACTTCATTTGTTGACCAATACCCTTCAACTTGTTTCTCATTTGGAATGAGTACAATACTGCAAATGATGAGTAAAGTGCAACCCCTTCGGTAAATGCTGAGAATATAGCGAGTGACCTTGCTACCTCTTTACGAGCTTCTGAATTATTCTTCAAATCTTCGTAAGTGTAATTGTTTGTAACTTCAGCTAAGTTCTCAAAACGTTCAGCAGTAGCAGGTTCGTGTAAGAATGCCTCAAAGTCTTCCAATCCAAGTGACTCATTCAAATATGAATATGCAGTTGCATGAATGGTCTCTTGTGAACCAAACATCATAGCCATTTGCTTAATCTCATGCTTTGGAAACCAATTAGTGACCATAGTAGTCCAATAATCAGATACAGCACATTCCGTTTGTGCAAATCCAAGTAGGATATTACCCACTAAGTTCTTTTCTTCGGCGGTTAGATTTTCATTCCAATCCTTAATATCACCTTGCATTGGTATTTCGGTATGTAACCAAAAAGCTTGTGCTTGTTTCAACCAACCTTCGGTGTAATATTCTGGATATTCAAATGGTTTGAATGGTACTCGATTATCAAATAGACCCATAGGGATTCCTTGTTAAATTGTTAGACATTATGTTAATTGGGGTGGTAATATATAGTCTCTAAAAACCTATATCACCACTCATTTCTTTATATTTTTGTGCCAATTCTTTTCTTACTAAACTCTCCCCTTGTTTCATATCTTTTTGAGTTTGTCTACCATTTATAGAATCCTCATTATATATGTGAATTTGGCCAGTTGAGAAGTTTGCTTTGGATGGGAATGTCATACCATCAGGTCCAAATCTATTCTTAATTACGTGCCATCTACCAGTTCCAGCGAGTTTATCTTCAATCTTACGAGATAATGATACCACAAAATCAGCAGTCATCATCTTGGAGAATGACCCAGCAATCTTAGTACCTGTAATGATGTCATCTTCTGCACCACTTCTATTAATCTGAGATGCTGTAAAGACTGGAACTTCATACTCACCTGCCAAACCTCGTAGGTCTTCAATAATTTCTTCCAACTCCTCGTGTCTTTTTTCTTTTTGTGGCCCTCTTAAAAGGTCAGCGTAATCCACGATAACCAAATCCGGCTTCTTACCTTGTAAAGTCATCTTATCCATATGTGCTTTTAACGAAGTTACACCAGCTGTTTTAGTTGGATAGTGTTTGATTACCAAGTCACCTTTTACATTTTCAACTGCCTTTTGGACATCCTCCATATTATACTTTAGGTTAGCAACTGCTACACCACTCAAAACAGCATCATATCTCTGGCCCGTATATCCTTCATTTAATTCCAACGTATAATGAGCTACTGTTTTACCGGCTTTCATAGCATTGACACCAATATTAACTAATGCCCAAGACTTACCAATTCCAGGAGGAGCTGCGAATAAAATTAACTCACCTTTACCAAACCCACCTTGAGTTATTTCGTCAACGACATCCCATCCAGTCGAAACTACATTACGGACTGTATCTTCGTATCTATCCGTAATCATTATTTTATAGTCGTGTCCAATATCCGAATCCTGACCGGCTTTCATAGCAGTATCAATGTTCTTCTTTATGGTCTCGTATCTTCCATCCTCTAATAGTGTTACCGAATCTAATATTGCATTCTTAATGGATTGGTTCTTACAAAAGTCTAAAACTTGGTCTTTAACATACGAAAGGTCATCACTATCTAAGTGATTCCATGCATACTTTAAGGTGTCTACTACTGATGTTTTTAGAACATCTCGTTCAATGGAATTGACTTTAACTTTTAAGACATCTAATGTTGGCATGGTCTCATACTCATCAAAGTGCTTCATGATGTTGGTTACCAACCATTCAGATGCTTCAGAGTCAAAGTATTCCGGCTTTAGTATATCGTAGATTTGACGTGTAAACGGCCTATCGGATATTATGGCAGATATTACCTTATTTTGAAATGATGTACTAAATTTACTTCCTAACTTCTCCATATAGTTACTAATATACGACTTTAATTTGAACTATCCAAACTTAATTTAGTAAAAGAGGGGCTTTATGTATGTAACCCTCTTCACGCCTCGTAATATGTTTTTGAAATGGATAGTGTATGGTATGCATATACAGCCCATCTACTTCTACAAGATTACTTAAATCCTGTGGATTACCATTGTTTTTAAAATTATTACTAAGTCTATAACAATCATGATACTCTTCATAACCCCCATATTTTGAATACAAATGTACAGGCCATAATTTTCTTTGAAAATGAAAATCAACAAAAACTCTAAGTTCAAATGAAATTTTCATAACTGTTTCGGCAATTTCCTTAATTTTAACAGGATCATATTCTCCTATAATAGCAAGGTCAATATCCCAAGATACCCACTCTTCTAATAAACCACCAACTACATATAGCTGATATTCTGATATATATTTTGATTCCGATAAACTCCTATCTATTAATGTTTTAAATAGAGGGTGTTCGGGACCACCTATACCATACCAACCAACTTCTTTAAGGTTATGATACTCAATAGTACCTTCCCATACTTCAGTTCTTAAATCAGGATTCATTAACATGGTTTTTTAAATAACCATCTAATAAAGTAAATGAATTACGTAACCATGAATCTACGTTTGAAAATGCAGTATATAATTTGTCATACATAAACATCTTCTTAAATTCTGGCACATCCAAAGTTGCCTCTTGTTCATCCATAATCTCCCTAACCTTAGATTTGATTGAAGATGAGATTTCAGGATCTTTAAGTTGCATTAGATTGTAATTCATTTCGAGAGTTGTTACATTCTCAATCAACTTTTGTGATAGTTTATCATCACACTCAGTTTTGATTTTAGATATGAATGTGTCCATTTCAAGAACCTCATCATTTAGGAATGTCATCTTATTAAGAATGGTTTTAGGACCAACACCACGGACACCCTCAATGTTATCAGATTTATCACCCTCAATCATACGATAAAATACAAGATTTTGTGGTTTAACACCATAATCCTTCATTACAAGTTCTTCATCATACATTTTCTTCTTAGTTGGAGCGTATACCTTGATTCGGTGATTTACCAATTGTAAAAAGTCTTTGTCTGATGAGATGATTGTAACATTTTTCTTAAAGTAGTGATTTGCGAGATATGCCATGATATCATCAGCTTCTACATAATCAATATAGGTAAGAGAGATAGGTAAGACTTGGAGATACTCAATCAATCGTGTGAATTGATTTCTCATCGATACTTGTTGGTCCTCCAAATCTTCGTATCCAGCCAATCTATTGATTTTAGTCAGACCAGTACGACCTTCCTTATAACCTTTATACATTGACTTTCTACGATTAGACCCACCTTTACCATCAAACACGATAACGACACGTGTAGGTTTCAATCTTCGGATGGTTGCAGCGGTGGACAGAAGGAATCCTGTCACACCACCACAATGTTCTCCATCATCATTCAACGCAGGTACTGCCCCAAATACTCTGATAAATTGATTTAATCCATCTATGATTAGAACGTTATCATTTAGACTTTCGTCTTTAACTTCACTATGTTCTTTACTCACCTCATTGAGGAGTTCTGCGTATCTACTATGCATCGAAATCTTCTACTTCTACGTTATCTATATTTGCCTCTTCACTTGATTTTTTGTAAGACATAATATATGCATTACAAATTTGAGAATAAATTGACTCTTTTAGTTCGGGTCTCTCTTGTAGGAGGTCTTCGAAATTCTTGGCTTGGAACTTAATCTCCTCACCAGTCTCTTTATCCGCGTAAGTGTACCAAGCACCACTTTGGTCAATCAGTTTATAACTCTTCATCATTTGTAACCAAGAACCATAATTATCGATACCCCTATCAAAGTAAATATCGTAATCTACCGAACGAAGCGGTGGCCCCATTCTATTCTTAACTACTTGAGCACGAGTCTTAATACCAACCACTTGGTCTACACCACCTACTTTGGATTTTAACTGACCCATTTGTTTCAGTCTCAATCTACACGATGAGTGGAAAGCAATTGCCTTACCACCACTCGTTGTCCAAGGGTCACCAAATGATACACCTAAACGTGTTCTCAATTGATTGGTGAAGATTAGTGAAATTCGTTCTCGTCCAATAAGATTAGTTACCTTTCTCATTGCCTTCGAGATAATGATGGCTTTTTGAGTTGCGTAACCAGCTTGGTCGTAATCAGCTGATATCTCAACTTTAGTAGATGCACCTGCTACGGAGTCAACTACGATTGTAACCAATTTCTTCTTATCAGAAGAACGTACTGATTCAATAATTGAATCAATTGCTTCAAAGATGTCTTCCACTGTTTCTAATGGAACATATAACATCTTTTTGACATCAACACCAATTGCTTCTAAGAACTCTTGATTCATTGCGTTCTCGGTATCTATATAGACTCCAAGACCACCTTTCTTCTGAGTGTCTGCAATTGAATGAGCTGCCAATAGTGATTTACCACTACCTTCTAATCCTGTAATCTCAGTAATACGACCTACTGGTAATCCACCATTTGGTCGGTTTGAGATTGCTAAATCCAACATAGGGGAGCCAGTCGATACCCACTCATCTAAGTCGGTAGGAGTTGTCTCCGCCCCATCCAAGAAGAAAGCCACCTTATTGGCGGACTTAAACTTCTTGTTTAGGTTGGTAGCGAGGATAGAAGATAGTTCATCACGTGAACTTGCCTTCTTCTTAGCCATACTGATTAGTCGTTAAATAAATCGTCAAATGCATCTTTTACATTAGATGCGGGAGAAGTTGATTGAGTTGGTTGAGATGTTTCAGCAACTGGTTGTTCTTTCGTATCTGATACTTCACCAGTTTCTAACCATTCTTTCAACATACCTTCCATTTCTTCATATGTTACTTTTTTGAACATACCTGGAAGTTCAATCTGCTCTTTAGATGATTCAACAATGTTTGAATCCTCAGAGATTGGAGTTGTGTTTGGTTTTACACGGATGTAGGTCTCAGGATAAGACTTACCAAGTTCAGCAGCAGTTTTGAATTCTACTGTTACATCACGACCATTTACTGGATCGGTCAAATCACCATAATCAGGGTCTGCGAAGAACCCTAATAGTTCTTGGTAAACGTTTTTACCAAATCCCCAAAACTTAACACCTTCAGACTCTTCACCACGAACCAATACTGGTACGTATGTTCTCATCTTAGGAGTTAATTTACGAGACAATTGGTAATCATCACGATTTCCAGTTGCTTTCAACTTTTCAGCGAATTCCAATAAAGGGTCAGCCTCACCAAATGAACTTGGAGAGATGATGTTTTTACCACCAAAACCAAAGTGGAAGTAAAGTTCAATAAACGGATTCGAAGCGTTGTGGGTGTAAGGTAAAATACGGATTTGTTGTTTACCTGGTTGTGGTTTCCAAAGATTATCAGTCTTTGTTACTTTTGTTTGAAGCGTGTTCAAACGATTGCGGATTGCATTTAAATCAATAGCCATAATACTACTCTTTTTAATTATTAATTGTTAACTATGTCACTAATATACAACATTTGGGTGACAAAACCAAATGTATTCTAAAATATTTTATTTTTTATTTTGTTGTTGTACTTTCGTACTCATATAAATATGGCGCTGGAGTTAATTAACGTCAATAATTCGGAATAAACTCGTCTTCATTACCTTAAAGCCATCACCATCTGTAAGTATAAGTGAATTCCTATATTTGTTCCAATCTACTTGATACGATTTATCTAAATACCCACCATTTTCAGATGTTATTAATGTATTCAGTGAATTTATTGTGTACATGGTATTCGATTCCTTCTTTCTATGTACCATAATCGTAGCTGGTAAAAATTTAACACCATTTGGTACTATATTATAACTTATTACCAACTCATTTGATGGTTTTAATTTTAGAACAAATATCTTACGGCTAAATATTTCATATGCCGATAATATATGTTTTACCATATCTTCGAATTCACTCTCAGTTGAAAATGTACATAATAATTGTGTTCTCACTCATTATCTCCTACTTAGATTTGAAACACTTTTGTATTTCACTACTATATGTAAATGTATTGTTAGTCTTCCCAGTAGCACCTGCTTTAGAACGGTAGGACTTCTTACCTATTTCCAGTTGCTTACCTTTGGAATCTATGGCGTAAACGAATACAGTCTTACCAGTAACATTACCTTCTTTATCTTTTACGATTTCATCAACTTCATTAAGTCTGAATTTTTGTTTAAATTCGGTACTACTACCAACACCCATACAGCCTCTAAGCTTTTCACCATTTACTTGAGCACCACCCATATTGACATCGAGAGATGAACCTACCATAGATGATGGGTCACCTTCTTTGTAATCCTTTGGTGGGTAGTCCATCAATGTGAGATGAAATCCCCTAATAGTCTCCTCAGCCTCCATTAACCTACCCAATGGAACAGCAACACCATCTACGTCAGTAGAACCTTGTGAGTTTAGTTGTTGTATACGTTCTCTTTGAAGATTTACAACCTGCTCCCTCTCATCAGAAATTAATTTTTTAACATCAATACCTTCAACAGATGAATCTTTAGATTGTAAAGCGAGGCCTACTTTAGTGATTACCTTAATCTCATTACTTTTACCATTACCATCAGCTACTAATCTACGAATAGCATTGTACTTGTCTTCCGTAGAAAGTGAATCTGAGGTGGCTCCATCTGAAAGGTAATTTTGAAATTGTTTTTTAGGCTTACCATCTTTACCAAAAATTGCAACTTCTATATTTTTCTTCAAAGTACCAGTATCCTTTTCGATGATATCTACTTGAGCTTCAACTGGAAGTTCTGATAATCTACCAGCAATCTTAGCCGTTTGGCTATTATAACTGCCTTCAATGGAAGACATTTTATCAGAGTATTCATCGACTAATGCCTTTGCCTTAGTCTTTTGTTCATCAGATAACCCATCAAGTTTATCAATGGATGATTTATAATTTTCACCCTCCTGAGCTAGGGTAGAGTTATCTTGGATATCTGCGGTGGATGTTTTGTCTGAGTGGAATTGTATAAGTAAATTACCAGACTTATCCTTAGCAAACGTAGCAGTATCGGATGGGTTCATACCACCACCACCGGCTTTTACAAAAGCAACAGCATCTTCTTTACCAACCTCAGTACCATTGGGTAAAATTACCTTATTAGCGCCATTAATTGCTAACACCTGCGCATCTATGGATTCTGCTGCTCCATAATAAGTGTCTATCTTATCAATACTACCAAAGTTACCTTTAGATTGTAGTTCGGATACTCTATTTTGAGTCGTATCGTATTTGGTTTTAGCTGACCGTGCTGATATCACACATTTTGAGTATAGTTTGTCATTTTCAACGTCACTTGGTATACTACCAACTCCGGATGACCTACTTTGCTCTTTACCAAGTGCGGTTTCTTTGTATTGGTCATACATTTTACGAGCCAACTCTTCTTCGGTCATATTTGGGTTCTCGTTCAGCATATGAATACCTTCACCAGATGCGATTTCGTTAAAAGCAGAACCAGGAGAACCAGGAGCCGGCCTTTTACCAGTACCTTTCTGATATCCTGAGAATCCGTATTTGAACATATTGTTCTTTACGTCAGTATCACCCTTTCCAGCAGTACCATATACGCTGTCGGTGATTTTTGGTGATGGTTCGTTTGTAGAATCGGATTCGTTATCATCGGTATTAGCTTGAGCATCTTTTTCTATCTGAGTCATCATACCAATTTGGTCGGATTTTGAAAACTTACCATCGTCTTCTTTTTCTTCCGGCGTATCATTGGTATTTCTGAGGGTATCTGCTGCTTTGTATTGAGGGGATTCTTTATCGGATGATATCGCAGTTTTATAAGTCGTGGTTTTCTTTTCACCATCCTTATTCTTATAAGTTACTTCAGTATCAGGATCGACTTTATCATCTTTAGCTTCTAATAAGTTGATAAGTAACTCTTCTGCAATAGATTCACCTAATATGTCTGAAACTACTTTGTATGTAGCTTTCAGTGACTCTTTGGTATGTATACCTTCATTTAAGGATACACCCACTTCGTTCCACACTTTTTTTGCTATGTAATTGATAAGTTTCTTCATAAACATAAATATCTAAAGATTGACCTTAACCATATCTTTGTAATTATCTCCAATTTCAATGTCAGTTGGAAACCCACCGGACTCCATAACTTTTTTTATTTCTAAAATATATTCAATACCATCATCAGAATCCACATCAAACAATATTGAGTCATATGTGTATAATATAGGTAGTGATTTTTGAGAGCTTTTCATATTAGAGAGTTTCTCCAATATAAGTATGTTTCTTTCAGTCTCAACCGATTGTAAGATGTAATTAAATAACTTATTTTTATTGAGTGAGTCGATTATTTCTATTTTCCGGCTCATAATTGGGGTAAATGTGAGTCGATTACGTAAAAAGTCATTCCAAAGTGACTCTATATACTCTGAGGTCTTACTAAAGAATGGAATGTGTTTGTATTCATCTTGGACACCCCCATATAATTGTCTAAACGTGATTGCTTTTGCATCTTTGAGGTCTGCTCCATATTGGTCTGCTAACCACTTATGTGCTTTGATGTCTAATGGTATGTCTACACCTATCAATTTAGCAATCAAACGAATGTGGTATCCATCAAAATCTAACTGATACAACTTACCACCCTCAAATCGTGATATGAACCTCTTACGAACATCACCATCTTTTGGAAGTGCTGCATAGTTAATACCACCAAAGGTGTTTGATGGTCGAGATGTGGTAGTGAACATATTATATTGACTATACTCCATACCACCTTGTGTATACAACCCACTTCTCTCTATCCAATTAAGACATTTAGGATACAACTTACTAAATTTACTTGAGGTCGGATTTTGAGACCACATAACTTTCCAATCTTGGAATTGTTCATAGTGTTTCCAAATTGGAATGAGGTCATTTGCTTTGGGAGCTTTACGTCTTCTAAAGATTGTATATATAGGTCGTTCTTCTACATCGAAATCCTTCGCCTGATGGAATAACTCCATTTCAAGGTCGGACATTGTAGGTAGGTAGTCGTAATGGTGTAAGAACTCTTTTAAACCAACCACACATACCTCTTCGAATTGACTGAAGTCTATTGGGTCAGTTACATAACCTGCGTCTATATTATTGTAGTTTACAAAAATGTCAATATCACCATCAGATATCAAAATAGACGATATACGGGAAAGATGAGGGTGTTTCACCAAACTTGTTAGAATGGGAAACACCAACACCTTACTTGACAGGGCAGAGATGCGTTTATGTAATCGTTCGTTTGTATCTACTATCTTCACAAAGACTAATATACGAAATTATTCGTTAGTATCCAAACTTTTTTGAACATCGTGTTGAACCTAAGTCGTAATGGTTTGGATTTTTACCCTTACCAATCAACATCTTTTTGCGAAGTTCCACCATGGTCTCCCACTCTTGGGAATTTAACCCCTCCCATTGAAGTTTGTTGGCCATTTGTAACCATTGTTCTTTTTCTACGTGTGTCATATCCTAACGATAAAGGGTTACTACACTACCGAAGTAGTGGTCAAATACTTTGATTAAGTTTTCATAGTCACCATTCTTCATTTCATTCAAAATGAAACTCTCATTGAAATCGAGTTGGCGAGCCAGTTTCTTAGCAGTCCCAAGAAGGAAAAATGCGTTACCTTGAGGACCTGTTAGGTCAATTGTGATACCTTGACTTTGTGGTTTCTGAACTATCATATCTTACTTGTTTACTTCAATCATATTCATAGGAACTGTGTAAGTCCCATACCCATTCAACACTTTTAGAACGGCCTTAGTTCGGTTGATTTTCTCAACTCGGAGTTGTTTACCCTTTAACTTAGGGTGATTAACACTCACATTAGCACCAATGTAAAGTTCTTCTTTGACGTTAAGTGCATTTTCACTTTTCTTAATCTTAATCACTTCAACTACTTTGTTGTTTAACACTCGTAGTTGTTCGATACTCAACTGATTTAATTCTTGATAGGTCATAATTTTTATTTTTTATTTTTTATTATCGTGGTAACATCCCCACATCAACAGTACTAATATAGTGATTAATATTGAAATCACCAAACTTTTAATGTTAAGAAATTGTTAAAGTTTAGTAACCTATGAATTCAAGTTCAACTGAAGGAACTATACCTTTTGTTACTCCATAGGGGTACTCTTCGTTTAACCAATAGTTTTCAACCATCCCTAACTCTCTAAGAGACTCATTGTAGATGTCTTCCATCTCAAACCCAATACCATATCCACTTGGACAAATCACGGAAGCAACGTCTCTTAGAAGTTCCTCGTTTTCAGTTTTCATAGCATTGTTCAAAGCCAACCTCAACTCAGCTTTCATCAAGTCGGATACTTTCTCATTGTGGTTGTACATTTCGGCATTCCATGGTTTCGTGATTTCGATACCATATTTAATTTCTTTTACTTTCATAACTTATCTATCTTTTACATAGTAAAGATACGAAAATTATTTGGATATACCAAATTTTAATGTTAAGAAATTGTTATTATTTTAAGAATTCTGAATAGTTAGTGATGTAGTTTGAAAGTCCTTTTATGGTTTCATTACCTAACTCTATCTGCTTGCGATTTACAAAGTCAGCGTTGTCTACCAATTTCCATCTAACTTCTGTTTTTTTATAGAACTCGGTACTAATAGTAGAATAAACATCTTTATTAACTTCAGTGATTATATCATTAAAATGACGTTTTACAAAATAACGAATAAAGTAACCATTTACATAATCCGATTCTATTGGTGTTGAAATACCATACACAGCAAAGTTGAAACTAACATCAAGCTTATTTAGAGAATCGTATTTAAATTTTTCAGAATTATCTATAAGTGATAGGTCAACATACTTTATTAATTTTTCAGATACACCTTTTAAGTAAACTCCTTTAGTAAAGACCTCACCAGTACTATATGTATGGTAATCACCAACATATTCAGTACCATCAGGCGACATCCACTCCTTACCTTGAGTGTAAAGTCCGTTTTGAATTTGACCTTTGGGATAATATACTTTTAATCGTTTGGCCATTATTGAGCATCCAATTTTAAGAATCCAGTAAAGCTTGTTTCCCAATTACCTTGTCCATCAAAGCTATGTTCCATTTTACCTACACAAAAATATTTACCTGCGCCGATGTATTTTGCAGGTAACCCATCGAAACTAAATGTATCACCAATATTTGTACCCCATACACCATAACAAGTTACAGATAAGTCAATCATGTATCTGTAACCGGTATCAGTACCAGTTGGAGCTGGTTTATTACTTATGTATGACTTCATAATATCTTTAAGGCCTTGAGAACGTTCCGCTGATAACCCTGTACCTAATTCTTCTTTTTTCTTTTGAATGTCATCCAATGTTATTTGTACAGGTGGTGCTGTTGTTTCAAGATTGGGACCACAATCGTTATATAGATTATCAAACGCGCCTTTAGGTATCTCCCCCCCACGATTTGATACCAATGCTGCTGCGGCCATGTCAGAATCCATATTTGATGATAAGTTGACTGATTTTAAAACAGAACCTAAGTCGTGAGTTTTAAACGTATAAGCGGCACTGATACCCTTTTGGTGTTCTGCTCTTTCATTTACTATTAAAAATTTATTAGAGTTCTTAAACCCATCATTGTATATTGTTAATGGATATAACCCACCAGTTAAATCTTTAATTGTTGCGCACAAAACTCTTAGAAAATTATTTACACTACTCTCACCCTTTGCATCTTTATCTTCCTTTGCTCTTTCAACCAATCGGTCTATGGTAGTGTTTATCAAATCCAACGATATCAACATATCTTTTGCATTACCATCAAAGCCAGTTCCGGTTGCTAAATTATTTTTAATACCATCATTGAAGGTTGTAGCCGCGGTTTCACCATAAGTTGCCATATCACCATCTAATAATAATTTCGATGGGTCAGCTGACGCAAATTGTGGTATGAATTTTCCTTTTGCATCTCCAAACCCCCATTTGAATCCACTATTAGAATGTGCGGTATTGATGACATCAATCAATTCACTAAATTTTACGTATTTAACAAACATATCATCAAAGTCTACGTTTACCATCCCCAATATTTTAAAATCTGCGCCAGATTTTGTTTGTATATTAGCTACGGCATACCCACCACTAAGTTTTGCTTCACCATCCGGTACAAAGTCCTTGGTGCCACCCTTTTGTATGACACTCGACTCCTCATACTCTGGAAAGGCAGTTATAAATCTATTGTTTAATTCACTTGGAATGTTAAATGCCGTGATATCGTTATCTTCTTCATCTTTAATTGTAGTACCTGTTCCGGCTAATGTTTGGTCCATGGCTAAAACAGCAGAGAATCTATTTTTACCAGTTAGTTTCAGATTACATGAGTAAACGCCACTTGCATCCATTGAAAATCCAAAGTTATATACGTTTGCCGACATTGATGCCCCAAAACCTAACCCCTTGTACCCAAATGATAAAGTAACACCATTACCTACTCGGAAAAATGCCGATTCATATGTTGCGAATTGACTTTTTGAATAACACTTGAATGATACATCAATATCAAATAGAGCGGAATCTGAAACATCGTTCGAACCATCATTGTTTATTCTAACAGATTCTAATAATGGTTTAGCTGGCACATCACGTGAACCATCTCTACTTATTAAAGAATTATACTTTTCAGAAGAATTTAGTGGGTTATCACCAAGGGTTACACCAGAAGCAGGAGAACATAAACCTGCATTGTTAGTACCATTGGTTTGTATACTAATATACGCGTATTTTCCATAATTCCATATTTTCGAATTATCATCTGCATTTGGATTTTTTATATATTCGGATATTTTACCTAAATTACCACTTGCGCCGAAACTTGCTCTTGAAAATACTCCCATAACTATTAACTATTTAATTGGTTGTACGCATTTACTATTTGTTCTATACTTTGTGGTATTCTTAATTGTTTACCAATTGGTACTACAAAATCACCATTACCAATATTATTTGCTCTTGCTATAATCCACCAATACGATGATTTATTATAATACTTATAAGCTAACGTATCCAATCTATCACCTACCATACCTATTATGTATATATCACTATTTTGTGGTTCTATAATAGGTAATTTTACAGTAGACTTAAATCTACGGCCGGTTTTATCTTTACGGAGTTCTATGTCATCATATCTATTCATAGTTTAAACTAAATTTATTGCTGTACCCTGCCCAAGGTCATCTCCGGAAGATAATGGAGCAGAAGGACCATCAAGTGGTGGTACAAAGTCGTATAAGTTAGGAGTACTGTTTTCACTGTGAACTGCGTCACCTACTAATGTGAGTCCAACTGAAACGTCTACAAATCTTGGGATGGTTATATCTTTTCTAATGTCCCAAGATACTTCATCGGACATTGTATACGATAGTGATGTTAACAACGAATTGTGATTTTTCCATAAATCACCCAATGTAAAACTAAGAACTCTTCCACGATAACCAGTACTACTCCCATAAAATGGCATTGCGAAGGTTGCTAATTGTTTTAACTTTTCCCACATTGGGACTAATTCCGCTTTCGAGTACGCCATTACTTTAAAATTAAATGATAATGTTCTTTCGAATTCAGTCATCATATAAGCTTTATCAGCTCTACCATTTGGCTTTTCACCATTCCACGATGGTGAGAATGTTTCGGTAATTCCACTAACAGTTCCTCTAAATTGACATAGATTACTACTATTGGTTTTAAATACCAGCTTAACGATATCATCTAATTCAGCATCACCTACGTTTGCCGTACCAATCGTATCAAGTCGGGTCTCTGATAAACGTTCTGCATTTGTTTTGAAGGTTTGTCCGAGGCCGTATTTTGTTATTAGATTATTTGCGGTATAATCATCACCAGCTACCGTGGCAGAATCAATATTATAATTACTATCTTTTAGATTTCTAAAATCACCTTTGTAATCTGATGGATTGTCACCATTTGCTATTTTAGCTATCGTACCATATGATACTGCTTCGTAATCTTTTATATCATTACCAGGACCTTTAGTTTTACCATCAGATTTATACAATCCTCTTTTTTCAAATACATCATCGATTGGAATTGGTGAGGCTTCTTGGGTTTGTTTAGCTAATGTGGTTTTAGTACCATCATCATTTGCTCTAAGACTATCATTTATTTGGAATTCATAACGCTTTTTAGCAAAAAGAATCGGATTATCTTTTTTCGTTTTAGCATATGGTGAAGTCGGTCCTATTGAGAATCGATTGTCTATTCCGATATATGCGGTTGTATTACCATATCGTGTACCACTATTGTCAAATGTATTAATGAATCGATTTGTTATACTTGCACCAATTCCATAAATTGAATCAAATCCACCTTTAAGGTCTGTCCTCAATGGAAATACATCGTTACGAATACCTTTTAATCGGAAAAGGGTATACAAAGTTCTTAATGGGCTTACATTTATTGAAGCATTGGGATTATATTTCCAACCCTGTTTACCTAATGGGATTAAGTCAGGTCTATCAAATTTTAAACCTAAATGTTGCCCTGCCAAACTTGCTAAAAGATTTACAGGTGTCCAAGTCTTACCATATTTCTGACTACGTTGTAATCCAATTTGTCGTACACCCCATAATAATCCTTTTGCTGATAAGAAGAATGACCCAATCCTTGCGACATCTACCAATGCTCGTGTAGTAGATGCTACAATACCACCTCTAATTAGACCATCATCTATACCAAGACCAAAGTCCCAAAATTGAGGTTCACCTTTTGATATTTTTTTACGTTGTATACCGCGGAGTATGTAAGGTGCTTTTATTATGTTTAATGAGTTTGGTGAATCATCTTTAAGATTAAATTTGTGATACATCTTATCTAAAAATGATGGTGAATTACGTTGCTCCATCATATCACCAATACTTTTATATACATCAGAGTATCGATTCCCGTCAGGAGTGTATTTTTGAGTATCACCAGTTACACCACCAGTTCTAAATTGACCATAACCTGCTTCAAAAGACAATCCAGGATTTATTTTTTGGAAATCAGAATATTGTGACAACTCTACTACAAATTCCGTTTTTTTAGATTCTTCGTTTGTTGTAAATCCGGTTTTAAAGTTAGAGAACTTTGAAGAGTTTTGGTTAAACTCTTTAGGAGATGTAATTCCTGTAAATTTACTATCATCCATACGATTAAACTCAGAAGTAAACCCCTTTGCATGAACATCGGTAATGTAGTTTACTTCAGTTGGTGTAGTTTCACCTAAGAACTTTTCACTCAAATTAAAATCAGCTGGCGTAGTCTCACCTAAGAACTTCTCTTCTGAGTTAAACTCAGTAGGAGTTGTCTCACCTAAGAACTTCTCTTCTAAGTTAAACTCAGTAGGAGTTGTTTCACCTAAGAACTTTTCAGTTAAACTAAATTCACTTGGCGTAGTCTCACCTAAGAAGTTTTGAATGAATCTGAATTCGGATGGGGTGGTTTCACCTTTGAACTTTTCCTCACCGGAGTAGTCTTGAGGAGTCGTTTGACCCTTAAATCTATCTCCTTGAGTAATATTTTCCGTTTTCGTTTCACCTTTAAATTTATCGCCTTGATTTACTTCTTGTGTTTCAGTTTGTCCTAAGTATCGTTCTTCCAACGACATTTTAGATGGGGCCGTTTCTCCCAAATAGTTTGATGAGTTATCAAACTTAGATGGGGTCGTTTCTCCCAAATAGTTTGATGAGTTATCAAACTTGTTTGGAGTTACACCTTGTTTAGGTGTAGTTGTATTTGATTTAGGAGCAGATGGGGACTTGTCCACAAGTTGAGACAATGGGGTCTGATTAGTAGACTTAGGGATATCCACTCTCTTCTTGTCAGAAAGTGGTTTCTCTGTTGGTCTTCTAAACTTAGACAAATCTGATTTTAAATCTTTTAATGCCATCCAATTATCCCATCTGCTTATTAAATGATTTATTCATTGATTGTTTCTTAGTAATTTCACTAATTACTCTACCATCTACTACAATTTGAAGAGGTTGGTTACCCATTGCAGCTGCCAGCCTGTCATAGTCAATACCACCACCGGCACTATCACCTGCTAATTTACCGGCCATTGCTGCTGGATTGGTAGTTGCCATAATAAAGTCTGCCGGATTGGTTTTGATTACATCACCACTTGGTGTAATTACACCATCATCTATGGAGTCGGATGCACCCTCGTCATATCCAGTGGATTTAGTGCCACCACCCCCAAATAGAGCACCAATCGTGTCACCAACCCATTGAAATGGTGCTACAACAAAGTCATAAATTGCCTGACCCATCATCTTAATACCCTCAATTGGGTCAGTAAATAATGTAATAAACCCTCTAAGAAGTTTGAATATCGCACCTACCATTTTGAACGAATTAATTATCGTTGGTAGAATCAGGTCAACCAAGTAACCAACAACTGGAAGAATAATAGCACCTGCTTCAGCAAGAGCTGCATTCATCTTATCCATTGCAGCACTCATCTTTTCTTGTTGAGATTGTTTCTCTCTATCAAGTATCATTTGCTTGGCCTTTTCATCAGATAGACCGGCACTCATTAGTTGTTCCTTACTTACATTGTCTAAGTTTTTAACACCCAACTTATTCATAACCATTTGCTGTTCATTCATCTTCAACATTTGGTCAACTGACATACCCATTGCATCTGCAATTGCCTTTTGTTGGATTCGTGACTTTTGACTCACATCACCAATCTCACTCATTTGTTTTGCTTGGAGTCGTAATACTTCACCTTGTTCACCTGCTAGTTGTGCTGCACGGATAGCAGTGTTATTGAGGTTAACACCAGTTAACACTCTTGCTTTCATCTCGGCTTGAAGTGAACTTTCCATATTAAGAAGATTATCTGCGGCATCCGATGATTCTTGTAATGTAGTACCCAATGCCTTCGCTTGAGTAACTGCCATAGCCATCTCTTTAACATTACCCTTGAATGTAGAACGCATTTCTAAAGATAAGTTGGATATGTCTTTTAGTACACCGGCAAAGTCGACTGAAGCACCTGTGAGTTCATTAAAACCACCAACTGTCGATGCTACTTCGGTTTGCATATCACGAACACTCATGCCAGATGCAGCTGACATCTTTTGGAAGTTTGCAGCCTCTTCACCAGACATACCCATATACTTAGTCAAGTGAATTTGGTCTTGTAACATTTTGGCGGAATATTGTGCAGTCATTCCTATGGACTCTGCGAGTTGTTTTTGAGACTCAATCAGACTCTTGGTATTAATATTCAAGTTACCACTCATAACAGACATATTATTAAAGTTGGTAACCATTTCTTTAGCTTGACTATTAGCAATACCCATCTCACGACTTAAATCAGCTACTTGTTGGTCAACTCCAAGTGCTTTTTTCAATAGAACCATTGCGGCTATAATAGGAAGAATAATCGGTAGGAGTGGTGAAATTGCGGCCCATAAACTTGCCCCAAATGATATTATAGATGGGATTGCTGACCTAAACGACATTGCAATTGCCTTACCAGCGGGAACTCCCGCAGCAGTTAACATTACGAATTGTTGGGTAATACCCTTCATAATACCACCCATTTGTTTTTTTAATCCACCAAAGTCCATTGTAGATGCTAATAATCCCCCAATGAGTGGGATATTTTTGATTTGACCTTCAAGACCATCTAACATACCATTTGCTTTGGTCTCAAGTTCACCTTGTAAGTCCCGCCTCCGTTCTTCAGTCTTGATTACATCCTTGAGTGTATCTACTTCTTCTTTTAAATTTCGACCATGTGTAGTTCTACCATCCACCAACTCTTTCATTGACGTTTCGTAGTCTTCTAATAATTCCCTTTGTTGCTCAAGATTATCAACCTCATCAACCATTCCACTTAGTAAGTTTTTTCTAAGCTTACCCAACTCCTTGGCATTTTCAATTTGGTCTTGCATTTTACGATTAAGTAGGTCGGCTTGGCTATTAAGGAAGTCATTGTCCTCCATAGCCTGCTTACGAGCCTTACTCTCTTCGTTTCTCTGCTTATTAGTCTTTGCCATTTGGGTTATCCAATATTACTTATTTAAAAGTATCTTTAGAGTTTTTGATGTGATTATCGATGTCTATTTTAAGTTGGCGTGACGCTTTAGCTAAATCGTTAAAGCTTTTATTGACAGCCGGGTCTTTTTGAGCCAACTTCTCCATACCTTTTAAAACTTTGCGAGCGACAAGTTTTTGTAAAAAATTCATATATCTCCTGTTGTTATCTTAATATAAATATCAAAGGGGAACTATTTTCGTGTTCCCCTTTGTGATTTATTTATAGATTCTGTATTTGCTTTTTTTTCAGCTTGTTTAAATTCTAAAATTTTACTGATGTAAAACTTACGGGCCCAAACTGGCATATTATACACATCGTTCCAAGTAAACCCACCATTTCCGTGATAAATTAAATCAAAAATATGTGAATGTAGTTGCTGTCTGTAATTAATCTTCAGGCCAAAAAAAGGTCACGTCCATAGGTAAGGACATAAACCTCCCTTCCCCAGTTTCCTCCGAAATGAATTCCCATTCTAAATCCATATCAGGAGAAACTTTTTTAATATATGTTCTAAGAGCTCTACTATCTTGAGCAAATAACTCATTATCTACAAAATTATCAATTATACGCTGGTCATAGTCACCATCTACTGATAAAATTGTTTGCTTTAGTCGGGTGGTTAGTTCAGAACTTGTTTCGTTTTTTAGTTTACGATTTTTCTTACGTTCTTCTTTGAGTATATGCTTTACTTTCCTATCCTTAGATTCGGTTGTAATCATAAATGTCAGTTTTCTCTTAGATTGTGGAAGTTCTAACTCGAATTCGTTTTTGTTTTGTTCTAATTGATGTGAACCATCATATTCTTTATTATCAAATTGAGTAAGGTCAATGATTTCATTTTGAGTATTATTACTAAACGGGTCATTTACTTCGACTTTATATTCTTTACCATACCCCAAGATTCGTGCTGCTATCATAATAGCATTTTTGTCACCCACTATTAGGTCTACATACTTAACAGGTGTTCCATCACCATTTGATACAATTAGAGATTGAAATAATCGGTCTAAAACCGAACCATCTTTGATATATGACTGAGTGGTTAGAATATCCTCTTCTCTAGCGGTCATGTACTTCATCTCTACTTTACCACTCGATAATGGATTGTCTTTAGAATAAACCAAACCACGAGATGGTAGTTCGATAATTTCGGTTGGAAACTTGTAATCACTTACTTGTTTCACCTCATGTGCTTTTTTTAATTGTTCAACTGCCTCTTCATTAGACATTTGATAGTCGTCTTGTAAATCTTTCATAACTTTTCCTTGTCATTCTATTGGTTAACCATATATAAGTATGTAACTCAGGCATTTATAATACAAAAACCCCCACCAATGGTGAGGGTTTCTAAAATTTTAAAAGTATAAAGTGATATTATCCACTTACTGCGTCAAATCTATAACCAGCGCCGTCTTCTATAAGTGCGTGTGTTCCACCCGCGTAAGACTCCGGTAATTGCATGTCAACTTCTACTTTTTCATAACCAGCAGCTGTACCATAATCTTCACCTGAAAGGTCACTGATTACATCACAAGTTACACCGGTTTCTGATTGTGTTACGTTTCCGTATGATGCGAATACGATTACTTTTGTAGACGCGTCTCTAATGATTGATAACATATATTCTCCTTTATTATTTGGTTAACCTTATATAAGTATTATTTTTAAATTAAAAAACCCCCACAATTACGTGAGGGTTTTCAGTTTTCATTTTACAATCAATATTTTAGTATTGTAGTATTGCGTAATCGTAAGTCAATGTCATTTCAACAGTAGCGATATCTTCACCACTATAATCCATGTCAGAGAAATTAGCAGATTGGATAAATGCTCCTTTTAGTGTCCACTCTTCTACTTTATCACCAACAGGACCCAAACTGTTAAATGTGATATCTTTTTTGTAGAAGTCAGAATAACCATCACGACCAGTTACCGATTCGTGGTGTAGTCTTACCCACTCCATAGTAGCTTGTGCAGCAGATGGTACTACTGGATCGTATAAAGTTACTGATAAGTCACTCCACTCAGAACGACCTTTTACATATCTACGGGTGTTGATATGGTCAATAGTCACCTTACCATTTGTAATTTCAGGTCTTGCAGCGGTTTTCACCAAGTATGCAGGAATTCCTTCAATATACATAATGAACCGATTTGACATCTTCGGTTCGAAGTTGGTGAACATAATTTCATTTGGGTCTAATAGCTGTGCCATTTATAATCTCCTATTATCTCTTTCTAATAAATAGTCTAATTCTACAATTATGCCTCAGGGAATGCAGCGCCAGTTGGAAGTATGTTGAAATCAAGAACAATGAATTCAGCAGTCTTCGTTGGTTGTAAGTAAATTTCCCCTACCATAATGTTTCTATCAATCACATCTGGAGTGTTGTTGGAATCATCCATTACCACTTTAAATGTGTATAAACCTTGTCTTTGTTGAATTGATTCTAAGTAAGGATTAACGATTGACAAGAATCTATTTCTTGTTGCAGCGGTGTTATTTTCAAATACCAAGTATCTTGTTGAAGATGCGATGTATTTCTTAACTGCGATTAACAATCTTCTTACATTGATTCTATCCAATGCTGATGGTTTAGCTTGTAATGTCTTTTGACCGAATACCGTAGCACCTTGTCCAGGGAACGTAGCGATTGGGTTAATACGGGCCGTATATAGTGTATCTCTCTCATCGTGAGTAAGACGTGTCTTAACTTCGATTACATTTGGAAGACCACCACGATTCAAACCAGCGGGAGCGTACCATTCAGCAGCAACCGAGTCATTGAATGCGATAACGCCTGGTAGAACAACACTTGGCGGAACCCATACTGGCTTGTTCTTATCAGTATCAAGGATTTTAACCCATGGGTGATAAGTAGCAACATAGTTTGAGTCGAATGAAGTAAGTGAGTTGTTTACAGTTGCAATAGAATCTTGATATGCACCAGCATCCATTACGTAGAAACAATCTAATCTATCTTCACACATATCTTTAGCGAATGTGGTTACTGAAGAGTGTAGTCTATTGATTACACCTGGAAGTACTACCATATTGATATCGAACTCATCTGGATTAGAGATTGAGTTGATAGCTTTTCTATATGCTAATGTACCAGCAGCGGTAGCTGATGACATATCCATACCTTGGTTGTTACCGGCAATAATATCCTTACCTACATTTACCACTCTATTTGGTTCGAATCCATCGAAACCACCTTGGAATGGAACTAAGAACTTCTTAGCATCTATATCAGATGATAATGTAATAGTAGACCCGTTTGAGTGACAATCTGCCAAATCAAAGTCATTACCTACTTTTTCAACATTTGAACCTGGAAGTGGTTGTAGGAAGTTTAAGTTGTCAGTTGACGTAAAGTCAAAATCATAACCAAAAAATACTCTCTTATTATATTCACCAGCGAGTGACTGAGATACATTATAAGTTGGAGAAGGTAGGTCGTAAGTTTCGTGTAATGGTGACGTTAATTTACCAAATCCAAATGGTACAAGTGTTGAGTCGATTGACCCAGCATCTACATCAGATGAAACTGATACTCTAATATGAGCGGATGCGTTAGGATAATCACCATTTGAAGTTAATTTACCATTATCATCAACTGTAATGTATTTGTCACCAATTACTCTCTTGATGTAGTTTGGTGAGTTAGGGTCAAGATTTACACCTTGAAATTCTTCTATAATATTTGGTCTTGTATCAGAATCTTGAACACTTTGGCCGAAAATTGAATTAGGAATCTTTCCAGTGTCTACTCTACGTACTACAACACTAAATGTACCATATTCAGAACCTGGCACCTCAGATGCAAGTTTGATATTACTAATACCTACTTTGAATTCGTAGTTAGTAGAGTTACCATGAGATAATGTATGGAATTTAATCAAGTTAGCAGCAGTTCCTGCTACCTTTTGTGATTTAATCCATGGAGTAGATGCTTCAGAATATGCGTTAGTATAGTCAACGTCCACTTTAACAAGTGATACGGTTGGTACTTCACCATCTTTAGCAAGCGATTCTGCTTGGAATGTTGAGAAGTTTAATTGAGTGTAAGCATCTTTAGATGACTTAGGAGAGTAACCATATAACTTAGTAATATAGTTTTCGTCTGCCGGGTCAAGTGATGCTGAATTAACATTTACATCATCACTACCACTTGTTACTGAACTACCACTTAGGGTTAGTAAGAATGCAGAAGCACTAACACCGGTAATGATACTGTCGTCAAAATCACCACTACCTAAAGTAGTAGTCGGATGTAGTAAAGCACCTACCTTTTGACCAGCTGATGAAGATACTACCAATGCGATTGGTTTTGCGGTATATCCATCTTTACCTAATACTCTTACGATAGTTGCAGTACCTGCTTCTTCTAAATACGATTGAGCGGTATACGGAAGATATGAATCCTCAGTAAGACCACCAAATTTTTGTTGGAATTCTTGAAATGATTCTACTTTCGTTGGTACGAAAGCAGGGCCCTTTATCGATTGTCCGATAAGTGCCGCACCTATCTCACCAATACCTTGTGGTAAAAATGAGAGGTCTTTTTCTCTTGTAAAAACTCCAGGACTTACAATTCTTTCAGCCATTTTCTTCTCCTAAAATATAAATTTCGGTTTTCCTTATTATAAATACATTAAAAAATAACTAAACGACTACTTATTTTGTAGGCGTGAACTCATTTTTGGAAATATCATAAGTCCCCTCACCATATTTCTCTTTTAATTCAACTGCTAGTTCCGTTTCTTGAGTACCTAATTGCTTATATTCAGATATAAGAGATTGTTTTTGTTGTTTTAACTCTTGAAATACAGTTTCTAACCCATTTATTTCTATCTCAACCTCACCAACTCTTGTATTAATAGTTAATACTTTTTGTTGTAATGTTTGAATTTTACTTACTTCGTCTTCAGTAAATTTAATAATTTGCTTTTCTTCCATAACTTGTTATATTTGTTGTATTATATAAATATGTAAAAATTATTGATTACCACTCGGTATTGTAGAATCATTTTCACCAGTTATATTAGTATTCCACAAAACCTTACCTATCGATATCTTACGTTTAGTATTATTTGAAATTCCGGCATATTCCGGCATTATATACGCTTTCGCTGTAAGACTGATATTGGCACGTGTAATTCTATCTTGTCCCATTTCAGATATGGTTTCAAATGAATACGACTCACCTTTTATTTGGAATTTATATCTATCACCAAAGGAACGTCCTTGGAAAAATACGATTTGTTCAACAATCTTATTGACTTGTTCCATATAATCACACCATACAACTACTTCATACTCTAAATTTACATAATCAGGTCTTTCAACCGACATATATTCTTTTTTAGGAGATTGACCAGTTAATATTGAGAATTGGTCGTATCTATTGGTCTTACTATACGTTCTCTCGAACATTTGATGAGCATCTTCGTTTTGTGCTACTTTTAATTTAGCTAAATCGGTGTTTATTGAAAGATTATTTCGTTTGAACGATATAACAGGTGTTAATAACATTCCGTTATCGTCTTTCATAAAACCATCACGTTGTGAACTTGCCCACTTCTCAGGAGAAGCATACATTACAGGTACGGGATAAAATCTACCATCATCTTCAACAGTAGGTTTAATATCTACCTCTAAAAAGTTCTTAAATGCAGTATCAACATCGTAAATACCAACAGAAACGTTTTTTACGTTGTCTTGGTCCCTACGTATCTGATTTGCCTTATTCAATTTCACATCTTCTGATGTTGAAGATTGTGTTTGAGTAAGGTTTGGTTTAGATTTGTCTTCGTTTCTATACTTTTGAGCCATTTTACAATCCTAATGGAACTTCATTATCATTTTGTCGTGAATTACCTTTATAAGTATCTACCAATTTGATAGAAGTTTGACGTGTAACGTGTGTATCACATATAATGGATACATTAAGACCTTGTGAATCACCGCCATCCCATGTTTGTGGGTTTTTACCAGCAACATATTGATACGAATATTGGGCATCGATTAAATGATACTCACCATTCCACTCAATAACGTCACCAACCTCTGGCACAAGTGCTTTTTCAACCAAAGTATCACGAAGAAATCTAAACTGAACTTCACGTGAGTATGATTGGCCGAAATCATCGGATATTTGACTTGACTGACCCCTCTCAATAATAGATGGTATTTTAATCGGCTGATTGAATACCTTATCTTTACCCTCACCATATAGATTTGACTTTGTATCAGTCAAGGCTACTTGGTAATAGTAGATTTCAGTATCAATAATGTCGTTGATAAGTTCTTTATTCACTTTATTGAATAGAGCCATATCTCGTTGTCCACCGAATAGTGCCATTTGGTTATCCTATAAAAATTGGTCTTGGTACTCTATTTAGAGTTTCTTCTAAATACTCCGATTCTTCTTTTCTCGCTTCCATCAATGCTCTACGAGATGTTGATTCCAACATTTCAGTCAATTGAGTCATCAATGCTTCTTTTTCAGCAGATGCTTCGTTACGAAGGTCAGACCCATCAAGTGTTACATCAGCACCCGGTATTGGTATAGAAGAAAACTTAGAACGAACTGCACCTAACATCTCTTTAGCCAATGCTAATGAGTATCTAGCAATCCATTGTTTACCTGATGAATTGATATTTGAGTATACTAATCTTCCAAATGGAGCGTTAGACAAATCACTCACTACGTTTGAGTTTGCTATTGGTGAATTTACCTCACTATCTAATGTATAATCAAAATACACCTTAGCGCCAGTATCACCACCACTTGGAATTGGATATAGTCTAATTCTCTGACCATCAACATGGAATCCATATGATGATTTACGAATCTTATCGTTGAATTCTATTGCTTGAAGTCTTAAAAGGTCATCAAACATTGGTTGCATCATAAAAGAAACACCTGGCGAGTAGTTACCCCACCCAAAGGTTTCCATCATTTGTTGTGAACCCATACCAGTACCTACGAATGGGTCAAAGTATCTAATGATTGCTGGTGGTTGTGTGTGGTATACTCTACGAAGCGTTACACCATTTGCAATTACACCATTTTCTAAGTTTACGTTATTATCATCACCAAGGTCATAAATTTGTTGACCTGCAACCATTTCAAATGAACCAGTATATACTGTTACTTTACCACCACTAAGTGCCTCAGTACCATAATCCTTAGCAATATTTACTAAGTTTTGCATATTAGCGTTCATATTTGTATTTGTCAAATCCAAATCCAAGTCAGAACCTTGAATAGATAACATATTCTCTTTTGCTCTATATTGGTTTACTTGAGATGAATACTCACTTACAGCTTCTTCGAGGCAAGCGAACATATTGATATCTTGTAATTCAATATCGATTATAGGGTAACCCAAACGTTTAGCACACCACTCAGCCACTTTGGGGGCATCTGATTGGAATTGTGTATCACTATCAAAATACCCAAATGGAGTTGATGAACCACTTGCGAATGAGCCTGAACCTGGCCAAATTGGAATGTTTACTGACATTTATGCTCCTAAATACTATTAGTCATTATATAAATAGTATGTAGGTTATCTTTCCGTATTTCTCATAAAGGAAACTATGATATATCTTTTACCTGACGATACCGCTCTTGCCCCATGTTTATGGGTTATATTTCCAGGATGTAAAGTTACATACCCTATATCATTTTTTAATAATTGTTTTTGTCGTCTGAACCATGTACCACCACCCTCATATTCAGTGAGGTTTGATAATTGTACTAAACACGTAATGTCAGACATATCATGGTGTATTGATAAATGACCTTGAGCATTTGGCGTGTATCTGGCTAAAAAGTTTTCTGATGTTAGGTTATCCCAACCCTTACCTTCCAATTCCCACATATGAATCGAAAGTGGCATGACATACTCTTTTAGAACATCCATATAAATGTCCTGCATTCCAATAGTTTCTAATATCATATCAGTGGTTGGATAATTTTCATGCCTATCAACTGTCCAAGCATCTGCATACTCAGCTTCTTCCCTAATCATTTTACAAAACTCAGGAGTAAATAATGGAAATGAGAATGTATTTGTAAATGGTTCATCTACAATCAAATCCCATTCTTTAGTTTTAGCTGAGTATGTTATGAATCGTTCTTTCCAAGAATGAGCGTTATCATAATATGTATACAATTCTGGATGTAGTTTATCAGGCATAACTTTAAACTCTATTGTATCTATCCATTTCTTATATATCTTTGGAAAGTCAAATTGCTTTACTTTATTTTTAGAATTATCTAATATTTTAGAAGATAGTGATGGTGAATTTTTCAACCTACCAATTTGTTGTATAAGTGAACTTTCTAAATCACTATCTTTTTTAGATGATGGTTCGATTATACCACACCCCTGTATTAGTGATAAAAGATTACCAGTATCAGTTGTTAATATCTTAACACCACCTTGCATCATTTCTAATGCCGTTATACAAAATGTCTCATCATACTTGGATGGGTACAGCCAATATTCGGATTTAGAAATCTCATTGTATAATTTTTTTGGAGATAACCCATCGTAAAATGTAACACCATCTAAATCATCTTTATACGAATCATACCACTCAAGTGCATATGGTGGTGAGGTTACTATCAATGTAGCGTCTGAGTACAACGCCTTTATCTTCGGCCACATTCTTAGTAGGGTTTTTAATCCTCTATCTGGAGCTGATGAGTATATAAATCTATTTGGTATCTTTTCGTTAGATATACCACTCCAATCTGATAAGTCTATACCATTTGGGATTACTAAGACTTTGTGTTCTAACTCAGGATATTTTTTTAAGAATATTTCCTTTTGGTAATTCGATACCAATACGATATTGGTCATTCTATCATCTAAGAAGAAATCATAACCATCGTTGTCTAATGTCATACCATTCCACCACGGATAGTATTCATTATTATGAATCCAAAAGTAAGATTTGTCGTATGTAATATTATGTTCAGCTAACTCTAATATATAATGAATATAGTTAGTACATATTACAATATCAAATTTATTATTTTTATATTTTTTGGAAAGTATCTCGTAATCTACATAGTCAACACCATCGATGTTGGCCGTGTCAACTTCACCAGTAACTACAACGTCATGGCCGTTTAACTTGAAGAAGTGTGCTAATTTGAGTACCATATACTCAGTGCCACCAGCACCTTCGTTAATCCAAGTATCTAATGACCATTTAGATTTTTGATAACCTGATACAAATAATACCTTCATATTTTATTTATTTAAATGGTTCACCACCCACCCACAATACAAAGGACTTTCGTGTACCTTTAGTTATAGGTGTTACTCTGTGTAGAAAGAATGATGGAAAAATAACAGCAGCTCCCTTTATACGTGGTGCTGTAATCCAACTACCACCAATATTAAATTGTAAATCACCACCCTCATATTCAGATGGGTCGGATAATTGAACAGTTACTGAGACCTTCCGTTGGTTTTGTATACCAATACCACAATCCATATGCCAGTCGTACTGACCACCACCACTATAATATTCGGTATATTGAATTTGCTCTCTCATTTGAGTTAATTCAAAGTCCCACATGGTTTTATTAGCGGTCTTAATCATATCAGACAACTTTTCGTATACCCAATACCACTCGTCTGATTGTGGACACCATTTAATTTTTGATTTTCTATAATCGGTGATTTTGGATTTAACATCTTGACCAGTTTGAGCGTCTACCCAATCCAAATTAGTTGTGAGGGATTCTATATCAACGAGTTCGGTAGTAGTAAACCCATCTTTAAACCAGTAGTAATTTGAGTAGTCTACAAAGCTACGTGAACTATCACTAAAATTAAAATTCTTTTCCATAACTAAACTTATTTACTATAAATATGAAAATTTATTTAATAAGATGAACCACTGAAGTAAGTTTCTACTACATAAAGAGGGTCACCACTTGAATAACCATATTCTTTGAATACCAACTTATCTAAAGACTCATCCCATTCAAAATATCCACCCGATAACTGGTTACCTTTATCACCAACACCACCTTGTTGACCTTTAGAACCAGTTTCACCAAGTGGTGAAGCGCCAGTCTGGCCTTTTTGACCCTCACCACCAGTATTGCCTTGTATACCTTTAGGACCTTGAGCACCTTTATGACCTTGAACACCTTTAGGACCTTGACCGCCAGTTTCACCTTTTTGACCTTTAGGTGATAATCCAATTATACCTTTTATACCTTTAGGACCTTGAATACCTTTAGAACCTTGAATACCTTTATCACCACTATCACCTGAAATACCTGATGGTCCTTGAGCACCCGTTTCACCTTTTTGACCTTTAGGTGATTCACCTACTGCACCTTCATCACCTACTCCACCTTGAACACCTTTAGGGCCTTGAACGCCTTTAGGACCTTGAACACCTTTAGGACCTTGACCACCAGTTTCACCTTTTTGACCTTTAGGTGATAATCCAATTATACCCTTTATACCTTTAGGACCTTGAATACCTTTAGAACCTTGAACACCCTTATCACCACTATCACCTGAAATACCTGATGGTCCTTGAGCACCCGTTTCACCTTTTTGACCTTTAGGTGATTCACCTACTGCACCTTCATCACCTACTCCACCTTGAACACCTTTAGGGCCTTGAACGCCTTTAGGACCTTGAACACCTTTAGGACCTTGACCGCCAGTTTCACCTTTTTGACCTTTAGGTGATAATCCAATTATACCTTTTATACCTTTAGGACCTTGAACACCTTTAGAACCTTGAATACCTTTATTTCCACTATCACCTGAAATACCTGATGGTCCTTGAGCACCCGTTTCACCTTTTTGACCTTTAGGTGATTCACCTACTGCACCTTCATCACCTACTCCACCTTGAACACCTTTAGGGCCTTGAACGCCTT
>Ga0208793_1000005_pt1 | contig 215930 bp, 197 predicted proteins | sample 17_taG_FD_184092 | JGI IMG/M metagenome (GOLD analysis project Ga0208793, IMG submission 184092) | Marine viral communities from the Subarctic Pacific Ocean - 17_ETSP_OMZ_AT15314 metaG (SPAdes) (version 2) | ecosystem: Environmental > Aquatic > Marine > Oceanic | place: Pacific Ocean... | reverse complement strand
CATCGTTGGAACCACCGTCCACATCGGCTGCGGTGATGGAGGCGTTGCCGTTGGCATCCAATTGTACGGTGATGTTCTGGCATACCGCCGTTGGCGCTACATTGTCCTCTACGGTAACCACGGCCGTACAGCTTGAAGTATTGCCGTTGGTATCGGTTACTGTAAGCACTACGTTGTTGGCACCTACATTGGAGCAGTCAAAGCTCGAAACGTCTATAGTAGTGGAAGCTATTCCACAGGCATCGTTGGAACCACCGTCCACATCGGCTGCGGTGATGGTGGCGTTGCCGTTGGCATCCAATTGTACGGTAATGTTCTGGCATACCGCCGTTGGTGCTACATTGTCCTCTACGGTAACCACAGCCGTACAGCTTGAAGTATTGCCGTTGGTATCGGTTACTGTAAGCTCTACGTTATTGGCACCTACATTGGAGCAGTTAAAGCTCGAAACGTCAATGGTAGTGGAAGCTATTCCACAGGCATCGTTGGAACCACCGTCCACATCGGCTGCGGTGATGGAGGCGTTGCCGTTGGCATCCAATTGTACGGTGATGTTCTGGCATACCGCCGTTGGCGCTATATTGTCCTCAACAATAACAGTAGATGTACAGCTCGCACTATTTCCATTTACATCGGTTACGGTGAGGGTTACAGTGTTTGGGCCTATATCTGCACAAGTGAAATTCTCTGGGCTTACCGAAATATTGGCAATACCGCAATTATCGGAACTTCCCCCATCTACATCGGCAGCATTGAGGATAGCCTGCCCGTTGGAATCCAGCTGTAACGTTAATGGGGCAGCAGAAGTCCATACATAATTGATTTTTGTATTATCCACATGGTCATTTACATAAGCAGAGATAGCAGAACCATATCCTCCCGGATCATTATAACCTGGGGCTCCCTGGTCGTAACTATAATTTTCTGGATAAGCTGCAAATCCATCTCCCCAGCTATCTGTCCATGCGGTATGGGTTATGGTATTTGGATCGGTAGTATTGGCGTCTATTGAAATTGAATAATCGGCTGCATTGCCACCAAAGATTAGGGCAGCAGCTTCTTGGGCCGTATATACTGGAGGGTTTGTACCCCAATTTGGTCCGTCGCTTACCAAGTAAGAGCCTACATAAACTGGCAATCCACCTTGGCAAACCACAATTGGGGCCTCGGTATCCTCAGCGGTAAAGGTAAAGTTTTCAGAAGTTGAAAGCCCCCCTGTATCTGTCGCCACAATCGTAATTATCGCGTTAGCTTGTATACCAGCCTCTGGTGTTCCAGATACGACAAAGTTTGTACCGTTAAAGTTTACTGAAAGGTTTGCGTCCTGTACTACTGCCTGATTTCCAGAGGTGGCCGTTACGATAAGATCGGTTGCGGCATCTTCAAAATCGGAAATAATTACGTTTTGGGTAAAAGGACTACCCGGACAGCCCGAAAGATTTGCAATAGGATCAATTACCGGCGCCTGGTTAAGAAGCACTATTTTATCATTCGAAAAAGAGAAGCAATTTTGGTCTCCAGGAAGGCCACCGTATTCTACGATATAACCCATACTTTGTCCGTTCCCCAAATCGTTCCAACGCCCATCGTTGGCAAAATAAATCTGCAAGAAGTCTTCAGAACCACCACTATTATTGGGTTCGGCAGCGTTCCAATTAGCATACTGGGCCGGTAACGGACTGCTACCTACTGAAAACTGTGTGCCAGCTTCGGGTCCCGTAATCCAGTACCAATTGCCTTCGGCGGCGGTTTGATTGGCATATATGGTACTACCCGATGCCTGGTTGATCTCATTGAAGTTATCTGAGCCGCCCAACCAGCCGTCGTCCGTCAATTTCGTTTTTATAAAATCGTTTTCGGCTACAGAGGTAGAGGTTGCCAAATATCCCTGAAGGCCATATAGCGTTCTGCTGGCAGCGGCGGTCTTGGCCTGAACCCAGGTAAGGCTTTGGTTTACATACTCATAATAGTGGTTGTTATTTGGGTTGGATACACTACCACCAATGATAAAAGTAATGGTGCGAGGGGCAGTATTACTGCTAGAGGTGCGATACTGGATATTTTGGAATAAACTTTCCAGATCAGTATCGGTAAGGGTGCCGGTAACGGTAAGTACCCCTGTAGAACCGTTATAGTTTGCGGTAACACCACCGGGAAGCGTATATCCGCCATCCAAGGCCAATTCATCTCCTGCCACAAAATTGTTGGAGATAGATACTAGAGCGCCATTGGCATTTCCGCTGTAGGTAAGGGCAATTGCCGAATCTACTGTGGTGAAGGTGGTAATATTGCCCATCTGTGTACTGCCGGGCGAAGTAACCACATACGGGTCTGGAGCCGTAATGGTAATTTCTGCGGTAGCAGTGTTCATATTACCGCTGCCATCAGTTGCCGTAAGCACTACAGTCTGTGTTCCTATATCGCTACAATCAAAAGCTGTTTTACTCAAACTGAGAATAAAATTACAGTTATCGGTACTGCCATTGTCTACCATGGCTGGCGTAAGGGTAAGCCCAGCGGGATCAGTTAACTGAAGACTGAGATTTTGTGCCAGAACCGTTGGGTCAATCGTATCCAGCACATTTACAGTTATGGGGGTGACGGTGGCATTGCCACTAGTGTCGGTTACTGTAAAGTTTATGGTGTTATTTCCGATCTGTGAGCAATCAAAAGTAGACTGGCTCAAGCTTTTGGAAGAGATGCCACAGTTATCGGAACTGCTTATTTCCACGTCGGCTATTGAAATACTGCCGGTCCCCCCGGAATTGAGGTTAACAGTAAGATTTGTATTTGCGCTAACCGTCGGGCTTTGCGTATCGGGGGTGGTCGTAATTGTAACAGTTTCGTTTGCTACGCAACCCTCCTGGGAGGTTACGGTAACGGAATATGAACCAGGAGCCAGGTTTGTAATGGTCTCAGTGGTAGCACCGTTATCCCAAAGATAGTCGTATGGGGGTGTAGCAAAATCGGAAGCTACGGCGGTAGCGGTTCCATCATTGGCGCCAGTACAACTCACATCCGTTTTGTTGATTACTGCAGAAAAAGGAAGCGAAAAATTTTGATACAGTACCGCTTCCTGCGAATAATTATAAAACCCAAAACGGCCAGAAGTATAGGTTCCGTCCACGTCAAAAACTTGGGTACCGTTTATCCATACACTAATATTGCTGGCGCCATACTGTACCTGGAAGGTGTAAAGCGTATTGTCTGCCCATCCGCCCATACTGGCATTGGTAGCCAACACTTGGTTGATAGGACTGTTCTGACACCAAAAGGCAGCTGCAAAGTCATTGGATGATCCTTGAAACCTCGTGAGGCGCATGGCAGCGGGAGCAGTACAACCGCCGGATGCCTGAGGACTCTGTTTCCAATCGAACATAATAAAATTATAATTATTGTTCGGGGTGGTGGAATTGGGGGATTGATAGCCAATCACGAAGCCGATAAAATCGTCATCGTTAGTAGTTTCCACCCGAAACTCGCCTTGTATTGTAGTATTAAAATACTCAGCATTACTTACATAAAAAGAAGGGTTGCTATTAATGGTTTGGCGTACACTGCTGCCGTCAACAGCAGGAATCCAATTTCCATTGGCAGGATCGCCCTCCACGCTCCAGGAGTTTAATCCCAAATTTATAAAACACTGGGCAGTGATATTTGGAGAGAAAAAAAACATTACCAGAATAATGCTGGCAAAGAGGTAATTTCCCCGGGATAAAGTACGGTAGTCTTTTGGTTTGTAATAGTTCATCATAAAGGTATTAATTTGGGTTAATAATTGAATGTATTGTTAATTTCATATGGTAGAAATAATGTTGTTTTAGGCATTAAAAATTCACTTAACTTATATAAATAGAGACCTCGCAGTAACTTTTAAATTTGCATACGAATTGCCTATGGGTTCCTGGGATACTTATTGATAAGCTCCAAGGCCCAAACTGTCGAATTAACTAAACGGAAAACTTCCTGGCGTATGAAGAAATAATAGATAATAGCACGGTATAATTTCTATGTTAAGATTGGGTTGCGACAGTTGTTAAAAAGTTTAACATTTGACGGCGCAAATAAAATGTATTTCTGGTAATTGGAAGGTGAAAAAATATTGATAAAATATAGATGGGCATATAGACAAAATATAGATGCGAAATTTGCACAACCTATAAACATTTCATTGTTAATCACTTACAGATGTTTAAAAAACTGTAGGTATTTTCTTAATACATCGCCATAGGAATACAAAAGAATCCAGGAATTACAAGATCAAAGTTCACGCATTAGCTGGTCAAAACTCTCATCATTGTCATGTAATTGCATTTTTTTCTTCACCCTATACTTTTTAGAGATTACACTTTGATGGCTAATGCCCAATAAGGATGCTATTTCCTTATTAGTCAACTGGAGCTTTAGGAGCGAACAAAAAGCGATATCATTATCTGTAAGTTCGGGAAACATTTGGCCGAGATTATAACCGAACTCGGGATGGACCTCCACAAACTTAGTCTTGAAATGATTCCAGTAATTGCGTTGCCCTATAATATTTTCTATAGTATTGCATATCTCGGAAGTAGGGGCATCCCTTTTGGTCTCAAGCACCTCCCGAATTTGATTTTGGATATCTGCTGCCTCTAACGATATGGCCACCAATTCCCGTTCCTTATCTCCCAACCTTTTTTCCTTCTCGGCCGATAGCTGCTTTTCCAACTCCTGTTTTTCTTTCAAAATTGAGTTTGCCTTTTCCAATTGTGATAAGGACTCTTGCTGCAATCGCAGTTTTTTACGATGACTTTTATAAAAAGCGATACTCAGTACAAAGATGAAGATGGTGAGAATACAGCTAAGTATGGTAATATTTCTTTGTTTACTACTAGACTCCTGTAATAGAGCGTTGGTCGTGGCCAAGGTTTTATTTTTTTCACCTTGTATTTCGTTCTGGTAGGATTCTTCCAATTCTGCAATTTTAATCCTATCCTCAGCATTCCCAATAGAGTCTTTTAAGAAGTCTATTCTATCAAACAATTGCAGGGAAGCCTCATACTCCTTTTTTTCTCTCAAGGTTTTCCCTGCGGCTATCAAAAACTTCAATTCGTCTTGGGCATTCATTTTAAACCTGAAATTTTCGGTATTCGTTTTGGTCTCTGAAATAACTTGAACCGCCTTATCGAGGGCTCCCTGTTTATTTAAAAACTCCAAATAATCGCTAGCTACTTGTAAAAACCGGGTGGAATGATGGTCGCGTAAATAGGTATAAGATTCCTTAAAAGCCGTTTCAGCAAGGTCCGGTCTATGGGTATTGCTGTACAGTTTTGCCAATTTGGCTTGCGCCAGATACATATATTCCAGATTATTGACCTCCCTGAGCCCTATTTTCGCCTCTATTAAACGCTCCTCTCCTTCCCTTTTCCTTCCGATTTCTATCAGGCTTTCCCCATAAGCTAAAAGAGTAAGGTAATAGGGAGCGCCTTTTTGTTTTTGGAACTCCGGAATCACTTGCTCGTAAATTTCTACAGCAAAGTTATAATTGCCATTGTTGTAATAGGCATTGCCCAATTTTTGTTGCAGGATATACAGTCGGGAATCGTTGGTAGCCCGAAAAATAGAAATGGCCTTTTTAAGATAAGTTATAGCCTTTTCCTTTTGGGCCATATAATTATAATTGGAAGCCATTTCCCCATATACCAAGCCCTCACCATTCAGATTATCCAAGGCCTTATAAATGGATAAGGCTTCCTGCAATGCTTTCATCGAGTTGGAATAATCAGCATTCGTGCGGTAGTTTATAGCCAAATTGCACAATATCTGGGCCTTAACGATGGGATATTCGTTTACCAAACCGATACCCTTTTTAAAGTAATGGGTAGCAGAGTCGTATACAGCCAATTGGTTATAAGTAATGCCCAAATTGCTAAAGGTCCTTGCCACTGCGGTATCGTGACGCTGGGAAGAGTAATTTAAAAGTTGGGATAAGTACGCTTTTGCCGAGTCGGGCTTTTTAAATAGACTATTTGTTATCTGTATCTGAAGTTCATCTATATCCGAATTCTGGGAACTCAGGCTTGTAAGGGACAATAAGGCAATAAGGAGTAAATAGTATTTCATAATTTAATTTGGCGACCAAATGTAAAAAAATATATTTTTTTTAAACTGCTTAATCCTGGTGTATTTTATCTCTTTTAACCTAAAAAAAACCCTCCATAAAGGAGGGCGGGGAGTAAAATAAACAAATAATCAGTGAATAAAGCTATTGACTAGAGTATTCAAAGTAACCATTAGTTCGTTATATAATCAATTGTTGGATATAGACAAATTATAGATACAAGCACTTTTTATGGGTATTTTCGGTCAGACTAATATTTCTATTAAGTTTTCAAATCTTCAAAATTTGCGAATAACCTATTGCCCATATTCGCATCAGGCCTTACCCTTCAAATCCCCCATGCGGAGTACCTCATACCGAATAGGCTTAAAACTACCTCCATTGCTATCTTCGGCCGAGCAAGCCGTAAGGCCCACTATCAAATCCATTTGGGCCTCAAAAAGCACAAAATCATTCGGCTGGCTTGTAGGGGGCAAGACCGAGAGCTTGCCTTTACTATCAAACTGTACGTTCATAAATATATTAAAGGCCGTGGGGATATCATCGGGGTAAATATCGTAGGGTTTTAAATTAGTATATAGATTTTCGAAACAGCTGGGGTGGTATTCAGGATTATCATACATTATCTGAAAGGTTTCGGGACTGCAAGGCGCCAACAAAAAATCATTTCTACCATTAGTGTCCTCCAGTATCTTCATCATTTTACGGCTGCGGTTGCTCCATAGATGGTTCCCCGTACTGATAAGTATGCTTTCCTCAAAATCAAGGGTCTTACCAGATGATATCTTTTCCCGTATATCCTGTTCATTAAAAAGTACCATATCGCTTACTTGCATCCCGAGCGGATCAATAACCCTTAGTATTTCACCTTTTTTTAAAGTAAATGCAGCCCCTGTTTGGGGGGCAATCTCGTGTACCATATTTTCCTTATTTTTTTACTTGATCTTTATGGTTCTTTTTATAAATCTTCTTGTTGTAATAGCCAAGCACCAAATTTACTATAACTATTATAAGTGTACTTGCGGCCAGTTCCACATACATACTTAAGGCTGCCAAACACCCCAGAGCAGCACTGCACCAAATAGCGGCCGCTGTTGCTAGCCCCGATATTTCTCTTTTCCGCTTTACTATAACTCCTGCGCCCAAAAAGCCAACCCCCACAATAATTTGCCCCGTTATCCGGGTTAAATCCACATTGGGTAAATCTATATACTGAAATGAAATTCCAATAAATATTGCGGCACCCACTGCTACCAATGCATTAGTTTTGAGCCCAGCATTCTTATTTTTCATCTGCCGTTCTATACCCACACAGATTCCAGCAATCATTGCAATTACGGTGTTTAAAATAAATTCAAAGCTAGTTGTGGGCTCCATAATACTGGGATGATTAAATTATTTATGGTGAAAGGGGCACTTCCAGTTTTGCCCTACCTGCCGGCCACTGTATTGGCGTGCTTCACTTTCCTCTCCAAAATCCTGCAAGACCGGGTTAATGTTTCCTTGCAGGGCAGTATCGCGCTCCCTTATCTTATCGCGCACTTTATGGTAAACACCCATCTCGCGCAATTTTTCAAATTGGGAATGCAGATTGAATACCAAAGTAGGGTATGGGGCCCGGCGTGCCATACGCGATGCTTGGGGATGGAGACCCACCACATAAAAAGCTTTCCCACCAATGCTGAAACTAAAGTTTGGGTTATTGGGATCATCACTTACCGTGGGGTCCCAGGGGGAGTTATCCATATCATGCAAAAACTGTAATTGCCGCCATAAAAGGTTTTCAAATTCAATCTCAGTTACTACCTCCGCTTCTGGAAATACAGCAATAAATGATTCAAAATCCTTACTCTCAAAATCGTAATGGGCTATATAGTTTTTAAGGTCGGTCATTAGGGCATCCGCAGTTTTTCTGCTCCCCAAACCCTCATAAACGTTTAACTGGTACTTATCCATTTGGAAAACCGTATTGGCCATAAGGCAGGGATGGTTTTCTTCTAAAATGAAGTTTTTAAAATCACGGGATATAGAATGGCTTTCGTGGGGTTGTAATGATGGTTCCATAGCTTTTTTTATGAAAATTATTAAATTGGGGCTGTAAAACCCATTCTTTTAATATTTCCTTAGTGGCTATTTAAAGCTATTTTAACAAGTTTACTAAAGCCTAGAGTAATTGTGTTAGTCTTTCGATTTATAGAGCAACATAATCAGTAACATGGATGAGTTCAGCAAAAATGAAATTCCATTGGTAAGGATAATGGGGTAGTCATTTTTAATAATGCCATATACCACCCACAGACCTACCCCGCCCAAAAGCAATACAAACATAAAGGGCGAAATATCCATCACTTTCTTGGTCTTCCAAGATTTTATAAGCTGGGGCAATACGGCCACCGTAGTAAGTATTCCGGCAATAAATCCTATAATTTGTTCTTCCATATTTATCGGTCCACATCCGTTAAGAGCCATGCCTTCAGGTTCTGGTTCATATCCTGACTGTGCAATACGGTAATATCACCCGTTGTTTCAAAAACCACTGCCTCTATTTCTGAATAGTCAGTTACATTGGCTTCCCGTAATTTAGCGCGCAAATCTCCCTCGGTTACCCTGGCTTTCCTTAAGTTATTATGAAAAATATCCTTATGTTCCATTAATAATAAGGGAGTATTGTCTATAGCATTTTGAAAGGGCTTATAACGCCTAAAGAATGCTGCCGACAGTTGAAAGAAATAAATTGCCAGTAGCCCTAGCGCTCCCTCAGCCAATGATACGGTACTGGATAAAACCGTAGTGGCAATTAGCGACCCCACCGCCACGGTCATGGCAAAATCAAAACTGGACATTTTACTGAAGCTCCGTTTTCCGAAAATGCGCGTAAAGGTAATCACTAATATATAAATCCCCAAGCAGCTTATTACTATCCGGCCTGCACTGGACCATGTAAGGTCTAATAATTTTTCCATAATAATTATTGTTTGATTAGATTGGTTAAAAAAAAAGTCCGTATTACACGGACTTTTATATGTACATTCAAATAAGGTTATTTGGCCTTATCGTTTAATCGCTTTTCTGCCAGGTCATTCAGTTTTTTGTCGGCATTGTACTCTTCATCCAATGTCTTCTGAAGTTTCTTTGCAATATCATCATGGCCCAACTCCTTGGCATAGCGCACTGCCGTACCATAACCAGAAATTTCATAATGTTCAACCCGTTGTGCCTCGGCTATCATCCCGGCATTCTTTACATCATCGTCCTTTACCTCATCGAGAAAATCCTCGGCTTCCTTTATCAATCCCTTCATCGCCTTACAGGTCTCCCCGCTCGGATCAATATCCAGATCATTACAAATTTCCTTTAAGCGTTTCTTGTGCTCCTTAGTTTCTTCCAAATGGTCTTCAAAGGCTTTTTTGAGTTTCGCGTCCTTCGCGTTCTTTACCATTTTAGGCAATGCTTTTGTCAATTGATCTTCAGCACTGTAAAGATCCTTTAGTTGATGTTCAAATAATTCTTTTAAGTCTTTCATAGCAATAAGTTTTTTTGTTGACCTAAAATTAAAAATCATCCCTCACACCAAAAACAACTTTATCAATGTTTTAACGCAGCTGTTTTAAAATCGATACATTTTTAACGAAATGTGTTAGTAAAGACCCAACCGCCCCATGTAGTATTGACTAAGGGTGATACTGAATTGCAAATATTTATTGGGTTGGCTATCTCTTAAAGATCTGAATGATCTTATCGAAGAATGAAGTATTTTCTTTTGTTTCCTCCTTCTCTTCATTATCTTCTTGATTTTCGCCAAAAGTGTACTCCCTTAAAAAATCACTTTGAGATTTGGAACTGTCATATTTCCGTCTTTCGTTGCGTATCTTATCCAACTGTTCCTTATGCGTTTCTATTATAGTGTGGAATAGGGGCTGCATACGCTCGTTTAAAGTGTTGATGGGTTCTTTTAAAAAGAAACCTTCGGCCCCACTCTCAAGTAGTTTTTCCCGATCGGCTTCATACTTAAGATTTCCCGTTATCACTACCACTGGAATTTTAGCGTTGTAGTTTTTAGCAATTTTTATTACATCGAACGCATTCATGCCCACTAGATTGAAGTCGGTTAGAACCATATCGGGAATATAGGTTTTCAGCGCATTTATAAGGCTTATCTCACTATCCACAAATCTAATTTCAGGATAAGCACATATTTTTTTTAATTGCCGCTGCAGCAAAAAGGAATCAGATACTTGATCTTCAACGATCAAAAAATGTAGCACATCGGGTAGGTTCATAAGGGCATAGGTTGTTTAGCTTAAAGTAAAATTACGTTATTACAGTAATATTTTTTAACAAAATCCCAAAAACTATTAAATATTTACATCCAGAAGTTTCGTAATAACTTTTGGAACCTTAAATTTATAAGCAAATATCTTCCAGCTACATCTCTATGAAACGAATTCGAAAAGTAGGTCTTACAAGTTTTATCCTACTGATTTCCTCCCTTATTTTTGTAATTATTCTCATCGGTTTTTCCTTTATAAGAAATGCATCCTCCGCAAATGATATTGCACATACATGGGAAGTTAAGAGCAATATCCGTCAAATGTCCGCCACCATTTCAAAAATGGAAAGTTTTGGGCTCGCTTACGAATCCACTGGTAAAATAAAATTTAAGCAAGCTTTCAGTGACGCGCAGGAAGAATATGATTCCCTCTTGCTTGCTATGGAAGAATTGGTAGCAGACAACAATGACCAACTAGAGCGCATCCATAGAATCTCACAGCTAATGGAAGGTAATATTCGTTTGTTTGAGCAACGCATAAATTCTGAACATCACTTGGAAAACCCCCAGAGAAGAGACATTGAATTGCATTTTACCGCTGATATTGAACAGGAGCTGGAAGAACTTATTGCAGTGGAAAATGCTTTATTGAAAGAACGAAACCAAAAATTGTCTATTTGGAAATTAATAATTGTCGGTGCCTTAATCATTGCCACCCTGATCGTTTTTCTAAGTCTTTTCAATCTTATAAAAAAAGTTAAACCTCTTATAGAGGAACTTTTGGCTACCCAATCTGAATTGGAACACACCAATCGAAATATGGAACAGGCTCTTGAGGAACTCAAGTCCCTTAACAGAGAAAAAGAAATAGAAATTAAAGCCAAGGAAGCGGCAATAAGTGAAGCAGAAAAACTGAACGAATCGCTTATCGCCAAAAACCAACAATTAGACCACTTTGCTTATGTAGCCTCCCACGATCTGCAGGAACCCCTCCGTACCGTGTCCAATTATATCGAGATTTTTCAGGAAGATTTCCCTGAACGATTGGAAGGTGAAGCCACCATGTATTTTCAATTTATTAATAAGGCGGTGGAAAGAATGCGAAACTTGATTAGTGGTCTGCTTTCATTTTCCCGCTTGGGTACCAGTGGAAAAATGGAAAGTATAGACCTAACCGCGACCCTACAAAAAATTAGGGACGATCTAGAAACCGTCATCGAAGAAAAAGAAATTATTCTTGAATATGAAACTTTACCAACGGTAACCGGGTATAGAATTGAATTAAAACAATTGTTTCAGAACCTTATTTCCAATGCTATCAAATTTACTGCCCCAAATAACAAACCGCATATTGTTATAAGTTTTGAGGAAACTAACAATTATTACAATTTTCATATAAGCGATAATGGCATCGGTATTCCAGAAAAGGATTTTACTAAAATATTTGATATGTTCAGCAGATTACACAGTACAAAAGATTATGAAGGCCAAGGCATAGGCTTGGCGTTTTGCAAAAAAATAGTCGAACTCCATTTGGGTAATATTTGGGTAAGCTCTAAATTTGGGGAAGGGTCCACCGTTCACTTCACATTAAAAAAATAAATATGAAAAAATTAAAAAACGTACTCCTTATAGACGATTCCGAAAGCGACAATTTTTATCATGCCCGTAAAATAAAAAATTTGGGGATTACCGATAATATACATATCTGTTTTAGTGGAGAAGAAGCGCTGGAATATTTAAAAAGTGAGCTCGATGGCATTCACCCCCAACCCACCCTGATTTTTCTGGATATCAATATGCCCGGTATGAATGGATGGGAATTTTTGGAAGAATATGAAAAGTTGGAGCTAGCCCAACAGGGTGAGATAGTACTTACGATGCTCAGTAATTCCATAGATGAAAGAGATAGATTAAAGGCACAGAAATTTAAATGCGTTCATGGATTTTACAGCAAACCCTTAAACGAGGATTATTTAAATAGTATATTGGAAAGCCATTTTAAAGACTATTAAACTAAATGCAAATTGAAAGATAAATACAATGAAAATAAAAAAGCCCATAATGGGGGGAATTATATCCACTTTTTTTATTGGAATTGGTGCTTTTCTTCTTGGAAATCTTTCGAATTATCAAGCTGAAAAGTTAATAGTTATTTCCCTGGAGGGCATAAATCTTTTATGCAATACCATAATACTGGCGTCCGCCACAATTTTGGGTCTCTTATTGACTTTATTAAGCATAAGTTTTGGAACTAATTCTGAATTAAAAAATGAATATTATAATCAGATACTGCAACTTACCAAGTTAGTTACAGTCCTATTTATTTTTGCACTTTTACTTTTCCAATTATTCAATATACCCTTAACAGAAGCAGAAAATGTACCCCCTAAATGGTATCCAATCATATATTGGACTACCTTATTGATCTCTTCTCTATTGAGCGGCATCATGGTTACAGCCATTTTGATTCTTTTTTCCACAGTTTCAAGTATTATTCGCATTGTGGGAACATCTAGAGAACATCCCTTAACAATTCAACAAAAAGATTCCAATAAATAGTGTATTAATTTAATGTATATGTTACACTTTATAATTGCTTGGCTAATTTCAGTTATAACCATGACGCTGTTTAGTGTTGTTGTCAATTGGTTCAGCAAGTATGAAGTCAGGGAGTATGTTTTACTAAAATGGCTTATAGATAGGTATCCGTCATTACCCGAGGCTCCTTTATATATTGGGTGGCTAGTCCACTTTTGTTTCGGACTGGGTTTTATGTTTATATTTGAAGGGCTCTGGGTAATTACCCCTAACTATAAAACAGTCCTATGGGGGTTAGGAGTGGGAGGCTTTATGGGATTATTGGGAATCGTGGGATGGATGGCAATGTTTTATCTACATCCCCGAAAGCCAAATATCAATTTTACATTGTATTACGTACAGCTATTTTTTGCCCATATTATTTTTAGCATAACTGCGTTTGGAATATATAAATCATTTGAATAATTAAAAATACACCCCTATGTGTTATCATACTAAATTAACGGCCCCCAAGGAAGCTATAGAAAAAGAGTTTGATGCCGAATTTTATGAACCGGAACTTTTTCAACCCAAAGAGGCTATCAATGGTTTTGCATATTCAAAAAACCCGGTGATCTTAGATGAAGACAGGAGCCATATAAGTATGGCCAATTGGGGGCTCATTCCTTTTTGGGCCAAAGATGACGGCATCAAGAAAATGACACTCAATTCGCGTATTGAAACTGCAGCTTCCAAACCTGCTTTTCGAAATTCAGTAAAAAACCGTTGTCTTATTATTGCCGATGCGTTCTATGAATGGCAATGGCTAGATGCTAAGGGTAAAAACAAACAGAAATATATTATTCAACCCACAGATCAGGAAATCTTTGGTTTTGCGGGTTTTTATAGTGAATGGACCAATCCCGATAGCGGTGAAAATTTGACCACCTATACCATTGCTACTACCGAGGCTAATGAACTTATGGCAGAAATACTCAACAATAAAAAAAGAATGCCCATAATTGTAAAAAAAGAGGATAGGAATAGTTGGTTAAGTGGCGAGACCCTGGAAAGTTTTCAATTCCCTTATAGCATTAACCTTAAGGCAGAACCTGTTTAATATAAAAGTAAAGCGTCTGAATCACAAGTATTCGAATGCTTTGCCTATTGGATTTTAATAATACTATTCCTTAAAATTAACCATCCAATTAATTCCGTATTTATCGGTACATCTTCCGTAATATGCCCCCCAGGATGTTTTCTGAAAAGAGGTGTGTACCTGCCCGCCTTTTGAAAGCTCGGTAAATGCAAACTTTGCACTTCCCTCAGTATCCATATCTACGCCTAGGTGCATATTGGTCCCGTCAGTTAAGGGGGTGTCTGGAGCGGCATCATAACCTAGCAGCGTAAAGTTTTTTCCTCTTAACTCCGCATGTTGCCATTTTGTTCTATAATTTTCGGGTATATCAATTTCCTTGTTTTCATAGGTTTCAATATTTCGTATTTCCCCACTGAAAATTTCTTTGTAAAAATTAAAGGCTTCCTGACATTGACCTCTATATGATAAATATGCTTCAATTCTCATAACTGTTTTTTGTTTAATTAATGGTTTAATTTATCTTCTAAATAGACGTGACAATAGCCCCAATACCAATAGTACCAAGAAAATGTAAAAAATAATCTGCGCAATGTCCGTTGCTCCTTCAGCTATTCCACCAAATCCAAAAATGGCAGCTATAATAGCAATTACTAGAAAAATAATAATCCATCGTATCATAATAAGTAGTTTTTTTGTTAGTATGTAACTAAGATACCGATGCAGAAGAAGCTATAAAACTTTTTAAATGTAGTTTAACGGCAGTTGTTAATTATTTTAAAACGTATGGGAGGTTAACCCCCTATAAGTTCGCCACCATTTATATGTATAAATTGTCCCGTTATATAACTGCTGTCCTCACTGGCTAAAAACACATAGGCCGGACCAACTTCACTAGGCTGTCCAGCTCTCCCCATAGGTGTGTCCTGGCCAAAATTGGTAATATCATCAAATGTAGCGGGAATAAGAGGTGTCCATATTGGGCCTGGTGCAACCCCATTTACCCGTATGCCCTTTGATGCAAGATTACTGGAGAGTGATCGGGTAAAACTTACTATAGCACCTTTAGTACTGGCATAATCCATTAAATGGTCACTGCCCCTATAGGCCGTTACCGAACTGGTGTTTATTATAACATCCCCTTTCTTTAAATAAGGCAGTGCCGCCTTGGCGATATAAAAGTAAGCGAATATATTGGTGCGAAAAGTTTTCTCTAACTGCTTCTCCGAAATCTGTTCCAGTCTGTCCTTCGGAAATTGTACCGCGGCATTATTTACTAAAATGTTGAGCTTCTTGAATTTTTTGATACAGCTGGCTATGCTTTTCTTGCAAAAGGCTGCGTCTTTTAAATCTCCTTCCAATATTAAACAACTGCCCCCTTCCTCTTCAACCATCCGCTTGGTTTCCTGGGCATCTGCATTCTCTTCTAAATATACAATAGCTACCGAGGCACCTTCACGGGCAAAGTGTACGGCAACACTTCTTCCTATGCCACTATCCCCTCCCGTAATAAAAGCTACTTTTCCTTTTAATTTATTACTGCCTTTATAATTGGATCGAATAATCTCCGGCTGTGGCTTCATCTTATGTTCCTCCCCTGGCTGCGACTGCGACTGGGAAGGAAATTTTTTCGGTTTGGACTTCTTATCTCCCATAGTTTTATTTTTTAAAACTAAAATTAAAAATCTCCCACCAATTTATAATCACGTTTAGAATTGTTTTAACGGAATCAATACCTACAACCGAGAAACGCCAATAGAAAATGCTCAACCTTTACATCAAAGCTACTCCTCAAAACTGCGGTAGCGCGTAAGCAAAACAAAAAATGCTCCATAGGAAATAAACCCAATAGCCGTTACCGCCATCAAGATCCTTCCAAAAGTAGATTGGTCCAAAAAGGAAAAAGCATCCTGAATTCCCTTAATCTCGTGGTTGCCTGTATAAATTCCCGCCCGGAAAAAGAAATAGGCAATAATGGCCACCACAAAGGCACGGGCGTAAAACCCGAACTGCCCAACCGTCCTAATAACAGCCGAACCCTTGCGACCCTCAAGATTAAACTGGTTTAAGAGGCCACCTTTAATCACTCCAACCGTAAGCACTATTCCCTGAATCGCCAGAATAATGCCTATACCAATAAAAACGTAGCTAAGGGTAGTTGGTCCCAAAAAGTCCAGATAACGAGAGTTGGCACTATCATCCATAGGGTAGGTAACCAAGTGGTAAAAACACAGAAACGCAACTACAACATATACCAAACCCGTTGTAAATAGGCCGAAGCGACGCATTTTTCCCTTGCTGTCCGAACCAATATTTTCGGGATCCTTAAAAGCTTGAAGAAACATCCAGAAAGAATAGCAAAGAAGACCTACGCCAAGGAGCAGCAATAATACCTGCCCAAAAGGTTGTTTTTTCAGGAACAATAGCGCCTGATTGGTGCCCGAACTATCGCCTCCCATGTTCAAAGCTGCCATAAGAGAGAGCACTCCTATTACCACATAGATAATGCCCTTGGACACAAAACCAATAACAGCAGCAGTTTTATACGATTTTTTCAAATTTGAAATGTGTTTATTGACAAACGCCCGCAAAGCTACAACTAGCGCTGATATTATTGATGGGAAAAGTTTTGGTGTCTCTTCAACCTAAGTAGTACATTTACTTTGTAAGGCATAGCTTGACATTACTCCAAATGATCTATCAGTTTTTCAAACCCTAGGATATCATCACCCATACCTATTTTCCTACGTAGTGTAGCCTTTTTAACTTCTACCTGATCGGTACTGATGCCCATAAGCGCTGCGATTTCTTTTTCAGATAGCTGCAATTTCAACATACAGCAAAAGGCCACATCGTTTTCAGACAGGTTGGGAAACATCTCTGCTAGCTGAAGGGCAAAGACAGGATGCACCTCTATAAATTTCCCCTTAAAATATTTCCAATAATTATTTTGGCCCAAAAGATTTTTTAACTTTTCTGCCAGAACGGTGGAACTTTCTAGATTGTCTCTATTTTCAATAAGCTCTATAATCTGGTTCTGTAGGTTGGACATTTCCATACTCACTTGCACCAATTCCTTTTCCTTGTTTTCCAAAACCCTCTCGCGTTCAAGGCGCAGCTCTCCCTCAAGGGTATTTTTCTCTTCCAACACCTTCTTTGAATTTTCCAAGCTTGCTACCAGTTCCTGTTGCAATTTCAGTTTGTTTCTATTGGTCCTATAGAGAACCAAGCCGATGGCTAGGAGGAGTATAAAACTAAGAAAGCCCAAGAGTAGGATATTATCCTTTTTATTATTATTCTCAATCAAAAGTTCATTGTTTTTCTTTAGCACGAGATTTCGTTCGCGTTGCAAATCATTTTGATAGGCTTCCTGCAGCTCCAAGGATTTGGCATGGTTTAAGGCAGTATTGAGGGAGTCTTTTAAAAAATCCAAACGCTCAAAAGCTTGCAATGAATTTTCCACCATTCCGTTTTGTCCATAGGTGAATACAGCCTGTTTTAGAAAGTCGATTTCGTTGTCGGCATTCATTTTCATTCTCGTGCTGTTTGTTGAGGCTTTTACCCTGTCAATTACCTTTTGGGCCTTAGAATACTGTTTTTTACTATTCAAAAAATCAAGATAACGAACGCTCGTTTCCAAAAAGCGAGGCGAACTTATTTGGTACATGCCATCATAAGCGCGTTGGAATGCTTCTTGCGCCTGCTGTGATTTGCCCATAGCTACATATACTTGGGCAAGATTGCTCACGGCTATCCACATATACTCCTTTTGATTCATTTCCTTAAAAGCATTTTCCGCCTCTTTTAGGGCTTCTTCCGCCTCTTTATAATTTTCTTCCAACTGAAGTAGGCAATCGGCGTAACTCAATAAAGTAACATAATAGTTGGTTCCTTTTTCCTTTGCGAAGACCGGCAAAATTTCTTCATAAATATCCCTGGCAAAAGCAAAGTTACTATTGTTGTAATATAGGTTCGCAAGTTTCTGCCTTACGATGCTCAATTCGCGTTCGCTGCCCGATTTCTTTAAAATAGCGATGGCTTTTTTGAGATATTCCAGCGCCTTCTCGCTGTTCTTCATATAATTATAATTGGAGGCCATTTCGCCATAGGCCTTCCCCACTCCTTCCTGATTACCGGCTTTTTTAAACTGTTCAATGGCATTTTCACTAGCTTGCAATGATTCCTGATATTGCGACCCTATACGATAGTTTATGGCTAGATTAAGATACATTTTGGCATGTTGCAAAGGATAATCTTCAGTATAGTCAAGCGCCTTTTCCATATAAAATTCCGCCGAATCGGGCACCGCAAGTTTATTGTACTGTATGCCTATGGTACTGTAGGATTTTCCGATTATGGTATCATGCAGTTCTGAAGAAAATTTTAAGAGTTGAAATAAATAAAACTTGGTAGAATCTGGATTGCGCACATGGCTTTCTATCTTTTTGTTGAGCCTTTGTATTTCGGGATTTTGGGCTTGGAGGTCAGTAAATATGCAAAGGAAGAGAAATAGGAAGGTAAAATTTTTCATAAGTAAGTTTGGGGGGATAAATATAATTGAAATTACTATAATGTATTTTAAGGAAGTTTGAAATGCTAGTAAGAAAATGAGCTTTTCGAAAATTAAATTTTACAATTGTTGTTTTCATTTTTCCAAATGATTTATTCACAAATAAGTTTTTTTAAAAGAAATAACGCTGGGAATATTTAGGTCCATTTTTTATTTAGTTTACACAAATTACTGATAACCATAGCGTAACATCAAACTCTTTTGTAATAATGGTAAGACACCCCTAAACTGAACCTTTTCGAATAGAAAAAAATAGACGAGTTTCATAATTTTATTTTAAGAAAACTTTAAGAGTTTATTATATTTGGAGCATGAAAAAGATTATAATATTAACAGTGGCGCTTTTAAGCCTTGCCGCAGTGGGTCAAGAAAAATTGGAGATTATTGATCTTGACATTATTAGTGAAAATATTGCATTAAAAGCAAAAGCAAAAGACTTCAAAGGTATCTTGGAGGAATTGGAAAAGGTGAACAAAAATGATACAGCCTATGCCAATTCCCTTATCACCAAGTCTTACTACCTATTGGCTTTGGAACGATATGAAGAAGCCGCAGCCACGATAGACGAAGGGTTAAAAATGGAAATTGGAGACCTAAAAAGTTCTTTCTATCAAAACAAAGGAAATTTATTAATAAGGCAAAAAAAGTACGACGAAGCTATTGCTACATTTAATAAAGGGTTGGAACTGTACCCTGCAAATCATTTCTTACTTTATAACAAAGCTGTAGCCTTAGATGAAAAGGGGCTTCATAAAGAGGCCGTAAATATTCTAGAACAGGTAATTTCTATAAATCCCGTTTATGCCAATGCCTATTTGAAGTTAGGATTTATATATTATGCCCAAGAGCGTCCATCACAGGCATTGTTAGCTTTTAACATGGCGCTTATGATGGAGCCTGATAGCGAAACTTCGTTTGAAAGGCTCAGGGCAATCAACACAATGTTTAGCACCGCAAATGAAAACAAGCGTACCCCTGGCTTGATACTTTCCGAAGACGATAAGGCTTTTGATGAAATTGACCTAATTATCAGTAACCAAATAGCATTAAATAAAAATTATAAAATAGATAACGATCTCGATTTTTCATTGACAAAGCAAAATCATGCGCTGCTGGTAAAACTTATGGACTTTAAGGGAAAAGGAGATTTTTGGAGTAAAAGAATAGTTCCCTTCTTTCAGTGGATTCAAAAATCCGAATATTTTGATGCTTTTAGCTATACCATTGCCTATTCCATAGAAAATGAAAAACTTAAAAAAATTGTTGAAAAAAACACTAAGGAAATAAGCGAATTTATAGGTGCAGCGCTACCCCATTGGGCTAAAATTATCCAAAAGGACAATAAATCATTGCTCAGCGATGAGATAGTACAATATGTTTATTCCGGAAACCCCTTACACTTAAGTGCTATGGGCTCTTACAACGGGGATGAGAAACAAAGTGGAGCATGGGTTTATTTTAATCAACAAGGAAGAAAAGCAACCGAAGCAATATATCAGGACGGGGAACGTAACGGCCCCTGGAAATGGTTTGACGAACAGTTAAACCTAAAAGAAGTAGCTGTATATAAGAATGGTGAGTTACACGGTGAAAATATTGTCTATTATCCGAATGGGCAAATCTCAATTAAGGCATTTTTCAAAGATGGAAAGCTAGATGGCGAATATCTCTATTACAATGAGAAAGGGGCGCTTGAACAAAAAAAATATTTCAATGCAGGACAGTTAACAAATACTTACACTGCATACTTCAGTGTAGGTGAGGAAATTCCTGAATATGTTATTGAATATAAGGATGATAAGATAAAAGGCAAAGCACTTGAGTATTATGCCAATGGGAAACTATATTCAGAAATTCCCTTTGTTGATGGGACACGTGTAGGAGTTGAAAAAACATACTATATAAATGATTCCCTAAAAAATGAAATTACCTATGAAGCAGGTAAACTTCAAGGTCCCTATAAATCCTATTATGCAAACGGAAAATCATTTGAAATAGGCACCTATGAAAATGATCTTTTATATGGGCCGTTTATTGCCTATTATCCCGATGGCATCCTTCAAAGCGAAGGCAATTATGAAGAAGGATTGCTGGAAGGAAGCTATACATACTATGATCATGATGGAAAAAAATATTACAACTACACATATCGTAAAGGAGATGTTATCAATTATCGGTTTTTCAATAAAAAAGGTGAGATTATAAAAGAAGGCAAAAAAAGAGGGGGCGAGTTTTACTATAATGGCTTTGCCTCTAATGGAAACCTCACTTCGGAAGGACTATACGACGTGTCCGGTGGCAAAAAGGGAACGTGGAAATATTATGACAATAATGGAAATTTAAAATCAACAGGGAATTATGAAAATGACCGGGCCCAAGGTAAGTATATTTCATATTATCCCGATGGCAACACCGAATGGGAAGGGAATTATAAATACGATACACTCGTAGGCTATTATGTAAGTTATCATAAAAATGGCAGCATGGAAAATCAAGGAGGCTATAAAAATGGGGAACAACAAGGAGAATGGCGATTTTATTATCCTGATGGAAATTTGGAAAGCATAAATTATTTGCATCAAGGAACATTTCATGGAAAGCAGGAATATTTTGGTGTGGAAGGAGAACTAACTAAAATCGCTTTATACAAACGTGATGACCTTATAGCTGAAACCTTCTACAAAAAAGACGGGACAGAATTTCAAATAATAAACTACACACCCTCAAAAAAAGATACACTCTTAGTATTGAAACATTTTAACGGTAAAGCATCAACTGAGACCACCTACATACATGACGTGATGCACGGTCCTTATACAGCTTATTTTTTTGACGGCAGTCTTCAAGGGAAGGGGCAGTTCTTAAACGGTATGAAAAACGGTACTTGGAACTGGTATTTTGAAAATGGAAAACCAAATGTAGCGGCCAAGTATGTTTTGGACCTTTTGGACGGAAAATTCATTCGCTATTATGAAAATGGTCAAATTGAAGACGACGATTTTTACGAATTGGGAATGCGAAGCGGTGATTGGAAATCTTATTATGAAGATGGCGCCCTCTATTCCAACACCTCATATGTTAACGATAAAGTACACGGCCGAAAGGAATTCTACAGTCCTACCGGCAAGTTACAATTGGTTCGTTTTTATGATCATGGCGTTTTGATAGGCTATAGCTATAACGGTAAAGACGGTAAAGAAATAGATATGATCCCAATTGAAAATGAAACTGCAAAAATTACCGCTTATTACGATAACGGAAATGTTTCAAGAGAATTGGAATTTAAAAACGGGCAATATGTGGGTTCTTACAAAACCTACTATTATAATGGACAGCTCAAAGATGAATTTGCCCATCAAAACGGAGAGTACCAAGGTCCAAAAATTTCTTACTATGCCAACGGAAAAGTAAAAGAACGACAGGAATATGTAATAGGATTACTTCACGGAAAATCGACCAAATATTATGAAGATGGGACCCTTCAGGAAGAGGCCCATTACAAAAATGACATTCAAATAGGTAATGCCTCCACCTATGACAAATCAGGCAAAAAAATTAAATCTGAAGATTACTTTAATGGAAAAATATATGCGCAACAAACTTTTTAAACTGCAGGCATTATTGGGCATTTTCCTTTTAATTTCTACCACTTTACAGGCTCAATATTCCGAAACTTTTCAAAAATATAAACAACAGCATCCGGATGAGTCAAGAGTTCGTTTAAACCAGGAGTCCAATCTCTTTATTAGGTTGGACAATGGTACTTTTGATATTCTTCAGGAACATATAGAAGAAGATTTGTATCTTAATGAAGCCGCCACACAAGGCTCCCAACAATCCTTAACCTTTTCCAGCTTTATTGAGTTGGCAGATATTGAGGCCTCTTCTTTTAATTATATAGATGATAAATACAAAGAAGAAAAGGTTTCAGAATTTACAGAAAAAGATGAAATGGGCCAGTCTTTTTATGATGATACAAAATCAATAAATTTTACGTATTCAAACCTTAAAAAGGGTTCCCGTTCAAAACTTAAATATTCCCAAAAAATAAAGAACCCGCGATTTTTAGGACCGTTCTATTTTGGGGACTATTCTCCGATAGCACAAAATAAATTTAGCATTACCGCTGATGCGTCAATAAATTTAAAATTTAAAGAGTTCAACACTCAAAACGCAAATATTGTCTTCTCAAAGAAAGAAAAGCGTGGCAAGATAATCTATACCTGGGAGCTAAAGGACGTAGATGCCTTTGATTATGAAACACAGGCATCCACCTATAAAAATGTTCTTCCTCACATTATTCCATATATTGCTTCTTATCAAATAAATGGTAATACCGTACCTCTTCTTAATGAAACCAAAGACCTATACAATTGGTATTACTCCTTAGTAAAAGATATAAATCAAGAACCCGCAGATCCAGAACTTATTGCACTTACAAATAGTCTTACTAACAGGCTAGAGAGTGATTTAGAAAAAGTAAAGGCCATCTATTACTGGACACAACGCAATATAAAGTACATTGCATTTGAGTATGCCCTTGGTGGATTTGTGCCCAGAGAAGCCAATCAGGTTTTTAAGAAAAAATATGGTGATTGCAAAGACAATAGCAGCATCCTCTTTAAAATGCTTGAAATTGCCGGCTTGAAGGGCCATTTAACCTGGATTGGTACCCGAAGTATTCCATACAGTTATGAAGAAGTACCAACTCCTTTGGTAGATAACCACATGATCTTGAGTTATATTGATGGATCAGACATTTATTACTTAGATGCAACGGGAAGAAATATCCCTATAACCTATCCATCACCTTCTATCCAAGGAAAAGAAGCGCTTATTGCCATAGACGAAAACAATTATCAAATTGCAAAAGTACCAATTGTCGCCGCCGAAAAAAATGCTATTATCGACAGCACTCAACTCCAAATACAGGGAGACCAGCTTATTGGCACAACTAAAGTAGAAATTTCAGGATATAATAAAACCGACTATTTATACACATTAGGAAACCTTGAAACCAAGGCTGAACTCTACAATTTTTACAACAGTATTTTTGAAAAAGGAAACAATAAATTTATTGCCCAGAATATCGTAGAAAACAACAAGGACGATTACGACAAAAACGTAGTAGTATCTTATAAGTTTACAGTTGGCGATTATTTTAAACAGTTTGGCGATAAGATTTTCATCAATCTTAACCTCAATCGATACGTTTCCCAATATCGCACAGATCCAAACAGAAAACGTGATATAGAGTTTGATTATAAAAACCATTACGTCTTTGAAACTGAATTTCAAATTCCTCCCGGATATGCGTTAGAATATCTTCCAGAATCGCAAACATTTGAAAATGATTTAATAAAAACCACCATTTCTTATTCGCAAGAAGGCAATACAATAAAGTACAACCATAAGGTAACCTGTGATTTTTTAGTCTTGGATCTTGATAAACAAAAAGAAATTAACAATCTTATCAAAGAAGTAGAAAAAGCCTATAAGGAAGTAGTAATCCTTACAAAATCTTAATAATATCGTATGAAAGAAATCATCAATTTTTTGACAATTATATGTATCGCACCTCTTTTATTTTCACAGGACAATCCTTTCTATAAAGAGTACTCATGGGAAAAAAACCCAAACTTTTCAGTAATAGCTGCAGATAGTATCTCAATTATTGGGCTTAAAGATAAAATCACCTATGAATTTGTTTTTGAAGATGAGGATTTTTGGGAGTATTTTTTGGAACATAAAGCGGTGTGGCTAAACAGTGATGAACGCATTGAAGACTACAATAAAATTTATCTACCATACAATAGCACGTCTGAACTCCTTTTAAGTAAAGCCCGTGTAATCAAACCCAACGGAACGATTATCGTTCTTGATGATTCCAAAATATTGACTGCGAAAGATGAGAAAACTGAGCGTGTCTATAAATATTTTGCTTTTGAAGGCATAGAAAAAGGAAGCATTGTAGAATATTATTACGTAGTAAAGCGCATTCCAGAATATAGAGGTAAGCAAATCTTTTTTCAAACTTCATATCCCAAAAATGATGTAGCCTTTGATCTCTATGCACCTTCAAATTTAGTGTTCAAATTCAAAAGTTACAACGGGCTGCCAGAAGTGATAAAAGATACGCTATCAGAAAAAAAATCTCACTGGACGATGCGGTCTTCAGAAATAGCTGCTTTGGAAGAAGAGAGTCAAGCCGCGTACAATGCTTATAGAGCTTTTTTAATATTCAAATTAGATGAAAATCTATCTACCAACAGCAAGGATCTTATTTCATATAGCAACGTATCGCAAAACCTCTACAATTATTATTATGGTGAAATTGACAAAAAAGTACAGAAAAAGCTAGATAAATTCATTAAAGAGGCTGGCATAAAACCAAGCTTAGACGAGGAAGAAATGATAAGAACGCTTGAAACCTATATTAAGACTAATGTTTATCTCGAGCAAGGTGGAAAGACAACCAGCGAATTGGAAAATGTACTAGATCAAAAAGTTGCAAATATTCAAGGAATGACCAAGTTGTTTGTATCGCTATTCAACTCTTTAAATATTAAACATGAGATTATATTGACCAGTGACCGGCAGGATCTCAAATTTGATCCAGGGTTTGAAGCCACCAACTTTCTAAATGAGTTTCTGATTTATTTCCCGAAAACTGAAAAGTATATGTCACCTACCGATTTTGACTCCCGTTACGGTTTCCCCCCAGCTTATCTAACAGATACCTATGGATTGAATATTAAAGAGGTTGTTCTGGGAGAGTTTAAATCAGGTGCCGGTAAAATTGAATATATAGACCCGGTTCCTGCTGAGAAAACTGTAGATAAGATGATTATCAATGTAACTTTCGATAGGGAAGATCTTACCAAAACCAATATTAAGCTCGAACGTTCCATGGAAGGATATTATGCTATGTATATGCAACCTTTTATGAATTTAATTCCCGAAGAAAACAAAACCGAGCTCTTGGAAGGATTCGCTAAAAATCTTGATGAAAACGCAGTTATTTTAACTAAAAAAATGAACAATGCCGAACCCAAACTCTTTGGTATAAAACCATTGGAGTTTGTGTTAGATTTTGAATCGGAAGCGTTTGTTGAAAAGGCCGGAAACCATTACCTTTTTAAAGTGGGTGACCTTATTGGCGCACAAATTCAGATGTATCAGGAAACGGAGCGTAAATTGCCCCTTGAAGATGAATTCACACGAACCTACTACCGTACTATCAATGTCAAAATCCCTGAAGGATATAAGGTAGCAAATGCCGAAGACATTAACATTGACCACTCCTTTTCTAAAGACGGAAAAAAAGTATTGATGTTTAAGTCATTTTATGAAATGGATGGAGATACTTTGAAAATAACTGCTGATGAATTTTATAATATCAATAAAATTTCAAAAGAGTTCTATGAAGATTATCGCCAGGTAATAAATAGTGCTGCAGATTTTAATAAAGTAACTTTGATTTTGGAGCCTAAATAATTTTTATTCTAAACCGTTTTGGGTAAGCTTATCCATTTAATCTATCAATAGCCCTTGCCATATCTATGCCCTTATTCAAAACGGGAGCGAACCAATCGCCCATTTCCGTAAGGCGCTGGGGCATGGATTTTATGGTAAAATCCAAGATGGCAAGGCCGGACTTTACTTCCTTCCAAGACAGTGGAGCAGAAACAGGTGCGCCTTTTTTGGGCCTTGCGCAATAGGGAGCCGCCAAGGTTTGGCCCCTGCGGTTTTGTAAGTAATCCAAGTAAATCTTGCCTTTCCGGTTCTTTACTGCGCGCTCCATACTAGTGAGTTTTGGCAATCTTTCGTGGATAAAATAGCACAGCAGTTTAGTAAAATCGCGCGCCTCATTGTAGCTGTATTTCCCACCTAAGGGAATATATACGTGCATCCCACTAGAACCGGAAGTCTTACAATAGCCCTTTATGTTGGCAAGATCCAAAACTTCTTTGGTGGCCAGCGCCACCTCAATCACCTCTTCAAAATTATTCTTATCGGAAGGGTCTATGTCTATCACCGTATATGTGGGATGTTCGAGATTTTGCACCGTAGAATTCCACGGATTGATTTCAATGCAACCCAGATTTGCCATATATAGCAAGGTGGCCTCATTTTGACAAAGTAAATAATCAATATCCTTTTTGGAAGATTCGGAATAAATTTTTACAGTTTCTACCCAGGCCGGCAAGGTTTCGTTGTCTTTTTGATAGAAGGAAGGTTTCAAAATACCGTTGGGATGGCGGTGCAGATTTTGGGGCCGATCTATTAGGTATGGCAGGATGATTTCAGAAATATGCAGATAATAATCTATCAAATCGTATTTGGTATAGCCGGCGTCCGGCCAATACATTTTATCTAGATTTGAAACGGGAACCGAAACACCGTCCACTTTCAAATGTGAGTTGCTATTTTTGAATGTTTTTGAAGGCTTATTCTTGGGGATTTGGGACGTTGCTTCTGGCAGTTCTTTATCGGCACGCAATCCTTTATAAATAGGATGACGCATTAAGCCGCTCTTTGTCCATTCCGAAAATTTCACTTCGCAGACCAGTTCGGGCTTTACCCAATGCGGATTTCTTCCTTTAAGCGAAATTTTCTTGCCGAAGGGATTTGTTTCCCTTTCCAAAGATTGAAGCTTTTGTAAAAGTTCTTTCTGTTCCAAAGCTGAAAAGCCCGATCCACAATTTCCTACATAGGTAAGTTTTTCTTCTTGGTACATGCCCAAAATAAGCGATCCAAAGATGGCACCTCCCTTTACTGAATCGGTATAACCACAGATAATTGCATCCTCGGTATTGGTACTTTTTATTTTCAGCCACTGCTCACTGCGGTAGCCAGGCGTATAAACAGAATCTGCCTTCTTTGCAATCACCCCTTCCATGCCAGCTTCAGTGGCACGTTTGTAGAGGGTGGGGCCCATGGCTTCTATATGGTCGCAATAAAGAATATGCTGAAAATCTTCCAATATCTCGGGAAGAAGGCTTTTTCGTTCCAACAAGGGCAGCGATATGGTGTCGTGGCCATTGAGGTGAAGGAGATCAAAAACATAATAACGAAGTGCGCCCTCAGTGGTTTCGGGATCGTAGTTTTGCAGTTTTTGGAAATCGGGAGTTCCGTTTTTATCCACGATTACTACCTCTCCATCCAAGATACAATCGTGCGGAAGGTCTTGCAATTCCTTGGTGATAGCTGCAAATTTAGTATTATATGAAATACCGTTGCGGGAGTAGAGCTCCACGCGGCCATTAAATACATTGGACATTACCCGATAGCCATCCCATTTAAGTTCAAAAACCCAATCGGGGTCCTTAAAAATCTTTTTGGCCGGGCTGGCGAGCATGGGCTTTATAAATTCTTGTGGGTTGAGCGCTTTAATCTTGCCTGATTTTATTGCCTTGGCGGAAGCGGCAAAAACCTCAGCGTCATATTCCAAATCAGTGGCAAAGCTGTCTTTCTTTTTTATGAGCAGCCATTGGTTTTTTTCACTGCCCCTATTGGTTCTGACCAAAGCAAAAGTCCCTTTTACTTTTTTTCCGAAGAATTCAATTTTAAGATCTCCTTTTTCCAATTGTTTTATAGGATCTGAAACATCATCGCTTGCTGAAACCTGATAGGTACCCTCATCCCAAATGTCCATTACCCCAGCGCCGTAGTTGCCTTTTGGAATTATGCCGTGAAAGGTGAGATATTTAACGGGATGGTCCTCGGTCATAATTGCCAGCCGCTTATCAGACGGATTCATGGACGGACCTTTGGGCACCGCCCAGCTTTTTAGGACCCCTTCCATTTCCAACCGCACATCGTAATGAAGTCTTCGCGCCTGGTGTCGTTGGATTACGAAGCGCTGGGCATCTTCCTTACCCAATTCACCTTTTGGTTCTGGGGTCTTGTCAAATTTACGCTTGTTTATGTAATCCTCTAAGCCCACTTTTATGACGCTTTACTTTTCTTCTTTTTTTCAAGACTGGCCTTTAGCTTTGCCATTAAATCATCCGCTTGGGTGGGTGTGGTATCAACTTTTTTAGATCGGGTCTTTTTCCCTGCCTCCTTATTGTTGATTATCTTCATCAACTGTTTGTTATAAACGTCTTTGTATTTGTCGATCTTGAAGGTAGTGGTATAATTTTCTATAAGAGAAAGTGCCATATCCACTTCTTTTTTGGACACCTTGGTAGCGGGAAGCTTCAAGTCGCCGGGATCACGGATCTCATCCGCAAAACGAATAACGTGAAGCACCAAAGCATTTTTATAGACCCCGATGAGGCTTAAGTGCTCTTTTTGACGCATTACGAAAGTGGCAACACCCAACTTTTTGGTTTTTTTTAGGGCATCGCGAAGAAGATTGTAACTTTTTCCACCTTCCTTTTGGGGCTCCAAAAAGTAAGGGCTTTTATACAAGAGGTCGCTAACTTCACTTTCGTCCACAAACTCTTCTATATCGATGGTTTTACTTTTTTTCATATTGGCTTTTTCAAAGTCTTCTTTGTCCAATACAATATAGCCCTCCCCTTTTTTAAATCCCTTTACGATATCCTTCCATTCCACTTCCTTGCCTGTTTCCTCATTTACGCGTTTGTAGCGAATGCGGGCATTGTCATGAACGTCCAGCATATCAAGATCGAGTTTTCTGTCTTCTGATGCACTGTACATTTTTATGGGAATTGATACCAGGCCGAAGCTTATTGAACCATTCCAGATTGATCTCATCGTCTTTGCATTTTCACTAAAATTAGTGTTAATGCAGGAAATGCCGTGAGAGTTTCACGATATTTTAACGGTGGCCGGCGTAGGAAGCCAGCGCTATCCATAAATATAAATTGAAGAATTGATTAAGAGGGACGCTTGTTTTAGAAAAATTAAATCAATTTCAATTGAGTCACAATTTCCTGCAATGAAGCTTTAGCATCACCAAAAAGAATGCTGCAATTGTCCAGTCCAAAAAGATCGTTTTGAACGCCTGCGTACCCTTTGCCCATACTGCGTTTCATTACTATAACCTGCTTGCTTTCGTACACACGAATGATGGGCATTCCATAAACTGGGCTGTCGGGATTATTTTCGGCTGCTGGGTTTACTACATCGTTGGCACCAATTACCAGAACGGCATCGTACTGTTCCATGTTTTCATTGCCTTCATCCATTTCCTTTAGATGGGAATATTCCACATTTGCTTCAGCAAGCAGTACATTCATATGTCCCGGCATACGGCCAGCCACCGGATGGATAATGTAATCTACATCCACGTGACGCTTTTCCAATAATTGTTGCAATTGGCCACAAATATGTTGCGCCTGTGCAACGGCGAGTCCATAACCCGGAACGATAGCCACTTTTTGTGCAAATGAAAGCGATAAAGCGGTTTCTGAAATACTAATTTCCTTTATCTCCTGCTCTTCTTCCACAGCGCCCGTCTTGCTCTTTTTAAAAGTTCCGGCAAGAACTTTTAGCAAGGAACGGTTCATGGCCTTACACATTAAAATAGTGAGCAGAATACCTGCGGCACCTACAAAAATACCACCTGCTATCATGGCCTTGTTTCCATATACGAAACCGGCAAAGGCCGTTGCAATACCGGTAATACTATTTAAAAGTGAAATTACCACGGGCATATCTGCACCTCCAATGGGCAATACGAAAAGTACCCCATAAACCATTGCGAGGGTAGCCAGAATATACATAAAAGCAGTAAAGCCAATGGGAATGATTCCGATGAAATAAAGCACAGGCAATAATACCATCAACCCCAAAAGTATCCTTGCGGAAAAGATGACGGTTTTGCTGCGTCTATCCTTCACTTTTCCGGCCAGTTTTCGCTCTGCGATAATACTGCCCGTTAGGGCTATCGCCCCCGTGATTAAACCTGCTATGAGTAGGATTTTATTTCCAAGGATAGTAGTTACAGGATCCATTTGATTGGCTTCCATCAACCCCAAAAGCATGGCACAGCCCCCACCGGTTGCATTGAATAAGGACACCAATTGCGGCATTCCGGTCATTTCTACTTTACTGGAAAGCCTTCTGCCAATTACAGTTCCTACGGCAATCGCCAAAAGCATAATTATTAAATTGGTGTATGGAACAGTGGCCGTTATAGCAGCAACAAAAGTGAGCACAACAGCAAGGACCATGCCCATAGCTGCGATTAGATTTCCCGTTTTGGCATTTTTGGGAGAGCTCATAAATTTCAAACCTCCCAAAAAGGAAAGGGTGGCTACTAAATAGCCTACTTCAATAATTGCGTACATCTGAATTTATTTTTTAGGGCTAAACATTTTCAGCATGCGCCCAGTAACGAAAAATCCTCCTGAAATGTTAAGGGTGCCGAGAAAAACGGCGATTCCCCCCAAAGTGAGGTTGAGGTAATCATCCGCCGGCACCCGTAGCATCACGATAATGGCTCCTACCAAAATAACCCCACTAATGGCATTGGCGCCGCTCATTAGGGGCGTGTGCAAAATAGCGGGCACATTGGCGATAACTTCTATACCGATAAAGACACAGAAAATAACAAAATAAATTTCTTGGATGTGTTGATTTATGAAATCCATAATTTATGCTGGTTGTAGTTGTTTGGTGAAATGCGGGTGCGTCCATTCGCCTTTTTCCATTATTTGTGAAGCGGTTAGCAATGGATCATCTGTTTGGCTTTCTGCTTTTTGCTTATATTTTAAAAACGAGAAGTAATTGTTTGAAAGTAGTTTTGAAGCCGCGGCCGGTATTTCAGCCGAAAGGCTCGAGTTTCCTAAAATAGTAACACCCTTGTGAATTACAATTTCTTTGTTTTTTGAAAGTTCGCAGTTTCCGCCCTGTTCGGCTGCGATATCAATAATAACACTTCCGGGCTGCATGGCTTCCACAGAGCGTGTTTCTATGAGCAATGGCGCTTTTCTTCCCGGAATATTTGCGGTGCTAATAACTATATTAGCTGAACGAATATGGTTGTGAATCAATTCTTTTTGCTTTTTTTGATATGCTTCACTTTGTTCCACGGCATAACCACCTGCGTTTGATGATTCTGTATACCCTTCCACTTCTATGAAAGTTGCGCCAAGGCTTCGCACTTCCTCTCCGGCAGATTTACGAACGTCAAAAGCTTCAACTACTGCGCCTAAACGACGGGCGGTAGCAATTGCTTGAAGGCCCGCTACACCAGCACCGAGCACTAAAATTTTTACGGGTGTAAGTGTTCCCGCGGCTGTTGTAAACATTGGGAAAACTCCATTGTATACTTCTGCTGCTTTTATGACAGCCCTATAGCCAGCCAATGAGGCCATGGATGAAAGCACGTCCATAGATTGAGCTAAAGTAGTTCGGGGCAGAAGGTCTAGACTGTAAACCGTAGCTCCGTTCTTTTGATAAATAGCGAGTTTGGAATCATGAAAGAGGGGGTTGAAAATACCAATGAAGCAACAACCCCCCTTCATTTCCACTTCGCTAAAAGTATGGTTAATGGATACTAGGGTATCCGAATTTTTAAAAATTGATTCCCGGGATTGGCAGCTAGCTCCTGCCTGCACATATTCGGCATCGTCAATTTGTAGCGAACTGCCCAGCCCCGGCTCAAAAAGGATATCGAGCTTCAACTCCCCGGTAAGTCTTTTTACTTCCTTGGGCAACAAACAAACCCGCGGATCGTTTGGGGTTTTTAGGATTCCTATAGTATTGGGCTGCGGCTGTTCGCTCATAATTTCTTAAAATTTTTCTCTTTCTATTATTTGCTTAGAGTACTGAAGTATTCTTCCTTCACTTCCCGGTATTTTTTTAAATGTGCGAGATAGGTTTTTCTGAACCTTTCATGTTCGGTTACATAAAACATATCGCAATCTACATCTTCACATTCAGCGGCTTTGGGTAAGCTTTCCCTATATTTTAGAAAAGCATCTATGGTCGCAGCGTTTGTTTCTTTTTCACGAACCAATTTATCAAGTGTAGTTTGGGAATCAAAGGCTTTTGAAAGTTCTGCTTTTCCAAGGTTCAAGAGATTGGCAATTTCCTTTTCGATATAATTGAGATGCTCAATCCAATTGTTCAATTCTATGGAATTGTTTTTAAATGCTATTGCTTCGGGGGAATCGTGATCGTAAATCTGCATGACTTATATAAATATTTTTAAATTTCTATGAAAGAACGTCTATATCGATGGGTCTTTCAGCCTGCTTAACACTTGTAATTTTTAGTTCTTTGGTACCATTTGGAAAATTCCAAATAACGGAATCGCCCTCGGCATAACCCATTACGGCTGAACCCATTGGGGCCAAAATGGAAATCTTGTTTGCCGCGATATTTCGTTCGGTTGGGATGACCAATTGAAATTCGGTTTGCCAGGTTCCAGATTCAACTGTAACAACACTGTTAAAGCGAATTACATCTGCAGGCATTTCTTCGTGGTCGTAAATGATGGCACTTGTAAGCTCCCCGCTTAATTTTTTAAGGGAAACCTTGGTGTTTTCATCTTTATAATAACCTGTAACGTTGAGTAGGCGTTTTAAAAAAACGTACTCCTTTTTCTCTAATATCAAATTTCCATATTTCATGGTTTCTATTTCAGTATTATTAAAGATGGAACATCATTGTAATTTAAGACAATTGAAGAGAGATGTTCCATCTCTATGGATTCAAATTAATTATGGGAAAATCCCTCTAAGCACATAGGCCTTTTCAATTCTTTCAATAGCGATCGCAAAAGCTGCGGTACGCATATCGATTCCTTTTTCTTCGGAATAGGCCGTAACTTTTTTGAAGGTTGACCGAAGTTTTTTCTCCAGTTTCTCCAAAATCTCGTCCATTTGCCAAAGCTCGCCGTTACGGTTTTGAAGCCATTCAAAATAACTTCCTATCACGCCGCCAGAGTTGCACATAATATCTGGAATAATGGTGATACCTCGCTCCAACAATATTTTTTCGCCTTCCACATCTGTCGGGCCATTGGCGCCTTCAGCAATTAAAGTTGCTTTTATTGAATGTGCATTTTGTGCAGTAATCTGGTTGCCCAAGGCCGCCGGAATACAGATATCGCAATCCAAACCAAAGAACTCCTTACCATCCATAGCAGAAGCTTCTGGGAAACCTACGATGCTGCCGTTGTTCGCTTTTCCGTAGTTGAAAAGATCCTCAACGGTAATTCCTTCTTTGTTTTGAAGGCTTCCGTAGGCGTCCTGGACACCTACCATTTTTGCACCTTCGTTTTCTAAGAAATGTGCTGCCCAGTAGCCAACGTTTCCAAAACCTTGCACAATGAATGTTTTTCCGTTTAGGCTTTCGTTGTTCTTTTCTGCCCAAAATTTAATGGTCAAAAATACACCGTAACCAGTGGCACGATCACGGCCTTCCAAACCACCACTGCCAACAGGTTTTCCTGTAACTACGTGTTGGTTTTTGGAACGTTCACTGGTGCTTTTCGTACTCATATACGTATCAGCAATCCACGCCATTGTTTGGTCGTTGGTGTTTACGTCTGGCGCAGGAATATCGTGCTCTGGGCCAATATTTTCACCTAAAGCATAAGTAAATCTGCGCGTAATGCGCTCCAATTCATTTTTGGAATATTTTGAAGGGTCAATTTGGATTCCTCCTTTTGCACCTCCGTAAGGTAATCCTGCCAAAGATGTTTTCCAGGTCATCCACATGGCCAAGGCACGTGCAGCGTCAATATCTACCGTTGGGTGGTAACGAAGACCTCCTTTGTACGGGCCAAGTGCGTTGTTGTGCTGCACACGGTAACCTGTGAATATCTCCACATTACCATTGTCCATACGAACCGGGAAGTGAATGATGATTTCAGTGTTTGTGATGCTAAGAATTTTGCGAACGTTTGGGTTCAGATCAATTTTGTCTGCAGCGCTGTTGAATTGCTCCAACACGTTGTCCAACATTCCTCTTTTTACAGGTTGTGGTTTTTCCAAGGTTTGTGTATTTGTCATTTTTATAATTGTTTTTAAATAGTTGCCATTTCTGGCTCTCTTTGGGTTATTTTCAGTAAAGGTTCTGGGGCGCGGTGCTGCAGTTCGTCAAACTCGCTACAGGAAAACACCGCTGAATGATTGTGCGTTAACACGCAATATGCTGCGTGCGCACATTCAAGACAAAGGTTTGTAGGGTTATTAGTCATAATCATTTATTGTTTGACATTCCTATTGGCAAGGTGTGTGCCATTGACACAAAAAATATTCAATCAAAGCGCTAAATAACTGCAATACATATAGTTATAATAATTTATAACTAATTTTTTCTGTGAAGTGATTGGGGCATATTTTCCGCAGTGGGGAAAAATTACCCAATAAAATGAAATTCCAAAAAGACAAATCGCCAAATTCCAAAGCTTTTTTTTTGGAATTTGGGGTTTTGTATTCTGAAGTTTTTTGACGCTATTCTTTCGTTTTCGCACGGAGAGTTTTACGGTCAATTTCAAGGATTTCCGCAGCCTTTGTTTGGTTGTTGTCAGTTGCAGTAAGTACTTTTTGAATGTATTTCTTCTCCATTTCCTTTAAAGAAAGTAGCTCATCCTCTGGAAAATCAATTTTATATTTTAAAGTGTCGGGCAAGTCTTTTATACCTATGGTACGGTCGCACATTATAACGGCACGTTGAATTACGTTTTCCAGTTCGCGAATGTTGCCAGGCCAATCGTAACGTTGCAAAAGCTCTTGAGCCTCTGGGTCAATGGTAATGTAGCGATCCTTATATTCATTGCCGTATTTGAAAAGAAACTTGTCCGCTAACAATGGAATGTCCTCTTTCCGTTCTCTAAGCGGAGGCACGATAATTTCTACAACCGTTAAACGATAAAAAAGATCTTCGCGAAAGGTTTCCTTCGCAATCATTTCCTTTAGATTGCTATTGGTGGCGGCAATGACGCGTACATCAATTTTTTCGGTTTTTCGGTCACCAACTTTCATCACTTCTTTTTCCTGTAAAACCCGCAAAAGCCGCGATTGGACAGCTAGCGAAGCGTTTCCTATTTCATCCAGAAAAATGGTTCCGCCATCTGCTGCCTGAAAAAAACCTTCGCGGTTGTCATTGGCGCCGGTGAAGGCTCCTTTCACATAACCGAAAAGTTCCGATTCCAAAAGGTTTTCGGGAATTCCGCCGCAGTTTACCGCAATAAACGGTGCGCGCGAGAACTTGCCGTTGTAGTGAATGGAACGTGCCACGAGCTCTTTCCCCGTACCGCTTTCACCACTTATAAAAATGGTGGCTTTGTTGTCTTTTACGCGTTCTATTATTTGTATTACGTTTTTAATGGCTTCGCTTTCACCAATTATTTCGTTATATTTTTTTGGTTCAGAAGATTCGGTAACGGTTTTTCGTTTCGTTTTTGTGGAAAGAGATTTCTCAACGCCTTGCTTTAACTCTTCCTTTGTAAAGGGTTTTACCAAATAATCAATGGCTCCGGATTTTATTGCGGAAAGCGCATCCTGTACCGAAGGGTAGCCTGTAACCACCAGCTTTGGCATATTTGGGTAATGTTCCGAAGCAAACTGGATAAGCTGAAAACCGTCCACTTCGGGCATTTTTAGATCTGTAATCAGTAAATCTATTTCGGTATCGCGCAATATAGCGACGGCTTCTTTTACAGAAACTGCTTTATAAGTGTGATAATTGAGCGAATGGAGGTGCCGCTGGAGGAGTTCCAAAATATTGATGTCGTCATCTACTATCAGTATGTTTTCCTTTTGTAGCATCGGGTTTATTGTTTCGGAAAAGTAATAATAAAAATGGCGCCCGTAGGTATATTGGGTTGATAATCTATAGTTCCACGATGGCTGCGTATAATTCCGTGCACTACGCTAAGCCCTAAACCGGAGCCGTCGCCTACGGTTTTTGTTGTGAAAAAAGGCTGAAATATTTTCTGTACGTTTTCAGAAGAAATGCCTGGGCCTTCGTCTGAAATTTTAAGTATGATTTTCTTTTTTGTTTCTTCCAAAGAAATAGTAATCAAACCATTTTTGGGTGAAAAATAGATTGCGTTCAGCACTAAATTGAAGATAACCTGGGTCAACTGAATGGTGTCGGCTTTCATTAAAACTTCACCTTTTGGAAGATTCACTTTATATTTTACTTCGTTCTTCTTAAATGTGGGGTCTAGCAAATTCATCGCTTCGTTAATTACAGGAACGATGTCTGTCTGTCCTAAATTTTGCGGCATTTCGCAGGCGAAGAACATTAATTTTTTTACCACTTCGCGTGAAAAAATGGCACTGTTTATTATTTTATCTAGGTCTTGGCTGGTCTGTGTAGTTTCGGGCTCCTTACTTTTCAGCAACTCGGCGAAGCCCAGAATATTGGCGAGCGGCGTATTTAGTTCGTGGGCAATTCCCGCGGTTATTTCGCCCAAAATACTCAAGCGGTCGGCATGTTCCATTTTGCGTTTCATCACAGCTTCGTTTTCACGGATGGCGACGCGTTCCAACAAATCGCCTACGTTAATTGCAACGTTTTTCAGCAGCTTTTTCTCTTCCTTTAAAAAATCTTTTTTGGTGAATTTATCTGCGGGATAATGAATTTTTATAAATCCCTTCGGTTCATTGAAAATAGTGATATTACTTTCAATAAAAACGCTTTTTTTGGGAAGTGCCGAAGAAATGAGATGGAAGGGTTCCGAGTTGATTTCAACTGTTGCGTGTTTGCCGAACTGCAATGATTTTCGCAAACTTAATGCGATTGAATATAGTGTTTTGTCAAGCTCTTTGTAATCATTGTTTACTATAATAGAAGAGACCTCATACAGGCAGGTAAGTTCTTTTATTCGTTCCTTAAGGTTTTTTTCAAGGGTCATATAAGGCTGTAAATATTTGTTCAAAGATATTGATAATGCGGAGATTTTCTGAGTTAATTGGTACGAATGGTTGGTTTCGTCATTGGATTATTTCCATTTAAGAGGAAATATTCCAATATTTCAAAATTCTTTCACTACATTTGTTTTCCCAGCAAAGAAAAATGCAATCACAACTTTTCGCAATTATAGACGTAGAGACCACTGGCGGTGGGATAGCAGGCAATCGTATTACCGAAATCTGCATTGCATTGATGAAAAATGGCGAAGTGGTAGATAAGTACACCACGCTCGTAAATCCGGAGCGGGAAATACCACACCACATTACTGCACTTACAGGCATTGACAATGAAATGGTTGCCGATGCGCCGCGGTTTTTTGAAGTTGCCGAAAAAATTGAAGCGTTTACACAGGATGCTATTTTTGTAGCGCACAACGTTAGTTTTGACTACAATGTAATCCGCGGTGAATTTCGACTTTTGGGGCAGCATTACAACCGCAAGAAACTCTGTACCGTTCGGCTTTCGCGAAAGTTAATTCCCGGAATGCTTTCCTATAGCTTGGGAAGGCTTTGCAGCACGATAAATATTCCCCATTTCAATAGACACAGAGCAGAGGGCGATGTGGATGCCACTGTAATTCTTTTTCAGCGATTGCTTTCACTTGATGAAGATTTCAACACTATCAATTCCTTTTTGAATCCGCGTTCCAAACAGGCAACACTACCGCCACATATTCCCGCCGAACAGATAAACGAACTGCCCGAGGAGCCAGGTATTTATCTTTTCAAAAACCAAAAGCATCAAGTGGTGTATGCCGGAAAGGCGAAGAATATTAAAAAACGGGTGCTTTCGCACTTTTACGACAAAAAAACGAAGGAATACCAACTGGGGCAGGAAACGCATTTTATAGATTACGAACTTACGGGGAATGAGCTCGTGGCATTACTGGTAGAATCTGAACACATCAGAAAACACTATCCAAAATTTAACCGGGCACAGAAATGGCCCGCCACAACTTACCAAATAATAAGCTATGTAAACCAACGCGGCATTATCCAACTGGCTTTGGGAAAAACAAAAGCACTTACTGATTCCGTTAGCACTTTTTACAACCGAACCGAGGCCACGGAAAAACTGGAAGAGATCTGCGAAACTTTTAAATTGTGTCCACGTTTTTGTACGTTGCAAAGTACTTCCGAGAAATGCTCACACTACCGTATAAAAAACTGTGAAGGTATTTGTGAGGGTGATGAAAGCGTAACAGATTATAACCTAAAAGTACGCGCCGCCATTCAAAGTTTAAAGGAAAATAAACCCAGTTTTGCAATACAAGGCAAGGGAAGAACACAGGACGAAATTGCCTTTGCCTTGGTAGCAGACGGACAATACAAAGGCTTTGGTTTTTTTGACAGAAGTGAAGCCATTTGCAATATTGAAGATTATGAACCTTTTTTGAAATTGCAGCAGGCCAGTTATCACACCCACGCCATCATTCGCAGTCATCTTAAAAAGAATGGAGAACGGAATGTGGTCTATTTTGATCCCCTTCGCCTATCGGCACCTCCCCTTGGAAAAAAGAGAGGAATATTCAATTATAATTTATCTCAAAGTTAAATTTGAAAACACAATCTCCTCAAAACTTGTAATCACCCTATCCGCCCTACTGTAATCCTGATTGGCAGAATGGGGGCTTTTGAAGCCTACGCAATAAATATTCGCAGCTTTTGCTGCGGCAATTCCGTTAGTGGAATCTTCAATTACCATACAATGGTTTGGGTGTTCGCCAGCAAGTTCGGCGGCTTTTATAAAAATTTCGGGATGCGGTTTTGAGGCTTTCAAATCTGCGCCGCTAATTTTGGCTTTAAAATATTTGTCGAGATCAAATCGCTCAAAAATACGGTTGATGTTTGGCATGGATGCCGAAGAAGCCAAAACCAAGGTTAAACCATTTTCGTGATAATTTCTTATTAAATCGTGTACGCCGTCTAAAAGTGATAAATCTGAATCGTTTTCAAAAAGATATTTAAAGTGTTTTCTTTTTGTTGAAACTAGATGTTCTGGAGCATGTGACAGATCAAAATGCTGACACAGTGTTCTGCAAATAGGAAGGGTAGCCTGCCCCGTAAATGAATCATACAGTTCTTCGCCCACATCAATATTTACATCCTCAAACATTTTGAAGTACGCTTTTCGGTGCAAGGGTTCGGTGTCTACAATAACCCCGTCCATATCAAAAAGTACGGCTTTTAGCATTTTTCTATTTTTTTTTGCGAAGGTACTATAGATTGTTGGATTATTAGATTATTGAAAGGTTAGACATTAAATTTTGGCGCGTTCATATTGTAACGGCCATTCCAAATCCACATCTAATACTTTAGCGGCGTGAAGCGGAAAATACGGTTGGCGAAGACTTTCCCTGGCGTAAAGAATTAAATCTGCCTTTCCTTCCTTTAAGATTGCTTCGGATTGTTCGGCGGTTGTTATTTGCCCCACAGCTCCAGTCAAAATATTTGCCTCTTTTTTAATCTGGGCAGCGAAGGGAACTTGATAGCTGGGTTCACTGGGAATGGTTGCTTTTGGCACATTTCCGCCCGAAGAAGTATCGATTAAATCAACACCCAGCTTTTTCAGTTCAATTGAAAGTTTTACGGAATCTTCAATAGCCCAGCCGCCATCGGTCCAATCTGTTGCTGAAATTCTGACAAATAAAGGTTTTTCCTCTGGCCATTCTTTTCGTACAACTTCGGTTACTTCCAGCAAAAGGCGAATACGGTTTTCAAAACTTCCGCCGTATGCGTCAGTGCGTTCATTGGCCAATGGCGAATAAAACTGATGAAAAAGATAACCGTGTGCGGCGTGGATTTCAACCACATCATAACCTGCTTTTTCTGCACGACTGGTTGCTTCGGCATAATCATTTTTCACTTTTTCAATTGCTTGTAAATCCATTGAAACCGGAGCAGGTTCGCCTTCCCGAAAGGGCAAAGCAGAAGATGAGACCGTCTGCCAACCATTTTTACCATCGGGCACAATTTTTCTCGCACCATCCTTCGGCAATTGGTAACTGGCTTTTCTGCCGGCATGCGCCAACTGTATTCCTATTAAAGCATTTTGGGAATGTACGAAATCGGTTATCTGTTTCAACTTTTCAATGTGGTCGTCTTTCCAAAGTCCCATATCGCCATGGGTAATTCTTCCCTCTGGTGAAACGGCAGTTGCTTCCTGAATTATCAATGCCGAACCGCCAACGGCGCGACTTCCCAAATGAACAAGGTGAAAATCGTTCGCAAAGCCGTCGATGCTACTGTACATGCACATGGGCGAAACGACAATTCGGTTTTTAAAGGTTTTGGATTTTATTTTTAAGGGGGAAAAAAGTAGGCTCATTTAGTTGTTGGTTATCAGTTGTCGGTTATAAAAATTTTAAAAATCCGTAAGGCTTTCGTTTTTTTAAGTAATTAATTTCACTTTCGTGGTGATAGGCTTCCCGTTCGAAGGAAATATTACGGTATGCTTTGTAACGATTTTTATATTGAATTAATCGTATCAAAAACTCAAAGCCGTACCACAAATAGAAAAAAAGAATCAGCAATTCTGCCTGTTGGTGCAAGTGGATTTTTTCGTGGTTCAAAAAAACGGCATCCTCTTTTAAGGTATGGTGTTTTAAAACCACAAAAGGCCAAAGGGTCATTCCGTTGTAATTTTTACGGAGAAGTTTTGGACGGACGATTAGGATCACATTGTTTCAGGTTTCTAGTTTCAGGTTTCAGGTTATAAAAATTAAATATTACCGTTGGGTTAATTTCCATTTACCCTTCGCTCTTCTCTAATTCCTCTTCCCTATTTTATTTTTTTAAAAATTGCCGCAATACATATTGAAGGATCCCCTCGTTTTGGTAATATGCAACTTCAATGGGCGAATCCAATCTTGCGATTGCCTTGAATTCAATTTCCTTGCCATTGTCATCTTTGGCGATTACGGTTATTTTTTTTGACGGGATTAAATCGTTTTCAATTCCTGTAATACTGAAAACCTCTTTCCCCGTAAGGCCATGGGAGTTTGCGTTTTCACCTTTTAAATATTCCAATGGCAGGACGCCCATCATAATCAAGTTACTGCGGTGGATACGCTCATAGCTTTCTGCCAAAACGGCTTTTACACCCAAAAGAATGGTTCCCTTAGCTGCCCAATCGCGGGAAGAACCACTTCCGTATTCCTTGCCCGTAAGCACAATCAAAGGAGTTTTATCTTTTATATATTTTTGCGAGGCTTCAAAAACCGTCATTTCCTCTCCCGAAGGAAGATAAGTTGTATAACCACCTTCCCTCGTAGCCAATTGGTTTTTAATACGCACATTGGCAAAAGTTCCGCGTACCATTACTTCATCATTTCCACGGCGCGAACCATAACTGTTGAAATTTTTCTTTTCCACGCCTTTTGATATTAAATATTTTCCGGCAGCGGAATCTTCGGAAAAGGCTCCCGCAGGCGAAATATGGTCTGTTGTAATGCTATCGCCCATTACCAAAAGTGCGCGCGCACCCTCTATATTTTTAAGCGGTTTCGCGTCATGTGAAAGATTGTGGAAAAATGGCACTTCCTTAATATATGTGGAGTCATCTTCCCATTGGTATAGCTTATCATCAGGCACTTCAAGATTTCGCCATATTTCGTTGCCGTCAAAAATTTCGTCATAGTTCTTCTTGAAATCTTTTGGAGTAAGCACGGTTTTCATCACCTCATGAATTTCATCATCCGTAGGCCAAATATCTTTTAAATAGATTGCCTTTCCGTTGCGGTCATAGCTCAAAGGTTCAGTTGTAAGGTCAATATCTACCCTGCCGGCTATTGCAAAAGCGACTACCAACATGGGCGACATCAAGAAATTCATTTTTACTTGGGAATGAATTCTGGCTTCAAAGTTTCGATTTCCGGACAGAACGGAAGTTACTATTAAGTCGTTTTCCTCTACCGCTTTTGAAATCTCCGGAGGTAATGGACCGGAATTACCAATACAGGAAGTACAACCGTAGCCCACCAAATGGAACTGAAGGGCTTCCAAATCTTTTAAAAGGTCTGCTTTTTCAAGATAATCCGTAACAACTTTTGAACCCGGAGCCAAAGAAGTTTTCACCCAAGGTTTTACATCAATGCCATGTTCCCTTGCTTTTTTTGCAACCAGCCCTGCTCCTATCATGACAAATGGATTTGAGGTGTTGGTACAAGAGGTAATTGCCGCAATGGCTACGGCTCCGTCTGAAAGCATGTATTTTTCGTTATCTTGTGAAATCCAAACAGTTTTTAAGCCATTTTTAATTTTAGCTTCAATCTCAATGTCGGGTGCGGGATTGTGGGATTGTTTTACCGGTTGGCTTCCCCCTTCTTCCTTCCAGCGGGTTATGGCATCTTCCCTTTCGGAATGTTTTATATATTTTCTGCCAAAGGAAGCATGTTCCAGTTCTATGAATTTTTCCTTTAAATCGGTAAGCAGAATTTTGTCCTGAGGTCGTTTTGGTCCAGCCACACTTGGTTGAACAGTTGAAATATCCAATTCCAACACATCGGTGTATTCAATCTTATCCTCATCCTCTCGCCAAAGCATATTCGCTTTACAGTAATCCTCCACCAACTGAATCTGTTCTTCGCTTCGGTTACTGCTCCGCATATATTCCAACGTTTTATTGTCTATAGGGAAGTAAGTAATTGTACAACCAAATTCTGGAGACATATTCCCAATAGTGGCTCTATCAGGTACCGAAAGATTGTCTAAACCGGGACCAAAAACCTCAACAAATTTGCCAACTACACCATATTTACGCAGTAGGTTGGCAATGGTCAACACCAAATCGGTAGCAGTGGAACCCACGGGAAGTTTTCCCGTTAATTTTAAACCAATCACTTCAGGGTTGATAAAATAGATAGGCTGGCCAAGGATAGCAGCCTCGGCTTCAATACCTCCAACGCCCCAAGCTACTACTCCAATTCCGTTTACCATTGGCGTGTGGCTGTCTGTACCCACAAGGGTATCTGGGATGGCCATTCCATCCCTAGCAATTACACCTTTAGAAAAATACTCAAGATTAACCTGGTGGCAGATCCCCATTCCAGGAGGCACCACGCTAAAGTTGTCAAAAGATTTCTGCGCCCATTTCAAGAAAGTATAGCGTTCCCTGTTGCGTTTGTATTCCTCTTCCATATTTTGCTGATAGGCGTATTGCGCCGCAAAATAATCTACCTGCACACTGTGGTCTATCACCAAATCTACAGGAATCAGTGGGTTTATTTTTGAGGCATCGCCGCCCTTTCGTGCCATTTCGGCTCTCAGCGAGGCAATATCAACAACGGCGGGAACGCCCGTAAAATCCTGCATCAATACACGGGCAGGTTTAAAGGCGATATCTGCATCACTTTGTTTTGGAGTCCAATTGAGTATCGTTTTTAAATGGTCTTTGGTTACTGAGAAATCGTCGTAATTACGAAGTGCATTTTCCAAAAGAATCCGGATGGAGAAAGGTAGCTTTTTGATGTTGTGTCCCTGCTTTTCCAGTTCGGGAAGACTATAATAAGTAAGCGCTTCGTTATTGGTTTTAAGCGTTTTTTTGAGGTTGTAAATATCTTGCTGCATGGCTGAAAAATTTTGGCTATTAAAAATACGCAAATTATATTGCGCCGTAAGCCGAGAACTTTTGTTTAACAAGGCGTTAACAGATAGACGTGGAACGCAATCAAAATAAAAAAGCCTCCGAGTCACAATATCCCGGAAGCTTTTTCCCTCACATTTACAATTTTAAAACTACTCCTCAATAGTTTAATATATACTTATCGATTTTGGATATAAAATGTCATCAAGGTCTTGGAAAGAAATTTTGTAGATTTAAACTTTTCGAAAAAAACTCGCTGTGAAAACCTAAAAGGTTTTTTAAAAAATTAATCACACATTAAATGACAACAGAAACCATATTATTAAAACCAAAAAAACAACCACCATCATATTGCTTTTAATCAGTACGCTTTTTGTTGTTTTAGGATTTATGGCAATAGAAGAAAGACCATTTATGAAATGGGTTATAATATTATTTTTTGGTTTAGGAATTATTGTATTCATAATTGAATTATTCCCTAACTCAAGTTATTTAAAGTTAACGAATGAGGGATGTGAAGTGTGTTCATTATACCGTTCCCATTTTACAAAATGGACGGATGTAAATAGTTTCGGAATACTCACTATTAAATTTAATACTTTGGTCGTTTTCAATTCTACTGAAGAACATAAAAAACATTCTACAGGAAAGAAAATTGCGAGATTTCTTTCCAAAAATCAAGGAGCTTTGCCAAATACCTATGGAATGAAAGCCATGAAACTTGCAGCGCTAATGAATGAGTGGAAATATAAAAGCGAAGGTGTAATAATTTAATTCTTACGTCCAGAATCGTATAATCATTCTGAAAACAAAACAATTATTTTGATATCTCCACCAACTTTACGAGCGTGTTATAGTTTCGCGTAGTTGCCGCAACCCCAAGTTTTTTCTCAAAAAAGTTGTTGTTCAACTTGGCTTTCCCGGCTCCATTGCCATAGTGTAGGTAAATGCAAGCTGGTGTTAAAACAAATTCCTCGTTCGGGTAATTAATTTCGTGTACAGCATCCATAAGTTCCTGTTTGGGTGGCGTGGCAAGTAACATAAAATAAGCTTCGGTTTTCTTTGTTTCCCCAAAAGGGCAATTCTTTAAAATTTGCGCAATTTCATCTGCGGTTTTTACAAGCACCGGTACCTCATAACCAAACTTTTCCGCTATTCCATTTGAAATATTATCAGAAAGATCTTTTTCTTCCTTCGCGGAAAAAACAACATTTCCGCTCTGTATATAAGTCACCACATTTTGAAACCCCAATTCTTCCATCATTGACTTTAAATCGGCCATTTTTAGTTTTTTATGACCGCCAACGTTTATGCCGCGAAGTAGGGCTATGTATGTTTTCATAATTCACTTAGTTATTGCCTGTGCCACAAGATATCCGCCCGTCCAAGCATTCTGAAAATTGAAGCCTCCGGTGATGGCATCTATATTAAGGACTTCTCCTGCAAAGTAGAGGTTTTTGCATATGCGGCTTTCAAAGGTTTTGAAGTTTACTTCCTTTAAATCCACACCACCAGCAGTTACAAATTCCTCCTTAAAAGTACTTTTCCCTGTAACTTCAAAAATCGCAGTGGTAAGTTGGTTTGCAATATTCTGAAGATTTTCGCGCGAGGCTTCTGCCCAAGTGAGCCTTTCATCAATTCCCGAAGCTTTTACCAGACTTTGCCAAAGTCGTTTTGGTAAATCAAACTGCGCATATTTAAAAATGGTCTGCTTTCCCTGCGATGATTTCAAATCCTTTAAAGCATCCAATGCTTCTTCTTCAGAAATACTGTTCAGCCAATTCACTTCAATTTTGAAGTGATACTTTAAAGGTTCCAAAACACGCGCGCCCCAAGCTGAAAGTTTTAAAATGGCTGGTCCGCTCATTCCCCAATGGGTAATCAATAATGGAAGCCCCCTGACGCCCAAAGGGGGAACTCCTGCCGGTAATAAAATCTTTACGTTTGCAGATGTTGAAATTCCTGGAAGTTCTGCAATTCTTTGATCTTTAATATTAAAGGTGAAAAGTGACGGAACGGCAGGCACAATGCTATGCCCCAAACCTTCCAACAATTGCCAAATTTTAGGATTACTGCCCGTGGCAACCACAATTTTTGCTGCGGAAAAAGTATCTGTAGCAGTATTTATGGTGAAATGATCAGCACTTTTTAGAATCTCCTTTACAGATTGATTGAGAAGAACCTCCACACCCAATCTTTTTGCTTCGGAAAGAAAACAATCGATTATGGTTTGCGAAGAATCCGAGACTGGAAACATGCGTCCGTCCGCTTCTATTTTCAGTTCCACTCCACGTTTTTCAAACCATTCAATTGTATCGCCTGTCATAAAAGTGTGGAACGGGCCTAAAAGTTCCTTTTCCCCACGTGGATAATTTTGCGTTAATTCTTTTGGAAGAAATTCTGCGTGGGTTACATTGCACCTTCCTCCGCCGGAAACTTTTACTTTTGTGAGCACTTCCTTTCCGCGCTCAAGAATTATAATTTTAAGTTTCGGATTTTTATCCGCAGCATTTATTGCCGTAAAAAATCCCGCAGCGCCCCCGCCAATTATTATGACATCGGCCTGTTTCAAGCCAGGACTTTTTCTTCCGCAAAACTTTCGCAGAGGGCAATGGTTTCTTTTACGTCATCCAGGGTTGTTCTCGGGTTTATCAAGCACATTCGCAAAACAACTTGCCCGTTGAGAACAGTAGTAACAAGTAATGCCTGTTGCGAATCCACGACGTTTTTGGAAATTCTTTGGTTTAACGCATCCAGTTTTTGCTCCGAAAGTTTGTTGCCTATTGGGTTGTATCGAAAATTGATAACCGCCAAAGTTGCGGGCGAAATAACTTCCCAATCAGCACTTTTTCGAAGAAAACTTTCGGTGGCTTCGGCCAATTTTACATTATAAGTAATTGCTTTGCGGAATTCACCCATTCCAAAGGTTTTCACAGACATATAAAACTTCAAAGCACGGAAACGTCTTGTAAGTTCAATACCGTGATCGTAAAAGTTTATTTCGGAAGTATTGCCTTCAATATCGCGCAAATATTCAGGTTTTTCGGTGAAAGTTCCCTTTAACCATTTGTGGTTTTTTACCAAAAGACAACCTATTTCATAAGGCTGATAAAACCATTTGTGCGGGTCAACCGTTAACGAATCTGCTTTTTCAATTCCTTTTAAAAGTTGCTTTCCGTTATCGGCAAGTATTGCAAACCCGCCGTAAGCGCCGTCAATATGGAACCAGATATCTTCCTTTTTGCATATTTTCGCAATATCGGAAAGCGGATCAACCGTTCCCGTATTTGTAGTTCCCGCTGTTGCAATTAAGCAGAAAGGTTGCAATCCTTCCAAACGGTCTTTAGCGATTGCATTCTTCAATTTATTCAGTGAAAACTTAAATTCACTATCCGTGGGAATTACCCGAATCTGCTCTTTTCTAAAACCAAGTACACGTATTGCCTTTATATTTGAAGAGTGCGCCTGGTCTGAAAGATAGATCACCGCCTTGCTGAAATCGTCGCCACATTTCACTTTTCGGGCAGTAACCAAAGCGGTCAAATTTGCCATGGAACCGCCGCTGGTAAATATTCCGCCACCTTTTTTCTGCGGAAATCCGAACATTTTCAGCAACCAATTCATGGCCGTGATCTCCATCTGTGCCGCAGCTGGCGAAGCCGCCCAACCGCCGGAAAATATATTGAATCCCGATGCCAAACTATCTGCCATCGCACTAATATAGTTGCTAGGACCAGGAACAAAGGAATACGATTTTGGGTGCGAAACGATGTTACTTTTGGTCATCACTTCATCCAAAATGAAATTTAAGACTTTTCTTGGGTCGCTAGCTTTTTCAGGTGCATCTTCAAGAAACAATGCCTCCATTTCTTCACGGGAACCGGACACTACTGGCAGTTTTTCGTTTTGTGTTGCAAAATGTTCCACAATGGCGTCAACCACTTCGTAACCATAGGTTTTCATTTCGTCCTTGCTCAACTCTAGCGTAGCTTTATTCTGAATTTTCACTTCTATATTTTTAGAATTTTTTGAAAGTGCAAAATTACGGTTTTACGAAAGGAATTTTAGCCTATAAACCAATAAAAAATGCCCTAGCAGAGAACTAGGGCATTTTTTAAATATTGTTTGGTCGAGTACTTCGGCTGCGCAGACTGACATTGTGATTATTCCACCATCATTTTCTTTGTAACGGTTTGCGCATCATTACTGAAATTCACAAAATACAACCCAGAAGAAAGATTGATAGGCAATGAATTATGCCCTTCTGAAATAGTTTTTGAAACAATCAAATTACCCTGAATTCCGTAGATTTCAATCTTTTCAAAAGAAAAAATATTATTGAAATTGATTTCGTTTTTAACAGGGTTTGGATAAAAGCTGAAATTTTCAACAGTATTATCGGCAACACCCAAAATGCCACATAGGAATGGGTCAAAAGTAACTTCTCCCAAAGCCGGATCGTCCACACTGTGAAAGATTACATCTTCTACCTGCTCCGGCGTGCTTTCCTGACCTTCTATCCAGCAATTGCTCTTTGCTGAAATAGGATTTGCGGTATTGTTGTACAGCGCATAAATTTCGCCACTGTTGCCGTTTTCCGCAAATACGTTATTTCCCGGGTTGCTTGCATCGTCACCAAGGTTTATTGAAGCCTCGCCCTGTAATGTTATACCCCAAAGGTTTCTTCGTATTTCATTTCCAGAGACAATAACGTCTTCACTTATGGATGAACTATTAAGATTGATGCCGCTTCCGCCAAGATTAGGATCTCCTTGAAGATTGTTGTCTTCAATTACATTGTTAATAATCTCAGCAGAATCTACCGTTCCAAGGATTGTAATGCCATAGCGATTGTCGCGAATGGTGTTGTTTTCGATAATTACATTTATATCGCCACCCACAAAGTTGGCAATGGCAATACCCCCAGTTTGATCTGCTGCGGGATCTCCTATGATGGTGTTCTGTATAATCTGTAGCGGGTCGGCGGCCATGGTAGTACCCAAATTTATTTGTGGGCGGTTGCCATTAGCTTGATTGTTTGCTTCAATAGTATTATTGAAAATATATGCCGAAACGACAGAATTTGCTGCAGAGCCAATGGCTGGCAAATCATTTTGGGCAATGGTATTATTAGTTATTTGCGGCATGCCCCGGGAAAGTTGGATTACCGCACTCGTAGTTGCGCCAGCAACATTATTGGTAAGTGTACAATTGTCTATTGAAAAAGTTTCCGTCAAAACCCTTAGTCCACCACCATATTCAATAGTTGCATTTTGGATGTCTATTTCTGAAAACTCTTCAAAACGAAATCCGTCGTACGGAGTGTTTTCATCCAAGGCAGTAATGGTCACTGCATTTGAATCTACTGTAAATGCTCCAAAAACGGTTACTAGCTTTGCTTCATCAATTAAAAGGGTCAAATCTGAATCTATAATTACTGCATCATTTTCCGAGATTGTAAGATTTCCCAAGAGCGTATATTCACTTCCAGAAATAGTGATAGTTGTGGGACTTGCCGCTGCAATGTCATCCAGCGTCCAAGTTACACCTGTGTTTGGGGTTGTATAATCTTGTGCAATTACAAATGTGAAGGTTAAAAAGATAAATAAAGTACTGAGGATAATTTTTTTCATGTGTTTGATTTTTTGAAGCCGTAAAAGTAGGAATATACGTTTAAGCAAAAAAGATATTTGTAGGCTTTAGCATTTTTAAAAAACTTAAATTTGAAAGATGGTATTGTACATTTTAATAATCTTCTTTACAGTAAGCCCCTTTTTTCCTGCAACTGGAAATCCGCATTGGTTTTTCCGCACTGCAGATTTTGTAAGGCTACAGTCGTTGTTTATTCAATTGATTTTATTGGCCTTGTTTTTTTATTTTGAAGAAGAATACACCGTTTTTAGTTGGATATTATTTGCAGCGCTGGTTGCAACCATGCTATACCAACTTTACAAAGTATTTCCATACAGTTCCCTTTTCCCCAGAAGAAGCAGGATAAAGGCCAAAAGCGACGGTCACGTTTCCATCTTGGCCGGAAATGTTTTACAGACCAATTCCTGCTATCCAGATTTTTTAAAGGAAATAAAACGTTTTGATGCAGATTTGGTACTGACAATGGAATCAAACCAAGAGTGGGAAGATTGTCTTTCGGAAATTGAAAAAGACTATCCCTTCACCGTAAAAGTACCTTTGGAAAATTTTTACGGAATGCACCTTTATTCAAAAAAGGAATTGAAAAACGTGGAAGTGAAATACCAGATTGAAGATGATAAGCCTTCAATCTTTTTCGATTTTCCCCTTGCAGGAAATCCCCCTATCTTTTTCTGTTGCCTGCATCCCGCGCCGCCCAGCCCAACCGAAAACGAAACTTCAAAAGAGCGCGATGCCGAACTGATGCTAACCGGAAAAAGAATACGTGATTTGGACAAGCCCACCGTTGTATGTGGCGATATGAACGATGTGGTTTGGAGCCGCACTACACGGCTGTTCAAAAAAATGACTGGAATGATCGATCCGCGTGTGGGCCGTGGTTTCTTTTCTACCTATCACGCAGATTATTTCTTTTTACGGTTTCCGTTGGACCATCTTTTTCACACCCGCGATTTGTACGTAGGTAAAATGGTCCGTTCCAAAAACTTTGGCAGTGACCATTTCGCCATGTATTATGAAATTCATCACAAAAAAAAAGTCCAAACTCCGAAAAACCCAAAACTTAACGGGGATGACAAAGAGGAGGTTGAAGAGTTGATTGAAAACGGAAAAGACAATCAATAAAAAAAGCTCCAGTTTTCACTGAAGCTCTTCACTTTGTACAGGCGGAGAGACTCGAACTCTCACACCGTAAGGCACTAGATCCTAAGTCTAGCGTATATTGCACTAAAGAAACGTAAAAACACTCATTTTCAATGATTTATATGTTTTACCATTTTCTTTAAAGTCATTTAATATCAGTTGATTTCAGCATTTGTTGTACCTATGTTGTACCTAAAAAGCTCAATAAATTCGTATCTTTATAAAAAGTGTACAACAAAAATTGAGCAAAAAACGCAATGTTGTACCTATGTTGTACCTGATTTGACTTTCGTACTCAAAACAGGTCAATTATGTCATCAAATGCAAAAATAGTTCTTCGTAAAAAACCGAACAGCAAAGGTCAATATCCATTAGCTATTCGAATTACAAAAAATCGTCGTTCCACCTATCAATATGTTGGTCACTATATTGATATAGAGGAATGGGACAAAAAAAACCTAAGGGTAAAAAAATCAAATCCAAATGCCGATAGTCTAAACAAGTTATTATCACAACAACTTTCTGATGCCAATAAGGCACTTATTGATTTACAGTCCGAATATAAAGATGCTTCGGCAAACCAGATTAAAAAAGAAATTTATGCGTCAGGGAATTCCTCAACTTTCTTTGAACTGGCACAAGAGCATCTGGACGAACTGGAAGTTGCAGAAAAGTTAAATCGCCTATCCACGGACAGTGCATTGATTAGTTATATAATAAAATATCATAAATCTAAACAGCTTTCATTTCAAGAAATTGACGAGCGTTTTCTTAAAAAATTGATGATATACCTCAAAGTTAAGCACGACCTTGCAGAGACTTCAATAATGAATATCCTTGTTTTAATCCGCTTATTGTTCAACAGAGCTATAAAGTTAAAAATAGTTAGTAGGGAATTGTATCCTTTTGGTGGTGACAAAATTAAAATCAAGTTTCCAGAGACTACAAAAATAGGGTTGAATATTATCGAGATAAGAGCTATTGAAGATTTAGATAATCTAACCCCCAATGAAATCCATACAAGGAATGTTTGGCTTTTTAGTTTCTATTTTGCAGGAATGCGGGTTACAGATGTGCTCTGGACAAAGTGGTCAGACATATATGACAATAGGCTTCATTATAGAATGAATAAAAACTCAAAACTACTGTCCTTAAAAATTCCAGAAAAGGTTCTAAGTATTTTGGATTTCTACGGAGATGATAAAAGACACGCTACAGATTTTGTTTTTCCTGAATTGAAAAAGGCCAATCTGGATGATGCAAAAGACATTTATAATAAAAGAAAAACGGCAACCAAGAAATTCAACGATAACTTAAAATCCATTGCCAAAAAAGCAAAAATAGACAAGAAGATTACAATGCACATTGCCAGACATACTTTTGGTAATATTGCCAGTGATTCCATTCATCCTTTAATGTTACAAAAACTATATAGACATAGTGATTTAAAAACAACATTGAATTATCAGGCAAATTTTATACATAAAGAAGCAGATGATGCTTTAGATAGTGTTGTTAACTTTTGAATATTCAAAAAAAAGAGTAAATAAACTGAAATTAGCAATTCATATAGTCTGGATTAGGTGGTAGTTCACTTCCATTTCATTCGTTGTAATCTAACCGCATTTAAAATTGCCAATAAAGCCACACCAACATCGGCAAAAACCGCTTCCCACATCGTTGCCAGACCACCTGCGCCCAAAACCAAAACCACTGCTTTTACTCCAAAAGCAAGCGCAATATTTTGATATACAATACGTCTTGTAGAACAGCCTATTTTTATGGCTCTCGCTATTTTACTTGGTTGGTCTGTTTGAATAATGACATCCGCTGTCTCGATGGCCACATCACTTCCCAAGCCACCCATTGCAATGCCAACATCGCTTACTGCCAAGACTGGTGCATCATTGATACCATCGCCAATGAAGGCGACTTTATTGTCGGTCTCGGACATCAGTTTTTCGACTTCAGCTAATTTAGCTTCGGGCAATAATCCGCCTTTTGCCCAATCAACGCCCATTTCTTTTGCGACTTGTTGGGTTATAGAATCCTTGTCGCCCGAAAGCATTATGATTTTGGAAATTCCCGATTCTCGAATTTGTTTGATGGCTTCGTGGGCATCTTCTTTCAATTCGTCTGCAATGATGACATAGCCAGCGAATTTGCTTTCAATAGAAACCATCACAATGGATTCTACAATGTTGTCGGTTTGAGATGGAACTTCGATATTGTTTGAAATCATCAATGCTTTATTCCCAACCAATACGGTTTTGCCGTTTACTGTTCCTTTTAAGCCTTTTCCTGCTATTTCAGTTACTTCGGAAGCTTGAAAATCTTCGCCATCGGCTTTATATTCCATAATTGCCTTGGCAATGGGATGAGTGGATTGTTCTTCCATCGTCATCAGGTATTTCATAAATTCGGGTTCATCCCAACCAATGGCTTTTATTTCCTTGATTTTGAAAACACCTTTGGTTACGGTTCCGGTTTTGTCCATTACCACTGTGGTTATCCTTGTCATTTCATCTAAATAGGATGCTCCCTTAAAGAGAATTCCATTTTTTGAAGCTGCTCCCAATCCACCAAAATAACCCAACGGAATAGAGATAACCAAGGCACACGGACAGGAAATTACCAAGAATATCAATGCTCTATATAACCAATCGTTAAACACATAATCATCCACAAAAAAGTAGGGCAAAAATGTTAATCCAATCGCCAAGAATACCACAATAGGTGTATAGATTCTTGCAAATTTTCTGATGAACAATTCGGTTTTTGATTTACGTGCCGTGGCGTTTTGAACCATATCGAGAATTCGGGCAATGGAACTATCCTTAAATTCCTTGGTGGTTTCAATTTCAATTACGCCATCAAGGTTAATACTTCCTGCAAATACTTTTTCGCCTTTTGCAATGGTATCGGGTTTACTTTCGCCCGTTAAAGCCGCTGTATTGAACGAGCCTTTTTCAGAAAGTAAAATACCATCCAAAGGGATTTTTTCGCCCACACGGACTTGTACTTTTTCGCCAATTTCTACCATTTCGGGATTTACTGAAATGTAATTGTTTTCACGATATACCAAAGCCTCATTAGGCCTTACATCAAGAAGAGCTTTAATGTTTCTTTTGGCTTTTTTTACTGCCGCATTTTGGAACAATTCGCCCACGGCATAAAACAGCATTACGGCGACACCTTCCGGATATTCACCAATGACGAACGCACCCAAGGTGGCAATGGACATTAGGAAAAATTCAGTAAAGAAATCGCCGTTTTTAATACTCTTCCATCCTTCTGTCATCACAGGAAAGCCAACAGGAATGTACGCTATCACATACCACAAGATGCGAATCCAGCCCGAAAAGTGTGGAAACGCATTAAAATAATCAAGTGCAATTCCCACAATCAGCATTACAAAGCTGAAAATTGCTGGTACATAAACTTTAAATTTCCCTATGCTTTCTGCGCTGCTTTGGTTGTGGGCATCATTGCGCTTGTGAGTATCTGAAGAAGTTTTATTCAAATCTCTTAAATTGACTTTCTTTTTTTTCATTAGTTTGATAATAATTTTATTTTAATTCACAGTTATTCCAATCTCAACACCAATTGCGCAAACTGCACCTCTATGGTATCATCGATACCCTCTATTAAGAAATCCAAACCAGTATTTGAAACCAATAATTGTCCGGTTGCACTTATCAAGCAGGACATACTTACTCCTTGTTCTATATGGGTAATGGTTGCTTTAAATTGTGATTTAAAGGATTTTCCTTGATAAGTAACATCTATCAGCCAATTAAAGTTGATAGGGTCGTGCCGTTTTGATAAAAAATCCTGTGATGGAATAGTGCCTGTGAACCGAAGCATCAAAGGGGCTTCCTGCTGTTGTAAAATGGTATTGATTTCAGGAATATCTGTTGATAAAGTCTTAAGGTCGAGTACACCATTAACCACTTTGGAATCATAATCAAGATATAAGGCCAATTTATGGCTTTCTGCCTTGACGGGTTTATCGTTAACCAAAGTCATCATCATAATATGACCTTCTTCAGTTGTATAAATTTTTTGGGCGTTTACCTTATAATAACTAACCAACAAGATTATTAAAATACAATGTTTAACATTCATAATATCCATCTTTAATTGTATAATTAAAAAAAAGCAGCTTCTACTTTTGCTTTTAATGCTATCAATCATTTTGCTTTAAAAAAGCATCATAAAAGCTGCCTGCTATTAATTAAGTTTTCACTTAATTTATTTTAAATAAAAAAATTTGCTCTTTCACATAACCACTTACCGCTACGTATTATCTATATCCTTTTCTCTTTTACCGAAATAATACATCAGCGCCAAACTGGCACCTAATAGTCCAAACAGAATATTCTCGAAAACTTGATTCCCATTGATATTCAAAATTTCAATGAAATTATTTATTAAATATTGCCACCAATTAATTTCATCATTCTGGCTGCTAAACGTGAAAATTGTTATCCCAAAAGGTTGAAGGATAAAAACACCTATGGCAAAACCAATTAGTATGGTTATAAGAATATTTTTTTTACTCATCTTCTATCTTTTACGGAAGTAAGCTTACTGGCTCTCAATCCAACTTTTGGCATCTTCCTTTTGGTCTATATTGAAATACTTAATTTCGGCGTTGGTAAAAGGTTTCATAAATTGTGTTATCCATTCCTGCCATTTTTTATCTCCTACCATTGCTATTTTTTCATAGTCCTTGGCGTGGGCCGTATCCATTTTGAGGTCTTCCCATAAACCAGGTAAATCCCAACCCGTAAAATTGTCCATCTCAAAATACCAACGAACCTTCATTCCCTTGTCCAGTATGGCGTGGATAAGTGGATGGATTTTTTCGATGTCTTCTTTTCTCAATTTGCCCGAAGCTTTTGTTGCAACAATATTTTTTTCCTTTAACTCAATTATCTGTAACATTTTATATAGTTTTTAATTAATTATTATCCTTCTAAATCGTAAAACCATTCTTCAGCCATTACAACTGCTTTTTTGATGGCCTTTTCTTTTGAAAAGTCTTCCTTTTCGATTAAGTCTTTCGCAATTTCAATTGCCTTTTTTCTTACCGATGGATTAAGGGCGTCAAGCTCTGTTCTAAATTCTTCAAATGTCCAGTCCATACTTATTGTTGAATTATTTTGTTATTACGTCCATACTTTTCTCATTTCCATCTCTGCTTTTACAATGCCACGTTCAAGGGCTTCCTACTTGGAACATTGGTTTTTTGCATAGTATTCTTCAGCGTATTGAGTCTCGTTTTGTAATCTTTAAAAATTTTGTCCTCCATCTATCAAAAAATTTCAACACGTAAAAAACCATTACCAGTAAATAGGCGACGTATAAAACGGAACAAAAAAAAAACCAGCGTCATCGTTACTGCATTATCCGCAATAATACTTGTAGTTCCTATTGTCCACTTTTAATCATTATTTCGACAATTTTAAAATTCTAATCGCCCCACGCATCACAAAGGCAAACACAATACCGCCAATGACCAAATCGGGCCATTTACTGTCCAAAAAATAAACCAGTACGCCTGCCAGGATTACCCCTCCGTTTACGATTATATCGTTTGACGTGAAAATAGCACTAGCCTGCATATGCGCTTCCTTGCTTTTTGCTTTGTTTATGAGCCATAGGGAAACGAGGTTGCCGATAAGGGCAAAAATGGAAACGATAATCATCCATTGGAACAAAGGGGTTTCGCTACTGCTTAAAAACCTTCTCACAACTTCCGAAAATCCCAGCAGGGCCAACGCCATCTGAAAATAGCCACTGAACTTCGCCACTTTCTTTTTTCGTGCAATGGCACCACCTACGGCAAAAAGGCTCAAAGCGTACACAATGGAATCGGCCAGCATATCAAGTGAATCGGCAATTAGACCCATAGAGGAAGAAATCCAACCCGTGGTCATTTCGATAACGAAAAAACCAAAATTGATGTACAAGACCCACCAGAGTATCTTCTTTTGTTTGGTCTCGTCTTCGGCAATAGGTGTTTCCGCCTTTTCTGTTCCCAAGAGTTTTTCTCCCAGCTTTAATGTACCCAATGCGATGTTTACTTCTTGAGCATTTCCCTTATGGTACACATCTAATTTCCTATTCGGAATGTCAAAGTCCAGATATTTTATTTGAGGGTTTGACTCCAGTTTCATCCGTATCATCTGTTCTTCGGAATGGCAATCCATTTGACTTACCTTAAAAGTGCTTTTGTTTATAGTGGACATTTAAATAATCTGTATTAAATTCTACGTTTGGTCTTTTAAATCTTTACTTACTATGGGATTCCATATATTTTTCCAAAATCGATTTTAAGCTCTCCAAATAATCAGCGAACGATTTATGAGTAGGTTTTGCTTCATCATCTACGGGAATAGTTATGGGGTTCTCATCTAAATAGCGATAGAGTTCGGGATATTTCTGTTCAATCCTTACTGTCAATTCGTTGATTTCCTGTGTTAGTTTTTGAATTTTCTTCATCTTCGTTTTTATGATTTTATATAAGCAACGCGCTGTCTTCGGTAGCACCAGAACCTAATCCACTAATGTCTATATCATATTTTCCCATACCTCTATATTTTTTTAGGTTTAAGTAGATGGAATATACCTGAACCTGACCATAGGGTACAAGGGCTCAAAGTTCTGGAACTCCTACCTAATATTTTTGCCTGCACTTCTCACATACTCCTTTCAATACAAGGTTCACATTGTTTATTTCATAATCGTTTGGCAAGCTTTCTTTGGATATTTTATTTGGTAAACAGATTGTTTTTCTGCAATTGGTACAATGAAAATGCATATGTAAATCTATACCGTATTTATCTTTGGCGTTTTCATCGGAAATCGCATATTTTGCCACTCCGACCCCATCATTAATCTGATGAATCAGCCCTTTATCCTCAAAAATCTTGAGATTGCGATAAAAGGTCGTTCTGTTTGCTGTTTTATTGGTTTCGCTCTTTTGAACAAAAGCCTTTTTCAAATCGGAAAAGGACACGGCACTTTGCTTCCTTTTCAGGAACTTGTATATCTCCAACCTCATTTGAGTAGGGCGAATACCGTGATATGATAATATTTTTTCCGTTTTGGTCATTTTAAGCTTGATTCAAAAGCAACCCTTTTTATTAAATTTATTTTTTATAAGCCAAAAGCCTTAACGCATTAAAAACCACAAGTAACGTTGAGCCTTCGTGGATGACCACTGCAATACCGATATTGGCCCAACCCATAATGGTCGATGGGATAAGCAATGCCACAATACCGAGGCTTACCCAAAGGTTTTGCTTGATAATGGCCTTTGCCTTTCTGCTCAAACCTATGGCAAAGGGCAAGGTTTCAAGTTTATCTGCCATCAGTGCTATATCTGCCGTTTCTAAAGCCACATCACTGCCTGCTGCACCCATTGCGATACCTACGGTGCTATTTGCCATTGCAGGGGCATCGTTCACACCGTCGCCTACCATTGCCACTTTGGATTCTTGTTCTTTTAATTTTTTAATGGCATCTACCTTTTCCTCTGGCAACAGACTTCCCCAGGCATCGGTCAACCCAATTTCTTTAGCAACGGCATCGGCAACCTTTTGATTATCCCCGGTTAGCATTATCATCCGCTTGATGCCGATTTCCTTTAATTTTTTCAATGTTTCCTTGGCCGCTTCCCGTGGGGTGTCCATCAGGGCGATGATACCTATATATTCTTTGTTCCTTCTTATGAGCATCGTGGTATTTCCGCCCCCTTCAAGTTCCCTTACCTTGTTGGATATTTCTTCAGATGGTTTTGCATCATCGAGGTCTTCATACAAGTCAAGGTTTCCAACATAAATTTTATCCTGTCCCAAGGAAGCTTTGATACCTTTTCCTAGAACAGCTTCCAAGTCGGATGCATTGGGAATTTCAGTGCCTTCCAGACGCTCTTTCCCATCCCTAACAACGGCTTTGGCCAAAGGATGGTCGCTCAAGTTTTCAACAGCAACGGCTATCTTTAACAGTTCATTTTCTTCAATATCCCCCAATGGTACTACTTCGGTAAGTTTGGGCTTGCCTTCGGTAAGCGTGCCTGTTTTATCAAAAGCCAAAGCGGTTATGACCCCTAAATCCTCAAGTGGTCGCCCACCTTTGATGAGCACGCCGCCACGTGCTGCCCTTGCCACACCGCTCAATACGGCACTTGGTGTTGAAATGGCCAGTGCACAGGGACTTGCAGCTACCAATACCGCCATTGCACGATAAAAGCTGGCACTAAACGGTTCGTCAATGACCAGAAAGGCAAAGAGTAGGATACCAACCAGTATCAGTACGGATGGCACAAAGTATTTTTCGAACTTATCGGTCAGCAGTTGCGTGGGGGACTTCTGGGTCTGTGCCTCGTTGACCAATTTGACCAGTCGGGACAGGGTAGAGTCTTTGGCTTCTTTGATTACCTTTATTTCCAGCGTGTTATTACCGTTGATAGTACCGGCAAATACCCGATTTTCATCCTTGATATCATCGTCTGCCGAATAGTCCCTGCCTGTATCTTCCACGGGAAGTTTATCCACGGGTACACTTTCCCCAGTAATAGGGGCCTGGTTTACACTGCTTTTTCCGTTGACCACGACGCCATCTGCGGATATTTTACTATTGGGCTTGACCACTATAATATCGCCAATACTCAATTGCTCAATTCCAACTTCTTCGGTCCTGCCATCTTTTTTAAGCAATGCTGTTTTTGGTGCAAGGTCTGCAAGCGCAGCAATGCTTTTTCTTGCTTTGTTCATTGCGTAATGTTCCAAGGCGTGCCCAAGGCTAAATAAAAACAACAACAGTGCGCCTTCTGCCCATTCTCCCAGAATGGCGGCGCCAATAGCAGCGACCAGCATTAAAAAGTCAATCTCAAAACCACCCTTGGCAACAGTTTGAACCGCTTCCTTGGCCGTAAAGAAACCACCGAAAAAGTAAGCCCCTATGTATAAAGTAAGACTGACCCATTCAGGGATGGATTCCACATAGGAAAGCCCGAAACCTATCCCGAGAAGTGCTCCACAGATGATGGAAAAAATAAGCTCGGTATTTTTGCCGAAAACCCCACCGTGGGCGTGTGCTTCTCCGTCTTCGTGGGGCTCGCCCTCTTTGTGCTCGTGGCCGTCTGTGGAAGTTTGCTCTTTAGTATCTTCTTTCTTTGAACGCGCCTGTTTTTTTTTGGATGCTTCGGAATAATCATTTTCGTTTGAAGAACTCCGCAGAACCTGAAGGTCTTCCTTTTCAATCTGTTTACTTATTTCATCAAAATTTGTTTGCTTTTTATCAAACTCAAGCCGCACCATTCCAGAGGCCGAAACGGAAGCCTCCAAAACCCCATTGATTGCCAAAAGGCTTTTCTCTATGGAACGTGCCTGTCTTGTATGTCTGATTCCTTTTACCTCAATGAGCAAATGCCCATATTTTTCGGTAATCTCGGCACCTGTCTGTTCTGCGAGAGATTGAATGCGGTCTATGGAAATAATATCGGGGTCATAATGAAAACAGAGCTGTGGTGTGTCATCTTCCTTTGTATCGGCAACGTGTACTTTTTCGATGCCCTCTTTAGCCTGTAATTCTTTTATAAGCCGCTCAACACAAGTATCTTTTTCGTTTGGAACTTGCGGAAGGATAACTGGAATTTTTAGTTGTATTTTTTTCATTTTTTACTATTTTTTTTTATCCATTCTTTGGCATCGTCTTTTTCTTCTGGCTTATAAAATTTTATATGAGCTTCTGAAAAAGGAAGCAATGCCTCGGTAAATTGTTCCTGCCATTTAACGCTACCCACTAAAGCAACACGCTTTAAATGTGTTTCATTCGGAAGATTTAATTCAATACCCTTCCAATAGGCACTTACCGTCCAGCCTTCAAAATTTTGCATTTCAATGTACCAGAACACTTCCTGATATGCCGTTATATGTTCTGTTAAGACCGGTATCAAGTTCTCATAATCCTTGGCATCCAGCTTGTTTTCTGCCACCATATATACCGTAGCTTCTTTTTTATAGATTGTTATCATTGCTCATTATTTATAAATGATGATTGAATTGAAAAACCTAAAACTCAACCCAAATTATCGCTGCATTTTTCGCAGATACCTTTTACCACCAAATTAATATCTTCGGTAATGTAGCCGTCGGGCAAGCTGATATGCGGGATTTTATGCTCTGTTAAACAGACCGTTTCATTACAGTTGTTGCAATGAAAGTGCAAATGAAGGTCGTTGCCGACCTCGCATTCACAGTTCTCTTCGCAAAGGGCATATTTAATAACTCCAGTCCCATCCTCAATTTGATGTACAATACCTTTTTCCTCAAACGTTTTTATAGTCCTAAATAGGGTACTTCTTTCGCTGACCTTAAAATCCTTTTCCAAATCGCCAAGACTGATGGCCACCTCTAATTCTGCCAAACGTTTGTAGGTCATTAGGCGCATTGCCGTAGGTCGTATTCCTTTGCTTTCAAGAAGTTGGACTATTTTTTCCATTTGCACTAAAATGTTTTATAGGTCGTACTGTTTTAAGGAATCTCCCGTTTTAATCTGAAAGGCATTCTCTATATTGGCTATGTATATGATACCATCTCCTGGTTCTTCCGTTTTGCCATTTTTTAAAATTGTTTCAATGGCTGCTTGGGCTTCCTCATTTTGGCAGACCAGTTCCAGCTTAACCACTGGACTGTCTGTAACGTGAAAATCCAGCGAAGGTCTTGCACCTTTTGATTTGAATGCACCAGTGCCTTCTGCTTGTGAAAGGGTCATACTTTCAAACCCATTATCGGATAATGCTTCAATGACTCTTTGGATTCGGTTCGGTTTTATAAATGCTTTTATTTCTTTCATATTATGAATTTTTAAATTTTTAATCGATTTTGAACCGAGCCTGTTTTCTAATTTTTAACTAACTAATTAAGACGACAAACAAACTCGGAATCAAAACCTCTGATTATTATTGAATTAATGGTCGTGTTCCAGTTCGCCCTTAACCATTTCCGAAGACAGGTTATAAGCTCCTTTGATGACCACTTTGGCATCCGTTGAAACTTCGGTAGGAAGATTGACTTCAACAAAGCCCAAATCAGTTAGTCCAACTGTTACGGGTACCATTTTAAATTTCATTTTGTCCGCTTCCATTTCTTCATCTTCATCCAAAATAAAAATAAAGGATTGCTCGCCTTCTTTTATAATGGCAGCTTCCGGTACTGCAAACCCTTTTTTCTCGCCCTGCACTATGCGTCCTTCCACGTACATACCCGGCAACAGGTTTTTATCCTTGTTCTCAATATCTGCCAAAACTTCCAATGCTTTTGGGTCGGTATTGAAGGTTTTGCCAACAGACCTAACGGTTGCCTTAAGCAGTTCATCTGGACGAGAAGCCGTTGAAAAATATATCTGTTGCCCTTTCTTGATTTGCTTTATGTCCTTCTCATATACTTTGAAGTTGACATAAATCTTTGAATTATCGCTTATTGAGAACATTTTGGATTGTTGTGCCACATAATCGCCCAGACTAATCATTACTTCATCCACATAGCCACTTATGGGTGTGGTAATGGGAACTGCGGAATATATTTGGCCTTCAGCCACCTTGTCCGGGTTAATGCCCAACAATCTCAATTGGGACCGCAAACCATTGACACTGGATGTTGTGGAACGAAATTTTGACTGTGCCATCTGAAATTCCTTGCCAGAAGAAACACCTTTGTCATAAAGGGTCTGCTTGCGCTCAAAATCCTGTTTCAAAAAGACCAGCTCGTCATTTTTTTCCTGATAATCCTGTTGCATTGCAATGATATCTGGATGCTCAATATACGCAAGCACCTGTCCTTTGCTTACGTTATCTCCAGGTACAACTTTTATGGAACTCACATTTCCACCAACAAACGGACTGATGTTCGCCTTGTCCTGTGGGTAAAGTTCCAGCGTACCCGTTACCTTAATGTTGTTCCCTAAATTCCGTTCCTCCAGAGGTTTCATTTCCAAACCGATGGTTTCAGCCTGTTGCTTTGTGAGTTCTACAACGCCTTCTTCCTCACTATGGCCTCCTTCTTCGTCGTCGTGACCTTCTTCGCCCGCAGCTTCGGTTTTTGATACGCCTTCAGCTTCGTTATGCCCAAGTTCAGATTTTTTGCCATCGTTACAACTCATAAACATAAGTGCAAATAATACGGTACTTACTAATAGTATATTCTTCATTTTTCTTTTTTTAAGATTATAGATTTCCCAACTGGTATTGTACCTCAATAGACTGTTGGTTATATTGGTTGATATATTGTAAATGTGTCTGTTTAATACGGATGGCGCTATTTAGAATGGTAATATAGTTCACGTAATCTATTTCGCCCTCTTTAGATGCCAATTCTGCGGTTGTTATTTGTTCTTCCGCCAAAAGCAATGCGCCTTCTTCATAATACTGCAATATTTTCCGTGTTTTTTCAAGTGATTTGAACAATTGCGACACCCTACTTTCGGTGGTTGCCTTTTGCTCCAAATATTGATTCTCTGCAACCATTGCATCTGCCTTGGCTGCCTTTACCCTTGATTTCTGCGGAAAGAACCACAACGGAATACTGATTCCTGCTTGATAGGTATTGAATCCAGAAACATCATCCACAACTTGCCGTCCGAACGATAAATTAAATTTTGGTAGGAATTGGGATTTTTCAACGCCCACATTTGCTTTACTTACTTCGGCGTTCTGCAACGCATATTGCAACATTGGGTTGTTTGCCACCGAGGTTGAATCCAACGTTACCATAAAATCCAATGGCTCGTAAAAACCATCAACTGTTTCGATGGTTTCATCCGTTCCCAAATATTGTTTTAAGGCACGTTTGGCAATTTCAATATCGTTATAGGCTTGTTGCTTTAACACTTGAATCTGTTGAAACTCTGAAGAGGCTGAAATAAATTCCAACTTGCCTGTTTCTCCAGTGTCATAACGAAGTTGGGCAGCGGTCTTAAAATTGGCGTAAATACTGTCTAATTGGTCTGCAAAACGTAACTGTGCCTTGTAATAATTAATTTGGTCATAGGCTTGCATCACATTACGAACCAACTGTTGTTCATTGGCCACATAAAACTTTTCTCCCAAGGCAATGCGCTCTTTGTAAAACTTGGATTTTGAAAATCCCGAAAGCAAATCTATGTTGCCTTGTTGTACACCAATGGTAGTTTGTATTCCGGGAAGATTATTGCCATATTCTTCCTTTCCCGTAAAAACTTGGGTACTTCCAAGGTCAAAACTGGTGCCTTTCATAGCCTTTTCCCTTTCAATAAACGCTTCACTTTCCTTAAGCGATGGATAATTCTGCTTTGCCATCGCAATAGCCTCATTTACGGTCAAGGTTTTCGGAATTGTTCCATCTTGATTGGTGTCTTGGGCCACCGCAGTTCCGGAAGCCATCAAACCACCCACCATCAACAATACGGTTACAATGTTCGTGGATTTGTTGATATAGCTTACATCGCCATCAGTATTGTTTCGTTCCTTTCTTGATTCCAACCAATAATACAATACCGGAAGGACTACAAGGGTTAAAAACGTGGCCGTAAGCAATCCACCAATAACTACTGTTGCCAATGGTCGCTGTACCTCGGCACCTCCCGAGGTAGAAATCGCCATTGGGATAAAGCCCATAATGGCCGCCGTTGCGGTTAGCAAAATTGGTCGTAACCGTTCGTGTGTTGCTTCGTATATTCGTTTCTTTAAGTCTGTCATTCCACTTTCTTTTAATTCGTTGAATTTGTTTATCAGTACCAAACCGTTCAATACCGCAACTCCAAAGAGCACGATAAATCCGACTCCTGCTGAAATACTAAAGGGCATTCCCCGTATCCAAAGCGCAAATACGCCACCAATGGCCGCCAGAGGCACTGCCATATAAATCATTACCGACTGCGAGAACGAGTTCAATGCAAAATAGAGCAATATGAATATCAGAAAAAGTGCAATAGGTACTACAATCATCAATCGGTCTGACGCACGTTGCAGGTTTTCAAACGAACCTCCGTAGGTTACAAAATAACCTGGTGGCAGTTTCACTTCCGTTTCCAGTTTTTGCTGAATTTCCTCGACCATCGATTTTACATCTCGCCCACGAACATTGACTCCTACCGAAATACGACGCGAGGTATTGTCCCTTGAAATCTGCATTGGACCGGGTTTGTAACTGATGTCCGCTACTTCCTTTAACGGTACTTGGGCACCATTTGGTAAATCGATATATAGATTTTTAAGGCTGTTGATGTCCTGTCTGAAGTCCTTCGCCAAACGAATGACCACATCAAAGCGTTTTTCGCCCTCAAAAATCACACCTGCCGCTTCTCCTGAAAAGGCGGCACTTACATAATCATTCAGCTTGTCAACGGTTACACCGTACTGTGCCATTTTTGCACGATTGTATTCCACGGTCATTTGTGGCAAACCACTCGTGGCTTCCACATTGAGGTCGGCCGCTCCGGGAACGCTTCTGATAACCACTGCGATTTCCTGAACCTTGTCTGCCAATACGCCCAAATCTTCTCCGTACAATTTAATGGCCACGTCCTCCCGAACACCCGTAAGCAGTTCGTTAAAACGAAGTTCCACAGGTTGCGTAAACACGAAATTCACACCGGGAACAACTGAAATTTTTTCCTGTATTTTTTCAATAAGTTCTTCTTTGCTATCTGCGGAAGTCCATTTGCTCTTATCCTTTTCAAGAATAATATAGCTATCGGCAATGTCCATTGGCATTGGGTCTGTCGGTATTTCGGCCACACCAATCCTTGAAACCACTGTTTTTACTTCAGGAAATTCATTGATTAAATTTTGAAGTTTTTTTGAGGCTTCAATAGATTCCGTAAGACTACTCCCTGGTTTTATCAAGGCCTGAAATGCAATATCGCCCTCATCAAATTTAGGTATGAATTCGCCACCCATATTGCTGAAAATAAATCCTGCAATCAATAGCAGTCCAACCGCACCAATAATGACACCAGCCCTAAAGCGAAGTGCGAAATTGAGCAAGGGTACATACGCCCTGTTCAACCCTGACATTATTTTATCACTGAACCTGTCAATTCTGTTTTCAAATTTTGCGAACCAACTGTTCTGATTTCTGGCAGGTTTTAGGAACATTGACGAAATCATTGGTACATACGTAAGACACAGGATAATCGCTCCCAAAACTGCAAATCCGAAAGTAAATGCCATTGGACGGAACATTTTTCCCTCAACACCAGTTAAAAAGAGAATCGGTGTAAAGACAATAAGGATAATCAATTGTCCGAAAAATGCAGAATTCATCATCGTACTTGCTGATTCATAGGCTATTTCATCCATTTCTGGCTGGCCAATGGCCGTTGTGGTTTTCTTCATCCGTTGATGGATGTGAAACACCATACCTTCCACAATGATGACCGCACCATCCACGATGATTCCAAAATCGATTGCTCCCAAGGACATTAAATTTGCCCAGACACCAAATTGTTTCATTAAAATAAATGCAAACAATAACGATAAGGGAATTACAGAAGCTGTTATAAGTCCTCCACGGAAACTTCCCAAGAGCAGTACAAGTACAAAAATTACGATTAGCGAACCTTCAATAAGGTTTTTTTCAACGGTGCTTGTGGTCCTTCCGATAAGTTCACTTCTACTTAAAAACGTATCTATGTAAACGCCTTCCGGCAGGGATTTTTGTATTTCTGCGATGCGCTTCTCTACATTTTCAACTACATTGCCAGGGCTTTCGCCTTTCAGCATCAGTATTTGTCCCCCAACAGTTTCGTGTCCATCTTGTGTAAACGCACCATAGCGCACTTGGTTCCCATAGCCCACTTTTTCAGCGACATCGCGCACTAAAACAGGGCTTCCATTTTGTGTGGTTACAACGGTGTTTTCCAAATCCTCAAGACTACGTGCCAAACCTTCTCCGCGAATGAAATTTGCTTGGTGGTTTTTCTCGATGTAAGCACCTCCCGTATTAGCGTTGTTCACTTTCAGGGCTTCAAAAACCTGATTCATTGTAATGCCAAAACTTTTTAGTTTATCAGGATTTATAGCAACTTCATATTGTTTTACATAGCCTCCAAAAGCATTGACCTCTACCACTCCAGGGACTAATGCCATTTGGCGTTTTACAATCCAGTCCTGTATGGTACGAAGCTCCATTGCATCGTATTTATCTTCGTAGCCCTCTTTTAATTTTAAGGTGTATTGGTAGATTTCGCCCAAACCTGTAGTAATGGGTGCCATAAATGGCGTACCAAAACCCTCGGGAATTTCTCCAGCTACTTCGGTCAATTTCTCTTGCACCAATTGCCGGGGTAGATAAGTACCCGCCTCGTCCTTAAAGACAATGGTAACCACAGACAGCCCAAAACGGGACACCGAACGCAGTTCGATTACGTCAGGAAGGTTTGCCATTGCCAATTCTACCGGATAGGTTACAAATTGCTCAATATCTTCAGTACCTAAATTTGGGGCAACGGTAATAACCTGTACTTGGTTGTTGGTAATATCGGGTACAGAACCCAGATTTATAGTGGCCATAGACCAAATTCCCGTGCCTACCAGTGCCACTATAAAGAGCCCAATAATAAACTTGTTATTAATGGAAAATGAAATGATTTTGTTAATCATAGAAAAAGTATTAATTCAGTTTAAACATCGCAATGCAATTGGATGCAATGCGTTTATAATGCGATGCTTAATTTGAAAAAGCATCACGTAAGGATATAGCTATCCTTAAAAAAACTGAATTAAACCCTTGGGGGTTGGAAAAGAGATTCCAGATATCTGGAATTCAATTGGAAAGCATAGTAATTGAATTGAGTTTGTTTATCATCTACAACGGGGTGTATTAATGAAGGCTGAAAGCCCGCGATGAAAACAAAATGTTGGCAGCATTGATGGCTAGTATGTACTGGCGCATTATCGTGTTCTGAATCTTGATGGTGTTCTTCAGGATTACCATCATTATCTATATAATCTTCGTAAATATATTTAACGAATGAATAACCATCATATTCTTTATGGTCTTGGTAATGTGAAAGGAAATGGGATATTTCTTCAATTTGTTCGCAAATTTCCATATTTGCGGCTATTCCTTGAAAAAAGAATAAAATAGACATAGATATGGAAACAAATACTTTCATAGTAGATTGCAAATATAAGAAAAATTGAATGCACAGGCTGTGCAAAATTCAGGCTTAAGTAAATACTCTCTTGTTTCTTTCTAAAAAATTCAAAACTTAAATATGTTGTAATTGGGCAGAAATTATTTACAATCTTTTATATTTTATTGTCTTTTTAAGAGCATTTGGATTACTAAAACAAAATTATGTTTCTCTTAAATCGCAATCAATCAATTGTTATGAAATATTTTAAAAATTGTAAAAAAAGTAAAAAACACAAAAACAAAATGAAAATGATTATAACACCTATCCAAATTATTTTGCCTTTTTTAGAAATACTGCTTTTTTCGGTTTGAATTTTTTTACGCTCTTTGAGACGTTTTTTTCTCCGATTTTCTGACATTATAGTTTCTATTTACTTAAGCGTTTTCTATTTCGTCTCGATAATTTTTGTATTCGTAAGATTTTCAGGTAACTACAAATATTAATTCGGTTCAATATGAATTAATACGTGTCCTAAATTCGGTAATTCTGTTCTTAAATAATCTTTTAATTTATGTGAGATATCGTGTCCAGCTTTTACAGAGATTTCGCTATTTACTATTACGTGCAAATCAACGTGGAATTTCATTCCCGATTTTCGAATAAAACATTTCTCTGTCCCTAAAACACCTCTAACTTCTTTCGATTTTTCTCTGATTTCAATTATAAGTTCATCATAAAGTTGCTAGTCCATAACTTCGCCTAAAGCTGGTCTTAAAATTAAGTAGCTATTATATAGAATAAATGCAGAAGCAAATAATGCTGCCCAATCATCTGCGTTTTCGTATCCTTTTCCAAATATAATTGCAATCGAGATTCCAATAAAAGCCATTACCGAGGTTATTGCATCGCTTCTATGATGCCAAGCATCTGCTTTAAGGGAAGAACTATTTGTTTGTCTACTTTTTCTAATAACTATTTGAAATGAGATTTCTTTCCAAATAATGATTAGTCCTAATACTATCAAAGTCCAAGGTTTCGGAATTTTATGAGGTGTTTGAATGTTTTGAATACTTTCGTATGCAATTATTGTGGCAGAAACAACAAGAAAAGCAACTACACCAAAAGTAATTAATGGTTCAATTTTCCCGTGTCCGTAAGGATGATTTTCGTCTGCTGGTCGTTTTGCATATTTAAATCCTAATAAAACTAAAAATGAAGCAAAAATATCAGTTGTGGATTCAATGGCATCTGCAATTAACGCATAAGAATTACCAAAAAAACCTGCAAGTCCTTTTATAAGGGCTAAAGCAGTATTTCCAATGATGCTGAAATAAGTTGTTTGTATTGCAGTTTGTTCGTTATTCATTCTGTTTTTCTGTAATATCCATAAAAGCAGTATTATTAAATTTAAATGGTAATTATGAAGTCTAATGAAATTGAAATAACTATTTATTCAAAATGTGCCGTTTAACTATAGTACCCAAATCTTTCTCCGAAAACCAAATGTCTTCTGGATGAAGATGAAGAACAGGTGCCTGTTCGCATTTATTGTTACAGTACATATCCTCAACTTCGATTTTATTTTTTAACTTATATTTCTTTATATAATAATCTAAAAGTTTTCCCTTTTTCTTTCGGCAATTTACGCCATCACACCGATAAATGATGGGTTTATTATTTTTATGCTCTTCCATACTATTCTGTTTATAATTAATTTTTCTTTGGTCTTAATAGAATAACCACCAACACCAATACTACTAACGTAATAATGCCTCCATAAAGGAAACTTTGATTTGGGAATGTAGTACCCAAAAATCCTGCCAACGGATATGCAAATGCCCACCACAAATGTGAAAATGCAAAATGAGAACCATAGACTTTACCCTGTTCTTCAATAGGAACTGTTTCTCCAATAAGTGTTTCAGAAGGAATCTCTGCAAGGCTTTGTCCAAGTCCTGCTACAATCCACACTAAAAATAGCATTGAAAAATTGAGATAATTAGCAGCACTTATAGCGATACCTAATATCAGAGCACCAACAATAAGTGAGATGCGTCTTGATTTAGATTTATCAATTGCTCCAGAAACAAATGCAGCTACCATTGCTCCAATTGCGAAAGCTGCCATTATAATGCCATAATCCTTATCTGTGAGGTTCAATCCACCTTTAACCAATACAATGGTATTGACAAGAATAAGTGCACCGGCAACGGCAGAAACCAGTTCAATAAACAGCGCAAAGCGTACATATTGATTAGAAAACAAAATTTTAATCCCTTTTGAAACATCTTGCCAAGTTGTTGGTTTGATTTTACCCTCGACTTCATCTGGGATAATATCCAGCTTACTTTTAGGAAGACTCAACAATAAAATACCTGCTATAACAAATGTACCGGCATCAACAAAGAATATTTCCCTTGCACCCAACCAAATTGCCAATATACCTGCCAGTCCTGGGCCCAGAACCCCTAATAATTGATAGGTAGCCGCCGATAATCCGATAGCTTGTCTATATAATGATTTCTCAACGATTTTCGGAATTACAGAACGATAGGTAGGACTAAAAAACGCATTGAACACATTCATTAAAAAGACAAGAACATAGATTTGCCATTCTTCGGTTACAAAGGGCAGACATCCTACAATCCCCATTCTTATAAAATGCGTGATATATAGTATTTTCTTTCTGGACATTCTGTCTGCCAATACACCTGCAAAAGGCGAAAAAACAATAAATGCCGTGACCCTTAAAGTAAGAGCTGTCGCCAATATGACGGCAGCTCTTTCTTCTCCAAATTGATATGCCAAAAGCGCCAAACCGACCCACGTAAAAGCATCGCCCAATAAACTTATGGTCTGTGCTAAATAAAGTTTTGCAAATAATTTGTTGCGAAGGGCTTGGAACGGTTCTAATAATTTTGAAAGTTTCATTTATTCTCTAAATATCAATTGAGTTCAAAATTTTAATTTGTGCCTGCTAAATGGAAGGCTATTTCAATTGGGCGTAGAAATTGACCTTCCATTGCAGGACTTAAAATTATAATGTGTACTGTCCTTTTAGCCTCAAATTTACTACTACGTCTTCATTACCGGTATTTCTAAAAAACCATCCGTGTTTACCTTCATAAGGTGCTAAAAAAGTGCCCACCATATTATGGGAATTTGAAATGGTATAACTTTCAAAATAGACTTCCTTTGGCTCTACTTTTTGTTTAACCTCTCCGTGAAAATCGAAGTACAGCACTTCATTGTTGGCAGTTATCCATTCATATTTCATTGTTCCGTATTTGAGCATATTTATTTTAAATTCTATGCCTTTTCCTGCCGGTACAACCACTTTGGTTTCATCCTCACGAGTTGCTAATTGTTCTTCTGGTACGGGATTATCAGCTTCCACGGGTCGAGCGACATCGGGTCCTGATCCAGCTTTTTCGAGTTTAATCAAGGGAAGGTTAGCTGTTGATACCATCGTGCCCAAATCATTAGTTTGATTGTTTTCGGGGACATAAAGTTTACTAAATCCAAAAAGTTTACCTGCTCCTGTTGGGTCTATACCATATTCCGCTGGCAGTACTGCAACAACTAATAGAAGTGCTCCAACAACTAATGCTATGATAGTCGCCTTTATAATTTTACTTTTTTCCAATATTGGATGATTCATTTCTGACATAATTATTTTTTTTTAAGATGTAAAGTAGCCTGTTAATTGGAAGCCGAGCAGTAAAAACCCAGCAGCCATAAGAGCTGTATTTGTAATGGTTGAAAATTTCATAAAACTGCGTTGCCTTCTCCAAACGGTTATAAGGATTAACACCACCGCTAAAGCAATAAATTGTCCTATTTCTACACCTATATTGAAACCAATTAGGTTAGTAAAAAGGCCATCTTTATCAAATTTGAATTCTTGCAATTTACTGGCAAGCCCAAAACCGTGAAACAGACCGAATATCAAAACTGCTGCTTTTGTATTGGGCTGTTTGCCAAAGAAACGTTTGAAGCCACCCAAATTGTCAAATCCTTTATAAACAATGGATAGTGCAATGATAGCATCTATTAAATATGCATTTATATTTATATCGGCTAATACACCTAATAGTAATGTGGTACTATGTCCAATGGTAAAAAAGCTAACATACAATAGCACCTCTTTCGGTTTATAAAGAAAGAAAATAACGCCTACCAAAAATAGTAGATGGTCATAACCGGTAATCATATGTTTTGCTCCTATATAAAGAAAGGGGCCAAATGCTACACCACTATTTCCTAACAGAAATGTTTGCGTGTCTTCATCTACTCCGTGAGCATACGCCATTGAACCAAATGCTCCGAATAGAAACAGAATGAGAAAGGCATAAATATTTTTGATTTTCATATTTCAAGTATTTAAATCCCATTGCACATTGCTGTACAATGGGACTTTGATTATTAATGGGCGTGACCGTGGGATTTGACCTGCTGTATGCTATCTTCCCTTTGGCTCATTTCTTCTGGGCTTTGGGTTGCTTCAGTATTTTGAGTTTTTACGCTTTCGTCTTTTTTGGTTTCTCTACAAGATGCCAATAAGATTAAGCTGATGGTTGCAATAAAAAATACTTTTTTCATAATGTTTGATTTATATAGTTATTGATTCTAAATTATTCCTCTTCTTCGGAATTTCGCAATGCGGACAAAATGGAATAGGCATTCTTGGTCACAGGTTTGAAATTTTGAACATTCGCAGCTTCAGCAAAAGTTATCGCTGTATAGCCTTCCTGCTCAATTCCTTTTTTAACCTGTTCCAATTTGAATGTATAGCCACTTTCCGTTTCTTCGGTTTGAAGGATTACGAAATCTTTTCCTTCATATTGAACAATAGCTTCTGAAGGGATTGCATTTTGCTTATTTGTGCCGCTTTCTACCCAAGCCTTTACGTACATTCCCGGCAAAAGACCTTTTTCATTCTCTTTTTCTATGTGGCAATAAACTGGCGTTATACGGTCACTACCTGTTGCTTTTCCAATCAGGAAAACCTTGGCAGTACGATTGAACGTATTATCATCGGAAAGTGAAAATTTAACGGTTTGACCAATCTCCAACTTTTCCAAATCTTTTTCAAAGGCATTCAATGCCAAATGAATATCGTTTAAATCGACAATTTCAAATAGAACATCCTGTGGGGAAACAAAATCGCCAATATTTACATTGCTCGCTTTTACAAAACCTGAAATAGGGGCATAGAGATTCGCAGTTCGTGTTATATTTCCATTTTGAACAGAACTTCTACTGATTCCTGCAAGTGCAAGCCGTTGTTCGTATGCCTTCACTCTTCCTTGTGTGATTTTATAATCAGAAGAAACCTGTTGAAATGTTTTAGCAGAATTGATGTCTTCCTCTCTCAACTTTTTCTGACGGTTAAATTCCTCTTCAAGAAACTGAAGTTTGCTTAAACTCTCCAAATAGCCTTGTTGGATTTGGATAAATTCAGGATTCTCAATGGTTGCCAAGACTTGCCCTTTTTTAATTTCTTCACCAGGCAGTTTTCCTGCTGTTTTTAAATAACCTCCTAAAGGTGCAGATACCGATGCCATACTTTCAGGCTCTACGTCTATGCTGCCATTTAGTTTTATGATGTTACTTAAATTTCGCATTTCAATCGCTCCTGTTTCAATTCCAGCGAGATTGTATTGGTCCTTCGTAAAAGTGATTTGTTTGATTCCAGTTGCAACTGGTTGTTCTTCTTTTATCGAACTTTCTTCAGAAGCTTCCTTTTTTTCAGAATCGGTATTGCCACAAGCCACCAACAATAGGGTGGATAAAATGAGTAGCGAAATTTTTGTATTGAATTTAATTTTCATCTTTTTATATTTTAATTTGAAATCAATAGTTTTTATAAACCCAATAAGGCTTCAATGACTATGATAGACTGGTTATATTGATATAGTGTGTTTAAATATTCCGTTTGAATACTGTTCGCCAATGTGAGGTTTTGCAAATATTGTGTATAAGAAACATCGCCACTTTTAAAGCTCTTTTCTGAATTATCAATGATAAGTTCCGCTTGTGGCAAAGCATCATTTTGATAGTAATCTAAAGTACTTTGAAGTTTGTAATATTCTTGCAATAAATTTTGTAGTTCGCCTTCAAGCTGTGTCTTGTTTAACTCAATTTGAGATTGGACGATGTCCTCTTCAATTTTTGCTGCCTGAATTTTGGCTCGATGTCCACCAGGAAAAATTGGAATTGCAACACCTACGTGAAAGAATGAAAATCGGTCATCGTCATTAAAATTTTGGTTTGCTATACCGCTACTTTGAGCGCCAATAAATGTTTGGCTATTATAACCGAACATAATATCTGGCAACACTTTACTCCTTTCCACATTGGTTTCTCGTTTCCTTACTTCCAACTGTTGTTTTAAATAAACGTAAAACGGACTTTGCTCCACAGACTGGCTTTCAATATCTAAATCTATCTCACGACGAACCAATTCACTCTCTACGATACCAATATCATCATTCGTGTTCAAAACAACCTGAAGCTGCTTTTTGGCGATTCTCATATCGGCTTCGTTTTGCTGAAGCTTGTTCTTTATTTGCATAGACTGTGTTGCAGAGGTTACACTTTCCAGTTTTGTGGATTCGCCAGATTCATAACGCATCGAACTTGAACGGTTGAGATTACCATACAAGCTATCTTGACGCTGCAACAATTGTTTGTTCTGCATTAAAAACACATATCTTGAATAGGCAGCTTTTACATCCGCAATTAGGTCATTTTCTTCTATAACCTTTAGTTGCTCACTGCTACTAACTCTTGCTTTTGCCAGTTTGAACTGACTGGTATAAACTGTTGGGAAATTTATTCGCTGTGTAACTCCGTATTGATTATCCCTTACCGTAGGCGTATTAAATTCGCCATTTTGATACGAGAATTCTGTTCTCGGAATTGTTATAGCACCGTACTTTCCTTTTTCTTCAACCTCGATTTCGTATTGAGCAATCTTAATACGGTTATTGTTCTGAAGTGCCATTTCAATAGCCTGCTGCAAGGTAATTGTACGCTCCTGCATCTGATTTGTTTCTTGTGCTTGAAGTTGCATCGCAGGAAAAAACAGACCACCAATCACCATTAAAGTGGTAACGATTTTCTTTTTTCCTAAATTGAATTTCACTTTTCCTTCAGTAAAATAGATATACAAGACTGGTAGTACAATTAGGGTTAGTGCTGTTGCCGTAATCAATCCACCTATAACCACAGTAGCTAATGGTCGCTGTACTTCTGCTCCTGATGAATTTGATAATGCCATAGGTAAAAAACCTAAAGCAGCTACGGTAGCTGTCATTAATACAGGTCTCAATCTCACACGTGTTCCTTTAACAACACGTTCATAAATATCGGTTACACCTTCTTTATCAAGCCTATTGAATTCTGCGACCAGCACGATTCCATTTAAAACAGCCACACCAAATAAGGCAATAAATCCGATTCCGGCTGAAATACTGAAAGGTAAGTCTCTTATGATTAGTGCAAAAACACCACCTATTGCAGATAAAGGGATTGCCGTAAAAATGAGCAAACTTTGTTTCATTGAACCAAAAGTAAAAAACAACAGCACTAAAATCAGCAACAACGCTATTGGTAAAGCAATCACTAACCGTTGATTAGCCTCTTGCAAGTTCTGAAATTGACCACCATAGGTTACATAATAACCTGCTGGCATATCAACTTTTGAATTCATAATTTGCTTTATGTCTTCAATAATACTTTGTACATCCCTGTCACGCACGTTGAAGCCAACAATAATTCGACGCTTTGCATTGTCACGCTGAATTTGTACTGGTCCTGGTTCAAATGAAATGTTTGCTACCTGACTTAACGGAATTTGATTTCCCTGTGGTGTACTGACATACAAATTTTGTACATCGGTTATATCGGTTCGGTAGTTCTTGTCCAATCTCACAACGAGGTCAAATCTACGTTCCCCTTCATAAACAAGTCCTGCCGAAGTACCCGCAAAGGCAGTTTCGATAGCATTATTTACGTCCTCGATATTCATACCATATTGAGAAATCTTGTCACGGTTCATTTGAATATTAATCTGTGGTAGTCCAGTCACTTCTTCAACATACAAATCTTCAACACCTTCTACCGATTTTATTTTGCTACCCACATTACCAGCCAAATCTGAAAGAATATTGAGGTCTTCTCCATAAATTTTTATTACAACATCCTGTTTAGCACCTGTCAGAAGTTCATTAAAACGCATTTGTATGGGTTGTTGAAAACTAAAAGTAGCATTAGGGATTATTGACAGGGATTCTTTCATCTCTGCTGCCAGTTCTTCTCTTCCTTCTGCTTTTTTCCATTCCGATTTTGGGCTTAAAATAACCATCATATCTCCTGCCTCAATGGGCATAGGGTCTGTTGGAATTTCCCCTGAACCAATCTTGTTTACTACTTGCTTCACTTCATCTGGATATTCATTTAATAATATCGTCTGTGCCTTTTGAGAAACATCAATCATCTGGTCGATAGAACTTCCTACAGGTACTCGGGTTTCAACCGCAAAATCGCCTTCGTCCAATTGGGGAATAAACTCACCTCCCATATTTGCAAAAACGATTAGCGTTATAACAAATAATCCTACTGCCAATCCAAGTACCAATAATTTTGTGCGCAGGGCAGCTTCTAAAATAGGTTGATATATACGCTGAAAGAAATCCATCATTTTATCGGAAAAATTCCGCTTATGTTCCGTCTTGCGTCCAAGTGCAAGGGCAGACATCATCGGAACGTAGGTAAGTGATAAAATTAATGCCCCAAGAATAGCGAACATTACCGTTTGTGCCATTGGATGAAACATTTTTCCTGCAACACCGCTCAAAGCCAAAATAGGCACGTAAACAATTAGAATTATGATTTGTCCGAAGGCAGCGGAATTCATCATTTTTCCAGCAGAGCGTTTTACCTCGGTATCCATTTGTTCTGACGATAGCTTCTCAACGCCAGCATACTTCTTTTTACTGGTATGAATCCCAAACATTACAGATTCAACAACAATTACCGCCCCATCTACTATAAGCCCAAAATCTATGGCACCCAAACTCATTAAATTTCCGGAAACCCCAAAGAGGTTCATCATCGCGATTGCAAAAAGCATTGAGAGCGGAATAACCGAAGCAACTATCAATCCACCTCTTAAATTACCAAGAAAGAGGATTAGTACAAAAATCACTATCAAAGCACCTTCCGTAAGGTTAGTCGTTACAGTCCCGATTGCACGGTCTACCAAACCTTTCCTATCCAGATAAGGTTCAATGGTCACTCCTTCGGGCAAAGTTTCTTTAATCTGCTCAATTTTATCCTTCACATCATTGATAACGGCAGAAGAATTTGCTCCCTTTAGCATCATTACAATTCCCGTAACAACTTCGCCTTCACCATTTCGGGTAGCCGCTCCATAGCGCACACCGTGACCAAACTGTACTTTGGCAACATCCCGAACAAGTACTGGTGTGCCATTATTTACTTTAACAGCTATTTTCTCCAATTCTTGTATATTGTTAACCAAACCTTCGCTCCGAATGAAATAGGCATTAGGGCCTTTATCAATATAAGCTCCACCCGTGTTTTGATTGTTTTTTTCCAGAGCGGTAAAAATATCTTCAATAGTAACATTCATACTTTGAAGTTTATCTGGGTCTAAAGCAATTTCATATTGTTTCACCAAACCACCAAAACCACTCACTTCTGCAACACCAGGTGTTCCCAATAGCTGTCTTTTGATAATCCAGTCCTGAATAGTTCTTAATTCGGTGGCATCATATTTATCTTCATATCCTTTTTCGGTATGGATTACATATTGATAAATTTCACCCAAGCCTGTAGTAACGGGTCCCATTTCGGGTTTTCCTATGCCTTCAGGAATGTCTTTGGCAGCGAGCGTTAATCGCTCTTGAACTTGTTGCCTTGCCCAATATAAATCTACGTTTTCCTCAAAAACAATAGTTACAATGGAAAGTCCGAAACGGGAAAAGGAACGCATTTCCTTAATGCCAGGAATACTTACCATTGTTTGTTCTACTGGAAACGTAACTAACTGTTCTACTTCTTGTGCCGCTAAAGTGGGTGATATGGTAATAACCATAACTTGATTGTCTGTGATGTCTGGCACGGCATCAATGGGAAGCTTTGTTAGCGAATAAACGCCCCATCCAATTAAAGCCAGCGTAAATAGTCCGATAACAAGCTTATTGTTTATCGAAAATGCAATGATTTTGTCTAACATTATGTTTAAAATATTTTTAAGTCGTAAATACTGAAATTGAAAATACCATACAGGTCATCTATGGATTTGAATGATACAAAACCAATGATTAATTTTTAAAAAATAAATATGGTAAAATGGTAATTAAAGCAAAGCTTGCTATTACCAAGGCTTAATAAATTTGCAGATACTATTACTATGAATGTATCTGTTTAATTTAATTAAACTAAAGAGGAATTAACAGGTAGGTGGACCTCGTGAATCGAGGGATGAGAGATATGAGTTGAAATAATTATTGGGTGGATGATAGACTACTACTTTTATAGAATCTTCATCATCATATTTTATAGAAATGCTATAACGGTTAAGAAAAATAGGCGTTTTTACGTCCTTTTTAACCTTGAATTGTGAGATAATACTTTCGTGAGTTGCTAAAATTTCATTAGAAACAACTGAATGTATGTGAACTTCCAAAAATAAATCTAAAAGTCCTTTTTTGGAACTTTCTTTTTTTGGAACATCGTGATGTTGGCTGTGACTGTCACTATTGGCAACAGCCTTATGCGAGTGCCCAATTTCGTGTAAATGATGTAAATGGGGCATTACCTGATGCAAAAGCAATAGGCTGAATATGCCTAAAAAGAAAAGTGCTTTTATGTGTTTGTGTTTTTGCATCGGTTGCAAATATAGAAAAATTATAACAGCGCAACGATATTGTTTTTTACGAATAACTCTCAATTGGTTTTGTCAGCGATTTTTATAAGGGTACTTCAAGTTAAATAGTAATTTTTTTAACTGATTGGCTTTTGATTAAAACACTCTACCATCATTTTATATAGTTCAGGATGTTTCTTTTTAAGCAAGTCTGGACGCTCAAAAAAATACTCGGAAGCTACTGCAAAAAACTCTGCTTGATTTGTGCCTCCATATTTTCGGATGTCAGAATGATTATCATTTATCGCTTCCATTTCCTTATGGATTAAATTTAACCAAGGTATAACATATTGATGTTCTAATAATCGCTCTGGCACACCATCTGTTCTATCATCCAACTTATCAATAAGGTGTACGAACTCGTGTATGCCAGTATTACTTTTATCTGTTGTGTTTTTAAAGCCGTGATACAATGCTTTTTGGGAAAGAATCATTTGTTTTTCAAATCGTCCGTTCCCGACAATTCCACCAATGTTACGTGATTTATCCCTATTGCCAAATTGCATATCCTCATTAAAATTATCTGGATATAAGAGGATTCCACTTAAATTAGTGTAATGCCATTCTTTAAAACCAAAAACAGGAATTACGGCACTTGCTGCAATTAAAATTTTATCTAATTCTTCCAATTCAAACTGCACAGCATCTATATAAACCTCACTTAAAAATTGCATCATTTTTTGTTGAAAAACAAGTTGCTTAACTTTTGAAAGATTTCTATAATAAATTACATTTTCCATTAATAATTTGTGCCAATGCTCTGGAAAAGGCTGAATACTCTGCCGTTTCGCTTTTCTATAAAAATGAACAGCAAACAGCAGAACTACAACCAAAATTAAGATATAAACCATTTTAAAGCGAAAAGATTAATCTACAGCTTCCGCTTTAAAGCCTACTTTTTGCAATGTAGCCTTTACATCTTCTTCCGTAGCACCATCGCTTTTAATGGTTAGAATTTTATCTGGATTAGTGGTATCCACTTCCCAACTTTCAACACCTTCCTGTTTATCTAAAAAAGGGGTTACTTTCGAGATGCATCCTCCACAATTGATATTTGTTTTAAATTTTAAAGTTTTCATAATATTTGAATTTATAGTTAATATTAAAGTTTTACTCGTTTAAGTCTTAAACTATTGGCAACAACCGATACGCTACTGAAAGCCATTGCTGCACCTGCAATCATTGGGTCTAATAAAAAGCCATTTATTGGATACAAAACGCCTGCCGCAATAGGTATTCCGATGATGTTATAAATAAACGCCCAAAACAGGTTCTGACGAATGCCCAATACGGTTCTTTTTGACAGTTCCAATGCTTTTGGGATGGATTGCAAATCTGACGTTATCAATGTCATTTTTGCGACATCCATTGCAATATCAGACCCTTTGCCCATTGCAATACTTACATTGGCTTGTGCCAAAGCGTGTGAGTCATTGATGCCATCGCCAACCATAGCTACTATTTTTCCATCAGCCTGTAACTTTTCAACAAAAGCTGCTTTGTCTGAAGGCATTACTTCGCCTTGGTAATTTGTTATTCCCACTTGTTTAGCGACAGCAGATGCGGTTTTATTATTATCTCCTGTAAGCATATAGACTTCAATACCTCTTTCTTGAAGCGTCTCTATAGCCTTTTTTGAAGTTTCTTTAATCTTGTCTGCAATGGCAAGTATTGCCAACACTTGTTTTTCATTTCCGAAGAAAATTACCGTCTTTGCTTGCTCTTCTAAACCTTCCGCTGTTTTCATTAAAGAAGCGTCGATTTGAATATTTTTCTCAAGCATTAACTTATGGTTACCCACAAAATATTTTGACCCATTTTCTGTTTGGGCTTTTACACCTTTTCCAGTAATACTTTCAAAGGAATCAATTTCAGCTTGTTCAATATTTTCCTCTTTCAAAAGTTTTACCACTGCTTCTGCCAAAGGATGTTCTGATTGTGCTTCAATAGCCAAAAGAATTTGCTTGAATTCGTTTTGATTTTCAAGCTTATCCTTCCAGAGTATATCAGTTACCAATGGTTTTCCTTCGGTAATGGTTCCAGTTTTATCAAGAATGACGGCATTCACTTTATAACCGAGTTCCAAACTTTCGGCATCTTTAATCAGGATATTGTTTTCTGCTCCTTTGCCAATCCCCACCATTATGGCGGTTGGTGTTGCCAATCCTAATGCACAAGGACAAGCGATAACCAATACTGCTACAGATGTCAACAAGGCTTGTGAAAATGCATTATCGCCACCGACAAACATCCAAACGATGAACGTAACGATAGATATCCCCAATACGATGGGAACAAAAATTCCCGCAATCTTATCGACCAATTTTTGCACAGGTGCTTTGCTTCCCTGTGCTTCCTGAACCATTTTTATGATTTGGGAAAGCAGGGTTTCGCCGCCTACCTTTTCTGCTCTGAATTGAAAACTTCCTTTTTGATTGACGGTACCGGCAAATACTTTTTCCGATTTGGATTTTTGGACCGGGACCGGTTCGCCCGTAATCATACTTTCATCTACATACGAACTGCCTTTTGATACTTCACCATCAACTGGGATTTTTTCTCCAGGACGTACCAAGATAGTTTGACCCACTTGGACTTCGGAAATCTGGATTTCCTTTTCTTCGCCATTTTCTATTACCTTCAACGTTTTGGGCTGCAATCCAATCAGTTTTTTAATCGCTGAAGAAGTGTTCGATTTTGCCTTTTCTTCCAAGAGTTTCCCCAAGGAAATAAAGGTTATAATGACAGTAGCCGCCTCATAATAGACGTGAGGCTCGATACCACGGCTCAACCAAAATTCAGGAAAAAAGGTATTGAATATACTAAAAAGGAAAGCAATTCCGGTACTCAAGGCCACCAAGGTATCCATATTCGCCTTACCGTGTTTGGCCTGCTTGAAGGCATTGATGAAAAAACTGCGCCCAAACCAAAAAAGAATTGGAAAGGCCAATACCAATGAAATCCATTTGCCTGGTTCCCATTGCATATAGAACATTCCCAACACAAAAATGGGTAGCGTAAGTATCGCCGACCAGATGGTTCGGTTTTTTATGTCTTGATAGTGCTTTTGCTGTAGTTCTTGTTGTACTTCCGAAGGATTCTCCGCATCAATGATAATATCATAACCCACTTCGCGAAGTGCATTTTGAAGTTGATTAGGACTCAACTCTTTGTCGTACTCTACAAGAACAGAACTATTGGCAAAATTTACGCTTGCATCAAAAACGCCTTCCGTATGTTTTAATACAGATTCAACGCTTGCTGCACACGATGCGCAGGTCATTCCTGTAACCGGGAATGATTCTTTTATTCCTTGTTTATGGCTCTTTTCTTTGGTTTCAAATATGTTAATTGTCTCCATAATCCTATTCTGATTTGACATTTACAAAATTCAGAAAATAGCCTGAAGAACTTGTTATGGAATATGCCGAAAAAGTTGTAGAATTAGTTTATTCACCTTTATTATTTTTTAATCCTATATCCTTTTATTTGAATCACTTCTTCTATTTCATTGACGCTTGTTTTTGTGCTATCAAATTTAATTTCAGAAGTCCCTTTTATGTAAGAAGTATTGATTTCTAGAATTCCATCTAATTTTTTCACTGAATAATTGATATTTTCTTCACAACCAGTACATACCATCCCTTCAATAGAAAGCTTTATAGATTGAATATCTGTTTGGTTTACAATTACAGCATCGTTTCCTATTGATTTGTGAAACAATTGAGGATAATATGAAACCAATGTCATTACAGCCACAAACGCAGCAACCAACCACACATAGAATTTTGATTTAAAAAATGATGGTTTATCAGTTTCACAGTTGCTGCAATCAACCTTCTTCTTTTTATAAACTTGATAAAAAGCAAAGCCCAAGGACAAAAAAGCAATTGCCAACAAATAAGGTTTTAAAGCGATGAGCCAGGAGAAATACACTGAGCTACCACTAATACCTGCGACACCTGTCAGCAATAGTGGTCCCCAACAGCAAAGCTTTAGGGAAACTGCTGAAAATACAGCAGTCCCCATAGATGCTTTTTTGTTAAATTGAACTATTCCCATCTCTAACAGCTTCCTATTCCTGCATTGGTCAAATAATCTTTTGTTATTGCGATGTTTGTACAGCAGTCTAATAGTTTTCCATTAACAGCAATTGCAGGAACTCTTTTAACTCCATATTCCTTCATTTTTGAAATACAGATTTTACTTTCGCATTGCTCGGATAGATTATGAAGTGTGATTTCGCAGTCTTTTCCTGCTGTCTCCTTTACTAATTGTACCACAGGCTCGCATACCGGGCAACCTGCTGTAAAAATCTCAATTTGTCGTTTCATCTTATGTTATGTTTAAATTAATAATGGAACAAAGATGAGAACGTTAGGTAGGGGGTCACCAAACTTTTTTTAACCTTTTTTTTCGTTGTAGTTTTTTAATCGAGTTTCAATGGCTTGAATTTCTTTTAACTTGTTAGTTAAATCGGATAATTCTAAGTTTGGGAATTCACTTTTTAAATATTCAATTTTATCTTCATTGCCACAATTGCCTGGGCAAGAGTCCACGGCCTTTACAATTCCAATAGCAAGTGCTTTTCGATAGACTTCATCCAGCAGTAAGTAATGTGCTTTTTGAATCCCCTTATCAATGGATTTGAACTGTATGTTTATTTGTTCGGGGTCCTTTCCTTCATCAAGCATTTTAACAATGCCGTTTAATTGACCACTCAAAGTTTTTAATCTGGATTTAATATCCAAGATTAAATCAGTAGGTAATTTGTACTGTTCTCCTTTCATAACTCAAACTTAACTCGCGCAGCAACTTAATTTGGAAACATCTTTCCCAAAGGTAATCGCTGCCAGTTTAACAGATTCTCCTAAAGTTAAATATGGATAAAAGCTTTCTGCTAAATCTTTTACAGTGATTCCAAATTTAATAGCCATACTCAATTGTTGTATCAGTTCACCACCTTCAGGTGCAACTACTCTTGCGCCTATTAATTTATCGGTTTCAGTGTTGCGTATCAGTTTTATGAACCCTCTGGTATCTTGAGCTGCCAAGGCTCTTGGAACGTGAATTAAATCAAGTTTACTGACTTCAAAAGGAATTTCCTTTTTTTCTGCTTCAATTTCATCTATACCTGCTCCTGCGATTTGAGGGTCTGTAAATACTACCCAAGGTAATGATGAATAATCAATACTTGTTTTTGTTGATGAAAACGCATTGTGCACTGCTGTACTACCTTCGGTTGCTGCTGTATAAACAAATGCCGGTGTAATGGTGACATCTCCTGCTGCATAAATATTGGAAATATTGGTTTCCATTTTTTCATTTACAATAATATGGCCGCTTACTGTTAACTTTAGGCCGATATTCTCAAGCCCTAATTTAGAGGTGTTAGGCTTCGTCCCTGTAGCCACCACAATATGTCCTTTTTCAACAATTTGAGTTGTGGAACCATCAGGACAATTACAATGAATAATTGTATCGTTACCTTTCTTTTCAAATTTAAACGCTCTAAAGTTTGGAAGGATTTCAATCCCTTCACTTTTCATTTGTTCTACCAAAACATCTGTAATATCTTTTGTTTGACTGCGTAATGGCCTGTCGGTAAATTCAATGATACGTACTTTTACACCCAATCTGTTGTAAGCCATCGCAATTTCCAAACCAATATAACCAGCTCCCATAATGGTCAAACTTTCAGGTTTTTCCTCTAAATCGAACAAGGTCACATTGGTTAAATAACCAACCTCATTCAGTCCTTCAATATTTGGAATATTGGTAGTTGCTCCTGTTGCCATTAGAATGTTGGTTGCTGTGTAGGTGTCTTTTCCATCCACAAGGATTGTTTTATTATCAACAAGTTCAGCCCAACCTGTACGCATTATCAGGTTTTCAAAATCACTTACCACATCCATATATTTTTGTTGCTGAAGTGAAGCAACCAATGCTTTTTTATCTTTTATGGTTTGTGTAAAATCAATGTCTGCTCCTTTAGGTTTTATACCCTTAAAATTGGAATGCGTAGCGAGACGTACCGTTTCGGCAGCCCGAATAAGGTTTTTAGACGGTACACAACCCACATTTACGCAAGTGCCACCAAAATCTAATCCTGCATTTACCATAAGTGTTGTGAGCCCTAAACCTTCAGCTTTAATGGCTGCTGAAAATGCAGCTGAACCACCACCAATAATTATTAAATCGAATTGATTTTGGCCTTTGGAATTTACAGCGGAAACCTCTTCCTCGTCGACATTATTTACAACCGAATAATCACCAACGCTGTTTATAGCATCTATTACATTTGCCTTACTCATCTTATCAGCATCAAAATTAAATTCGCCTTTTCCGGTTTCGTGGTTAACTGTGGAACTTAAAACTCCTTCAGTTGCGTTCATATCCTTTTCGATATGTGTTGCACAACCTTCACAGGTCATACCCTCAATTTCCAATGTAATGGTTTCTCTATTTTGAGGCATTTTGATTTTCATTTTAGCTGTATTTTTCATTGAAATCGGTACTGTTTACTTATTAAAAATTAGACCTTCCCTTTAATTACTTCTTAATTACTTCGGCCTTAAACCCTTTCTTTTCTATGATAAGTTTTAGGGCTTTGATACTTGTTTTTGAACCATCAAACTCAATAACAGCAATATCTCCAGGGTATTCAACCGAATGTTCCAAAACACCATCTACTTCCTTTAATGCATTATAAATAGCATTGGAACAACCAGCACAAGTAATGCCTGTAATTTTAAATTTCACCGTGATTGCATTATGTTTCTTTGAAGCTACTTCCACAACTTGATTTGTAACCTCCTTGCTTTGTGATTTGGCCTGAAAAGAAAACAGCATTAAAGCCAAAATAGGCACTATTGATAGTTTTTTCATAATGGGTAATTTTGCGTTTATTTATCTTTTATAACTTTGTATCCTGTTGAATTAATTGCCTTTTCAATAGCTACTTTAGAGGTTTTAGACTTATCAAACTCTACGATGGCATTTCCCTTTTCATACGAAGGGGTTACATTTATAATACCGTCCAATTCATTTACAGCGTGTTTTATGCTTTCTTCACAGCCAGCACAAGTCATTCCTTGAACATTAAAGTTTACAGTTTGAATATTTGATTGGTTTACAATGACCACTTCTTTTTTATTATCCGGATAAAAAATGGATGAATAATATGGAAATGCCAGCATTATAATTGCAAATGCTGTTACTATTCCCAAAAAGGTTTTTGACTGTATAAATTTTGATTTTCCTTCCTTACCGGCAGGCAGGTCGTCCGTATCGCATTCACAATCGATTTCTTTTTGAGGTTTTAGTTTTTGATACCAAGCAAAGCCGAGCACTAAAATTGTTAGCCCGATTAGATAAGGTCTAAAAGGCTCAAGCCAAGAAAATGTTGAGGCAATTCCACTTGTTCCCGCGATTAAAGCCAAAACGGGTGTAATACAACATAAAGAGGCTGTAATTGCAGTTAACAAACCTGCACCAATTAATTTGTTTTCACTTTTCATATCGTTTCTAAAACTTTGTTTTTATCGAGTATTTCAAAAAACGGATTTAATAATGTTGAATATTCAGGGGTTAGTGAGTAAAAAATCGTTTGAGCATCTCTTTCGGTTTCCAATAGATTTCGGTCTTTCATTTTCCTTAAATGTTGCGAAATAGCAGAAATATTCATTTCGAGAATATCACTTAAGTCGCAAACGCAAAGTCGTTTCTCCTCAAAGAGTAGGTAAAGAATTTTTAGCCGAACATTATTTCCGACTAAAGAAAGTCCATTTGCCAAATAGTCAAACGATTCATTTAATTCTGAAACTGTCTTTTTACAATGGTTTATCTGTTCAATATCTGCCTGTTGTCTTATGCAAGAATTATTTTTCATAAGGCAAAGTTACAATTATTTCTTATTTAAGCAAATACTTAAATACAAAAAAGAATGATATGTAAATTTTGATCATTATGTTCCTTTTGTTCTGATTTGTGTTTTGCAAAAACTAAAACTGCCGAATTGTACATCTGTTCTTTTAGCTTGTAGGTGAGGGTATTGCTGGCTTTACAGTTAATTGTCTTTTAAAACTACAAAACAGAAAATTCTGTATGGTGTTGAATGGTGTTGTGTGGTCCTCTGATACACAGCGAATTTTGTCAAATCCTTTTTTTAATTCCGATGTTAATTCCTCTTCATTGTATTGTTTTATTTCAAGTCCGCTACATTTTTTTGGTCCGTTTTGTGAAAAGGTTCCTATTATTAAATAACCTCTTACAAATTTTGTCGCTATGTTAGTATATTTTTTAATCTGATCATCTGTTGTAAGAAAATGAAAAGTTGCTCTGTCGTGCCAAACATCGAAAGATGTATCTGGTTCAAATTCGGCAATGTCGCTTACAATCCAATTTACTTTACTTGCCTTTTCTCCCAGTCTTTTTTTAGCTTTCGCAATTGCTTTTTCTGAAATATCAAGTACAGTAATGTTATTATACCCTTCCTTGAGTAAATAGTCAACAAGTTTACTGTCGCCACCACCAATGTCTATAATTTTTGCCTTTTTATTTAGTTTGAACGAACGTATAAACTTCAGTGAAGTTTTTGGTATTTCTTGCGTCCAACTTACCTGGTCTGGATTTTTAGTTTCGTAAACTGTTTCCCAATGTTTCTTTCTGTCCAATTTCATTTTGATATCTAAATTCGGTTCATTGGTAAATCAATATATCATCTATTGATTTAAATATCCCTTTAATTGTGGTAAACACACCTTAAATCTCATCCAAGGATTTTCGGTTTTTGTCTACAGATTTCTTGAACTGCGTAGGTGTCATTCCGGTTACTTTTTTGAATTGATTGCTTAAGTACGCAACGCTACTATAATGTAGTTGAAAAGCTATCTCGCTTAATGTCAATTCGTCGTAGACAATGAGTTCTTTTACACGTTCAATTTTTTGGTTGATGATGTATTGCTCGAACGTGATGCTTTCGACAGACGAGAATAGGGAACTTAAATATTTATAATCCAAGTTAAGTTCGCCAGTAACAATATCTGCCCATTTTAATTCGGTCTTTTCATTAGAATAATGTATCTTCTCAATTACCAAATTCTTCATTTGCTCGATAAGCTGGCTTTTACGGTCGTCAATCAAACTAAATCCTGCATTTTGTAGCTTTTTTGACAAAGATTTTTTTTCGAATTCATTGAGTGTCGAAACCAATTCTACCTCTCCTAACTTGACAGCTTTGTAATCAATGTTCAATACCACCAAAATTTCGGAAACTGCCGATATACATCTCGGACAGACCATATTTTTTATGTGGATAATTGAACTCATTTTTTTTAAAATAGATTTACTCCTGCTTTTGAAAGTGAATAATAATATGCTGCTATAGCGGCTATTATAAATATGGCAATAATAGCCAAGATGCCAATAATTTTATCCTTTCTAGAAACATCATTTTTAGACTGTCGCTTGTTCTTTTTTGCTTTTCTTCTATTTCTTCTACTTTCACTCATTGCCCTCTTGCTATTACTTGATTTTTCTTTTCTTAGCTTCTACAACTAATTTTATAAAACCATATCCCTCAATATAGCATGGTAAGATGCTCAATCCAATTTTAAAACTGTTTGGGCAAACTGCACATCTATTGTTTTGTCCAATCCCGGTATTACCTTGTCCAAACCTGTATCCGAGACCAAAATTTGCCCATGTGCGCTTATTACGCATGACATTGAAGAACTAAAATAGATATGGGTAACGGTGGCTTTTAAACTGGTATTATAAGTGCTGTTATTGTAGGTAATTGAGACCAGCCAATTAAAATTTATAGGATCATGTTCTTTTGATAAAAAATCCGTAGAGGGAATAGATCCTGAAAAACGTAAAATAAGCGGTTCCTCTTCCTCATTTAAATTGGTCATTATTTCAGGGTTATCTGTGGATAAGGTTTTCAAATCAAGAGTACCATTCAACTCTTTGCTACCATAATCCAAATACAAAGCGAGTTTATGACTTTCTGCTTTTAAAGGTTTGTCCCGTAACATGGCCATCATTTGAATATGTCCATTTTCGTTCCTGTAAATATTTTGGGCACTGACCGTATAATAGTTAATGAATAGAGCAAATAACAGGGTTAAAATAAAATCTGCTATTCTTGACTTGTTTTTGAGTGCATTAATCATATGTCTAGGGGTGTTTATAATAGTTAGTTTTCCCTTATTTTCTTTTTAATTATTTTTCTAATGGTCGGTGATGACGTATACCATAGCAAGAATCCACTCAAGACAGTAATTAAGCCCAAAAGTGAAAATGCTCTTAAAACAATGGTGTTGAAATTATCTCGTCCTTCATAGTCCATAGTATGCGTCATCCATAAAAAATCGAACCAACGCCAATCTCGATGACGTACTGTTTGAAAAGCTCCATTTTCAATCGCCACATAAGCCTTAAGATTTTCATCGGTTTTATATGAAATCTCATAAGCTGGTAAAGGTCTACCCCTATACTCGTGATGATTGCCTACGGATTCAATTCTCTGTATTTTGTCAAACTCTAAATCCGACAACATATAGCGTTCAGCTACCTTAATTGCTTCCTGTTTGGTGATTCCTTTCTTTTTAGCTCCTGAAACAGCGTTGTACAGATGCTCTTCATTTATCCAATAATAAGGTTTGTCATCAATTTCTAATAACTCTAAAGATTTTACATTCAACTCATTTTCCAACTCAGATAAACCAATCAAGTTCTTAAATGTAGCTTGTTCAGGAACGTCTTTTTTGAAATGGTCACCGTGAATCTCATCAATGTCTGTCCAACTGAAATATAGACCACTAATAGTCCACATTAAGAATTGAATGCCGATGAAAAGGCCTAAATACCTATGTGTTTTTCTAATTTTTAGTGCTGTATGCCTATTTACCATATTACTGATTTACCTTAAAGTGGAATTTTATAGAGACCTTCTCCCAACTCAATGAAATTGCACCTTCATTGTCATTAATCTTGTTCACTTGATATTCCAAGTGTTCGGTAACTTCATCTGAAATGATGGGTTTAACTTTGAAGCGCAAAACATCATCCTTCTCCTCATACTCGTCCTTGCCGTGTTGGTCCCAATTTGAATTAAAAATTATGGTCCATTCGTCTTTTGATGGAATAGTAAAAAACCCATATTTACCGGCAGGTAACATTTTACCATCAATAATTAAATCCTTGTTAGTTTCTATCCAGGTAGCCATATGTGCACCAGCTTGCCACAACTGGTCATAAGCCAACAACCCACCAAAAATGATTCTATTTCTTACGCCTGGCGACGAATAATCTATATGAATATGGGCATCGCCTATCATCGCCATCGTTGATGTATGTGGGCTCAAAGGTTTCTTTTTATCTGGTTGTGCAGAAGTTTCTGAAGCTTTTTCCTCAACAACTACCTCTTTGTCTTCTTTCACTTCTTGCTTGCAAGAGACAATAAGAAAACCGATTAGTAATACAGAAAGGTGGATATATTTTTTCATTAAATTTTATTTTGCATTTCTTGACGAAGAATGTGTTTTAATAATTTTCCATTTACCTTCCATCTTTTTCAAGATTGATGTTGCTACTCCTTTTTTCTTTATCGTTCTACTTTCGCCTTTTTCATCTGGGTTTAGTACGATAGTGTAGATGTAAGTTTCAGTAGTAAAAGCATAGGGCAAATCTACTTCCGCATCAATTTCATAATCTGAAAATTCAAATTTCTTAAAATGCCCTAATTCTGGTCCTAAATGATGTTCTATGTAGTTTGCATAGGTACCCTCTATACCACCTGATTCAAATACTTCGGAATCCTTGGCAAATAACTCGAACGTACCTTCTGTCGTTAGGTTTTGCAGGGCATCTTTGTATGATTTCATTACTTTTAGAACAGCTTCTTTCTCTGTTCCTGAATCTGCGTTTTGGCTAAACAGTTGCCCTGAGGCAAACATAAATAGCATTAGGATTGTTGTTAGTTTTAGTGTTTTCATAATTTTAGTTTTATAATGTTTTATTTATTGACGTGTATTCTATTTATGTTGGCTATACCAAATACGAGTACCAAAAAGCTTAAAAAAACTTCCATTATCACTAAAAGTTTTCCCGAAATAGTTAATGGTACTACATCACCAAACCCAACCGATGAAAAAGTAATTAAGCTGAAATATATAAACTCGAAAAATTGAGGTATAAATGATCTGTTGAGTGATGTAGTTGATTTAAAATTTTCCGAACTTAAAATATATAATGCTTGGTAGTCTGCTGAAAACGAAAGAACAATCAAAATAATTAACACAGCAAATAATGTTAGAACGTGTGTAAGCTGATGACTTTCGCCTATTATTTTACTTAGCTGTATAAAAGTGAGCCTGACAATAAAAACCGTTTTTACCAAAGCCATACCAACAATTATAAGCGCAAGAAACTGGTTATCAGAATCTAAATCTGCCCATAAAGTATAGCTTAATGATAGTGCAATGACTACACTTGCAGTAAGCAATACCTTTTTTAATAGTTGTTTGTAAAACCCTGTACTTCCAGGTTTTTCTATTTTGCTTTCTTGAACCATCTTAAATTTATTTGCTTAACTAAATAATTGAAGTGCCAATGCACCACTAACTATTATAATAAGTATTGTATAGACTATATAATTAATCCATTTATTAGCAACCGATTTTTCAGTTGTGTGTTTGCAACCATCTTTGCAACAATCTTTCATCGTTTTTTTAAATCAAATTTTTATTTCTTCTTTAAATAGCACTTGATTATGAGAGTTAGGCTCTATCCATCAATCAAAAAATAGGCCTCCCTCCCATAATCAAGCACTTTTTTATAAGCCTCTCTTTTTCATTTTCCATTATCACCTGACTAAGGAAGAGAAGAGCTATTAATCAATTATTAGGGAGAATTTAGTTCCCTTCCTTCTTCAGGCTGCTATTAATTATATCAAATCTTGCTTTTTAAAATTCGTTGTGCCTGACAAGGGAAGGAGTTAACACTAACCATCAACATTTTTTTCCTTCCCGTGACAGGACTTAATGACTATTAATATTTCCTTAAGACTGAAACCGTTCTGTTAACTAATAAACCAGAAAGATTCCAAAACTTAAGGAAGGGGATTATCTAATTAATAGTCTTTTTTACTTTACCACATTTAAGCATCTTACTGCCATAATATGGGTTTCTCACTTGGTCACTGCTACTCAACCAAGAGCTACCACCATCATACATTGGGCAAAACTGCTCGTACAGCGTGTTTTTTGTACCTGTAATTGCTATCAAATCTGACATATCCTTACTTAAGGTTTTAAAATGCTCTCTTTGATGGCCCATATCACTTTTTGCAATATGTTCGGCGTGCTCTGTGGCATCTTCAATTATGTCAGCTAATTCTTTTTGTTCTTCTGCCGTATACTTTGAAGCATCAAAGGCTTTTAGTGAAGCGGCCAATTTAGAGCCTTCTTGGGCTGCCTTTTTGGTATCATCTGCAACCAAGGCATCCTTTAGGTTGAAGTAATCATTTAATATTGCTTCAGCCTTTGTATCACTATTCATATTCATCATTTTACTATGGTCCATTTTACTATGGTCCATTTTCATTTTTTCCTTTTCCTGTGCATTGGTAAAAGAAACTGCTAACAATAGCATTGTTGCGATACTCATTTTTAAATTTTTCATTTTTATTGTTTTTAATTGTTATTGTTTATATACTATCTTTTAATTGTTCTATCCAACGGATTAGTTCCTGTTTTTCAGCTTCAGAAAAGCTTGCGTCTTTATGAATCAAAGTGTAAGAATATAAAGGCATTTCGTCACTTTCAATCTGTTTGATGATTGACCTTAACTTGCTCTTTTTTCTTCTGTTTGATAACGAATCCCATTCATTAAAATTCAATTCAGCCTTGCCTTCTTTTATATGGTCTTCCAGAAACCAAGCAACAGGCTGAACTTTGTTATACCAAGGGTATTGCGTATTATTGCTGTGACAATCATAGCAGGATACCTGTAACTTTTTTTGAATATTCTCTGGCACATTATTGACCAACATAAAATCGGTGGAAGGAACAGAATCACTTTGGTTGCGCGTTGTGGGCATAAATTGAATCCCCACAAACGCTACCAATAACACAATCGCTATGATTTTCACAATCTTCATTTAATTAATCTCCTTTTGGACTTTCCCACAGGTCAACATCTTACTTCCGTAATAAGGATTCTTAACATCCTTGCTCATACTTAACCAAGCACTACCTTCATCATACATTGGGCAGAATTGTTGGTACAAGGTGTTTTCTGTTCCGGTAATGGCAACCATATCTGTTACATCCTTACTTAAAATTTTAAAGTGCTCTCGTTGGTGGGCTATATCACTTTCTGAAATATGTTCTGCGTGTTCCACCGCATCCTCAACAATGTCCTTTAAATCTGATTGCTGGGCATCCGTATATTTTGAAATGTCAAGCTTGCCTAAAGATGTTGCGAGGATTGCTCCCAACTCTTTGGCTTTGGCATTATCATCTGCTACCAAGGCATCTTTTAAGTTGAAATAGTCATTTAAGACTGCTTGAGAATCTCCATCTCCATTCATTGCCATTTCCATATCCTCACCATCGTGGTTCATTTTTGAATGGTCATCATCAGCACTCGTTTCAGAATGGGTAGTGTTCTCTGTTTTCGCATCTTTACAAGACACCGCTGTTAAGGTTATAAATGCTATTGCAACTGTACCTAATGTTAATTTTAATTGTTTCATCTTCTCTATTGTTTTTAAGTGTTTTACTTGATTTAATTTTCTTTTTTTAATATTAATTTCTTACTTAGACTAAAAATAATTATTGGCAATATTGTGAATTGAAGAACTGGCGAAACGCCTGCTTTTACTATTGGGATTAAGGGCATAGATTCGGCATACAACCAATCCTCTCTGTTAATATGCCAGATTTCTACAAGTGTTGAACTTAATGCTCCTACAAGCATTAGCAAAAGAACATTTGAAAAACTAAGTTTTTCAATCCAATACACATTTCTAAGTACCAGGCTAAAGACAAAGAAAAGTAACAGAAGGGTCAACATATCGGTTATTGAAGCCAATGTACAAAGCGAGATATGACTGAAATCATACTTAAATCCTTGATATAATGGCCCGTGAGCCAACTCCCAAATAAGGTTTAAAGCAAAACCTACTAAAGCTATGGTTGTAATCATCCGTTTGTAGTTTGACGTATCGGCAACTTTTTTATAAAAATGGATATATAAAATACTTACCAATACAAGTGAAAATATTGGGATAATTAATATTCCTGGACTTAGTGCTAACATTTATTATATACCTTTATGTTACTATGCATTTCTGTTTATTATTACCTATAACCCTATAATTATAGCTTTTCAATTACGTTATCCAGTTTAGAGGATATTTCATTGGCAATTTCATTTAGCTTTTCGTTTTCTACTGCCTGCATTGAAGCCATTGGATTTACGGCTGCAACTTCAATGACGCCAGCTTCAATTTCCTGGACTATAACATTACAAGGCAGCATTGTTCCAATTTTATCTTCTGCAAGCAAAGCTCTATGAGCATAGGGCGGGTTACACGCTCCTAAAATTCTATACTTCTTGAAATCGACATCCAGTTTCTTTTTTAATGTTTCCTCGATATCAATCTCTGTTAGGATACCAAAGCCTTCTTCTTTTAATTCTTGTGTGACTCTATCAATAACCTCTTCAAAAGTTCCATTAATGGTTTTGTTGAAATAATAGTTCATATTTTTATTTTTTAGAATTAATGACTCGTTTTCTTTCTTCATATTCTTCCTTGGTGATTTCACCATTGGCATACCGTCTGCCCAAAATTTCCTCAGGACTTTCTTTCTTGAGTATTTTGCTTCCGTTTTTTCCAGCATATAGGATAATCCCCAAGACAATTACTCCTAATACTATAATCCACGTATACATCATAACTTTATCTTTTAATTATTAAAATCTGGCTGTTAATCCACCGCCCCAACCATATCGGTTATTATAATTTCCTTGTATTGAAAAATTTCTTGAAAGGATATATGAAGCTCCTACCAACCATTGGGTCTCACTTTCATAAGAATTGTTGTTTTCCAAATCGTTTACCCAGCCAAAATCAATTCTGTATTCATATTCTCCCTCTAAAAAAACTCTTGGGAAAATCAATAACTCTCTGTCCAGACGTATTCTTGGGCGTAATTGGTGGTCTATACTCACATCTACATTAAATCGGTAAGGTGTAAAGTATTTAACCCCAACCAGTCCAACGGTATTGAACTCATCGTACGAATTCGGAATTTCAGTTTCGGTATTTACTCCTACATAAACACGTACCCAATCATTGAGGTACCTATTGTAATTTACTTCCGCTTCAAGGTTTTGGTCGTAGTCCAACTCTGCTCTCAAACCAAATTCATTGCGGATATTACTTGTTGTTAGAAAAAGTTCTGAAAAATTAGAACCTAATCGAGCCATTCCCCAGGAATAATAGTGGTCAGTCTCATCAATTAGTTTTTGAACTGGATAATCTGCCATTCTTTTGTCTCTTGGTGTGTCATAACTAAATACGCGTGCCATACCACCCATCATATGATACAGTACGTGACAGTGAAAGAACCAATCGCCATACTCTTCGTTATAAAATTCGATTACAACTTTCTGCATCGGCGGCACATTAACGGTATGCTTTAATGGGGAACGTTTTCCATTTTCGTTAATCACCCTAAAGTAATGCCCGTGAAGGTGCATTGGGTGGTGCATCATTGTCAGGTTATTGAGGGTAATTCTTGTTACCTCTCCCCCTTTGATTTTTATTTTATCCGTTTCCGATAAGGGTACACCGTTCATACTCCAGACGTAACGCTGCATATTTCCAGTTAGGTTCAATAAAATGTCATTTACTGGTAAATCTGCTTTATATGTGGTGTTTTCTTTTGCCTTTAAAAAATCATAGTTGAAATAGGTCTTTCGGGTGTTGTAATCAAACGAAGAAGTGTCCTTTTGCATCATTTGATCATTATGGTTCATATGCTCATCCATATTCATTTTATCATTCATTGCGCCATCCTTCATAGACATATTATCGTTCATATTCATTTGCCCATCTTTCATATCCATCTTCATCCCGTACTTCTGCATCAAAACTTCGGGTGTGTTTTTCTTTTTGTTGCCTACCATAGAAGGAGCTCCCATTTTCATATCCATTTTAGCCATTTGCTTCATCATTTCCACTTTATCTGGTCTGTCAATTCTTTCTGCGGGATAAAGTGTTCCTTGTCCTATACGTAAAGAGGTATCACCAGAGCCATCCTGTGCCGTGGCAGTAATTTCTACTGTACCTTCTGGAATGGTGACAATTACATCGTAGGTTTCAGCAATACCGAAAAGGAAGCGACTTTTTGATATAGGTTCCACATCAATACCGTCACTTGAAACAATCATTGGGTTACCTCCTCCGAAATCCATCCAATAATAGGTAGATGCCGATGCATTGATAAAACGAAGCCTTACTTTTTCACCTGGTAGAAATTCTGGATAGTCTGCTTGTTTTTTACCATTTGTTAAAAATGCAGGGTAGTAGATATCTGCAATATCTGCACCTTCCATACGGTCTCGCCAAAATTTGAACTGTGCTCCCAGAGCACCTTCTTTAATTACCCTACTCAACGGTACTGCTGTACCCTTTTTAACTTGATACCACTCGTTACCCCTCTTTAAGTTACGTAGTACATTCATTGGTTTTTCATTAGTCCAATCAGACAATACCACTACCAAATCTTTATCATAATCCAATGTTTTTTCTTTAGGCTGAATGATTATGGAACCATACACACCCTTTTGCTCTTGTAACATTGTGTGTGAATGATACCAATAAGTTCCAGACTGATTGATTGGAATTCTGTATTGGAATGTCCCCCCTGGTTCAATAGGTGGTGTTGTTAAATATGGAACACCGTCATAGAAATTTGGAAGTATTAATCCGTGCCAATGGACTGATGTTTCCTCATCCATTTTATTAGTCACATTGATTATGGCAAGGTCTCCCTCGGTAAATTCCAAGACTGGACCAGGAATTTGGCCGTTTATGGTCATTGCCTTGGACGTTACGCCTCCAAGGGTCATCTCCCTTTGTTCAAGGGTAAGGTTATACTCTTTGACGGGTCGTCCTTCTTCTTTCCTGTCATCACTATTTGTGCCGACTTGGGAGAATACTAATGAAGTTAAGAATAAGAGTAATATTGTGTTAAAAGTTTTCACTGTCATTATTATTTTTTAAGAATTTATAGAAATCTCTTTGAGAGTTCCTATTTAATTTCCTTTGTAATTTCGCCACAAGTAAGCATTGACTGTCCATAATATGGGTTTTTTACTTCTTTGGAAATACTTAACCAATCTGCACCTTTATTGTTATTTGCCATGGGGCAATGCATAACATATAATGCCTCGTCGTTGGTGTTAAATGATGTTTCTAGTCCAATCATAGTATTGGATACCTGTTGAAACGCTTTTCGAATCTCTTCCAGTGTTTTAAAATGCTGCACATGCTGAAGCGTGTTCTTTAAGTCACTGCTCAATCCCATCCAAACATTGTGCGATTCGCCAGTAAATAAAGCCATGTTCAATCCATCAACCGTTTTTAAGATATTTGAGCCTGCCTTTTTGGCGTTTTCCAAGTTGTCATTTGTCAAGGCATCTTTCATGGATAGATATTCAGTAAAAAGGGGCTTTAGAGCATCTTTGGCTTTTTGACTAACCGATACTTTTTTAGCAGCCGTTTTATTGGGTGTTCCATTTATGGCAGGCATATCGCCACCACCATGATTGTGCCCAGTCATGGCAGGACCACCCTCGGGATTCATCATACTAGGTTTACCAGCCAATTGTGCTGCGGCATCGATACTGAATGTCCCATTAATGGCTATTTCTTCTCCTTCTTGGAGCCCTTCATTCACAACGAATCCATCTCCCAAAGCTGGTCCTAACGTAACATCACGCATTATAAAATTCACACCCTTGGCTGTAGTATTCTTTATGTACACTACAGAACGTTGCCCTGTCCACATCACGGCAGTTTTAGGAACTATAATAGCATCCGATTTTATTGGTAATTCTGCTTCTACGTTGCCTGATACAAACATTTCTGGCTTCAGTTTTAATCCTTTATTGGTTACTTCCACTCTGGCTTTCGCCACCCTTGTCATAGGATTGATTACAGGATCGATAAATGAAATTTTTCCCTTAAAACTTTCCCCAGGCAAGGATTGCACAGTAAAATTGACTGCATCTCCCTTTTTCACCCATGCCATATCCGATTCATAAACGTCAAATAAAATCCAAACATTATTTAGGTTGGCTATCTCATATATAGCCATCCCTTTCATGACATAATCACCAAGATTGACCTTTTTTTCGGTCACGTAGCCTGATATGTCTGCCAGTATAGGGAGTTCTTCTTTAACAATTCCAGATTCTAAAATTTGTGAAATCTGCTTATCGGTAAGCTTCCAGTTTTTCAGTTTTTCTTTAGCCGAGTTAAAAAGAAGTGGCTCTGTTTCCACAATTTTTCGGGCTTCAAAAAGTTCTTCTTGTGCATTGACCAAATCAGGGGAATAAATGGATGCTATTACCTGACCTTTGTTGACATACTCGCCCGTAAAATTGACCATTAGCTTTTCTATGCGCCCAGGAATATGGGAAGACTGTGAATACACAGATCGTTCGTCAGCCTCAACTTTTCCATTCAATCGAACAGATTTTACAGGCTTGGCCTTACCTACAATTTCGGTACTTACATTAGCAATTTGCATGGCCGTTGGCGACATACTAATGGCCATTGGGTCCAGTTCTGTACTGTCATCGCTTTCCAAGGGAATTAATTCCATGCCGCAAATTGGGCAGTCCCCTGGCTCGTTCTGTCTTATTTGAGGATGCATGGAACAGGTCCAAATGGTTTCCCCGACCATTTCACTATCGTGTTGATGTTCACTAACCGTATCGTTTTTGGAGCCTCCAAAAAAGAACCACCCAAGCAATAGCCCTACAAAAAGTGTAGTTACTGCTATACGTATTATTTTTTTAGTTTCTTTTGTCATGATGCTATTTTTTTGCTGTAATATAATCGAGTTTTGCCATCGCAATTCTATATTGGGATAGTGCAGTTATCTTTAGTTTATCGTATTTTAGTAGTTGTTGTTGCATTCGGAGCACCTCTTCAAAATCTTTTCCCGAGTTTCCGTATGCCGTATATAATAGATTCAATGCTTGTTTTGATTCCTCTATTTGTTCATCAAACAATGAAACTAAATCTGTTTGTTGCCGAATATCGAACAGAGCCATTTCGTAGTTTGAATTCAGTGAATTGGCTATTTCCTTTCTTTGGAACGTATAACTTTCTTGCATCAATTGTGCTTCCTTTACCGCTGCTTTGTACTTACCTCTAAAGATCGGGAGGCTTACGGTTATCATTGGCATGATGGCGTCTTTTCCATTATCAAATGGTGCAGCCACTCCTGGTGCAAGATCTTCACGTTCTCCGATAATGACATAATCCAGCCCTATACCCATCTTTGGTAAACCTTGTTTAATAGCTGCACGTTCGGATGCCTCACTTGCTTTTGTCTTCAAATCAATTGAATTCAGTAGTGGATGATCAACTATAAATGCATCATTATTATAACCTGACAAAACAGGATCTATAACGATGGTGTCAGTTATAGTAATAGGTTGCATCTCGTCGCGGTTGAGTAGTTTATTAAACGCTGCCAAAAGTGGTTTTTCCTTCTTATTCAGAATTCCCAAAATTGTCTTGGCCTCCTTTAGCATAATATCTACACGAAGTACATCTACAAGGGTTCCATTGCCATTTTTAAACTTTGAATTGGAAATGGTCTTATAAGATTCGAGAATAGCGATGTTGTTCTCCTCGATTTTTATCCATTCTTTCAGTTCGTACAACGGAAAATAAGCGGCCGTGACTTCATAATAGAGCTTGTTCTTGGCATCCAAAAAAGACTGGTACTTTGCTTCTGCCATAAGCGTAGCGGCATCTCCTTGAGCTTTTAATGTCCCAAACCAAGGAAACATTTGTGTTAATGAAAACCTTGCTTGTTGCGGCCCTACCCGTGTTTCTATCATTTGCCCTAACGCACTGACAGAAAGGGACGGATCCGGCAAAGTACTTACTTGAGGGACTTTTTGCAACGCTGCCTCAAACTCCTTGTATTGTGAAAGTAATCCGGGGTTATTCTCTGCCGCAATCTTGAAATAATCTTCCAGTGTTTGGGCCTGTAAGCCTAAACCACTAATTAATATTAGTGCTATAATTATATTTTTCATTTTATTCCAATTTTTTTGTTCTGATTATTGATGACCGTTTCCCTCCAAAAAGCCTGAAGAACGGGTACTACAAACATGGTCATGATTTGTATGGTCATTCCACCAAAAGTTGGAATAGCCATAGGAATCATCACATCGGCACCTTTACCAGTTGAAGTAAGCACCGGTAAAAGAGCAATGATTGCCACCGCGGCGGTCATCATCGCTGGTCGTACCCTTTTTTTGCCAGCTTCCAATACGGCTGCTCTAACAGCCGGAATTGTTTGTGGTTTTTTTTCTTCGAATACCTGATGTATATAAGTACCCATAATCACACCATCATCTGTCGCAATACCGAAAAGAGCGATGAAACCTACCCAAACGGCAACGCTCAAATTGATAGTATGTATTTGAAAAAGATCTCGCATGTTCACACCAGAAATGGAAAAATTAAGGAACCAATCCTGTCCATAAAGCCATAACATGATAAATCCTCCGGCAAAAGCGACAAATACTCCTGAAAAGTGAATGGATGACGCAATGACAGTCTTGAATTGAAAGAAGAGGAGCAAGAATATCACGATCAAACTGATCGGTATTACAATGGACAGCCTTTTCACAGCTCTGATCTGGTTTTCATAGCTACCGGAAAACTTATAACTTATTCCAGCAGGGACTATGAGTTCACCTGAATCAATTTTTTGTTGAATGGCCTCTTGCGAGTCATTTACCACATCGACCTCTGCAAACCCATCTCGTTTATCAAAAAGCACGTAGCCTACCAAAAAGGTATTTTCACTTTTTATGGCCTGCGGACCTCTTACATATTCGAAATCGACTACTTGGGAAAGCGGTATTTGTGCCCCTACCGGGGTTGGGATTAAAATTTTACTTAATGATTCGGGATCATCCCTAAGTTCCCTTGGGTAACGTACCCTGATAGGAAACCGTTCCCTTCCTTCAACGGTAGAGGATATTTTCATACCACCAATGGCGGTCTCGATGCTTTGTTGTACATCTTCAACATTAAGGCCGTATCGCGATATTTCATCCCTATTTATATTGAGGTGCAAATAAGGTTTTCCCACAATACGGTCGGCAAATACAGCTTCTGACTTAACGGATGGCACTCCTTTTAATATCTCTTCCAACTTCATTCCAAAATCCTCTATAGTTTTCAGATCTGGCCCAAATACCTTAATTCCCATAGGAGCACGCATACCTGTTTGCAGCATCACCAAACGTGTTTCAATAGGTTGCAATTTGGGTGCTGAAGTAACCCCGGGTATTTTGGTAACCTTTACGATTTCATTCCATATATCATCCGGTGATTTAATATGTGGTCTCCAATTTCGAAAAAATTCTCCATTTTCGTCCACAATCAAGTCCTCTTCGATAATTCCTCTTGCCAATGCCTCTTCGTTCGTAAGGGTATCCTTTTGAACGGTAATAAATCTGTCTTTGCGGTCCACTTTAAAATGAACCCTATGCCCTGCTTCGTTTAGAATAAATTCGGGCTTGTAATTGATGATGTTCTCATACATAGAAATTGGTGCGGGATCAAGTGCAGATTCTACGCGTCCCAGTTTCCCAACCACTAGTTCTACTTCAGGAATTTTCCCTACCATCATGTCGATTTGCCCTACCACATTCCTATTATATTCCACCCCAGAGTGTGGCATAGAAGTGGGCATTAAGAGGTAACTTCCTTCGTTTAATGATGGCATAAATTCTGAACCTATTCCAGGAAATAAATTTGATGCAGCTGTCCAACCTGAAGATTGCCTAACACTCTTCCAACCTACTGTTTCGAAACCTTTAGCTACAAATCCAAAGGTGGTATTGAACCCTATCCATACCAATACCCCAAAAAACAAGGTAACAAATGGGATAAGCATGAACTTTCCTTTGTTTTCCAGACACCATTTCAAAACAGGTGCATAAAAATGAACAATCGCCATAAGTGCTACTAGTATGATTCCAATTAAAAACAACACAAAGAAGTAGTTAATAATAATCCCATTTTGAGGACCTAAAGGCATCCATTCTTCAGTAAGGAAAAAGGAAGCTATAAAAATTGTTAATCCTAAATTAATATAGTTGGGATATAACTTATATTTCTCAGGCCATCTAGGTTCCATAAGATTATTGAAACCAATAAGTGATATAACCAATGGCAACCACATATGTGCATAAAAAGTAAAAAGAATTCCTGCTACAATTAACAGAATAGACCAGAAACGGCGTACTCGTTTTTTATTGTAATCTATACCCATTACAAAATGTGCCAAAGCAGGAAGCACAATAATACCTAAAACAAACGCACTTAATAGTGCAAATGTTTTTGTAAATGCCAAAGGTCTAAACAATTTTCCTTCTGCTGACTGCATTGCAAAAACAGGCACAAAACTAACTACGGTAGTAGCCAATGCCGTTGTGATAGCCGATCCTACTTCCACCGTTGCCTTATAAATGACCTGCATGAGTTCCTTTCCTTTAACACTGTGGTTCTCGGGCATTTCCAAATGCCGGATTATGTTTTCAACAAAAACAATTCCAACATCCACCATTACTCCAATGGCAATGGCAATACCCGAAAGGGCGACTACATTGGCATCTACTCCTGCATATTGCATGACTATAAAAGTCATTAGTACACCAACAGGCAATAAACTGGAAATTATAATGGATGCGCGCAAGTTAAGTACCAATACTAGTACAACAATGATACTAATTAAGATTTCGTGGGAGAGGGCATTTTCTAAAGTACCTATGGTCTCGTGGATCAATTGTGTACGATCGTAGAATGGTACGATGGTCAATTGGCTCTCTACCCCATTGGCCAAAGTCTTTTTTGGTAATCCAGGGGCAATTTCCTTAATTTTATCCTTAACGTTATTGATGACCGCTAGCGGATTGGAACCGTAACGGGCAACCACAACACCTCCTACCACTTCGGCACCGCCTTTATCAAGTATACCCCTACGTGTAGCAGGCCCTAAACTGACAACCCCTATGTCTTTAATACGCACAGGAACATTATCCTGAACCGCAACCACCGCTTTTTCAATATCTTCAGTCTTTTTTACATATCCGAGACCTCTAACGAGATATTCAGCCTGATTAATTTCTATAGTCTTTGCTCCAACATCCCTGTTCGATTTTTGTACAGCCTGCATGACACGATGTAATGGAATATTGTATGCTTTAAGGGCATCGGGGTTTACATCAATTTGATATTCTTGAACAAATCCTCCTATAGAGGCAACTTCTGAAACGCCATCAACTGCATTTAAGCCGTATTTTACATAAAAGTCTTGTGCGGTGCGTATTTCGTGCAGATCCCAACCGCCTGTAGGGTTATTATCTTTGTCCCTACCTTCCAATGTATACCAATATACTTGACCTAAAGCTGTAGCATCAGGCCCTAAAGTTGGCGTTACGGCATCTGGCAAAAGGCCGGCTGGAAGTGAATTTAATTTTTCTAAAATCCGGGACCGCGACCAGTAGAATTCAACATCGTCATTAAAAATAATATAGATACTAGAGAACCCGAATATTGACGAACTTCTAATGGTCTTAACACCGGGTATTCCAAGTAAATAAGTAGTCATTGGATAGGATATCTGATCTTCGATATCCTGTGGTGAGCGACCTGGCCACTGTGTAAACACAATTTGCTGATTTTCACCTATGTCCGGTATTGCATCCACCGGAACAGGATCTTTAGGAATAAACCCAGTATTCCAATTAAAAGGTGAGGTAGAAACACCCCATACGATTAATGCAATTAAGATAAGAACAGTCACTAACTTGTTCTCAAGAAAATATTTTATAATTTTATTCAACATATAATTTGATCATTAAACTTTTAAACATTGGTATTTGGAAAACACCAAATACAGTAAATCATCCTTACAACATTGTGGTCGTAGGATAAAAAAACTATTGTTTAAAAATCAAATTAAATAGGCCTCATCAAGCTTATAGATATGCCTGACAATAATAGGTAGAGGATAATTGTTAAAAGAAGGGATTACTTCTTCTGAAACTTCAAAAAGATTATTATACGTGTGAAAAAAAACAGCAATAAAAAACTGTTGTTCTTTTTCTAATTTATCAAAAGAAATCTTTAGAGTGTCCTGACCTTCAAGAACTAATTGCTTATCACTACAACAGTTTTTCTTGGTAATATCACATTCTTTTGACGATGGTTTTTGTTTAACTTCCATACCACAAGACTCAACCTTACCGAACATGGAAGTATCCACTAAAATATCACCACAATAATGACTCTCAATTGTGAAAGACAATGACGAGACAAACACTAAAAGTGCCATGCAAAAAGTTGATATTTTAAAGAAAATCTTTTTCATTTATTATACAAAAGTATAAAATTTTTATTAGAGTAAACTTATTTAACAAATAATTTAGAATACACTTTTAGCATTTTACTTCGCCCAATTCTGTTTAGATTATAAACTGTTGAGTATAAAAAGCTTCGATATTATTATTAAGAATTATTCTAAATAATGTTGGATTTTCAAAAACAGCATACTACATTTGCCTTCTATTTAAAATCATTCTAAATAATTTATAGCAAATGAGAACTCTATTTTTCTTACTATTTATCTTACAACTTACAGTCCTATGTGCACAAACCAATCCTCAGAAAGAGGATTCTCTCCAACAAAAAACGGAACGCTTAAAAGAGGTCATTATTTCTGCCAACACCATACTGGGCAGTAAATTTGAGATTAAAAACAAAACGGGTTCTGCGAACTATATTTCCGAAGAGGATTTAAAAAAATTTTCATATACAAATATCAATAGGGTATTACAAACGGTTCCAGGAATTAATATTTACGAAGAGGATGGTTTTGGACTACGTCCAAATATAAGTTTGCGAGGTACATCGCCTGAGCGTAGTGCAAAAATTAATTTGATGGAAGATGGTGTTCTCATTGCCCCTGCACCCTACAGCGCACCTGCCGCCTATTATTTTCCTACCATTGGGCGAATGCAGTCCATCGAAGTCTTAAAAGGAAGCAGTCAAATTCAATATGGACCAAATACCACTGGTGGTGCCATTAATATGATATCGTCCCGAATTCCAGACAAATTTTCTGGACGAGCTTCCATTGCCGCAGGGAATTATGATTCCAGAAACACTCAATTGCTCATTGGTGATAGCTATAAAAACTTTGGATTTGTAACGGATTATTTCAATTACAGCTCAGACGGTTTTAAGGATTTAGATGGTGGTGGCAATACAGGATTTGATAAATCTGATTATTTGGCCAAATTTAGGGTCAACTCAAATTTAGATGCGAAAACGTATCAGTCACTAACATTTAAAATCCAATATTCTGAAGAAGAAGCGAACGAAACTTACTTGGGATTGACCGATGAAGATTTTGAAGAAAACCCTTATAGAAGATACAGGGCATCATCCGAGGATGTTATGAATGCCGAACATCAACAATACCAGCTTACCCATTTCATTCAAGTCTCCCCTTCTTTGAATATAAGCACTACTGGTTACCTGAATAAGTTCAAACGGAATTGGTACAAGTTGGACGACGTGAATTTAAGCGAAAGGGTGAGCATTAGTAACATCTTGTCCGCACCACAGGATTACCCCTTAGAATACCAAACCATTTTAGGAAATGACAACACCCAAGACGATGTTATGGGAATAAAGGCAAATAATAGAGTATATACTTCAAATGGTGTTCAGTCCATTGCCAAATTACGATGGGGTTCTGATTGGCTACAAACCCTGGAAGTGGGAATACGTTACCACGAAGATGACGAGGACAGATTTCAGTGGGTGGACAGGTACGCATTTCAAAACCAAGAATTAATACGAACCACGGTGGCCGAAAAAGGTACTGACGCTAATCGTATAAGCAGTGCAAAAGCATTGGCGGCGCACCTCTTGTACACCCTTAAAATTGAGAACCTGACCTTAACACCTGGCTTGCGCTATGAAAATATTACATTAACACGAATGGATTATGGTACTGACGACCCAAACAGAACTGGTCAGGATTTATCTTTTCGCGAGAACAATGTAAATGTATGGATTCCCGGCATAGGTGCGAATTACAGATTCAATAACTATATATCGGTCTTCGGTGGGGTACATAAAGGGTTTTCACCACCAAGCAATACACCTGGGCAAAATGCCGAAGAAAGCATTAATTATGAGTTGGGTTCTCGATTTGGCTTTAAAGGTTTTTCAGGGGAACTTGTCGGGTTCTACAATGATTATCAAAATCTGTTGGGAAGTGATTTGGCTGCAACAGGTGGCACAGGAAGCCTCGACCAGTTTAATGCAGGTGAAGTTCGTGTAAGTGGCCTTGAGCTTTTGCTAAATTACAATTTGCTATACAATACATCAGAGAAATTTAAACTCCCTCTATCGATTTCCTATACGCTTACCGATACCGAATTCCTGACCAGTTTTGACAGTAACGAAGATATCTATGGGGTGGTTACCAAAGGGGATGAAATACCATACATTGCAAAAAACCAATTAAATGTAACATTAGGGCTACAGCATAAGAAATTTGAAGTAAACTTAAATTCACGCTATACAGGTGCATTTAGAACCAAGGCTGGTTCTGGGCCTATTCCAGAAAATTTCAAAGTAGATTCTAACTTTATCGTTGACTTATCTGCACATTATTTCCTTAATGAAAATTTTACATTATCAACTAACGTGATAAACCTATTTGATACAGAATATGCGGTATCTCGTGTACCAGCAGGATTACGACCTGGTCATCCTTTTGGGTTTAATTTTGCCGTCGGATATGAATTTTGAGAAAAATTTAATTGGATGACAAAAGTCATATTTTTGTTCAACGTTTAAAATTACTTTTGTAAAGTGCCTTTTATGTTTTTGAATAGCTAAATACTTAGCATAAAAAGCTTTAGGAATACTTTCTTTAATTGAACAAATTTTTGATTGTTGAACAAAAATTTTTAATTTTATAATGTGAAATCTTTTTTTTCTAAAATAGTATCCTTCTTTTTAACAGCTTTAATACTGTTTTCTACCTCTTCTTTTACGGTAGATATGCATTTTTGTTGTAATCAATTGGTAGATATAGCTGTTTGGAACAAAGCAAAAACCTGCACAGAAAAGGTTCAAAAGAAAGATTCACCGTTAAAGCAGTGCACTACGTTACAAGAAAAAGACTGTTGTAGTAATGAATCTTTTGTAAAAACTGGAAATGACACCATTAAAAAGGCTAATACAAAACTTGAGGCCGAAACCGTAATTTTCCTTAATACTTTTTTCTACGCTTACGTAAATTTATTTGAAGGGCTTGAAAAAAATATAGTTCCTTTTAAACAATATAGGCCGCCCTTGATATCCAAGGACATACAAACTCTTTACGAGACTTACTTAATTTGATTTTCTTCCTTGCAGATTGAACATATCAATCTGTATCCTCTATTATAGCCAAAGAACATCTTCTGGCTAAATGTTGCTGTACCCAATTCTCAACAACACTATTAACCTTGTACTATTAAGAAAATTCAAACTATTTGGCAAAATGCCTAATAGCAATACATCGATTATTATGAAAGGACCCAAAGAATTTTGGATTAAGAATATGGTCTGTAGCCGCTGCTTAAAAGTTATTAAGCAAGAACTACAGGAATTGGGAGTTACTGTGCTTTCATTAGAATTAGGAAGATTATTGGTAGAAGCACCAAAAAAAACCAGCAATGAAATTGTCGAAGCTGTTACAACTGTGCTTCACGCTAATGATTTTGAAATTGTACAAAAAGAAGAAGAAATGCTCGTAGAAAGAATGAAAGTCATACTAATAGAACAATTGCAAGAGTTACCATTACATATTAAGGTAAAAACATCTGAACTATTAGCATCAAGACTTCATAAGGATTACAAGACCTTGAGCAAATTGTTTTCAGCCAACGAACAGACCACTCTGGAAAAGTATTTTATCAAATTGAAGATAGAGAAGGTTAAAGAACTTATCCAACTTAAACAACATTCCTTTTCTGATATCGGCTATTTACTGGATTATAGCAGTGTAAATCATTTATCCAGACAGTTTAAGGAAGTGGTGGGAATGAGTATGACCGATTACAAAAACACAGGAAATTGGAAACGGAATTTCTATGATGAAATTATATAGATATCAACGAAAGTTATGCAGATAAAGAATCTGCAAATCAAATAAATTTAATTTTTTAAAACCAAATAATTATGAAAACAAAAAAAATCTTAGTGAGTACAATATTCGCAAGCTTGATATATGTCTTGTTTGTAAGTTTTACTCATAACCCAAAAGATGAATATGAAGCATTACAGCAAAAAAAATGGGTTGCACCAGCCAGTGCTGACAAAATTGTAAATCCTTTAAAAGGAGATGCTACTGCAGCTGCTTCGGGTAAAAAGACATATAAAATGTTATGTTTTGTTTGCCACGGCCCAAAAGGTAAAGGAGATGGTATGGGTGGAGCAGGTTTGACGCCTAAACCAACAGATTTGACTACCGAAGAGTTTCAATCTCAATCTGACGGTGCAATTTTTTGGAAAATCACAGAAGGAAGAGCACCAATGGCATCGTATAAAACATCCATTCCAGAGAAAAAACGTTGGGAACTTGTTAACTATTTAAGAACTCTACAACAATGAAAAAACTAATCATACTAATATTAATATTTGGAGTTGGCCATACAGTTTATGGGCAAACTTACAATAATTTTGACACGGACAGCACTACAACCACCGAGCCATTTAACCCGAGCAAAACCCAGTTTATGATAAGGGGTTATGGCCATACAGGCCTAAATACCATGAGTAACGATGATGAGACAGAATCATCATACGTAGGGTCTGCATTTGCACCCATCTTTTTATTCAAACACTCCGATAAGCTACTTTTCGAGGCAGAATTAGAATTTGTACTAGAAGGCAATGAGCTTGAAGTAGGACTTGAATATGCCGATGTAATGTACGTTCTTAATAAAAACATGACCGTACGAGCTGGTAAATTCTTACTGCCTTTTGGCACATTTATGGAACGATTACACCCAGCTTGGATTAACAGACTTCCCACAACACCATTAGGTTATGGTCATGATGGTATTGCGCCTTCATCTGGTATTGGTGTAGAGCTACGAGGTGCTTTTGACCTTGGAGGACCTTCTTTAAACTATGCTGTATACTCAACAAACGGACCAAGACTAAAGGATGGCAGTGAAGAACCTGAAGAAGCTGGTATGTTAATGTTTCAAAATTTTGAAGACAATAATAACAGTAAAGCTTTTGGAGGTCGTATTGGGCTATTGCCTTTTGCAGATTCCTCAACTGAAATTGGCTTTTCTACATATTCAACAAGTAAAGTTGGTAATAGAGATTCAGAATACGAAAATGTGGGTGCTTTTCTTTACGCTTTAGACTTTTCATTTGTAAAACAAATACCAGCACTTGGAGGCTTTGTAGACATTAAAGGGCAGTACAACAACTCTGATATTGATGATGCAACTTTTATCGAAATACATGAAGAAGATGGTGAAGAAGAAGAGGAAGAATATACTTTCGGCAATAATAGCAACTCTTTTTATGCTCAATTAAGTTATCGCCCGACGATGGCTGAAAGTGATTTTATGAAGAAACTTGAGTTTGTTGGAAGATACTCTAATTTCAATGCACCAGAAGGCGCCGAATGGGAAGAACAATCTGAACAATATGCCTTCGGTCTGAATTATTGGTTAACATGGCGGTCAGTCATAAAAATAGCATACCAAACAACTGACAGTGTTGGTGGTCATGATGGAGGCGGTATAACTAATGGCTTTTATATTCATTGGGCTATAGGATTCTAATAAATTTTTAAACACAATAATCATGAAAACAATATATAAAATATTCATCGCAGGAATAGTACTTCTTTTTTCAGGAGCCGTAATTGTAAGCTGTTCTTCCACCAAGGATAAATACACAGCTGTTACAGATGTAGAAGAAGAATTCAAAATTGAAAAATCTGGAGCTCAAATGTGGGGAGAAGCTTGTAATAGGTGTCATTTAGCACCTTCACCAGCAGATTATAATGATACCGACTGGGAGACGATAAGTTTACATATGAGAATTCGGGCAAATTTAACTGAAAAGGAAATCACAAAGATTGAAGCTTTTTTAAAATCTGCGAATTAATAGCTGATAATCCATTCCCTCAACTATAGATATTTAGATTGATGGGAATGGGTTTATAAAAATTAAAATAAATGTTTAACTCAAAAAATAAATTATGAAAACACTACTAATTGTTTTATCGGCAGTTGGACTTTTAAGCTTAACCAGCTGCAAACAAGAAACAGATCCTTTAGCATTAATGGAAAATCCTGAAACTCGCACAGAAGTTTTTAATGCCATTTCCAAAAATCACGACTATATGACCGAATTTATGGAAAGTATGCACGACAACCAGCACGCAATGAAAATGATGCAGGGCAACAAAAAAATGATGAGCTCAATGATGCAAGGAGAAGGAATGCAAATGATGATGAAAGACAGTACAATGATGCACTCAATGATGAACGGAATGATGAATGACGGCAAAATGATGGGCACTATGATGAAAATGATGCACGAAAAAGGGATGATGAGCGAAGACTGTATGGAATCCTGCTCAAAGATGATGGGCGAAAAAGGAATGGATATGCAGGGTATGAACAAGATGGACGATATGGATAGCCCAACCAAAGGTGAGCATACCGAGCATCATTAATTTTAACTTTTAAAATAAACAACAATGAAAAATAATCACTGGATATGGATGGTCATCGGTTGTGGATTACCATTACTGTTTATCTTTTTTGCACCATCATTAGGTATAGGAAGCAGTTCGTCTCTATTCATCTTCATCCTCTTTATGTTTGCTTGTCACTTATTTATGCCTCACGGTTCACATCGCCACGGTGGGCACAATCATTCACAGAATAGACAAAGAGAACACGAACACGGTAGAGATGTTTCAAAAACAGAACCAAAAGATGAACACAAAGGGCATCATCACCATTAAATACTAAATGATGAAACAAAAATTTCAAATAAGCGGAATCAGCTGTGGTGGATGTGTATCAAGAGTAAAAAAGACTTTGGAAGAACATCCCAATATAGAAAAAGCAGAGATTTTTTTGGCACCAAAAGGTGCTGCACTTATCACGATGAATGAAGCACTTTCTGTTGCCGAATTACAAAAGCAACTTGATGGGCTCAATGGTTATACAATCACAGAAATAAATTAATAACAACTTAAAATTAAAAAATATGCATTTATACGACGGACATTTTGGAGGTATGCACCTAATATGGTGGATTATATGGATTATTTTATTGGCTTGGATATTCTTTATCCCAGCAGATATCCCTTATCAAAAAACAAAGAAGGACAGCCCACTGGATATTCTTAAAAACCGCTTTGCAAAAGGCGAAATATCCAAGGAAGAATTTGAGGAATCAAAAAAGATTTTAAAATCAGACAACTAACTCAAAACTTTAAAATTATGTATCGATTAAACGTAAAAAAACTCGGATTTGCTTTCGGTCTTACGGGAGCACTAATTTACTTGGGCTGTATGATAGTTATGTCAACAGCAGGTCGAGAAGCCACTATCGATTTTTTCAACAGCCTATTGCACGGATTAGATACCACAAGCATTATCAGGATGGATGTGCCATTATGGGAAGCCGGTTTGGGAATAGTACAGATATTTATTTTAGGATGGCTAATAGGTGCCTGTATTGCGGCTTTTTATAATGCGCAAATAAAAGTCAAAAAATAAGAGAGTAATATAAAATTTATGCAATATGTCTGGTTCATATGGTCTCTTATAATTCTTGCGCTTTGGGCAATAATCTATTTGTCAAAAAAGGGGTATAGAAAAGAAATGCTCAAAATGAGCCTTATCACTATGCCCTTTGGCCTAACAGAACCCTTGTTTGTTCCAGAATATTGGTTTCCACCTTCTCTATTCCATTTAGCGGAAAGAACAGGTTTTGATATTGAGAGCCTTATCTTCTCTTTTGCTATTGGCGGAATAGGGACGGTATTGTATAATCTGATATTCAAAAAAGGCTATATAGATATGCCTCATACCGAACGGAGCCACCAAAGACATAAGCTACATATTTATATACTTTTTGTTCCAGCCATTGTATTTGTAATATTTAGTCTTTTCACCGCGCTTAACCACATCTATTGTGGCATCATTGCAATGTTTTTTGGTGGTTTGGCAACATTGTACTGTCGCCCAGATTTAAAAGGAAAGATATGGGTTGGAGGAATCTTGTTTACCATACTGTACTTCATTTATTTCGGAAGCATCCTTCCGTTCTATCCCCAATATGTGGAGTTGTACTGGAATCTGGACAACCTGACCCATATTCTTGTTTTGGGAATCCCAATTGAAGAGTTACTGTTCGCTTTCACCTTTGGTATGTATTGGTCTGGATTATATGAACACTTGTATTGGAGAAAACTTATAAAATCGAAAGAAATGTCAACCAACTAAAACATTCAAATTATGAAAATATTATTGGCAGTAGACGGTTCAAGCTTTAGCAAAGCTGCCGTAGAAGAACTCCATAAAATGACATTACCATCACATACTGAAATCTGCATCATAAATGTTTATGAATATCCAGCGATGCTTGGCCCTGAACTAATGGCTACAGGTGGAAACTTGAACAATTACTTTGAAGAATTCATAAGCGGTGCCAAAAAATTGGGCGACAAAATTGTTTCGGAAGCCAGCGATGTCCTAAAGAGTAAAAACAAAGCTCTTAACATAACTACTACCGTTGTGAGTGGATTACCCAAAAGTGCCATCCTGGAAAAAGCGGAGGATTGGAAGGCAGATTTAATCGTAGTTGGCTCTCAAGGTCAAGGTGCGCTTTCGCGCCTCCTTTTAGGTTCTGTTTCCCAATACTTAGCCACGCACGCCAAGTGCTCGGTATTGATTGCACGAGATAAGAATGAAGGGTAAATTAAATTATAAACTAACAAATGAAGGATAGCCACGCACATAACAACACAATGGATTCTACTTGTATGGTAGCAGATGAAATCTGTCTTCCGGATTCCAAATTCCCACGTATTGTTATCATTGGTGGAGGGTTTGCAGGTTTGGCATTGGTAGAAAAATTGAAGCACAAAGAGTTGCAAGTTGTTTTGTTCGATAAAAACAACTTTCATCAATTTCAACCTTTGCTGTACCAAGTGGCTACAAGTGCGTTGGAACCTGATAGTATAGTATTTCCATTTAGGAAACAATTCAATGGTTACAAAAATGTAGTATTTCGTTTGGTCGAAGTAGAAGAAATTCAGCCCTCATTAAACACATTAATAACCTCTAAAGGAAAAGTTCACTATGACTATCTGGTAATTGCTACAGGTACAACCACCAATTTTTTTGGGATGGATAAAGTAGCAGAAAACAGCTTGGGAATGAAGGATATCCGAGATTCCCTGAACATTCGCCATATGATGTTGCAAAATTTGGAACAGGCAGCCATCACCTGTGATGATGAAGAACGGGATGCATTGACAAATTTCGTTATCGTTGGAGGTGGTCCTGCTGGTGTGGAAATGGCAGGAGCTTTAGCTGAATTCCGTAAATATATTCTACCGAAGGATTACCCAGAATACCCTTCTTCTATAATGAACATCTATTTGATAGAGGCTATTGATGAGCTTTTAAGTACGATGTCAGACAAGGCATCATCGAAAACTCTAAAATATTTAGAGAATTTGAATGTAAAAGTATTGCTCAATGAATCCGTAAGTAATTATGATGGTTCACAGGTTGTCACAAATTGTGATAAGGTCATTTTAACAAAAAACCTAATCTGGACAGCTGGTGTGAAAGGACAGTTTCCAAAAGGTATTGACAAAAAACATATCGTTAGAGGTAACCGTCTTCAAACCGATAAGAATTTAAAAGTCGAAGGTTACAACAACATCTTCGCAATTGGCGATATAGCTGCGCTTATTTCTGAACAAACACCAAAAGGGCATCCACAGGTGGCGCAGGCAGCAATTCAACAAGGAAAATATCTGGGTAATTCAATACTTAATATTATAAACAATAAACCCATACAACCTTTCGAATACAAAGACAAAGGTGCATTGGCTACAGTAGGAAAACGGAAGGCTGTGGCCGATTTAGGTAAATTCAAATTTGCTGGTTATTTCGCCTGGTTACTTTGGTCCATTGTTCACTTGATGTCCATAAGTGGATTTAGAAATAGATTGATGGTTGGTTTTAATTGGGCGATAAGCTATTTCACTTATGAAAAGAGCAACCGCCTGATTATTAGAAATTTTAAACCAAAAGCCAAAGATTCACAAACAACACCAAAAAAAGAATATAAAGAAGAAGTCAAAAACACACCTTAATAATGCTACAGAAGAAAACATATAGTGGAATACAGAGTGTATTCAGTGCCACTTCAAAAGGCCTGAACAACACAGGTATTGTGCTTCTCATTACGGTTATCATAGCAATGGTATGGGCTAATTCACCTTGGCAAGAAATGTACCGCAGCTTAATGAGAATGGACATTTCTTTTACGGTAGGTAGTTTTGAAATCACTGAACCCCTTCTGCTTTGGATTAATGATGGCTTAATGGCATTGTTCTTCCTTCAGGTTGGTTTGGAGCTAAAACGTGAAATATTGGGCGGGAAACTATCGACTCCTCAAAACGCCATACTTCCTATTGGTGCTGCCATAGGAGGTATGGTCGTTCCCGCCCTTATTTATTTTTTGCTCAATTCTACTGGAGAAGCTTCTCAAGGTTGGGGAGTTCCAATGGCTACGGACATTGCTTTTTCATTGGGTGTATTGGCACTTTTCGGAAAACGTCTGCCCATAGCTTTACGGGTTTTTTTAGTAACTCTTGCGGTTGTAGATGACTTGGGTGCAGTAATGGTAATTGCGCTGTTCTATACCTCTGGCATTTCTACTATGGATCTTTTTCACGGGTTGTTGTTTTTTGGAGTATTAATCATCGGAAATTATATAGGTATTAGAAAAACTTGGTTTTATGCATTAATAGGTATTGGAGGTGTATGGCTGGCTTTTTTCTTTTCGGGTGTCCATCCTACTATAGCAGGTATACTTACCGCTGTAGCAATACCAGGAAGAGTGAAAATTAATGAAGGAACATTTCTAAAACGTTTAAGAAACCTTCAGGCACGTTTTATAAAGATTAAACCCGTACAAGGAAGACTAATCTCTGATGAACAACTCGAAATTTTAGAAGATATAAAAACCACCAGTTCAGAAGCCGAAACTCCTCTCCAAAAGTTAGAAAAATCGCTAAGCCCTATCGTAAATTTTATGGTACTACCACTTTTTGCATTGGCGAATGCGGGCATACACTTGCACGGTGAAGTGGGTCAAGTGCTACTTAGCCCAGTTAGTTTAGGGATTGGTGCAGGCTTGGTTTTCGGCAAATTTTTGGGTATTGTTTTCTTTACAAGATTATTCGTTGCATTAAAACTGGCAAAATTACCCGATGCCATTAATTGGAATCAAATTTACGGTGTTGCTTTTCTTGGAGGAATAGGGTTTACAATGTCGTTATTCATCAATGAATTGGCATTTAAAAGCGAAGAATTTATTTATGCCGCAAAAGTGAGTATTCTTTTTTCTTCACTCATAGCAGGAGTTATAGGGTCTATCATCTTAATAAATAATTTGAAAAAACCACAAAAGTTATAAATAGTAAAATGATGAAAAACACCACAGATAAAAATAATAAGCTTTCCTTAATCGGTTCCATATCCCTTGGTACTGGAGTAATGATTGGTGCTGGCATATTTGTCCTTATGGGACAAATAGCTGAGTTAGTAGGCGATTTATTTCCCATTGCATTTATTGCAGGTGCCGTTGTGGTAGGGTTCAGTTCATATTCCTATGTCAAGTTTTCAAATGCTTTTCCATCGTCTGGAGGTGTGGTCAAATTCCTTAACAAATCCTATGGGCCTGGAACAACAACTGGGTTTTATTCTTTGCTGATGTACGCATCAATGGTAGTTTCAGAAAGTTTGGTGGCAGGCACTTTTGGAGCATATACGCTTCGGTTGTTCCCTGAAAGTTTTGCTGGGTACGCATCCGTTCTTGGTATTCTACTTTTGGTAACCGCATATATCGTGAATATATTAGGAAACAGGGTAATAGGTGCAACAGCTACCTTTACAGCAGTCATCAAAGTTTTTGGTATTGCATTGCTCGCCATTGCTGGTTTAATTGCTTCTGGATTTGCAGACATTACAGGAAACTATATTCCTCAAAATACCGAAGCTTTACCACAGGGCTTTGGCTTTGTGGCTGCATTGGCATTGGCAATCCTTGCCTATAAAGGATTTACAACAATCACGAACCAAGGGGCCGATATTAAAAACCCGCATAAAAATCTTGGTAGGTCTATCGTGTTTTCCATACTTATCTGCACACTGATATATGTAGCCTTGGCATTAGCTGTTGCGGGAGGTTTAAGTATTCCTGAAATAATTGAAGCAAAGGATTATGCTTTGGCTGCCGCTGCACGTCCCGTTTTTGGGGAATGGGGTTCTTGGATTACCATAGCAATAGCGATTGTAGCAACCGTTTCAGGGGTTATAGCCAGTGTGTTTTCGGCATCACGTTTATTGGCAATGTTGAGCAATATGAAACAAGTCCCATCTTTAAAAAGAATGGGGAACTTTAAAAATCCTGCACTTATATTCACGGTTGCCCTGGCTATATTACTAACGGTTCTTTTCGATTTGACAAGGATAGCATCCATTGGGGCTATCTTTTATCTTATTATGGATATCGCTATCCATTGGGGGCTGTTCCGGCACCTTAAAAACGAAGTGAATTTTCGGCCTATTATCCCATTAATAGCCATCGTATTGGACATTGCAGTATTAGCAGCCTTTCTTTATATAAAATATCTGAACGATCCATTGGTGCTTATCGTAGCAGCGATTGGGATTGTTCTAATACTTGTTGCCGAACGTCTTTTTATGATTTCACATACAGACGATGAAGGTAATATGCCGATGGGAATGGAAACTACAAACAATAAAACATAATTAATAAAAATCAATTTATATGAAAAACATAGCAGTTATAGGATATGGAGTCATTGGAAAAAGGGTGGCAGATGCCATCAACTTACAAAACGATATGAAGCTTTCGGGCGTATGCGATATCATTAGCGATTGGCGCATTCAAAATGCCGTAAGAAAGGAGTATGATATTTATGCAGCTACCGAAAAAGCAGCCAATGATATGGAGTCAAAAGGAATTTCAGTAAAAGGAAACTTACAGGAACTTTTAAAAAAATCAGACCTTGTTGTGGACTGTACGCCTAAAAAGATTGCTGCTCAAAATGTAGCGATTTATAAAGAACAGAATATAAAATTTATTTTGCACGGTGGCGAAAAACACGAAACCACAGGGCATTCCTTTAGTGCAGAAAATAATTACAAATCAGCTCTAAACTTGAATGCGACAAGAGTAGTTTCCTGTAATACTACGTCTATTTTAAGAACCTTGACCGCTTTAAAAAGAGCCGATTTATTGGATTATGCCAGAGGTACACTTTTAAGAAGAGCTACAGACCCTTGGGAAAGTCATTTAGGTGGTATTATGAATACGATGGTTCCCGAAAAAGATATCCCAAGCCATCAAGGTCCGGATGCTAAAAGTGTTGACCCAGAACTGGATGTCATCACCGCAGCGGTAAAAGTACCCGAAACATTGAGCCATCTGCACTATTGGAATGTGAAATTGAAAAAGCAGGCGACAAAGGAAGAAGTGCTAAATGCTTTCAAAACTTCAAGTCGTATTAAATTAATTCAATATGACCAAGGTCTGGTTTCTAACAATACCATTAAGGAAATGTTTCTGGATATGGGAAGACCTTGGGGCGATATGTATGAAGTAGCCCTATGGGAAGATATGCTGAAGGTACAGGGAGACGAACTCTTTTATGCCTACGTGGTCGATAATCAAGCTATTGTAATCCCGGAAACAATTGATGCTATTAGGGCATTAACTGGAATTGAAACAGATGGTACAAAATCCATAGCCAAAACAAATGAAAGTTTAGGAATCCATTAAATACTATCAAGATGAAAACAGACAAGAATATAGTAGAACTTTTAGGAGAAAAAGCAGACTTCTATTTAGAACACGTTTGTGAAAAAATAACAAAGGATGAATTGCAAGTGCCAAGCAAAAATAGTTTAGAAAAAGTATTTGGCAATAGCAACAGAAATTCACAGGTACTTCGTAGCCTTTCCCAATTATACAATCACGGAAATCTGGCAGGAACTGGTTATTTAAGTATCCTTCCTGTTGACCAAGGTATTGAGCATAGCGCGGCCTTTTCATTCTATAAAAACCCAGATTATTTTGACCCAGAGAACATCATAAAACTTGCTATGGAAGCTGGTTGCAATGGTGTGGCATCCACGTTTGGTGTATTGGGATTGAACGCCCGAAAATATGCCCATAAAATACCATTCATTGTAAAAATAAATCATAACGAGCTGCTCACCTATCCAAATAAATATGACCAAACATTATTTGGTAAGGTAAAAAATGCCTGGGATATGGGAGCAATTGCCGTAGGAGCTACCATTTATTTTGGTTCAGCGGAAAGTAACAGACAGCTAAAAGAAATAGCTGAAGCTTTTGAAGAAGCACACAATCTGGGAATGGCCACTATCTTATGGTGCTATACACGGAACGAGGCATTTAAAACCAACAAGGAAGATTATCACGCAGCTGCCGATGTAACTGGGCAGGCAAACCATTTGGGTGTTACAATTCAGGCAGACATCATCAAACAAAAATTACCCACTAATAATTTTGGTTTCAAAGAGATAGGATTTGGAAAATATGATGATGAAATGTATAAAACCCTTACCACAGACCATCCCATAGACCTTTGTAGATTACAAGTTGCCAATTGTTATATGGGAAAAATAGGACTGATTAATTCAGGTGGTGGTTCCAAAGGCAAATCAGATTTGTCCGAAGCTGTAACAACTGCCGTTATCAATAAAAGGGCTGGTGGTTCTGGGCTGATAATGGGAAGAAAAGCATTTCAAAAACCCTTTAGCGAAGGCGTGAGAGTATTACAATCCGTTCAGGAAGTGTATCTGGATAATAAAATTAATATAGCATAATCAACAGAATGTTTGACACAGAGATAAAATCATTAAAATCACTTAACCACTACCTCATAAGATTGGTAGAAAGTCGTCTATGGCTTAAGGTAATCATTGCCTTGTTTTTAGGTGTTGGATTTGGTCTGCTATTGAGCCCACAAAATGGATGGATTTCTAAAGAAACAGCAGATATCGCGGGGAATTGGCTGGCATTGCCTGGTGTCCTGTTTCTGAAACTGGTTCAAATGATTATGATTCCGTTGATTGTGGCTTCCATCATTACTGGAATAGCAAGTAATGATAAGGACAGTCTAAAAAAATTAGGTGGTGGGGTTTTGTTATATTTTCTAGGTACTACGATAGTTTCGGTAAGTTTGGGTGTCATACTATCTCAACTTTTTAGACCTGGTCGCTTTTTACATCAACAGGCTCTAGCTGAACATAATGAAATTACAGCTGTTCCAACGGAAAATCCAGAGCTTTCCTTCGGAATTGAAACGATTCCTGATGCCATCTCAAACTTACTTCCCGAAAACCCGTTGGCATCTATGGTAAGTGGTGAAATGTTAAGCATTGTAATTTTCACAATCATTATTGGTGTAGCTGTGCTATCACTTGAAAATGCCTTACTGCGCCCAGTGAAGCTGCTTCTAAGTGCCATTCAGGAAGTCTGTATGACAGTAGTAAAATGGTCAATGCTTCTAGTGCCTATTGCTGTTTTCGGACTTATGGCGCAGCTCACCTCTAGCGTTGGTTTGAGTTCTCTATCTGGCCTCACCTACTATGTGGGTGTCGTCTTGCTCGGTCTGTTATTCTTAGTGATTTTCTATTTAGGGCTAATTGTGCTTCTTGGAAAAGCAAACCCTATGCATTTCCTAAAAAAAATAAGGGACGTTCAATTATTGGCCTTTTCAACCACAAGCTCTGCGGCCGTGATGCCACTTTCCCTTCAAACAGCCGAAGAAAAACTAAAGGTGGACAAGACCATTAGCAATTTTATCATTCCCATTGGCGCAACCGTCAATATGGATGGCACTGCACTCTATCAAACCATAACTACGCTATTCATAGCCCAAGCCTATGGATTGGAAATGAGTTTACTCAATATTATTGTGGTCATTGTAACCATCGTTGCTGCTTCGATTGGTACCCCAGCCATTCCCGGAGGTGGTGTGGTGATACTCGCTTCTGTTTTGGGAAGTGTCGGCATCCCAGCCGAAGGCATCATCATTATCATTGGTGTAGAAAGACTCTTGGGAATGTTTAGGACTGCTGTAAACGTAACGGGTGACCTCACAGCTTGTATGGTTTTTAATAGGTTTTATGGTAAAACCCCAATATTGGTTAATGATAAAACTTTAAAAATATGACATTACTACTCATATCCATATTTTTCATTTTTCCTGTGGTCGCTATAGCAGGATATCAACATTATAAGATTGTTAAGCACCCAGCTTATGATGCTGACAAAACACTCTTAAATTATGAAATTATAGGTGCGGGTGAAAACAAACTCGTTTTGCTGCACGGTTTGACAGGGTCATTGAATTATTGGAAACGCAATTTAGAAAGCATTTCAAAAACACACACTTTGCTATTAATAGACCTTTTGGGTTTTGGTGATTCGCCAAAACCACAAAGTGATTATTCGCTTTCAGTTCAACTAAAAGCTTTAGAATTGGTTTTGCAAAAAGAAGGATTCAATGATGGAAAAACCATAGTTGCCGGTCATTCTATGGGCGCTATAATTTCAATGGCCCTATTGGAAAAACACTCAAATTGGCTCAAAGCAGGCATTTTTATTGGAATACCTGTTTATCAGGATGCAGATGAATTTAAAAAAATTATGTCCTCACATTCCTTTGTGGACAGAATATCAACAAGCAGATTCTCTAAATACATCTGTATGATTCATCCCATTTTTATGTCGCGTGCATTTAAACCAGACAACCTCACGGATGATGTTTATGAAGATGCAAAAAAACACCATTGGCAGAGCTACTATTATTCGCTTACGAGGATAATCCTAAAAACAGATTTATACGGGATTGCAAGAAAGATTAGAAACACAAAAGTGCTTTTCATTCACGGAGCAAAGGACACTACTGCACCGCTCAAAAATGCTATAGACTTATCAAGAGAATTTACAAACGTAAAAACTGTTACCTCTACAGGGGGAGACCATCAGTTCTTTCTAAAAGAAGCAGAATTTGTATGGAAGACCATCCAAGATTTTTCTGTTTCAGATAAAAAATCACAAAAAACAATTTTAAATGAATACTAATAAAATTAAACATATAGGTGTATTTACCTCTGGAGGTGATAGTCCAGGGATGAATTCAGCCTTGTACGCCATTGCAAAAACGGCTGAAGCAACTGGTATAAAAGTTAGTGGTTTTAGAAAAGGATATGAAGGATTGATAGACGGTGACTTGGTTCAATTTAAATCACACGAATTACAAAAACTGACCCAAAAGGGTGGCACAATTCTAAAGACCGCACGAAGCAAACGTTTTCTCGAACTGGAAGGTCGAAAAAAAGCCCTGCAAACCCTAAATGCAAACAAAATAGACGCCCTGATTGCCATAGGTGGCGATGGTACATTTAATGGATTACTTGCTTTTTCAGAAATATGCGATATCCCATTCATAGGGATTCCCGGGACTATTGACAACGATATTTCTGGCACTGATTATACCCTTGGTTTTGATTCTGCAGTAAACACAGCAATTGAAAATATTGATAAAATAAAAGACACAGCCGAATCTCACAACCGCGTATTTATTGTAGAAGTAATGGGCAGGGATTCGGGTTACATTGCCATTCATTCAGGACTTGCCACGGGAGCAGATGCCATTTTAATTCCCGAGAGCGGCAAAGACCTCATTTATCTATTGGATAAGGTTAAAAATTACGATAGCGAAGATGCTTTTCTTGTCGTGGTTTCTGAAGGGGATGAAATAGGAGCCGAACTTGTTTCATCAAAAATAAAGGAAGTCAATCCCAATGTCGATTTACGCATAACAAAGCTTGGCCACATACAGCGAGGTGGAAATCCTTCTGCTTTAGATAGGATGTTGGGTATTAGGCTTGGGGTGGAAGCCGTAAAATCACTTTTACAAAGTAAAAAGAATGTAATGGTTGGGATTTTAAACAATCAATTGCACTTAACCCCTTTTAGTGAAGTGGTCAAACAACATCAGGTCAATAAAGAATTGCACGAACTCTTAGAACTATTTGGAAAATAAAAACGAGAAAAATGAAAACATACATAGAGGAAAGACCTTGGGGAAACTTTGAACGCTTTACCCATAACGAGATTAGCACCGTAAAAATACTTACGGTTAATCCAAACGAAGAGCTAAGTCTACAGTTTCACCATAACAGGGAAGAATTCTGGAGAGTAATAGATGGAACGGGAACTTTCGTAATTGGCGACAATACCAAAGTTGGCCATAAAGGGGACGAATTTTTTATCCCGAAGGAAACCGTACATCAAATAAAAACATCTGATTCTTCTGTAAGCATCCTTGAAATTGCTTTTGGAAATTTTGATGAAAACGATATTGTCAGGCTAAAGGACAAATACAACAGGGAAGACCCCAAATAAATATTACAATATGGAACATACACATCAAATTAATACCAGAATACCCATAGAGAAAAAAGGGATACTGCTCAGTCCCACTAAATTGAAATTTGAGAGCAATGGGGTTTTAAACCCTGGAATATTTCAAGAAGGTGAAGAGGTGCATATCTTTTACCGTGCGGTGGAAGATGGCAATTACTCTACCATTGGATATGCCAAAACCAATGAGCATTTAGATCTCATAGAAAGGAAATCAAGCCCGTTAATAACTCGTGATTTTGATTATGAAAAACATGGTGTGGAAGATGCTCGTATTGTTAAAATTGAAGACACCTACTATATAACCTATACCGCTTATGACGGCATCAATGCCATGGGTGCTTTGGCAACTTCAAAAGACCTGAAACATTTTGAGAAAAAGGGGATAATCACACCGTTGATTACCTACAATGAATATAAATACCATTTGGAACATTGTGATCAGGAAAGATTGAACCCTAAATATTACCATTACTACAACTTGTTTGCACAAATTGGATTGGTAGATGAAAAACACAGGTATTTAAGAGATAAGGACATCGTATTATTCCCAAGAAAAATAAATGGTAAATTTGTAATGCTCCATCGTATATGGCCAGGAATACAAATAGTACAGTTTGAAAAATGGGAAGACCTTACCAAAGAGTTTTGGGAAGATCATATAAAGAACCTTCATGATCATATCCTCATGGATCCTCTATTTGATTTTGAAGTGAATTATCTCGGTGCCGGATGCCCTCCCATAGAAACAAAGGATGGTTGGCTGATGATTTACCACGGAGTTTGTGAAACCCCCGTTGGAAAGACCTATCACGCCGCCGCTGCATTACTGGATATTGATGACCCCTCAAAAGTAATTGGACGATTGCCCTATCCCCTATTTTCCCCGGTAGAGGAATGGGAACTGAAAGGTGTAGTAAACCACGTGGTGTTCCCAACAGGTGCGGCATTGTTCGGCGGCGACCTCCATATCTATTATGGAGCGGCCGACAAGCATACGGCGGTAGCTAAAGTAAGCCTACAACTATTATTGAGTGAATTAAAAAAAACAGCTATATCATGAAAAATCATAAAATTTTATTCGTATGCTCATATCCTCCACGCGAGTGCGGTATTGCTACTTTTTCACAAGATTTGATACGGACCTTGAAAAGATGCTTTGGCTCAACCATGGATATCGAGGTTTGTGCTCTGGAAAATGAGTGCTGCGACGCTAATGATTATCCAGAGGAAGTTAAATATAAAATAGATGCCCAAGAGTTAAATTCCTTTTTCCAGGTAGCCAATAAGTTAAATGAAAGGGACGATATTGGAATGGTTTGTATACAACACGAGTTTGGGCTGTTTGGAGGTAACTACGGTAGCCATTTAGTGGCTTTCCTTCTTAAGTTAGACATCCCAATCTCCTGTGTGTTTCATACGGTTCTTCCCAATCCTGATAAAAAAAGAACTAAAATAATGCAGGCGTTGGATGACCTGAGTGAAAAGCTGATTGTTCTTACCAATAAATCCGCAGAAATACTAGTAAGTGATTATCACATTGATACTAACAAAATAGCTGTCATTCCTCATGGCACCCATATTGTGCTGTGGAAAGAAAAACAACGTCTTAAAAATAGATATGGCTTTCAAAATAAAAATGTGCTATCTACATTTGGTTTATTAAGTGAGAATAAAAATATAGAAACAGCACTCCGTGCATTGCCAAAAATACTCCAAAAATTCCCTAACACAGTTTATCTGGTTTTAGGCAAAACACATCCTGAAATACTAAAGAGAGAAGGCGAAACATATAGGGATGCACTTTTAACAATAGTCGATAATTTAGATATTAAAGACCATGTCATTTTTATAAACGAATATTTGGAACTTACCAACTTGTTGGAATATCTATCATTATCCGATGTTTACTTATTCTCATCTAAAGATCCCAACCAGGCCGTTAGCGGCACTTTTGCTTATGCCATGAGTTGCGGAAACCCCGTTATATCAACACCTATTCCCCATTCCAAAGAATGTCTTGATCCCAGTACTGGTATTTTATTGAATGATTTTGAAGATCCCATAGAAATTAGCGACGCTGTTATCGATTTGCTGGAACAACCGTTCATAGCAACATCAATGGGGAAAAATGCCTTTATTAAAATGCGTGCTTTTAGTTGGGAAAATGTAGCCATTTCCTATTCCGATATTTTTCAGGATTATTTGCAAGACAGTAATTCTTTGGATTTTAGTTTGCCACCCATAAAAACAGACCATATTGAAGACATGACCACTGACTTTGGGATGCTTCAATTTTCGAATTTTAGTGAACCAGACACGTCTTTTGGTTATACCCTTGATGATAACGCGAGGGCGTTAATAGCGATGCTTATGTATTATAAGAAAAAAAGAAATGACAAAGTCCTGAGACTCATTGAAATTTATATGGACTTTATTGTGTTTTGCCAACAGGACGATGGACTGTTCTATAATTATGTGGATTTTGAAGGGCAATTTACTGTTCAGAATACCGAAGTGAACCTTGAAGATTCCAATGGCAGGGCCATTTGGGCGCTTGGCTATGTATTGTCTCATACAGAAAACCTACCAAAAAGTTTAGTAACCAAAGCAGAAAACTGTTTTAAGAACGTCATGCAGAATGTAGCAGATTTTAATTCCCCACGAGCCATTGGCTTTATATTAAAAGGACTTTATTATTATCAAGAAAACAAGCCTAAAACCCAATATAATCAATTAGCGGAAACATTGGCCCAAGAGCTCTTGCGTGTTTTTAATATTACCAGTGATAAAAAATGGGAATGGTTTGAAGATTACCTGACCTATGCCAATAGTATATTACCAGAAGCGCTTTTATATGCTTGGCTTATCACAAAAAATAAAAAATACAAGGACGTTGCCGAAACTACTTTCGACTTTTTATTATCACAATATTTTATGAAAGGGCAAATTAAAGTTATTTCTAATGACGGATGGTTTCACAAAAGAAATAAACGTACCTTTCATGGTGAACAACCTATTGAGGTGGCATATACCATTCTTTCATTGGACCTGTTTTATAGAGTTACCCATAAAAAGAAATACGCCAAACAATTACATACCGCGTTTAGTTGGTTTTTAGGCAATAACCATCTCAAGCAAATTATGTACAACCCTGTTAATGGCGCCTGTTATGATGGCCTTGAAAAAGAAAATGTAAATATAAATCAAGGTGCCGAATCCAGCTTGTGCTACTTAATGGCGCGTTTAGTTGTTGAGGATTATCCTTTGGAGGTGGGTCTTAAAGAAACTAAAGCAGATTTAAAGTTAAAAGAAGGAATTGGTTTTAAGACATTGTCAAAGAGATCGTCCAAGAAAAGTGCATTGGTAAAAACTTCAAAATAGAACGAAATATATCAAACAGCGTGTGCTTTTAATGCAGCAAAGTAAAAAAATGAATAGCTATTTATGGTAGAGACTCTAAAAAATATAAACCCATTTATCCTTGGATTACTTATTAGTCTGGGTATAGGCCTCATCCTGGGGCTGGAACGTGAATATGACAAGCTGAAGGAAGAACAAGGCTTTGCAGGTATAAGAACCTTCCCAATTGTTGCCATTATTGGTTTTATATTGGGAAATCTTTCCACAACCTATACACCTTGGTTGGTCATTATCATTGCGGCAGCATTTCTTTTGTTTCTGTCTTTGAGTCATCTTTCCATAGTACAAAAGCATATTATGACTGGTATTACCACCAATATGGCCTTGTTCGCTACGCTAATTTTGGGTGTTATGGTTGCCAATCATTTGCATAAGGAAGCAGTTGCGACCGCAGTAGTCGTGGTTACGCTGTTATCATTGAAAACGACCTTTAATACATTCATTAAGAATATTACTTCTGAAGAGCTCTTTGCTTTTATTAAGTTTTCAATTATTGCGCTTCTTATTTTGCCTTTCTTACCAAATCAAGATTATGGTCCAGAGGGATTACTTAACCCTTTTGAGATTGGAGCGATAATAGTGATAGTGTCATTTCTGAATTTCATTGGTTACTTTCTTGTAAAATATGTAGGTTCTAAACGTGGTATTCTGCTCACTGCTATTTTAGGCGGATTGATTTCAAGTACCGCAGTAGCTTGGATATATGCTTCGCGAAGTAAGGAATCGCCAGAACTTTCAAAAGAATATGCTGCGGGTATCATTATAGCTTCCGCAATTATGTTTCCCAGACTTGCGATTCTGGCCTATATTTTCAATAGTGCCATACTTTTAAATTTAGTCATTCCATTTACTATTCTTACCCTTATCTGCTTGATAAGCGCACTCTTATTCATCAAAAAGAATACAGATGTCACAAAAACAGCTATCAATCTGGGTAATCCGCTCAATATTTGGAACGCCCTTGGGTTTGGTGGTATTTATGTGGTCATCCTGTTTGCAGTTTTTTATGGAAATCAATTTTTTGGCGAAAGCGGTTTATACTATTCAGCCCTAATTGCAGGATTGGCAGATACGGATGCAATAACTATTAGTATGGCAAAATTTGGGTCATTGGAAGAAAAACTCACGCTGGCCACCAATGTCATTATAACAGCAACCATAAGCAATATGATTGTAAAACTTGGTATTACCTATTTCAAAGGTTCTAAAAAGACCGGGAAACTCGTGATGCTAATTTTTGGAACTGTTGTCATCGTAGGGTTAGTATATATTTTAATACAGTTAGGAAATTAAAAAAAGTGAAATGAAAACAACAGTATTCAGCACGCATAAGTTTGAAGAGCCGTATCTCGTAAAAGCGAATGATGGCAAGCATCAATTAAAGCTGCTTGAGAGTCGTTTAACTGAAGAAACTGCTATGCTCGCAACGGGTTCTAAAGCAGTAAGTCTATTTACGGGCGATGATGCCTCGGCACACATTCTTGAAAAATTCAATGCTTTTGGCATAAAATATATTGCTCTGCGTTCTGCAGGTTTCAATCACGTTGATTTATTAAAAGTAGCTGAATTGGATATGAAGGTAGCCCGTGTTCCTGCCTATTCACCTTATGCCATTGCAGAACACACAATGGCTTTGATACTTGCATTAAACCGCAAACTGATTAAGGCAAACAACAGGGTGCGCGAACACAACTTCTCATTAAACGGACTTACGGGTTTCGACCTAAACGGAAAAACTGTCGGTGTCATAGGAACAGGAAAAATTGGGTCTGTACTCATAAAAATACTTCACGGATTTGGCTGCAATATTCTTGCCCAAGATATAGAAGAAAACAAAGACCTAATTGATAAATATGGTGTAATCTATACTGACTGTGCAACGCTCTGTAAGCACGCAGATATAATAAGCCTGCACGCGCCATTAAAAGCTTCAACAAAACATTTGATTGATGCAAAACATATCGCACTTATGAAAACAGGTGTCATGCTCATCAATACAAGTCGCGGAGGGCTGGTCGATACCAAAGCGGTCATACAAGGTCTTAAGACGAAAAAAATAGGGTATTTAGGATTGGATGTCTATGAAGAGGAAGAAGGATTGTTTTTTGAAGACCATTCTGATGACATTTTGCAAGACGATGTGATTGCTCGATTAATGACCTTTAACAATGTTTTAATAACAAGCCATCAAGCTTTTTTAACCAAAACCGCATTGACCAATATTGCAGAAACAACCATATATAATCTGGATTGTTTTGAAAAACAAAAACCTTCTGGAAATGAAATTAGCATTAATTAATAGTTAAAAACAAATATTATGAAAAACATACTCGTACCAACAGACTTTTCAAAAAATTGCAATAAAGCAGAAGAACTCGGAATTGAAATGGCAAAGCTTTACAATTCCGAAATCCATTTTTTCCATTTGATGAAAACCCCCGTAGAATGGGTAAAGTTGGATAAACAAAAAGAAAAACAGCACCCAGAAACAGTAAAGCAAATAGGCATCGCAAAAGCCTACCTGAGAGAACTGGAGAAAAAAGCAGAACGACAAGGCCTTGAATGCAGGACTTTTCTTAAATTTGATGGTGGTCAGGCAAATATCCTTAAACATTCGGGTCATTTTCATCACGATTTTATAGTTACGGGAAGTAGTGGCACCCGAGGCGGTATACGTGAGTTAATGGGAAGCAACGTAGAAAAAATTGTTAGGAAAGCTGATGTACCAGTTGTTGTAGTCAAGGATGAAGAAGTATCCTTTCCTTTTAAGGATATCGTTTTTGTTTCAGATTTTCTTCAAGATGTAAGCGATGCATTTAAGCAGGTTATTTCGATTGCTGAAAAATGCGGCGCACATATCCATTTATTGAGGGTCAATACTCAGACCGATTTTAACAGTATAGAACAAGGGTTGGATCCCATCAAGGAGTTCCTGAAAAAATTCCCCGATTTGGATAACTTCTCAATGAATGTATATAACGAACCAGACGTAGAAACAGGGATAAACAATTATTTACGATATAAAAATGCCGATTTAATCGCAATGTGTACTCACGGACGTACAGGCTTTTTAAGCTTATTCTCTAAAAGCATCGCAGAGGGTGTAACCAATCACTCCGAATTACCAGTAATGACTATTAAAATGTAACAATGAATAAATCAGTCTTAATAAAAAAATACTCTGGTGAGTACGAAGCCTTTGATGTAAACAAACTCATCAACTCCCTGCGGCGTTCACGGGCAGATGAGGATATTATTCAAGATATAGCCCGGAAAGTACAAGAGCAGATTGAAGAAGGAATGACAACCAAAAAAATCTATCAGTTGGCTTTCAAGATGCTAAAACGAAAATCTAGGGTAAGTGCCTCAAAGTACAAGCTCAAAAAAGCTTTAATGGAACTAGGTCCAACCGGTTTTCCATTTGAAAAATTAGTAGGCAAACTATTGGCACACGAAGGTTTTGATACAGAAGTTGATGTTATTGTCCAAGGTAATTGTGTTCAACACGAAATAGATGTGATAGCGCAAAAAGACAATAATCATTATATGATTGAATGCAAATACCATAGCGATCAAGGCCGAGTTTGCAACGTGAAGATTCCATTATACATCAATTCAAGATTTTTAGATGTAGAAAAAAATTGGGAACGCCAAAAAGGTCACGATACTAAACTTCACAAAGGAGGCGTCTATACAAATACACGATTTACAAGTGATGCGGTACAATATGGTAAATGCGTTGGGCTATTATTGACAAGTTGGGATTACCCAATGGATAACGGGTTAAAAGACAGAATAGATAAAGCTGGTCTGCACCCATTGACCGCATTGACAACGCTGACCAAAGCTGAGAAATCAAAGCTATTGGACAAGGGAATTGTGCTCTGTAAAGAGCTTCACGAAAATCCTGCGTTATTAGAGCAGATAGGGGTTGACAAAAAAAGGCACAAAAATATTTTGGCAGATTCAAGAGAACTATGTAGAATTCAATAAAGCACTACATACATTTTTAATTTAAAAATAGAACAAATGAAAACAGATGAACTGAAAGAAAAGGACAGTATAGATTTAGAGCCATTTTACCAAGCATTGGAAGATGATCCAAAACTACTTGAAGAAGCCCTTGAAATAGTATTGGGGATGGTAAACTTTGAACCTGAATCCGTTAAGAAATTGGCGCTTTTTATCAAAGAAGATTCCCGTAATCTGTATAATGAGATAGCGGAATTGAGCAAATCAAATCAAGATAAAGGAAACACACCTTCCTGCTGTGGTGGACATTAATAAATACTATAACGATGAAAAACAAAAAAATAAACATCCACTTTTTAGGTGCAGCAGGTACGGTAACCGGCTCAAAATATTTAGTGGATACAGGAGATAAAAAAATACTGATAGACTGCGGACTTTTTCAAGGGCTAAAGGAATTACGCCTTAAAAACTGGGAGTACCCACCTGTTAATGTTGCTGATATTGATGCTGTTTTGCTCACCCACGGCCATATGGACCACACAGGTTATCTGCCGAGATTGGTAAAGCAAGGTTTCAAAGGGCCCATCTATGGTACCAATCCCACCTTGGACATTGCAAAAATCATTTTGAATGATAGTGCAAAAATTCAGGAACAAGAAGCAGAACGTGCCAATAAAGAAGGCTATTCCAAACATAATCCTGCTGAACCATTGTACGACCTAAAGGATGTAGAAAAAACTATCCCTCATTTTAAAGGAATTCCGCAATCACAATGGATTCCATTGTTTGATGGCATAAGGGCTCGATTTCAATATAATGGACACATTCTGGGAGCAACTTACATTGAGTTGGATGTACACAGGAAACGTTTTGTGTTTTCTGGCGATATAGGCAGAACAAACGATTTATTACTGTTTCCGCCATTAAAGCCAAAAAAGGCAGATGTATTATTTATTGAATCCACCTACGGAGGAAGATTTCATCCTGATGAAGTAGAAGCACTTCCACAGATAGAAAAATTGGTCAATGACACCATCAACAGAGGTGGCAGCCTATTTGTTCCAAGTTTTTCAGTAGAACGTGCCCAATTGATGATGCTGATTTTTTGGAAATTATTGAAAGAGAAGAAAATACCAAAAATACAAATGATAATGGATAGCCCAATGGGAGCAAGTGTATTAGAATTGTTTCATCGCACAAGAGATTGGCACAGGTTGGAAGATAACGAATGTGACGAAATGTGCTCGCACTTTACGGTCGTAAGCAGCTATCGCGAGACTATGGAATTACGAACCGATAACAAACCAAAAATTGTGATTGCAGGAAGCGGAATGCTTACTGGCGGAAGAATGCTCAACTATCTCGAAACCCAAGCACAAAATTCAAACAACACTTTGTTCTTTGTGGGTTATCAGGCCGAAGGTACTCGGGGAAGAAAATTATTGGAAGGTGATAAGGAATTGAAAGTGTACGGAAAATGGGTGCCGTTTCATATGGAAGTTGCAGAAATTGAAGGGCTTTCGGCACACGCAGACCATAAAGAACTTATAGAATGGATGGGCAAAATAAAAAATACGCCAGAGCGCATTTTCATAGTACACGGTGAAAAAGAAAGTGCGGAAGCATTGCAAAAAGGCATCAAGGAAACTTATGGGTGGGATGCAGAAATTCCGCAATTATACACTATCGAAGAAATAGAATAAATCGAAAAATCACAACAACCAATAAAATATGGACACACACTCAAACATATTAAAATATAAACATCTCGGAATCTATACCCAAAACGAAAATGTAGTGTATATGCGCGATGATTGCCACGTCTGTATTTCAGAAGGGTTTGAGGCACTTACCCGAATAAGAATATCCAATGCAAATACATCAATCGTAGCAAGTCTTAATGTCCTGAATTCTGATATTCTGTTGCCTAATGAAATCGGACTATCAGATGCTGCTGCGAAAAAACTCAATGTTTCCCCAAACGATACATTATATGTTTCCCATTTAGAGCCTATTGAATCCTTAAGCCACGTCAGGGCAAAAATCTATAACAAAAAACTGGATTATAAGGCCTATAACAACATCATAACCGATATCGTGGAAGGCGATTATTCCAACATCCACCTTTCGGCATTTATTACTGCCTGTGCTGGCGACCGAATGGATATTGATGAAATATCCGACCTAACGAAAGCAATGATTGCTTCCGGAAAGCAACTGAACTGGAACAAGGATATCGTGGTCGACAAACATTGTATTGGCGGATTGCCTGGCAATAGGACAACACCATTGGTAGTTGCCATTGTTGCCGCGTATGGGCTTACTATGCCAAAAACATCCTCACGGGCAATCACTTCGCCAGCAGGCACAGCAGATACAATGGAAGTACTGACCAATGTTACGCTCTCTTCCGAGGAAATAAAGACCGTAGTAGAAAAAGAAGGCGGATGTTTTGTTTGGGGCGGTACAGCGCAGTTAAGTCCTGCCGATGATGTGCTCATTAAAATTGAAAAAGCCTTGGATATTGATAGCGAAGGTCAGCTCATCGCTTCAGTACTCTCTAAAAAGGCAGCAGCTGGTTCTACTCACGTGGTCATTGATATTCCCGTGGGAGAAACCGCCAAGGTTCGCAGTACCGAAATGGCAGAAAAACTAAAAAATCATATGGAAACCGTTGGAACTGCTGTTGGGTTGAATGTAAAAGTTGTAGTTACGGATGGCACGCAGCCTGTTGGAAGGGGTATCGGTCCAACTTTAGAAGCCATAGATATATTAAAAGTTTTGAAAAATGAGGAAGATGCACCTAAAGACTTAACAGAAAGAGCATTGCTTTTAGCTACTGAACTATTAGAACTTTCTGGAAAAGTAGAAAAAGGAAAGGGACAGGAAACCGCACATAAAATTCTCAAATCTGGAAAAGCATATGAAAAATTCGTAGCCATTTGTAAGGCGCAAGGTCAATTTTCAAAACCAGTTTTAGCACCTTATAAAATTGAAATTAAAGCTGAAAAGTCAGGCGTTTTGCAACGAATTGATAACCGTAAAATTGCAAAACTGGCCAAGCTTTCTGGAGCACCACAATCTAAATCGGCAGGGATTCTTCTAAATGTGCATTTGGGAGAACAAATCGAAGAGAACCAACTGCTTTATACCATATATGCTGAATCCAAAGGTGAACTTAATTATGCCTTGGAATATGAAAACAACCATAACGACATCATAACTATAAATTAAAGAACATACTATGAAAACAATATTATTCAGTCTTCCCGGAAATGAAGAACTCACAGAACTAATGGCTACAAAAATGGATGCTGAAGTGGGTCAAGCCACATTAAGGAAATTCCCTGACGGGGAATCATACACGCGCATATTGTCTGATGTTAAAGATAAATGTGTGGTACTGGTATGCACCTTGCACGAACCGGACGAAAAACTGTTGTCACTATATTTTTTAAGCCACACAGCCAAATCATTAGGAGCTATGTGTACCTGTTTGGTAGCACCCTATTTGGCGTATATGCGGCAGGACAAAGTATTTAATGAAGGAGAAGGAGTGACTTCCGGTTTCTTCGGAAAATTGATTTCTGGTTTCGCCGATAGCATTACCACGGTTGACCCTCACTTGCACAGAATTAGTTCGTTGGGAGAAGTATATCAAATTCCAAATAAAGTGATTCACGCTGCCGATGCCATTTCAGAATGGATAAAAGAAAACATTGAAAACCCGGTACTTATTGGGCCTGATTCGGAAAGTGAACAATGGGTTTCTGAAGTCGCCAAAAATGCAGGAGCACCATTTACGGTATTACAAAAGGTGCGTCACGGTGACCGTGATGTAGAAGTCTCTGTTCCCGATGTGGATAAGTACAAGAATGCCACACCTATTTTAGTAGATGACATTATTTCCACAGCCCGAACAATGATTGAAACTGTAAAGCATTTAAAAGGAGCGGGGATGAAACCTCCAATATGTGTTGGAATTCACGCTGTTTTTTCCGGTAATGCCTATCAGGACTTGCTGGATTCTGGAGTGAAAAAAATTGTAACTTGTAATACTATTCCACATCCTTCAAATGGTATTGATTTGAGCGATATTATGGCGAAAGAAGTAAAGAAATTAATGCACCATATATGAGAAAACAAGGCTTTATAGTACTAATCACTTTATTCAGCATCACAATGACTGGACAAACTGAAATGCTCATTGGGCAGATTTCAGGTAGAGTTGTTGTTCGAGAAAATTTTGATGAAGAAGGCTCTTTTCTAAACAAACAAACTTTTGAAGCTGGTGAAACAATAAAGAAAAATGGATACTATGAAATTGAGGTGGTTACGGAATTGTTCGATGAGGACAAAAAATCGACCGATAAATACACCACAACCTATCGCTGTAAGCCTGATGAGGCAAGTGTAATGGTAATGGCTTTTCCGTTTTCCAATCCAAAATCAAAAGAAACCGAAATTAATACCATTTCTGAAAATTTTAAAAAGCTCTACGATTTACAAAACTTGAAAGATATTAAATTGGAAATGAGTTTTGACTCGGGCTTGTTAAACTTTTTTGGTTCCAAAAGCATCATAAAAATTTATGACCGAAAATTAGAGGATGGGAAAAACACTATAAAATCAAAAATTAATATTAAAGCCTATGCCTGGGGAATTCGCATTAAGCAACTCAATTATACCGTTATCGAAAAATTAAATGAAAAAGGTTTATTGACTTTTCAGAAATTTTCAGAAGCAGATAACAGCTATTTTACAATAAACTATAAATAAAGACAGATGAAAAATTACGATACACTTTCTGAAGCCATAAACGATTTACAGGGAAATGGCTATACATATGATTTTAACCTAAAACCTGAATGTTTGGAATGTGCTTCGCTCAAAATAGAAATACGTCCCGAAGATTTTCAGGTAGAGGAAGTGTACCGTTTTGAAGGAATGAGCAGTACCGATGACAATAGCGTTCTCTATGCCATTTCATCAAAAAATGGAATTAAGGGCCTTCTGGTGGATGCCTATGGCGTATATGCTGAAAACATTTCAGAAGCAATGAGAAAAAAATTACGATAACATTTAAATAGAACAGTATGAAATCGCCATTAACAACAAGTTTGCGAAAGCAAACACCAATGAAGATATAAGGCGATTCCATATAACCATTGAAAAACAATAAATATCAACATATGAAAACTAAATCATTTATCAAACTTGCTTCCATGGCCACCATTACCCTGTTCCTTATAAGTGGCACAGCCCCTGTCCAGGACAACGCCAGGGATATTATAGAAAAAGCCGACAATAAAAGGCTTGGCAAGACCAGTTCCGCCACGATGACCTTAAATATCATCAGGCCCAAATGGACCCGAGAAATAGATTTAAAATTATGGACAAAGGGAAACGATCTTATGATGATTTTAATAACAGGTCCGGCAAGGGACCAGGGAACGGCCTTCCTGAAAAGGGGGGACGAGATCTACAACTGGGTGCCCCGTATAGAGCGCAGTATAAAGCTTCCGCCATCCAGTATGATGCAAAGTTGGATGGGCTCCGATTTTACCAATGACGATCTGGTAAAGCAATCTTCCATGGTCAATGATTACGACCATATACTGATAGGGAAGGAAGAAATAAGCGGCAGGGAAGCCTACAAGATCCTTTTAAAACCCAAAGAGGAAGCCTCCGTGGTCTGGGGAAAGGTGGAAGCCTGGGTAGATGTGGAAGAATCCCTTTTCCTGAAACTGGCCTATTACGATGAAGAAGGGGAACTGGTAAACACCCTGTTGGGCAAGAACATTAAAACAATGGGAGGCCGCACCGTAACCAGCCTTTTGGAGATAACCCCGGCCGATGAACCTGGCAATAAAACCACTTTGGAATATAAATCCATAGCATTTGACCAACCTATGGATGATAATTTTTTCTCTTTAAGAAACCTAAAAAACCTTAAATAAATGATTATTAAACTATCCTGGCGAAACTTATGGAGAAACAGGCGAAGGACCCTGATAACAGTAGCTTCCATAGTTTTCGCAATAATTTTAGCCAATATAATGGACAGCCTGCTACTGGGCCTGAACAAACAGATGGTAGATAGCCTGGTGGGCGTGTACAGCGGGCATTTTCAAATTCAGCAGGAAGGGTATTGGGAGGATAAATCGCTCCACAATTCCTTTGTGCCAAATGACAGCCTGGAAACGGCACTTGAAGGCACGGAAGGAATAAAAGGCTTTTCATACCGCCTGGAATCGGTTGCGCTGGCAGCTACCAATAAGATGACCAAGGGCACATTGGTAATGGGCATAGATCCCGATAAGGAGAAAAATATAACAGGTTTTGATAAAAAGATCATCCAGGGAAACTATCTTGGCGAAACCAACAATCAGGCTTTGGTAGGCAAAGGGCTGGCCGAAAAAATGAATATTTCGGTCGGGGACAGCCTGGTGCTGGTGGGCGAAGGCTATCACGGTGCCAGTGCTGCCGATAAATATGAAGTTTCCGGCATTATAAGGCTGGGCTCCCCGGACCTAGACAATAATATCGTGATACTAAAACTTGAGGATGCCCAATTCTTGTATGGTGCCTATGACAGGGTTACTTCCATCCCGGTCTTTTTGAGGCCAAACCAACCCCAGGAACAGGCTATAGCGAACTTGAAACCTAACCTGAATACTGATTTTATCGTCAAACCCTGGCAGGAAATGTTGCCAATGCTCACCCAGTCCATCGGCCTTATAGACGCGCTACGCGTCATTATAGTAGTGCTACTTTATGTACTTATTAGTTTTAGCATTCTCGGCACCATTATAATGATGGCGCACGAACGGATGACCGAGTTACGAATATTATTGTCCATTGGTATGCGGAAAAAGGTAATGCAGCTTATGGTATTGATCGAAACATTTTTTATGGCACTTTTTGGTGCAGTCCTGGGTTTTTTAGCGAGCTATCCTATTGTTAATTATTTCAAGGTAAATCCCATCCAATTTCGTGGCAAGGTAGCGGACGGTTGGGAATCGTTTGGGATTGACCCCATAATGCCCACTACGGTCGATTTTGGTGTTTTCACAAAACATACCCTGATCATACTTGTCATTTCGATCCTATTGTCAATTTATGCCATACATCAGATTTCAAGTTTAAAGCCTGTGGCATCAAAAAAATAAATATCGACAGATGAAACGAGCATGCTAAAAGCGTTATCACCCAAGGGAATGATTAATAGCGAACCGCATGTGACAGTTAAAAAACAATAAATATAAACACATGAAAACACTTTTAAAAATAGCATGGAGAAATATCTGGAGGAACACGACCCGAAGCCTGGTCGTGGTCATTTCATTGGCAATTGGTATTTGGGCAACGGTTATTATTCTGGCCGTTTCGGATAGTTTGCACATGGAAGCCTTAAAGGATGGTATTGAATATAAGTACGGGCATATACAAATCCAGAACCCCGATTTTATAAAGAACGAAAAATTGACCATAACCATCCCTAACGGGGAAAGAATACTGAAGGAAATTAGAACGGATGATGAAGTAAAAGCCGCCACGGCTCGTACCGAAGTATCAGGTATCATCGCCTCGGCCGGCAATTCTTCCAATGTAATCCTTATAGGTATATTGCCCGGGGCAGAAGAAAAAACCACAATGCTAAAATCAAGGTTGGCTACTGGGGAATACCTTAGCCAGAAGGTAAGGAACCCAATTATCCTTGGCGAAAGGCTGGCCAAAAAACTCAATGTAAAACCAGGGAATAAAGTAGTATTGGGCTTTGAAGGCAAAAGCGGGGAATTGATATCCTCAACGTTCAGGATTACAGGCCTATACAATGCCACCCAAACTAGGGATGAGGAAATGTTAGTTTATGCCGACCTTTATGATGTCACCAAACTGGCAGGAATTGAAGGGCAATACAACAAGATAGTTATTAAGCTCAAAGAACCTGAACAATTAGCCACTTATCTTGCTTTCCTACAGTCAAAATTCAGCCAACCGGATGTATTGGTCCAAGATTGGCGGCAGGCAAATCCTGAATTGGAACTTATCAGCGATATGATTTACCAAATGGATATTATAATGACTATAATTGTGCTTATTGCACTTGCCTTTGGGATAGTAAATACCATGTTGATGTCCATATTGGAACGTTACAAGGAATTGGGGATATTAATGGCCATTGGAATGAACAGGCGGCGTGTATTTACCATGATTGTTGTGGAAACCACCTACCTTTCTATTTTGGGCGGTGCCGTGGGGATGCTTATTGGATTTGTTACCGTTTCAATCCTTAGTTATAACGGTATCAACTTGAGCCTGTTTTCTGAAGCCTTATCAGGTTGGGGTTTTAGTGACGTTGTTTATCCAACATTGGAACCCAGGGTCTATGTGTTGATAACCGTTTTGGTCATCCTTACAGCTGTGCTCACTTCCATCTATCCGGCCGTAAAGGCCTTAATGTTAAAACCTAACGAAGCTATTAGCAAACAAAATTAATACAAAAAGTCATGAATGTCATAGAAACAAAAGACGTAAGCAAGATATACAATCCGGATACCATTCCGGTGTATGCCCTAAATAAGGTAAACCTAAACTTTGAAAAAGGGGAATTTACCGCCATTGTTGGGCCATCGGGCTCGGGCAAGACCACATTACTAAATGTTATCGGTGGTTTGGACGATGCCAGTAACGGTTCGGTAATGATCGATGGCAGCGACATCCTGAAATTATCCGGGGGCAAACTGATCGATTTCAGGTTAAGGCACATCGGCTTTGTATTTCAGGCCTATAACCTGATACCGGTGCTTTCGGCCAAGGAGAATATCGAGTTTATAATGCTGCTGCAAAACTGGCCTACGAAGAAACGTGAGGACCGAACAAAAGAAATGTTGGAAGCCGTTGGCCTAAAGGACAAATCGGGTTCAAAGCCATCCCAGCTTTCGGGCGGGCAGCAGCAAAGGGTCGCCGTGGCAAGGGCCCTGGCTTCCAAACCCCGGTTTGTACTGGCCGATGAACCCACGGCAAACCTGGATTCTAAATCGGCGGAAAACTTATTGGATATTATGCTGAAATTGAATTTGGAGGAACATATCACCTTTATTTTTTCGACCCACGACCCACGGGTCATAAAAAGGGCGAGGCGGGTTATAACGCTCGAAGACGGCAAAGTGGTGTCCGACATTCAACAAAATACTGAACAGGAATTAGCAAGGCAATGAAGTTTTACCTCTATACCCTATTATTGATAATGTTGTACAACAGCAAGGCCATGGCGCAGGCCAAAGAAAAGAAATGGGAACTGAGCGGTTATGTAAAAGGGCTCCAGGCCACTTCCTTTACTGACCTGGATTCCATTACCACCAACTCCCTGCTCCATAACCGGCTCAACTTTAGGTGGTACCCTTCCGATAATTGGAAAGTGGGCATTGAGGTAAGGAACAGGCTGTTTGTGGGCGACCAAATTACGGCCAATCCATTGTTGACCGGTATTGAGGACGATGGGATAATTGACCTCTCGGCCAATATTGTGGAAAAAAAGGATGTTCTCCTAAATACAACACTGGACCGTTTTTGGGTTCAATGGCAGGGTACCACTTGGCAGGTAACTTTGGGGCGGCAAAGGGTGAATTGGGGCGTGGACAGGATATTCAACCCCAACGACATTTTTAACGCCTATTCATTTATTGATTTCGACTATGAGGAACGGCCGGGAAGCGATGCCTTGCGCATACAATATTTTAAGGATACGGACTATACATTGGATATGGCGGTAAAGATCACCGATGACCCTGACGAACTGATTGCCGCGGCACTGTACAAGTTCAACAAATGGAATTACGATATACAATTGCTAGGTGGGGTCTATAAACGCGATATTGTGGCCGGAGCCGGATGGGCGGGAAACATCAAGAACGCCGGGCTTAAGACGGAACTCTCTTATTTCAGAAACTACCAAAACTTTGCTGGAGATTCAGGGACATTCATTTCTTCGGTCTCTGTGGACTATGCCCTTCCAAATTCGCTGTACCTGTATGGGGCGTATTTTTACAATTCAGCAGGGGCGAATCAAAATGCCATTGAAAATTTGGTTTCAATAAATCTGGATGTAAAAAACCTGTCCCCGTTTACGCATAACTTTTTTACCCAGCTATCCTATGAATTCAGTGCCATAACAAACGTAGGTATGAACATTCTTTATTCCCCCGCCGATAATGCGGTTTTTATAAACCCGTCCCTGAATATCATCATGGGCGAACAATTTGATTTGTCGATTATTTCGCAAAGTTTATTTGGAAATACAAATAATTATGATTTATTGTTCAATACCATTTATACCCGCTTAAAATGGAATTTTTGAAAGGAATACCTACGACAAATAAAAAGATAAAAAATATTGACCAGATACTAATTTGAAATAAAACATTAAAAATGATAGATTTAGATGAAATTTCGACCAAACCGTCCTCGAGCATTTCAAAAAGCGAGGCCAAGAAGGACTTGGTACGGCTACGCAAGGAACTTTTTGAGCTTCAGAACAAGTTTTATGCCGATGGACGTTTTGGATTGCTTATTGTCCTGCAGGGCATGGATACCTCGGGTAAGGACGGTACCATCCGTCATGCCCTTAGCAGTATGAACCCGCAGGGCGTTCAGGTCAAATCTTTTAAAAAACCGACCGAGGAAGAGTTGAAACACGACTTTTTATGGCGGGTCTATCCGCACATTCCTCCCAAGGGTATGATCCAGGTCTTTAACCGCTCCTATTACGAAGATCTACTTATGCCTATGGTAGCAAATTCACTTTCGGAGGAAGTGTTAGCCCACCGTTGCAAACTTATAAAATACTTGGAGCAGCATTTAAGACTGAGCAACATTCACGTACTTAAATTTTTCCTACATATTTCCAAGGAAGAACAGAAAGAGCGTATTCAGGAACGACTTTCAAAACCCCATAAACGCTGGAAATACAGTATCGCAGATGAAAAGGCGGCGAAACAATGGGATGCCTATAGAGCTGCTTACAATATGGCAATAACCAACTGTGATGATCCTTCTTGGTATATCATTCCCGCAGATAAACGCTGGTATCGCAACTATAGTGTTGCAAATATACTGACGGACCATCTTAAAAAACATAATTTAAAATATCCCAACACCTAAAACAGAATACTATGGACAATCACAAAGATCACAAAGACAAAGAAATGGACCATTCGAAAATGGACCATTCGAAGATGAAACACAAAAAAGAAGATCATTCCAAAATGGATCATTCAAAAATGAAAAAGGGTGGTGGAGACCATTCCGGTCATAGCCCTGGTCACGGCGAAATGGGTCACGACCATCATAAAATGATGATTGCAGACTTTAGAAAACGGTTTTGGGTAACACTCGTGTTTACCATCCCCATATTGTTCTTCTCACCAATGATTCAAGAATTTTTTGGTTATGAATTTTTACTTCCAGGAAATCCATACATCCTTTTTGCACTTTCCACTGTTGTATATTTTTATGGTGGGTGGCCATTTTTAAAAGGGTTTTGGTCTGAAATCAAAAAAGGTGCGCCAGGAATGATGACCTTGATTTCTATGGCAATTTCTGTAGCTTATTTTTATAGTACAGCTACTGTATTTGGCTTAAGAGGTGAAGACTTTTTCTGGGAGCTATCAACACTTATAGCCATAATGTTGCTTGGTCATTGGATAGAAATGAAAAGTGTGTTAGGTGCGTCAAAAGCTTTACAGTTACTGGTAAGTATGATGCCTGCGGAAGCGCACAGGGTAAAAGGCGACATCATAGAAGACATCCCTCTTGAAGATTTACTAAAGGATGATGTGATATTGGTAAAACCTGGAGAGAAAGTTCCAGCAGACGGAATCATTGTTGAAGGTTCAAGTTACCTTAATGAATCAATGCTAACAGGAGAATCGAAACCAGTAAAGAAAGAAGAAAAAGATAAGGTTATTGGTGGTTCTGTAAATGGCAATAGTACATTAAAAGTAAAAGTTGAGCATACTGGAAAGGATAGCTATCTCAACAAAGTCATCAAAATGGTCGAGGAAGCGCAGAAAACCAAATCCAAGATGCAAAATCTTTCAGACAGGGCTGCAAAATGGTTAACCTATATCGCTTTGGTTATTGGTTTTGGAACATTAGCAGTATGGCTGATTTTAGGCTTTCCATTTGTCTATGCTTTAGAAAGAATGGTTACCGTTATGGTCATTGCTTGTCCACACGCATTGGGTCTTGCCATTCCCCTTGTAGTCGCTATATCGACCGCTGTTTCAGCTCAAAACGGATTATTGATTCGTAATAGAACTGCCTTTGAAGAATCCCGTAAAATATCCGTTCTTCTATTTGATAAAACAGGAACATTGACCAAAGGTGATTTTGGGGTTACACGAATCGAATCGGTAAATGAGAAGTATTCTTCAGATGAAGTGTTGCGGCTTGCAAGTGCCTTGGAACAAAGTTCGGAACATCCTATTGCCGTTGGTATTATAAAAAAAGTTAAGGAAGATAAGGTTGCTATTCCCAATCCTGAAAACTTTAATGCAATTACAGGTAAAGGCGTAGAGGCAAATGTGGAAGGCAAACAAGTAAAAGTGGTTAGTCCGGGCTATTTAAGGGATGAAAAAATAACTATTCCTGAAGATGCTTATAGTGACGCTGCTGAAACTGTTGTATTTATATTAATTGATGGACAACTAGCAGGATACATTGCCCTTGCTGATGAAATAAGACCTGAATCTGCGGAAGCTATCAAAATATTTAAAAAGAACAATATCAAAGTCCTGATGGCAACTGGCGATAACGAAAAAACCGCTAAGGCTGTGAGTGAAAAACTTGGATTGGATGGTTACTACGCCGAAGTATTGCCACATCAAAAAGTTGAAATTGTAGAAGAGTTACAGAACAAAGGCGATTTTGTAGCGATGACGGGTGATGGTGTAAATGATGCGCCCGCACTTGCCAAAGCTGATGTGGGAATTGCGGTTGGTTCAGGTACGGACGTTGCCGCCGAAACAGCAGATATCATTCTGGTCAACAGTAATCCACAGGATATTGCCAATTTAATTCTCTTTGGAAAAGCCACCTACAATAAAATGATTCAGAATTTGATTTGGGCTACGGGATATAATGTCGTGGCTATTCCTTTAGCAGCTGGTGTATTATATTCTTCAGGCTTTGTTTTAGGTCCTGCGGTTGGTGCGGTATTTATGAGTTTAAGTACGATTATAGTAGCTATTAATGCGCAATTATTAAAGCGAAAAATCGGTAAAAAATAGATGGAAAGAAAAGAAAAACTCAACAGGATATCTTTAATCCTGTTGAGTTTATTTGTAGTGATGTTGGGTTATGGTATTTTATTGCCAACCCTTCCCTACTATACCGAAAGATTAGCTTTAAAAGACAATCTCGACACCGATTTAATCAACTTCCATATTGGGTTACTTACCAGCATTTATCCTCTATTTCAATTAATTTTTGTTGTCGTTTGGGGAAAGTTATCTGACAGATATGGTCGTAAACCCGTCATTATTATTGGTTTGATTGGCTTTGTAATAATGCAATTGCTAACTGGGCTTGCAACATCACTTACGATGCTATATATCGCTCGGATTTTTGGTGGTGTTTTCACTTCATCAGTTATTCCTGTCAGCAACGCATATTTAAGTGATATTACTTCAGAAAAACGTAGAACGAAGATAATGGCCTGGTCTGGTGTAGCCATTAGTTCAGGGGTTATTTTTGGACCCGTTATCGGTGGCTTTCTTTCGCAATCAGACCTTCATTTTGAGTATGCAATTGGTCAACTACATTTGGGTCGATTTTCCACACCTTTTTTATTCGCTGCATTATTAGGTTCTATTGTTTTAGTCATTGTTGTAAAATGGCTAAAAAATTCTGTTCGCATCCATAAATTTACAACTCAAAAATTCACTTTTCGGTTCTCGTTCAGCCAATATTTCCTTGTCCTATTGGCGCTATCATTTGTCATCCAATTTGTAGTGACCTTGTTTGAAACTGTTTTTTCAATCTACGGTAAAGACGAATTAGGGTTTAACAGCAACCAGGTTGGTATTGGTTTTATGCTGTGTGGTTCAATAATGGCTGTTTTGCAGCCTGTATTTGCGAGTTATGGGGAAAAGATTCTATCTACTAAAAAGCTAATCGGCTTTGGGTTATTCATTTCAGGAATTTCATTAATTGCCTTTCCTTTTTTCAAAAATGAATTTGTTGTGTACGGTTTAATTGTGGTGTTTGCTGCTGGTGGTGCTATGGTTACACCTAATTTGCTGTCTGCTGTATCCTTGTTATCCAAAACAAATACTGGTAGAAATATTTCAATACAAAGTTCAACAAACAGTATTGGTCAGATTTTAGGTCCCATTTTAGGAACTTGGTTGGTTACCGGTGGTTTTTATTATCCTTTTATTATTGCCGGGGCGGTTATTTTAATTTCAATAGGATTTGTTTTACCCTCAATGAAATCGAAAGATACCTTAACGTGAAATATAAATTTCAAAAAAATAAATCATAATAAGCATTTGATGATTCATAAATCAACAACTGAAAAACAAAAAAAACAATTACACGATAGCAAAGGTGACAATGAGTATATTCAATTGCTGCATTCTGGCGAAGAGTATTTTATTCGACTAAAAAAAATAATTCGAGGTGCACAAAAAGAGATACATCTTCAAACCTATATTTATGAGAACGATGAAACGGGAAATGATATAGCCGCTTGCCTGAAAGAAGCTGCTCAACGAAATGTAAAAGTTTATGTTTTATTGGATGCATATGGAAGTGCAGCTCTTCCTGATAGTTTTATACAGACTTTGATTCAGCACGGTATTTTAATTCCTTTACTTTTTTTAAAAGCATTAAGGTAAGGGGTCAAGTAATCTGGTTCTTTACCCTCAAAATATTCTAAAATCAGAGGATTCTTCGCAAAGAAATGACTTATAAACTTAATCCAGTCTTCAACGGACAAATCGCCGTTGATTTTAAATAACTTTTTTGATTTACTTTTTACTTGATATTCACCTTTAGTCTTGGTGTTAAAGTTATTATCTCTTCTTTCGAAATATTCATCTTCGGTATAGAGCTGCAGTGCCCCATCAAAATGGCGAAATACTTTTGAATTCATATCAAATTCCGCGTGAACATAGCGTACTGGAAAATATTTTACTTCATTTATATTAATTGTTATACTTGGTTGCTTAAATTCTAATGCTTGGAAAACTTTGATTTCATCATATGTGTACCAATACACATCCAACGCATATGCTTTTGAAAAAAGGAAATCAAGTTCTATATCGTCTAAATATTGTGGTGGTCTTAAGCTGGAAACACCATCTTTTATTTTTGAAATCTCTTTGGTGAATTTTCCACCATACCAGGTATCTTCTTCAATAAGGACTGGACCACGGATGTCTATTCGCACTCTGTCTAAATCCAATGCAATACTCACGTCATTATACTGAAAATCGTGTTTCCAAAAATGCTCAATAAACCTTGGTGCGAAATTATTGCCAGAATAAAATCCTCTTCTAAAATAATTGCTAGCAAATAGAATATAGTTTGGTGCAAAAAGTGCACCTTCAGAAAACAATTTCTTTTCAAATAATTCTGAGAGAACTTGAAAATCTACCAAACCTTCCTTATCCACACTTATATGTTCATTAAGTCTGAGTACTATATTTTCGCAATTACATAAAACACCTAATCCCATTTGGTAGTCAAAATCACTTAGCCTCACTTTAATGTTTATGGTTTCACAAAAGCTAATGAAGGATTGGATTAGTTTTGCATTTTCAGATAATTTACACGCCTTTTCGTCTTCTATAAATGCTAAATATTGTTTTATTCTTTCTTCTCTATCCATACCTAATACTCTTTCAATTTAGCTACTCTGTTAATACGAGAGAGGTAGTGAATATTTTTAGTGTCTTTCTCATCTTGATTCATAGCCAGTTCAATTTTTTCCATTAATCCACGAACGGGATTTAAACTTCTTAAGGTTTTTTTTCCCAACAGCTTAAGTACGAACAACATTGGCCCAGTGGGTACACCACTGGCCACACCAATAGCTAGATTAAGTGTTTGCGCACTTAAATCTATAATGACGCCTGTTTTTCTTTGGGATTTCAGAAACTTTTGCACTTCGGTATTATACAATTCAACCTTTTGCTTTTGTTCTTCAGGATTGAGACCAGCCAAAACTTCAAGCAACCTCTTGCTGTTGGGATATACAATCTCTTTGCTCAGAACTTCTTCCAATTCCAGTATTGGTATGTAGTCATTCATTTTTATAAGCTCTATTGGTTCTATAAGTGTGTTCCCCTTTATTAGCTGTTGTTCACCATCAACAAAATCTTTAAGAGAATTGATTGTTGCCCGTTTATAGAAGTTTAATAAAGTACCCATAGTTTCTGTGTAGGTAGCATCCGTAAATCCGTCTTGTCCTTTTACTGGGAAATATGTAGCATTCAATGAATTAGAAAGGTGCGCCGCATAGGAAAATACATTGAGCATAAACTCACTACTCTCACTAATGTTTCCCTGAGGTGGATTGTCAATAATTTTGTTTACACCATAAACCGAAGCGCTTAGAATTCCTCCCAATTGTAAAACGTCAAAACTTTCACGCTTGGCAGTAATGGGCCAGGTCAACGTTTTAAAAAGGATAGAAGCATCCATTTTGCTTTTTTTCGCAACTATCTCACTTATAAATTTTAGTTCTTTTATAGAAATCCCATCACCAAATAGGTAGTTATCCGCAGTTTCAACTATATCACATTGTTGCAAGCAAGCTACAGCTCTTCTAGAAACAATAGCATCGGGTTTTAAAGCAAAAACTTCGTCAAGAAACTTCCTGTCATAACGTGAAATATCCTGAACGAGAATCAACGTGATACGTTCACGCAGAATTAATTCGAGGAAATCTGACCTTTTTATGGATAGCTGTTTGAACCACTCGTCCATATTTTTGATTATGGGCGGCGATAAGAATATACGTTGGTATAACAAGATGCAATAGCGCAAATCTACATTTGGAAAGACGCTAAAGTCAATATAACACGCATACTCATTTTCGTTGAGAAAGAAGAGACCATTTTTTCTAAAATTACCTTCGTAAATAGCATTGATATTATCGTACCAGATTGATTCGTCACGTTGTATGAATTTAGGCTTGTTTCGAACAATATGATTGCAATAGTAAACAGTAGCTTCATCTTTTGAAAACCCATTCTGCTGAGTTGGCGGACTGTCAAGTTCGTCTATATGTATTCTAAATTCCAGCCCACTTTGGTGTCTTTTTAAGAAATCTATGAGATTCCCTTCTTGAAACCTTGTCAAAAACTGTTTTTTTCTGATACCGTTTTGTTCTATCCAGTAATTAGCTATATGTATGTTTAAAATCCCTTGTTCATCCGTTATTTTATAAAAATTAATATGTGGAAACTTAGACATTAACATATCTGCCCATCGAGACATTGGCATTAGCACCCCTTGCATTCCATTGGGGATATCCCTATCCTCTAAAGATGGAATTAATTTGGTTTTCCCTTTAGGTTTTCTTGTAGAAATTGCAACTGGAAGAAAAATTGGTTTAATGGATTTTTCAAATTCTTCTTCGATAGTACCAAAATCAACCTTTCTGTTTTTGATATAAATGATGAAAGAGTCGTCCGAAGTTTGATAAATAAAGGTTTGAAGTTCGGGATATTTTGCTCTTAGATTTAAGTCAGTTTTGCGAACCAACCCATAATTTTTCTGCTCATCGTTTTTAATTGTTATATAACTCATCTGATTTTCTTGCTTCTCTTACCACCTGAAGGCTCCAGCCATCAATTCAATTTCTGCATTTTTGATTCCTATTTCTTGTGCCACAGTTTTCCAATTCTTCACTACGGATAACACTTCGTTTAAAATAGTTTCCATCTCTGTATTATTTAATCTAAAATATTCGCCAACACTTTTAGCCAAATCAAAACTTAAAGCGTTATCATCCATATCTATATTTAGAGACAAACCATCTTTCTCTATCGAGGGGTTTAGGTCATAAGCAGGCGATAAAACCCAACCTTTTTCGGTTAATATAAATCCGTGATTTCGCAAATGGTCATCCGTATTAGATATCGCTATATTAAATACTATACGTCGCCAAAGTTGATGTAAATTAGCCTCGACATCCACACCATAATTTTCTATGAATTCTACAATTTCGAGATAACTTGGCGCAGACTCTTTTATAATATCCTCTGTATTACCTGTCATCGTCATAGCTGAAGCAAAGTGAATGCGTTTTTCAGTCTCTCTATCAAATCTTTTGGTCAGAAACGTATGGTACTGACCGCTTATCTTTTCTATTTTAGAATCTGCCATATGTATACCTGCGGCAGTTGCTAGTCTATAGGCTAAAAACTCCCAAGCGGCTTTATCAATGGTATCTGTCTTTGATGGGAACTTCGCAATCCAAAGATTCTTCTTAAGGTCAAAAATATTTGCCTTTGGTCTAGCACCTCCCAATGATGAACCTGGCGCTATCAATACAGCAATCCATTTTCTTACGGCTTCACTTTGGTCATCACTTTCTAACTGTTTAGCTGCTTCTTGTAATTCTCCAAGCGAAGACCACGGTGGTGTTGGGCTTTGAGCATCGTTATCTAAAAAAGGTCCTTGCAGTTCAGTTTTAAAACGCAAAGCACCCATTCTACTTTCGTCAAAAACCCCAAGTAAATAATCTATTTCATAGAGTGTAGGTGCCTTTTCATTCTTTGCTCTAGCATCTTGAGCAGCCCTACGTTTCATTAAGGTCTTACCCCAAGTGTCTGGCATACTATCTAAAAAAATACCGAAATTCTCTTTGTTAGCTGGATATTGTGGCCCCGAATAAAACTCTATATCCGGGTCTAACAATCGTTGTGCATTGGTTTTTAACCAATCCTTGTCATACTCAAAACTAAATGCTTTTTTTCCTTTAGCAAAGTGAGCGGAAAGTATGCCTACCAAGGTTGGTTTCTCTAAAGCTGCCCAATCTGCAAATACGTATATGTCAAATTTTCCTGTTGCCATAATATTTATAATAAATCAAGGTCTTGCAGTTTTCTACCAAATTCATCATCCACCGCTAACTTTAGAAAATCATCTTGAAGATTGAGCACCCTAAATACATTAAAGTACAAACCAATCGCTACAGCTGGGTCACCTTTTTCAATACGATAAAGGGTAGCTCTATGAATACCTGCACGTTCTGAAACTTGCTCGGTTGTTAGCTTTCTTCTCTTCCTAGCTAGTTTTATATTCTCACCGATGTTTTCAAAAATCTTCTGATACTTTGGAAGAATAATTGTTTTTTTAGAATTCATTTTGTTGCTTATTTACGACAAATATACTATTTTTGTAGTAAATAAACAACATTATATGAGTTTCCCAAAGATTGAAAAGGATATATTAATTCATACGGATAGAAAAGAATTCAAACTTTATACTGATAAAGTCTTGATTGAAAATTTAAAAACAAAAGAAACTCCTGTTGAAATTTCAGTGGATGTAGTTTTATCTGATGAGCCAGATATAGATGACAGAGATTGGATTTACAATTCGTCACTTTTCGAAATCTTCGCATCTATACCTTTTATAGAAAATCACGTAGCTCCATTATCAGAAGCATATAACGACTTTTTAGAAAAATTTGATTTATTTCTAGAAATTTTTAAAAGTATGTCACAAATAGATGGTATTGAGATGGCGCCATTTTCACTCCACTTTGAACTTGAGAATACATACATCTTAAAATTTCTTTTTCATCCTCTACCAGAGAAAATCGATTATGTAACTATGTTGGCTTCTGCCTTTGATACAATCGCTCACTTACATCAAGAAAAAGAAAGTGAATTGAAAACTGCCATACAAACTTCATATTCAAGAAAGAACAACAAAAAGTATTTAACCTTTTCAGATGGTAGCTGGAAGGTACTCAACCCATTATTGGAAGTTGGCAAAGAAATTACCCAAACTTACAGGAAAGATAGGGATTGGCGCGTTAAGAAACCCCATATAATGCTCAACCAAGATAATTTTACTCATCGATTTATCTTTGATTCCAATTGGGTATTAGTATTTGATCACTTAGAAACAATGCTAATTCAGCCCAATGACGTAGCATTGTACTCCAATATTGCTGATAGATGCCTGAATCAGGCTATGGAGTTTTACGAAAAAGTCATTTTACCACGACATAAACAATGGCATGGTAGTTTTCCTTCTTTAGAAAAACAAAAAGAGTATTACGACTATTTTGAGATAATTATTCAGGCGGTCATATTTGCATATACAGCCTTGGAAGCTTTTGCTAATATATGTATACCAGCAGGATGGGAATACCAAACAGAAGCCAATGGTGTAAAAACCATATATTCCAAAGAAGCAATCGAACGAAAATTTGAACTACGTGAAAAGTTTAAAAAAGTGATACGCCCAATTTTGAATTCTCCTGACCCAACTCGTGAGGACTGGTGGATGCCTTTTATTGAGCTTGAAAACCTAAGAAATGAAATTATCCATACGAAACAATCCAGGTCCGAAGAACGCTATGCAAAGTTGCTTTCTCAATCTATTTTTGACATTGTTAGAAACCACAAAAACATCATACAGTTTTACGGGGACCATATCTCTAAATATAGGACTGAATTCCTTGAAGAGTATCCATATGAATTTGGCTATGACGACGTTATTCCAGGGTTAATGACTGATAAAAATTATTGGAAATCATACAAATCTATTCGTAATATTAAATTCGACAAGTCTGATGAAGAAGAATAAAAGGAACTTAGAAGCAATAGAAAAATTATTAATTAAAACAAACTGGTTTTTAAATTATGGCAAAACGTTACAAAGAATATGAAGACATCGAAAAAGAATTTTATTTCTATATAGGACTGCTCTCAGATAGATTTGCCAAAATGGAAGTACTTGTCCGAGATATGCTCGGGGCATTTATATCAGATGATGATGTTCTCAATGCTTATCTTTTTGAAAAGAATAGTCTTGATGCGAATATCAAACTCATTAAAACGATAAATGTAAAATATGACTACGAAAAGAAAATTCTGGCTGAAATTTTAAATGAAGTAAGTTATATAAAATCAGAACGCAACTCTTTCATTCACGGTATATGGTCAGAGCCCATAGCTAAGGACAATGATATCATTATCCATTGTATCAATCCCAAAATGAAATTTGAAAAAGAACCCAATGGTAAAAGATGGTCTTTTGGTCACGGAAAATTGGTTAGACTTACGTATATCAAAAAACTCGTAAGTAAGATAGAAGATATTATGGTTTCGCAGAAAGCATTTATCGAAAGACTTCGAAATTTTGACTTGGAATTTTGGATACCAAAAGGTTAAGCTAATTAAAAATTGACTTCACCTCCTCATAAACCCGCTCAAAATTAGCTTCTAAATCAGCCTGAGAAAATTGCTTTGATTCCTTCGGTAGCTGCCTGATGATGTTAGATAGTTTAAAATGTACTTTCTTATCCTTCCCATCTGCATACGTGATAAATTCTCCCTGTTTCAATCTGAAGAACACACCAGCTCTAATTTTTGGAATTTCCTTTTCCCCGGTTGTAATGCGAGTATCAAAATCGAGATTATGGCCACGACTGATGCTTTTAGTTGGGTCTTTGATGATTTCAAAGAAACGTTCATAGTACTTTGCCGTGTCTGGGTCATTTACTTTACCAAAAAACTGGTAAGACAAATTGCTCAAAATAGCTTTACTCGCCTTATCACCATACATCATATCATTCTGGATTTTATCCTGCATCACATAAATCGTAGCAATATCATAACTTCTAAGCGTTGCCGGAATACGGTGCATATTCAACAAGCGAATCGTTGGTGCTTCTTCCATCAGCAAGAAAGACGGTTTAGAATTTCGTAAGCTCATTTGTTTTGTAATGGTGTGAATAATAGTGGCGATGACGGGCGAATAGGACGTTTCATATTTTGGGTTATTGACCACGGAAATAATTGCAGGGTTTTCCTCACTATTGATATTCAATGGCACTTCGTCTGCAGATAGTGCCATAAAAATTCGTTGTGTACTAATTCGTTTCAGCGCATTAGCCAGGGTACTTTTCACACCAGCTGTCTGCCTATCCGAATCCTTTCCGCTTATAAAAGCATCTGCCATTGCTCTCGAAGTGGTGTTGGTTTCCAAAAACTGAATAAGACTATCGGTATCGAGCATTTGATAAATCGCTATTAAATGTGGCAACGTACAGTAGTTAGGATAGTCGGTTTTCAGTTTCCAAATCAATCCACCAATTAATCCCTCGGCTGCATCGTTAAAGAATTTGGTTGTTCCTGTAGTTCCGCTTTCCCTTTGTTCCAAAAGATTTTCAATTAGTACCCTTGAGACTTCGTTTACACTTTCCTCATTCTCTAAATAGCGTGGTGCTATGGGATTTACCCTGTGAATAATTTTATCAAAGGAAATGACCTTAAAAGGAATATCGCTATCCTTAAAAAGTGGATACGCCATTTCGGTCAGCTCAAAATCTTTGTAGTCGTGAATGATTCCACAAAAACGCTCTCTCCGGAAATGTTTTAGAAATCCATACACCACACTTTCTGTCTTTCCACTTCCGGCAGAACCGATTATGGACGCGCCTCTTTTGATATTATCCAATTTGAAATTCCCTTTGGTCGTAGAAAAACTGACCTGATATTTAGCATTTCCATTTTGTGCGTTTTCAGTTTTATGAAGAAAAACATACAGTCCTGTATTAATTAGCATAAGAGGACAAACCAAATACAATAATATCGATATTAATTCATTTCCTTCAGAAGTATAGAATAGGAAAAAAGCAAGTATCATAATATTTAATAAAAACGCATATTTGCTTACTCGAAACATCGCATAGAAAATGGTACTGGCTAAACCAATAATTGAAAGTATCGTTATAAGGTTGTCCATTTGCATACCCTCTATATTCCTATTGAACTTGATTTAATGGCCACTTCTGCTCCACGTCTTAACCGTTTGAAAACCCGAAGTGCAATTTGTGTTTGACTAACTGGAATACTCGGCGCTACTGGCAATCCTGTTTTGGTTATCATTTTAAACGCCAAAGCTTTTTCATTGGCTGGTAATTTCATCAAGGCGGCGAAATACAGGTTAGGATTCTTTACAAAATCTTTTTTTGCTTTGTAGGTCTCGGCAAAGTTGCGTTTGTAGCCAAAAGTTTTGTCAAACGTTTTTTCCGCTTTGGCGAAAAAGGCATCCCTATCAAAACCACGCTTTACCTTTTTGCCGTGCATTTCAACTTCAGAAGCTTTGTGTTTACTTCCAGGCGAAAGACTGACCGTATTAGAAGCATCCTTTCTGCTCACGATGATATGGATATGACTTTGGTTTCCATCTTTCGCCATTCCCTGGACAATTCGTTTTCCATTTTGTTGATGTGGTGCTTGGCGTTCCAATTTGGCAATTACCTTTTTCATTTTGTTGATATTACCTTCAGCTCGTCCTTCTTGAATGTTTCTGATTTCGGTTTTCAGCTGAAGTATTTTTGTAGCAAAAGGTTGGTTTTCTTTAATTTGAAAATCTGTTCCTTTAAAGGTTCGTTGATGTTCAATTTTAGCGAAGTATTTTATGTCATCTATGGTTATGGGTCGTCCGTGAATTTCTCGATTGAAGCTGGCAACATAATCTTTCATCAGCTCACGAGTATAGGTTTTTAAATCTTGGCTATTGTTCTGAAGTTTTTGCAATTCATATTTTGAAGGACTGACCGTGATAGAATAAAACTTGGGTTCTTTCTTTTTCAATTTTGCGGTATTTCCATCGATTTCTTTGACCACTTCTTCAGCGGAAATTTCATCGCCATATTGATTGAAAAAATGTTCCATTTCGTGCTGTTCCAAACCTTGATTTTCTTTTTCTAAATAGCCTACAAAATCAGCTGAACTTTGTGAATAATTGTTGCCTAATTTTTGAGGTGTGATTGTAATGTACATAGCTCAAATATTTAGAGTTGGGTGCTTTGGTTTTTCTTTTCGCGAAAGCGGACTTCCTTCTTTTCTTCGGCATATTTCTTTTCTACAATCAGCGGTTTTTTAGTTGGCTCTTCGGTCTCAAAAAGGGACTGAATCATCGCCACCGTAGGTTTGGTCTGTGTCTTTTCTACGTCTCTCATTATGGCAATAACCGCATTGATTCTTTTGAGTAATTTAGCCTCAATGGTACGTCCCGTTGGTCCTAATTTTTCCTTTGGCGATATTTCGTTGTAGAAGAAAAAATCGAGCATCGTGGACATCGCCTCGGTGTGCGATTTGAAGTACGTGCGTGAGAAAGTTTGGAAACGTTTTGCGGTTTCCTTTTTAAATCTAATTCCAATAAATGAGTCCATATTTCGCCGATTTGTCGCAAAATCTTCCCTAAAAATGGGCGTTTACAGCCCGTTTGTCGCAAATCGTTGATTGTCAAAAATTTAAGATATATCCAAATTGCTGGTTATCAGCTATTTGAAAACGAAAAGGAATCCGAAACATCGCGCAGCGTGTTACCCTCTTGCTATTCCTTTTCGTCACGCGCAAGCGTGACAAAAATCCATACAATCCGGCTAAAAAGCCGATTGCCATTTTCAAGGAAAATGATTTTCCGATATGTTATTTTTCGATGTGTACGGTTATCGGCGAAAGTCGAAAAGTGGATAACCCTACGTAATTCTGAATGCTGAATTTCAGCGAAATAAAGATACGTTTTTTTCTTTACTATATGTTAATCACATACAAAAACACCTCTAAATTTTAGAGGTGCTTGCTTTTAATTTCATACAATTTATATGTTGAATATGTATTTGTACGAATACAAATTCCGAAGTGCTTCTTCATCAAGCATCTTATCCAAATTGGTATTATGCTTGGTTGCATAATCCATAATATCCTTGCCATATTTTTCCTTTACATCTTCCTTAGAATTGGCAAGTAATCGCTCTTGTGTTTCCTCGCTCAAATCGGTAAAATTCAAATAAATCATAGCTTTCTAATTTATAAAAGTCCATTATCAGAAAAGCTATAATAATTCCCATCAGGTGCAAATATCAAATGGTCCAGAATGGTAATATCGAATAATTGTGCTGCCTTTTTTATTTTGCTTGTAAGGTTTTTATCTGCCTCACTTGGCATCAATTTTCCGCTTGGGTGATTATGCGTTAGAATTATAGCTACCGATAAGGATTTTAGAATGACGGCAAATAAAATCCGAAGGTCTATTAGTGTACCTGTAATTCCGCCTTGTGACAATTGATAGACACCTTTCACTTTGTTACTGTTATTCAACAATACAACTTTGAAAGTTTCCTGTATGGCGATTGTATCTTTATCCCAATCCTCAAAGAGCAGTTCAGCCGCATCTTGTGAACTACTTATTTTTTGCCACTCAGAGGATTTTAACCCTCCTTTGTAGCTTATTTTTATTTCGTTAACTTGTGCTTTCATTGTTATCTAATTTTAATTAATGGATAATGAAAAAGAGGGCGCAACTTTCCAGAGGAACGCCCTCTTTAATTTTGAAGATTACTTGTCGTTTTTGCTTCCAAGTAATAGGATTTCATCGGCTACAACTTCCGTTACATAGCGTTGGTTGCCATCATCGGTAGTGTAGGTTCGGGTCTTTAGCTTCCCTGTAATTCCTACTTCTTTACCTTTATCAACATAGTTCTCTACAATTTCGGCAGTCTTTCCCCAAGCTACAACGGTATGCCAGTTGGTGTCCGTTTGCTTTTCGCCTTTACTGTCTTTGTAATACTCGTTTGTAGCGAGTGAGAAGCGGGCTACTTTCTTACCGCTTTCAAGGTTCGTAATGGTTGGCTCTTGTCCAACGTTTCCAATTAACTGTACGTGATTTCTAATAGTACTCATAATGCATTGTTTTTAAAGCCTGTTCTTTTTTTACAGACTTGGTTAATAATTATCCCCTATTTGGTTCTAATTGAATTTTAAGGGGTGTTTGTTCTTTTCTTCTGTGCATCGCACAATGGATAGAGTGGGTTTTGTCAAGACTTTTAGGGTAAAATCAGGTGTGTTTGCGACGTAGAAAAATCCTTGGATTTTCAAGGAAGTAGAAACCTTATTTTTCACTAAAACTTTGTATAGTCTTGACAAGTTCCATAAGGGCATTAGCAATTCTTTTAAACGCAGTTGCGTTTGAGCGTACCGACAGTTAAGCGAGATAAGCAACTGTGGTTAAGTTAGAATTGGTTATGTCGTGCCTGTTTTTCGATGACCCGAAAAACAACAAAGGCTTTATCCATTATAAACCCCTTAAAATGTGTAAGACAGCGGTTTGGTTTTTAAGGATTTTCGAGTGAGGGCTCAAGAAGACCGCGCCGAAAATCCTGTCAAGAAAATCAAAGCGATGGCTTTCCGATTAGAAAAGCGGACTTAATTCACAATTTCGGCTCTGGAATGAAGTGTTCCTTCCCAGTCTCGATAGCTATCGGGACGGGAAGGGTTAGCGGAACGGAAAGCTGAAATTGGGGATTGTGTCCAAGACTATTTTAGTGAAGCTCTTTTCACGAAATGTAGATTTTCGCGAAATGTAGGGGAATGTGCTGAGTGGATTAGAAGTAACCGTTTGTTATATATTTAGTCATCCAGTTTGAGGTACTGGACATACCTTTATTTAATTTATGTCATATCATAGACTTCATCAAACAGCTTTTTATCCAACCGTTCTTGTTGGCCAAAGCTTTTCTTTAAGACATTATGAAGTACTGAATTAAACGCATTATAACCCAACCAGAGATTTGGTTCTTCATTCAGTAGCAAGGCTTCGTAGTTCAAGATTTCTATGACCTCACGAGACTTTTTTGAAGGGTCGCTATTCTTGTCGCTACATTCATATCTGAACAATTTCGTTCTGTCAAGAATCGCTTTCACAAATTCTTGTGTGTCGATGATTTTAAATTCCTTCATCTTGTCGAATTTCTTGGTAATGGTGTAGAATTCGTTGTCCAGAAATTTATCGAAAAGATTGTTCAACCTCGGCATAATTAAGTGCGTATTGTTCTTACTGTGCTTTATGGAAAACTCGATTTCAGCCTGTGAAACGTGCAGACCATTTGAGCACACTTCTCTATAAAACCCAAAGTGACCAGAGGTCTTTTCACTTCCGTCATACGAGTTTTTGAACCGAAGCATCGGAAGTATCAAATCTTTATCGTTCTTGACAGTAAACTGGCTTTTGTCATCGATAATAAAGTCAGTAATGAACGACCTATCATTCTTGTTTATGGTGCGTTTGTGGAAATTCAGTTGTGCATCGGTTAACATCTCCTCGGCTTTCTTGAAGAACAGTTGGTTTGGAATATGGCCATAACTGTTCGAGACCACATTGACGATTTTGCCATTTGAAATAATGGCATTTTCAAGCCCTCTTCGAGATTCCATCTGTGTCAGACTTTTTAAGGATTTCATTTCTGATGGAACAAAGATTTCATCCTGTTGCAAATTTTTTAAATACATAGCTTTTGAATTTAGATTAAACATTTTCTGATAATACTCGGTAATAGTTGGGATGCTTATCCCTGTAATAAGCCAAGTGACTTTCGCCACTATCAACTTGGTAATTTTCTCTACTCGACTGATAATGCTTTTCAGCTTCTTGTAGCGAAATTTTAGGTTTTTTAGATACTCGTTTCATAATGATATATTTTGATTAAACAATATTTGAGCAGTACCCAAACGGAAGATAAAATCTCAGCTCAAAAGGAAACGGAATAAATAGGCGTAGGATGTTGCGTTGGCTTTATGCCGTAGTCTTTTGATGGGTGTATTTTACGAGTTTACCTTTGCGCTAACTATTGATTGATAACCCCTTCCTTATGAACCCATCTTTCAAAACACTATCATAAAAAAGAAGAAGGGTCAGCACGAATGCCGACCCTTCTTCAAACAACAAAAGCTACTCGTTGAGTTCCTGAATTTTCTTTTCAAGAACTGTGATGCGCTCTTTCAAACGTGCTTCACGCTTGTCTCGTTTTTCGGTATACTCCTTTTCTATGCTGGCAATCTTGGATTTGTAATATCCTTGCATTGCATTGTAGAATGAAATGTTCGTCAAATTGTTGACGTGATTGCTTTCGCCAAAATGCACTTGCTTTGTGAGCATATAGCGTATCAACTTGTGAAAGATTTCCTTTTTGAAATTCTTCTTGAAATTCTCGACCATTTCAACTTTGGTCATCTTTAAAGTGTCGCCCAAGAACTTTGAGAAATACTTTTGTTGGCTCATATAGTCCACATTGTTCTCAAATAGCGATATCGAGAATGCCACCATTTCATCTGTTGAAAGTGTCTTCTTTGTATGAATGTATTTCGTCTCACGAATCATTTCTACAACTTCTTCAAACTGCTTGTTGTTCTCAATTTGCTTCTTACGGATTTCCCTTTCGTTAATTTTAACGATTTGTTCTTCAGGCGTACAATCTGCCATTTTTCTGTTCGCCAATGGTGCCGAATATTCCGTAGAATCGTTCTTTGATTTTTCAACAATCTTTACAAAAATTTCCTTGTGCTGGAATGAATCGGGATGGAACACAATACCGTTTTTAAATCCTTCTTCTTTTGCTGAACTGAATTTTTCCAATGCTTCTTTATAATTTTGCATTGCTTCATCCAATTCTGCCTTTAACTCATCTTCAGAATAATCGTAATGTTGATATTCTATTTTAATGCCATCGATTGTTGGCTCAATCGGATTCTCTAAAATTTCAACATCGTCCAGTAAATAAACTTTCAATCCGTTCTTTACCAATTGGGATATAATGAGCTTATTGTTTTCGTCATCTGCCCAATACTGTCGTATTTCAGGAATTAATAAGATGTTCTCTTTCTTGGATTTCTCAATCAGGTTCAAGAACGATTTATTTTTCTTCGTTTCAAAACAGGCTGCTTTCGTGCAGACCATTTTACCATCGCCGAACAGATTGCCTTGATTTGCCGCGTTGAAAGGACATTCAACGCAAGACCCAGCTTTCGGAACCAATTTTTTATCGGTAACATCAAAGGATGCTTTTTCCAAGTCATAAGTCTGGTCTTTAATCATCCTGTTTATCTGATGTGCATTAAAATCCTCGCCCATCGTTTCCAACATCATCTGTTGCTCTTCCGGTTCAAAAAGTGCCACGCCTACGCCCAAGGAAATGGTCATTTCGCCATTGCGTACAAAATGCTTGAAACCATCAATTAATCCGGCCAGTTTCAAACGCTGTCTGATGAAGTTATCCGTTCTACCCAATCGCTTCGCAATTTCGGTAGGTGAATATTTCTCACTTAGGTAAGCAATCGCATCGGCTTCTTCGGTCGGTTCAACATCCTGTCTTTGCAGGTTTTCGATGATTTGAACTTCCAGAACATCATTATTCTCATAAGTTCTTACGATACAGGGTACGGTCTTTTTTCCTGCAAGCTTGCTCGCACGATATCGGCGTTCGCCCATCACGATGATATAATGGCCATTTAGTTGCCTTACCGTGATTGGCTGCAACACACCGTGCTTTTCGATACTCTCAGAAAGCTGCTGCAAGGCATCATCATTAAAAGTTTTTCTGGGCTGTTCAAGGTCAGGCTTGATTTTACCCAATGGTAAGTTCTGAATTTGAAGTACTTCGGATTTCTTTCCGTTTACTTCTTTCTTGGCAGTAGATTTCGCTCTACTGCGCTTCATTTTGGTACTCGCTTTTGTTGTCATAATACTCAAATTTTTGATTAAACAATATTTGAGCAGAAACCAAACGGAAGATAAAATCTTGGCTCAAAAGGAAACGGAATAAATGAGTAAAGGAAGAAGCGTTGGCTTTATGCCGTAGTCTTTTGATGGAAGTATTTTACGAGTTTACCTTGCGTGTATATTGTATGATAATAAACCCCTCAAACGAAGAACAGAGGTTGAGATAACCTAAAATTTATTAATCCTCAATACAGAAAATAGGATTTGTTATCAAATGAATGGATATAGTACTAAAGCCAATTCAGTTCTGAAAAAAGGTAAAATGTTGTACCTATGTTGTACCCAAGGTCAAAAATCGTGAAGAAAATCCCATTTTTTAAAATGAAAAAGCCGAAGATTTCTCTTCGGCTTTTGTGCGGATGACAGGAATCGAACCTGCACACCTCGCGGCATCAGATCCTAAGTCTGACGTGTCTACCAGTTCCACCACATCCGCATTTTAAATATTTTAACACTTTTTTTTAGGTTAAATCCTAAGTCTAGCGTGTCTACCAATTCCACCACGCCTGCATCAAAATCCTTTACAACACTTAGGACATATTGTAAAAGGAGTGCAAATATAAATAATACTTCCAAATGATTGCCAACTTATCCTGAAATTTTTTGAAGGTTTTTTATTCGCGAAGCCAAACCTTCATTTTTGGAAAGGGGTATCCGCCTTCAACGTCGGTCATTCCCATCCATTGCAGCAATGGAAGCCCAATGTAGTTTTCACTTACAAATTGTTCCCGCAACCATTCCGCTTCGCCTTTGTAACCGTCCTCGTGAAAAACAATTTCGGGAGCCAAGCCTATATTCTTTGCAGCAGCGTAAGACCATAACAGCACTGCCATTTCCTCACCGGCTTTTTCTGCATTATTTTCAATTACGTTATCGTTTAAAACCTCTCGCTCTTCTGATTTTGTTACCGCAATATGTCCCGCTTCGTGCACTAAATCGCCAGGGTATTTAAGCTTTTGCAAATCAATTTGCAGGACGCCATTTTTAATTTGGATACCGGGCAAAAAGGTTTCTGTTTCAATTTCGGTGAAATTATATTGAATGGAAATTTCATCAAAAAACTGAAAAATCTGTTCCAAAACCGAGTCGCGTTCTTTCCCCTGTTCCATTAAAGCTCCTTTTGTAATTGCAGTATCATTTCCCTGGAAATTTCGGTATCCATCAATTTCAATTGTTCAATCATTTGCAATTTTGTTTCTCGGGAATATTCAGGTTGGACGTTTTCAGCTTCAAAATTATAGCCACTTTCCGCAAATAATTTATCAGACCAATCATTGCGCAAACAGTCCATCACCAAGTGGATTCTATCAGTTTTTCCTTCGTTGCGAACGCTGTGTGGCAAGTTGAAATTGCCGTACCAACATTCTTCGGGAAGCATTTTTACTTCTTCATGATTGACAAAAAAATGAACCCCTTCATTCGTAATAATTGGAATGTGAATCCTGAAAATCCCATCTTCATAGCCCAAATTATAATCCGTGTGCTCTTTAATAATGCTGCCAGGTTTTAAATTTAAAAGTCTGATTGATATCTTTTCGCATTCAAAAGAATCGATAATTGCTTTGAAATAGGTACATTTTTGAAGCAGCTCCGTGTCTCTATATTTTTTTTCGGTTTGTGGAAGCGCAAAAATATTGTTCATTTCGCCATTTTGGGAACGCAGCGAGATTGAGGTCCAATCTCCGGAATAATCATTTTTGTTGAAGTGTGAAGTGAATTCATACTTTTTACATACCTCCAAATCCTTAAGAAGTTTTTCTTCCGAAAAGTGAAAAGGCAATTTCAAAAAAGCAGTTTTCATAAAATGAAAGCGTTGGTTCACCTGCCAAATTACGGCATTTTTAGTACTTTTAGAAAAAATAATATATCAGAATGAAAAGTGCTAAAACTTATATTGAAAAAAACAAAGAACGGTTTTTGGATGAATTGATCGAACTGTTGAAAATACCTTCCATCAGCGCCGATTCAGCTTACAAAAAAGACGTTTTAAAAACTGCGGAAGCCGTAAAAAAGCAACTTGCAAAAGCGGGATGCGATTCGGTGGAAATCTGTGAAACGCCGGGTTACCCTATTGTTTACGGCGAAAAGATAATTGATAAAAAACTGCCGACCATTTTGGTTTACGGCCATTACGACGTGCAACCGCCAGATCCGTTAAATTTGTGGGACAGTCCGCCGTTTGAGCCGGTCATCAAAAAAACAAAATTGCATCCCGAAGGCGCCATTTTTGCACGTGGAAGTTGTGACGACAAAGGCCAAATGTATATGCACGTAAAGGCTTTGGAGTATATGACCAAAACCGACCAATTGCCCTGCAACGTAAAATTTATGATTGAAGGTGAGGAAGAAGTTGGCAGTAGTAGTTTGGGGTGGTTCGTCAGCAAAAACAAAAAGAAATTGGCCAACGATGTTATCTTGATTAGTGACACGGGAATGATTGCGAAAGATGTACCGTCAATAACCACAGGCCTTCGCGGCTTAAGTTATGTGGAAGTGGAAGTTACCGGCCCAAATCGTGATCTGCACAGTGGTTTGTACGGTGGTGCAGTGGCCAACCCGATAAACGTTTTAACAAAAATGATTGCCTCGCTTCACGATAAAAACAATCATATTACCATTCCCGGATTTTATGATGATGTGGAAAAACTTTCCAAAAAAGAACGCGAGAAAATGGCGGAAGCACCCTTCAGCCTTGAAAATTATAAGAAAGCTTTGGACATTGACGCTGTTTATGGCGAAAAGGGATATTCCACCAACGAACGCAATAGTATCCGCCCCACATTGGACGTAAACGGCATTTGGGGCGGCTACATAGGCGAAGGAGCCAAAACGGTAATTGCAAGTAAAGCTTTTGCAAAAATTAGTATGCGTTTGGTACCAAACCAAGATTGGAAAAAGATTACGGAACTATTTACTAAACATTTTGAGAGCATTGCTCCGGAAGGCGTGCGCGTAAAAGTAAAACCGCATCATGGCGGGCAGGCGTATGTTACGCCGATTGACAGTTTGGGCTATAAAGCCGCTGAAAAAGCGTACGAAGAAACTTTTGGAAAAACCCCAATTCCGCAGCGAAGTGGCGGAAGTATTCCAATTGTAGCATTGTTTGAAAAGGAACTGAAAAGCAAAACCATATTAATGGGCTTTGGATTGGACAGCGATGCCATCCACTCACCCAATGAGCATTTCGGAATTTGGAATTATTTAAAGGGAATTGAAACCATTCCGCAATTCTACCATTATTTTACTGAGTTGAGTAAGTAAATTTCAAATCAGCTAAGTTTTATTTAAAAGCATTATTTAAAATCCCCAGATTGTATCCATACAGGCGTGAATACTGATAATCAATAAATTCGCTACCTTTAGGATTAAATATAGCTAACCAAATATTTTGAGTTTTGAAGAGGGGGAGAAGTTTTTGGAATGAACTAAAACGGCGCAATGTAATAAAGGGGGCCATTTCCTATTTAGTGGTGTCGTGGCTCCTTATTCGCATTGCAGCCCTGCTAAAGGACATTTTAGAAATGCCTCTTTGGATTTCCAAAAGTCTATTCTATCTGCTTTTAATAGGTTTTCCAATATATTTATTGCTTACTTGGGTTTTTGAATTTACACCAACTGGTTTAAAGCGAACCAGTAAAGTAGCCGAATCTGCTTCCATTCGAAAAAAGACTGGAAAAAAACTCAATAAAATTATAATTGGAATATTAGCGCTTATTCTTGTTGTTCTGGTTATTGACAGGTTTATTATAACCGATAAAAAACGTGAAAATACTTTTGCCACCCCTGCAATAGCAATGAATTCCAAAACCATTGCGGTACTTCCATTTGAGGATTTTTCTGAGAAAAACGACAACGAATATTTTGCGGATGGGCTTACAGAAGAACTTCTGAATTTATTATCGCAGATCAAAAATCTGAAAGTTACTTCCCGCACCTCAACCTTTTCGTTTAAAGATTCAGAACTCCAGATTCCTGAAATTGCAGAAAAACTAAACGTTACGTATGTCTTGGAAGGTAGCGTGCGCAAATCTGGAAACCTACTTCGTATTACCGCACAGCTTATTGAAGCAAAAGAAGATAAGCACCTATGGTCTGAAACGTATGATAGAAATATGGATAACATATTTGCAATACAGGACGAGGTCTCAGAAGCCGTGGTAAAAGCACTGGAGCTAAATCTGCTGGATTCAAAACCGCTTCCGAAGTCCAAAAAAACCAATCCCGAAGCCTATAAACTTTATTTGCAGGCCGTGCACGCATATAATTTTTCCAGCGATGAACAGAAACTGGTAGAAGCTGTTGCTCTAGCCAAACAAGCACTGGAAATGGACAGTAAGTACGTGCCGGCCTGGCTGCTGCTTTCAAGAGTGTATGAAACCCAGGCCAACAATGGAACCCTAGGTTTTAAGCAGGGCTATACTTTAGCAAAGGATGCTGCAAAAAAAGTATTGGAAATAGACCCCGAAAATGCATTGGCCTATGCATATTTGGCAGATTATGAATTAAGCTATGACTGGAATTTTACCAAAGCCCAACAATTAAATGCAATAGCCCTAAAACTGGACGGCTCTAATCCCGAAATAATAAGCCTTACATCTACGCTTGCACTGGCTTTGGGCAAGGTGGATAGTGCCGTTAGACTTCAGGAATATTCAGCAAGTTTAGACCCCCTAAATCCCGACTCCTATTATCAGTTGATGAATGCATATTATTGCGCAGACCAGTTAGACAAAGCCGTGGCAGCTTCCAAAAAGTGTATAGAATTACAGCCCAATCGCTATGCCGTGCATTATTATTACGCGCGTATCTTATTGCAGCAAAACAGAACTGAAGCCGCTTTGGAAGCTATTAAAAGAGAAGAAGATGAAGGATGGAGCCTGCAAATTTATGCCGACATATATTATAAATTGGGCGATATGGAAAAATCTAATGCCTATATGCAGGAACTTATTGCAAAATACACTAATGATATGGCCTATCAAATTGCAGAAAGCTATTCCTTTAGAAATGATACCGAAAATGCTTTTAAATGGTTGGATAAGGCATACGAAGTACACGATGTGGGATTGAACGAAGTCTTGTCTGAACCTCGCTTTAGAAATCTGCACAACGATAAAAGATGGCAAAAATTTATTGACAAAATGGGCTTCCCTATAACTGATAACGGCACACCATGAACCTTAATGATTTTTTTAACGAGCTAAAAAGAAGAAACGTCTTTAAAGGCACGGTTTCATATTTGGTATTTTCTTGGGTTCTGCTTCAGGTTATAGCTATACTCACCCCTATCATCAATGCTCCCGTTTGGTTTGGAAAAATGATTTTAATTATTTTGATTGTTTTGCTCCCGGTATGGGTCTGTATTTCATGGTTTTTTGAAATTACGGCAGACGGTATCAAAAAGACCAAGAATGTTCCAAAGGAAAAATCCATTGCCAAAAAAACGGGACAGAAACTCAATACCTTCATTATTGCCTTTTTAGCATTGGCGATAATTTTATTGTTTGTAGATAGGTTTCGGTTGCGATCCCAAAAAAATGAACCCACCATTGCGCTGGAGACGAATCCTGAAAAATCCATAGCTGTTTTGGCGTTTTCAGACATGTCGCCTGACAATCAGCAAGGTTATTTTGCAGATGGTTTAGCAGAAGAGGTGTTAAATTCCCTTGTTAAGATAAACGAACTGCAAGTTACTTCGCGCACATCAGCCTTTTCATTCAAAAATAAAGCAATGGGCTTGCCAGAAATAGCAAAAGCATTAAAGGTGGCATACATCCTGGAAGGCAGCGTACGCTCACAGGACAGCATTATAAGGGTAAGTGTAAACCTGGTTGAGACAAAGGGCGACAATAATATTTGGTCACAGACTTGGGAAAAAGAGTTAAAAAACATTTTTAAGATTCAAAATGAAATTGCCAAGGCAGTAGCTGAAAATCTTCAATTGCGTATTTTGGATAAAATAATTCCGAAGGTAAAAGAATCAAACACCCAAGCCTACACCTTGTTTTTGGAAGGTCGTTATATATTTCACAATAACTATGACGATTCATCTTTGCTAAAAGCTGAACAATTATTGAAAAAATCTTTGGCTATGGATTCCACATACGCTCCGGCCTTAATAACGTTGGGCAATATTTACCACACAAAAAATAATTTCGGAATTATTAATTATGAAGAAGCTAAAAAGCTAACCTATCAAGTTGCAGAAAAAGCAATAAGAGCAGACAGCACCTATGCGGAAACTTATGCCTTTCTGTCTTTATTATCTTTGGAATACGAAAATGATATTGGTAAAGCTGGAAGACTTGCTGAAAAAGCTTTGCGTTTAGAAGCCCATAATGAAACCGCTTTGCACAGGGCTTCAGAAGTAGCGCTTCTAAGGGGCAATACCGAAGAGGCCATTGCTATCCATAAAAAAGTAATTACGCTGGATCCTATAAATGCTGGTAATTATTACAGTTTAGCCAACACCTATTATATGGCGAAAAACTTCAAGGATGCCGAAATAGCCATAAAGAAATCCATTGACTTAAATCCCAATCAAGATGTTGCGTACTCATTATATGCGCTAATACTAATGAACCAGAAACGTTATAATGAAGCCTTAGAGGTCATTAAGAAAGAACCTTTGGAAGGGTTTAGGCTTCATGTAGAGGCTATAGCCTACCATTTTCTGGGTGATAAGGAAAAATCCAATTCCGCGTTGACTAAAATGATCAATGAATATGAAAAAGCATGGAGTTTTCAAATTGCGGGAACTTATGCAGTGCTCCAAGACAAAGAAAAAATGTACTATTGGTTGGAAAAAGCACGGACATACAATGATCTTGGACTCATCGAACTACCGAACGAACCTATGTTTGAAGCCTATAGGAACGAGAATCGCTTTAAGGAATTTATGAAAAAATTAGACTATAAATATTAGTCTATATTTTCTTCACAAAATCAGTAATTATCACAATCTGCTGCCCATCAACTTTGCCTTCAATGTATTTCTCGTTTTCATGATCGAGGGAAATTCTGCGCACTGCCGTGCCCTGTTTGGCTACCATACTACTTCCCTTCACTTTTAAATCTTTTATTAAAACCACAGAATCACCCGCTTCCAAAATAACGCCGTTACTGTCGCGGTGAATAACTGCATCTGCTTTTGCTTCTGCCACTCCAGCCTTAGCCCATTCTTTTGTCTCGTCTTCCAAATACATCATATCCAGCAAATCCTGCGGCCAGCCTTCAGTTTTTAATCTGTTCAACATGCGCCACGCCATAACCTGCACAGCAGGAACGGTGCTCCACATACTATCATTCAAACAGCGCCAGTGATTGGGTTCAACTTTTTCGGGATCTTCAATTTGTTCATTGCAAGTGTTGCAAATAAAAATGCTTGTTTCCGCCACATTTGTTGGAGAGCTTGGCACTTCATAAACATTTAAATTTTCTTCAGAACCGCAAAGTTCACATTTATTATCGCTTCGCTGTTGTAATTCTTTTTCTGAGATCATTTTTTTAAAATTTGTGCAAATATAAACTATTCTGCTTTGAGTTAAGTCGAGCACTTCGCCTGCGCTCAGCATGACAAGGTTGGAATTTGGAATTTGCTATTTAGAATTTTCTGACCTCTACATTTGTAGAATTAAAATTTTTGTTCTACGTTTGTAGAATACAAATATATTTCAATGATGGCTTTATCAAATTCCGAAGAACAATTAATGCAGATTTTGTGGAAGCAGGAACGCGCTTTTATGAAAGATTTAGTTGATGCGTATCCTGACCCAAAGCCAGCAACAACAACTGTTGCCACACTTTTAAAGCGAATGCAGGATAAGAAGTTTGTAGATTATAAACAACTTGGGCGCTCTCGTGAATATTTCCCATTGGTGAAAAAGAAGGATTACTTTTCAAAACACGTTAATGGGTTGATTAAAAATTTCTTCAATAATAGTCCGTCGCAGTTTGCTTCGTTTTTTACCGAAGAGACCAATCTTTCCAAAAAAGAGTTGGAAGCGCTTAAAACATTAATCGATTCTGAAATTAAAAAGAAGTAGTTATGGAACTATATTTACTGAAATCCGCAGCCATTCTTGCCGTCCTTTTCGCCTTTTATAAAGTTGCTTTGGAAAACACCTCCATGCACACTTTTAAGCGTTTTTATCTCTTCGGAAGTTTATTTGCCGCTTTTCTAATTCCGCTTATCACTTTTACCAGTTATGTGGAAGTTTCGCCCATCGTGCCCATTTATTCCGAAGTAACTCCGCAATTAAATTATACTGAAGTTGAACAAACCTTAAATTACTGGCCGTTCGTGCTTTGGGCGATTTATGGCTTGGGAGTGCTGTTTTTCAGCATTAAATTTTTCAGAAATCTTTTTGGATTAATCCAACAAATTCGGAAAAACCCAAAATATAAAAACACCCCTTTTATAAATGTGCTTTTAAAGGAAGCTATAATTCCGCACACATTTTTCAACTATATATTTCTGAACAAAAAGCAATTCGAAAACCGTGAAATACCGCAGGAAGTCATATTTCACGAAGAAACCCACGCGCGCCAGAAACACAGTTTGGACATTATTTTTGTTGAAATATTGCAGATCGTGTTTTGGTTCAATCCACTGTTCCATTTCATCAAAAAAAGCATCAAACTGAACCACGAATTTTTGGCGGACCGTGCCGTTTTGAAAGCCGGCGCAGAAACCTCAGCATATCAAAAAATACTTCTTGCATTCTCATCTCCCGATAGCTATCGGGATGCAGCTACGCCTTCACTGGCGCATTCCCTGAATTATTCATCAATCAAAAAACGATTTACCGTTATGAAAACACACACTTCAAAAAGAGCCATTTGGCTTAGAAGCTTATTGATTTTACCGTTGCTATCTGTATTAATTTATGGATTTAGCACGAAGGAAGTTTTAGCGAAGTTCTCTGAAAATAACACAACAATTATAACTGACACCATTGAGGATATAAAGATTGTTATTGATAAAGATTCTAAGCTTACTTTAAATGGAATACCCGTTGATTTTGAAAATTTAAAAAGTGAAATAAATAAACGAAATATACATTTAAGCACAGATCAAAAACAAAAATATATTTCTGGGAATGTGGGTTTTTACAACGAAAACGATAAGGATAAAGCTGAAAAGATTATAGAAATATTCTATGCCAGCAACCTTAGGAAGATTAGCATGTCCAATATAAAAAACTTAGAGGATGCAAATTTGGATACAAATGTTATAGTAAATTCATATTCTGGAAAAACTGTTACAGAAGCTGAAGTTTTATATCAAGAATACTTAAGGGATCTTGAAAAATTTAAAGCGGCAGGAACCAATGTAAAAAATGACGGAAACAATCCTTGGTCAGTTCAAATAGATGAACCTGAACAAAGAGATGAAAATACTGGAAAAATAATTCAGCAAAAAGCCACCGAAGCTGAATTGGCAGAATACAACAAATTAGCAAAAAAATATAATGCGGTGGATATTGAAAAGCGAAAAATTCCACTGAAAGATCTGAAGGTTTTAGAAACCATTTATAGAAAAATGACCGATGCGCAAAAAGCAAAAGCGCAGCCTTTTCCAGAATGTTTTCCGCCGCCTCCACCTCCTCCGCCAAAACCACCAAAAGTAAAAATGGGCGAAAAAAGTGATATTCCACCGCCGCCGCCAGCCCCAAAGGTTTCTAAAACACCATCAGCAGAAAACGGAAATTTATATATGGCTCCCGAGGCTCCGCCAGCGCCAATTGCAGACCCAGTGGAATATGTAAAGGAATTGGGGAAACGGGGAGCTACTTTTTACATAGGCCCACATAAATACAGTACAGACGAAGCGATTGAAATGGTGAAAAAAAGCACGAACGATGTTACTATAGATGTAAGCCAATATCCGATAGTTCATTTAGGCGGATGCTAAATTAATTACCAAATATTATTAAAAAAAATGCTTCCAAAATTTATAGTTTGGAAGCATTTTTTCCTTGTTGGAATTTTTAAAGTTTATTCCAAGTGTCGTTCAAAACATTTACATCGGGCAGCATTTTATTGGGATCCAAAACCACGCGCTGTACTTGTTTGGTCGTTTTTAAAAGGTGCGTCCAACTATTGCCGCGCTGCCAGATTTCAACGGGAAGCGAGATTTCTTCTTTTGAATTGTCATCATAAATCACCTGAAGCTGCACCGGCATCGGGATTTGCCCATCGTTTTCAACTGTAATCAAATAATTTCCGCTGTAAGATTTCACTTCAGAAATACCCAAATCTATGTTGCCATTACCGTAAAACCACCCTTTCCAAAACCAGGAAAGATCTTCGCCCGCAACGTTTTCCATATGGTTGAAAAAATCGTTCGGTTGCGGATGTTTATACGCCCATGTGTGAATGTAGCTTCTAAAGGCATTGTCAAAACGCTGCCCTCCCAAAATATATTCGCGAAGCAAGTAAAGACCCACTGCGGGTTTGTAATAAGCGGTATAAGCCAAATTCATTGCATTGGCCACATCAGGATAGGTATCAATGCTCTCACGGTTTTCGTACATTAAATAGCGCACTATGTTTTTCGGATTATCAGTAGTTGTTGGGAATTCACCATTGTTAAAAGCCTCGGTACTATAATGGTTTATAAAAGTGTTGAAACCCTCGTCCATCCACGGATAGCGGCGCTCGTTGCTGCCCACGATCATCGGGAACCAATTGTGCCCGAATTCGTGATCGGTAACGCCCCAAAGATCCTCGCCCTTACTTTGGTAGTGACAAAAACTAACGCCGGGATATTCCATACCGCCCACGCTTGCCGCTACATTTATTGCATTGTGATAGGGATAAGTAAAATATGTTTTAGAGTAAAACTCAACCGAAGCTTTTGTAAATTCCGTTGAGCGCGACCAAGCATTTTTACCGTCGCTTTCCTTTGGGTAAACTGATTGTGCCAATCCTGTTTTGCCATCGCCAAGATTCATGCGCGCGGCGTCCCAAATAAATGCTTTGGAAGCGGCCCAGGCCACATCGCGGGTGTTTTCCATTTTGAAATGCCAGGTGAGCATGCCATCGGTCTTCACAGAAGCAACAGACTTGCCAACTTCTTCCGGCTTTATGATGTAAACGGTTTTATCGCTTTTCTCAGCTTGTGCCCAGCGGGTTTGCTGTTCTTTTGTAAGTACATCTTTGGGGTTTTGTAAAACCCCGGAACATACTACCGTTTGATTGGCTGGTGCGGTAATTTTCACGTCGTAATTTCCATATTCACAGTAGAACTCACCTGCTCCTAAATAGGGATCAGTATTCCACCCCACTACATCGTCAAAAACGGCCACGCGCGGATACCATTGCGCAATGGCGTAAATAGTTCCGTCCTTTACTTCCAGTCTGCCCATGCGGTCCATTCCTTCAACGGGAACCTTAAATTTGAAATCCATTTTTATTTCAACTCTACCTCCTTTAGCTTCCAAAGGTTTATCCAACCAAAGTTGCATACGCGTATCGGTAATTATATGTTTTGAAGAAGTTCCGGTCTTGGTTTTTGCCGAAACATTTTTCAACTCAAAACCACCTTCCACGTCGCCACTGTAACGATTGCCCTGAACTGGAGTTGTCAAAGTTCCTCGGGAGTTTTCAGTGAAACGGTTTTGTTCAAGATATAACCAAATAAAATCTAAGGTCTCCGGGCTATTATTTGTGTAATATATAGTTACATTTCCTGAAACCGTGTGCGTTTTATCATCAAGCGTGGCTTCCAAATTATAATCGGCCGAGTTCTGCCAATATTCCGGCCCTGGTTTTCCCGAAGCGGTACGGTAAACATTACCTTGTCTGTATGAAAAATTATCAAAAAGATGTTGGTTGTCTTGTTTTACTTCCTGTGCAAATAATGTAAACGAGATTGTTGTGAGAAGCAGTGAAACCAAAAAACTGCAGGTGAAATATTTCATTAGTGTTCAGCTTTAAAAATAAACGGCTAATGTACTAAATGCTATGTAAAAATGCTGTTAAAGAATTGTCATTGCGGAGGTAAAAGGGCATAAAAAAAACCTCCAAAAAAAGGAGGCTTTCTTAGTAGCGGGAACAGGACTCGAACCTGTGTCCGCCGCGGCGGATATAGGCTTGACGAGCTATTCAAAATGTACGTTTTTGGCGATCCATTCCCTTCCGACGCCCGTCTTTAGGTATTTTTCAAAACACATGGCCTCATTTTTGGTCTTAAAAAAACGTACGAAGACCACGCTCCAGGGCCTATAACGGACTGTCCAACCTTTTTCCGAAAGTGCATTATGCGATTTAAAACGTTCGATCAGGTTTGAGGTATAGCCCTTATAAAGTTTTTTCGTTTTAGACGAAGCCAGTATGTAAACCACGTATTCTTCCATCTATGCAAAAAACAAAAAAGCCCCAAGTTTCCTTGGGGCTATGTTGTAGCGGGTACAGGACTCGAACCTGTTTCCGCCGCGGCGGATATGGGCTTGACGAGCTATCCAAAATGTATGTTTTTGGCGATCCATTCCCTCCCGACGCCCGTCTTGAGGTATTTTTCAAAACACATGGCCTCCTTTTTGGTCTTAAAAAAACGTACGAAGACCACGCTCCAGGGCCTATAACGGATTGTCCAACCTTTTTTCGAAAGTGCATTATGCGATTTAAAACGTTCGATCAGGTTTGAGGTATGGCCCTTATAAAGTTTTTCCGTTTTAGACGAAGCCAGTATGTAAACCACGTATTCTTCCATCTATGCAAAAAATAAAAAAGCCCCAAGTTTCCTTGGGGCTATGTTGTAGCGGGAACAGGACTCGAACCTGTGACCTTCGGGTTATGAGCCCGACGAGCTACCTACTGCTCTATCCCGCGATATGGACGGCAAAGATACGAAGCTTTTTAGAGTTTACAAGGAAGAAATACTAAATTTTTCAAAAATAAAAACCCTTTCATTTTTCGATGCCTTTCTTTACTTATATTTAAAAGATGAAAAAGAACTATAGAAAAATTATTTACGGCATTCTGGCATTGTGTGCGGTTTTCCTGATAGGAACAATAGCAGCCAATTTAATTGTTAAAAATAAGGTTGAGGATTTTATAAAGAACCGATTGCCGCAAAATATGACCAGAGCCTATGATGAAATTTCCGTAGAAACTTTTGGCGGCTCACTCTCCATCACCAATGCCTCACTTATCATTAAAAACAAAAGGAATGAGGCGCAACATACGTTTGTAAACGTCGAAAAACTTAAAATTTCCGATGTAAGCTATTGGGATTATTTAATCCACAATGAAATACACATAGAAAACATCACCCTCGAAAATCCGACGATAGCTTATTACCAAGATCGGGTCCAAAAAAGCGAAAACAGCACGGATGGCGGTCTAATTTCAATTTACAAACCAATTATAATCGACAATCTGAAAATAAACCATACCAAACTGGCCATTTTTGAAAAAGGACAGGATTCCACAAAACTCTATACCAAAGGCCTTTCCGTGGAAATTAATGGTATTAAAATAGACAACAACACCATTGCCCGAAAAATACCGCTTGATTATAAAAACTACGAGGCTAAGAGCGATACGCTTTTCGTAAAGGTAAGCGCATTTGAGAATCTGACCGTACAGGATTTTTCCATCCAAAACCGCACTGCCAATTTTAAAAATTTAGAGCTAAAAACAAAGTATTCAAAACAGGAATTGTCAAAACTGATTTCGAAAGAGCGCGATCATTATGACCTTTCAGTACCATCGCTGTCGGTAGAAGGAATTGATTTTGGTTTTAAGCAAAATCGTTTTTATGCAAAAAGTAAAAAGGTTTCCCTAACCGAACCTTCACTGGAACTATTTCGGGATAAACTGGTGGCCGATGAGACCAAGACAAAGCCTTTGTACAGCAAAATGCTTCGGGAGCTTCCATTCGCGCTCACTGTGGATTCCCTTAAAATATCGGACGCGAAAATAGTTTATGAAGAACGTCAAAATGCAGAAAACATGGGCGGCTCCATCAATTTTGAAAACTTAAATGCCGAAATGGCCAACGTGAGCAACACTTATAATAGCCCTACCAAAACAGAAATAAAAATAAAATCCAATTTTATGGAAAAAACCCCCATCACAGTAAATTGGAGTTTTGACGTTCAAAATACGGAAGACCAGTTTCAATTTAGGGCTGAAGTGGGGCAGCTTGTTGCTGAAAGGTTAAACAGTTTTACAGAACCAAATCTAAAAGTAATGCTGGAAGGTAACACCAACAAAACTTATTTTACAATTGATGGAAATAATACCAGCTCAACAATAGATATGAAAATAAACTATTCAGACTTTAAGGTAACTTTGTTGCAAAAAGACGGAAAAGAAAAAAATAAGTTTCTCTCGACGATAGCTAATATCTTTATTTCAAAAAACAGCGAGAAAAAAGATGAGTTTTACAAAGAAGGAAAAGCAAATGCCACTCGTAACAAATCTAAATCAGTTTTTAATTTTTTGTGGATAAACGTTAAGGAAGCTCTTATTAAAATTTTGATTTAAACAAAAGCTTAATGACTGATCCACTGTATAGCGTCCAGTCTTTGTTGTGTAGGGAAAATTCGAAGTTCGGCATTGAAAAAAAGCTTTTCGAGCGTACTTACAATCTGCAACCATTTACGATCCGTCACTACAGCCACTCTATCAAAACGGTTTCCGGTTTTAATTTTAAACGGTAAGCTTTTAATAACAGCTTTAAGTGAAATATCTGCATTAATAGTATCTTCTATATATAGACTCACCTTATCATAGACCTCAAGTTTATTATTTACTTCTATTTGGATTTTTTCTACTGAACCTTCATCATACGGGCCATCAACAATAAAACCAATAATATTATCTGCGAGCGTGAAAGAGGAGATCATAGGGAAGTATGTCAGGTTTGTTTCTATAAATTTATGAAATTAAAACTTACTGACCAATACTGTTCGCTGAAAAGCCAATAAGTTCGCCATCTTGAAAGGTTACTTCCAATTCAATGGGGTTGCAACAAATCTCACAATCCTCAATATATTTTTGATGCCGAACCGAAGTATCCAGCAACATCGAAATTTCTTCCCAACAATGGGGGCATTGAAAAAAGTGTTCGTACATAGCTATTATTTCAATAAATCATTTTCCCCCAGCTCTTTCTCTAGGGCTTCTTTTACAAATTTATACCCTGCGTTTTTTGCGTAAAAGAAATTTGCCAAAAAAGAAAGAAACTTGTTCTTCAGCAAATGTTTCACTATCAGCCCGATTCTATCCTTGATTTTGGATTTGTAACGGCTTTCAAATTCTGAAAAGGATAATTTTGGGTACGGCAAGTCCTGAATTTCGGCATCCTTTCCGTAGTTTATTTTATCCACCTGGTTGTCAAAATTCCTCAGGACGCGCATATCGGGTATAATAGGAAAAAACTTTTCGCCATTGGGATCCATTGCAGGCACCGAAAATTGATACCTATCCTTTATGGCGCTATTTGGTACAATGCTCAAACGCTTTTCAATATCTTCAGAAGCTACCGCGAAATAATACCGCAAAAAAACTTGGCAATTCTTTCGACCCAGCTGAAAATCGTGCTCCCGAAAATCTCGACTCAAAAAGCCTGCAAAACCACCAATGGGAGCAGCAGCCAAATCATTTTTGGGACGAACCCACTTCCCGTCCTTTTCAATTTTACGAATAGGTTCAATTAAAAATTTAGTCCGATCGGTCATGTCCAGCGCGTCCAAAATACCATCCTGGTTGAACATTACTTGATTGCGAAGCGCTTTTAAAAGCCCTCCTGCTATGCTCATAATTCCACTGCCACTTTCAGCAACGTCGTGATCTTTGTTCGGAAACGGATCTATCATTATTACTCCATACTTGCAAGCTTCAATACTCTTTGGGTTCTTTTCCCGTAAAACTTTCAGTCCAATTCCGTAGGGTTCGTTATTAATGACACCACCATCCACAGAGTTGAATTTATAAATAGCGCCTTCGGGTAAAAGTGGTTCGATGCCCTTGGATTTATTGAACAAATATTTCGGGTACCGTTTGATGTATTCCGAAGAAATAGCAACCTCCCGTGATTTTAAACCAATTGGAAATGCTGCGGTACTCAACGTGGCATCTTTTAAATATTGAAGATGTGTTTCGTTTGAAAGATCGAGCACATAGTACAGTTCGTCTTCCTTTGTAGGTATCCCGGTGGGATATTTATCATTCTTTAACTTATATCTGAAAAAACCACCGTGATTTGTGATAACCGTTCCTTTCGAAGTATCGCGCCCGCTATCATCAAAATTTACCATAAAGTTGATACCGCGCAGGTTGGTCGTAGTCAAAATCACGTCCAGACTGTCTGAGGCGTATTTGGGAATTTTACGTTGCTCACGGACCGCCAACGCTTCATCGGCAATTACATCTATTGCTTGGGTATTCAGCAGGGACCGTACTTCGCCGTACTCTTTTAAATCACCATTGTTCAGCAGTTTGTCCACCGTACTATTTTCAGCGGTGTTGCCCATATCTACCCAGCTTTTGTAGAAAATATTATCGGTTCCTGAGGGATTGTCTTTGTTGAAACTTTTGAACTTTTTGTCGGCCAAGGCCATAAATGTCAACGAGCCCGAAATTCCACCTGCCGAAGAGCCGCTTATTACGTCAATTTCCACTTGATGCATCGGGATGGTGTGATCATAATCTGGATGTGCAACTCCAAGTTTTCGATTTTTCTCCTTGGCCTTTTCCCAAAGGTCGAGTGTTTCAATTAAATAATCCAAAACGCCAGCAGTATAAGCTCCCGCAGATACCGCCCCGGCCATAGTGATACAAAGTTTGAATGTGTTTTCGTTTTCCATAATCCCCACGATTTGTTTAACCTGTTAAAAAAGAACAAGTTAAGATAAATAATCGAAAGAAATTACAGGATTTTTCCTGTTTTTAGGATAGGGATTCCACTGTTTCCTGAAGCACTTCCCACTCTTCCATCAGCTTTTTTAGCTTCTTTTTCTTTTCTTGGTACTTGTCAAAAAAGTGTGGCTTTGCAATAGTTTCTTCGTAATTTATAAGAAGTTCGGTGTCAATAGTTGCAATCTCTTTTTCCAAAGAAGAAATTGCCGATTCCACGTTGCTGAGCTTGTTTTTTACCGATTTCAGTTTTTTCTGAATTTCATATTCCTCGCCCGCGGTTCTCTTTTCTTTTACTTCGGAAACCACCGTCTTTTTTTCAGCCTCCCGAAGATTTTGGAGGTTTCGCTGCTCAAGAAAATAATTAACATCGCCTAAATATTCCTTTATGTGATGGTCTTTAAATTCGTATACTTTATTGGTCAACCCTTGCAGAAAATCACGATCGTGGGAAACCAAAAGCAAGGTTCCCTCAAAACTTCTTAAAGCATCTTTCAGTACGTTTTTGGATTTTATGTCGAGGTGGTTTGTAGGTTCATCCATCACCAAAACGTTAAAAGGTTGCAACAGCAATTTTGCCAATGCCAATCGGTTTCTTTCGCCCCCGCTCAGCACGCGCACAAATTTTTCAACTTCATCTCCACGAAAAAGAAAAGAACCGAGAATATCACGCACACGGCTTCGGTTTTTTTCATTGGCGGCATCAATCATCGTGTCAAGTACAGTTTTGCTACCATCGAGATAATCGGCTTGGTTTTGGGCAAAATAGCCAATCTGAACATTATGGCCCAAAGTGAGTTTTCCGCCGTGCTCAATTTCGCCAACAATAATCTTTGCCAAAGTAGATTTACCTTGACCGTTTTGACCTACAAAGGCAATTTTGCTATCGCGATCTACCAAAAGATCAACACTCTTCAAAACTTTTTTATCTCCATAGTTTTTGGAAATATTTTCGGCTTCAATCACTACTTTTCCCGGGGTGATTGACACCGGAAAACGCAGCGTCATCACACTGTTGTCGTCTTCATCTACTTCAATACGGTCTATTTTGTCCAGTTTTTTTATGAGCGACTGTGCCATCGTCGCCTTACTTGCCTTTGCGCGAAATTTATCTATCAATTTTTCAGTCTGTTCAATCTGCTTTTGCTGATTTTTTTGCGAAGCTAATTGTTGCTCACGCAATTCATTCCGAAGTACTAAATACTGTGTATATGGTTTGTTGAAATCGTAAATTTTTCCAAGGGAAATTTCAATGGTACGATTGGTCACGTTGTCCAAAAACATTTTATCGTGGGAAACGATTACAACGGCGCCCGCATATCCTTTTAAAAATTCCTCCAACCAAAGAATGGATTCAATATCCAAGTGGTTTGTAGGCTCATCCAGCAGCAGGATATCGTTGTTTTGAAGCAGGAGCTTCGCCAGTTCAATACGCATACGCCACCCGCCGGAAAAAGTTTCAGTTAGTTTTGTAAAATCTTCCCGCTGAAAGCCCAAACCTTGTAGAATGCGTTCGGTTTCGCCTTGATAATTATAGCCACCGTGAATTTCGTATTGGTGCTGCACTTCGTTTAAATCTACCATAAGTTGATGATAGCTGTCACTTTCGTAATCAGTGCGCTCGGCGAGTTGGGTGTTTATTTCGGCAAGCTGTTTTTCAAGTCTTTTTATTTCAGTGAAAGCTTCGTAAGATTCCTCCAAAACCGTGCGTCCTTTTTCAAAATCGATATCCTGTTTTAAAAACCCAATGGATATTTCTTTATCAGTCGCTATTTGGCCACTGTCATATTCCTGTTCTCCCGCGATAATTTTTAAAAGCGTTGATTTGCCCGCACCATTTTTTCCAACCAATCCTACCCGATCGCCAGGTTTTAATTGGAAGGTAATTTTCTCGAACAAGTAGTCGCCTTGAAAGGAAACCGATAAATTGTGGATATTGACCATTATAAAGGACTAAAATTTCTGCAAAGATGCTTAATTTTGCACTGCTAAAAAAACTGATTATGCAATTCCTCAAAGGCTCCAAACTCTACAGTATATTTACGGGAACTTGCCCAGTGTGCCATAAAGGTGAAATGTACGTTGAACGCAATCCTTACAAACTCTCAAAAGCCTTGAAAATGCACGAGCGCTGCAGCCATTGCAACACAAAATTTAAAATTGAGCCTTCCTTTTTTTACGGTGCAATGTACGTGAGCTATGCAGTGGGCGTGGCCATTGCGGTTGCTACTTTTATCATTGCTTATTTTTTTATCGGGTTGGATAGAAACTATACCTTCTTTGCCATTATAGGCACCTTGGTTGTGATGCTTCCGCTTATTTTAAGAATTTCGCGAAATATTTGGATCAACTTTTTTATGAAATACAATAAAAGCAAAGCCGAAGCCTAATTTAAAGCTTTCACAACATTCTCGTAATATTCATCTCTTTGGGAAGTGGTATATCATTTTCCAAATAATTAAAAAGGATTTCCGAAAGTAAGGGTGCCATCAAAAAACCGCGGGAGCCCAAACCATTAAAAAATATGAAGTTCGGGTTTTCTTTCAAGCTTCCCAGTAAGGGCCTATGATCCTTGGTAGTGGGCCTTACACCCGCAGTATGTCCTATTAATTGGAAAGGGCAATTAATAACGGTTTTCAATTTTAATAGTATTTCTTCTTTTGCTTCGTTTGTAGTATGAAGGCTGTAATCATCACGGCTGTATGTTGCCCCAACTTTGTATTGGTCATTCCCCAATGGAATTAAATACACGGGGCCTTTTAAAAGCGTTTTCAGCTTAAGTTCCGGAGCTTTAATAATTAGGTATTCGCCTTTGTTTCCAATTAACGTATGCTTTGGGAAAAAGGGGTTTTCAACTGCTTGGGCGCCTTCGGCGAAAATGATTTTCTTTGCAGAAATGTTTTTATAAACCACTCCGTTTTCTTTTTGAAAAACGTCATTGTATTGAAATACTTCCGCAAGCAAACTATTTGCTTTTAAAAGAAGATTTCGATACTCTGAAAGTAAAATATCGGTTTGTATTTGGGCCGTACCCAAAATTTTTCCATATCCGAAAGGAGCTTCGATAGCGGGATTATCATTCTTTAAAAATTCTGAGGAAAGAAATTGCCGGAGCTCTTTTTTATCGCTTGCAACAGACCAATTGTTCTGCTCTTCCACACTTTTGAAAATTCTAAAAATTGGAGTTTCAACAAAAAAATCTTTTCCAAGCTTTCCCGACAGGGTTTTATAGTAATTAATCGCCACCGGATAAAAAGTTGAGGCGTTCCAAGCCGCCGTGAAGCGTTTAAGCACTGTTGGGTTAAAAACCCCGCCAGACTTTGCCGTGGAGCCTTTTGCGCCGTTATCAATCACCACAAAGCTTTTCCCGTTGTTTTGGAGCTGTTCGCACAAAGTTATTCCCGCAATCCCGAGCCCTACGATTATGTAATCTTTTTCAATCATTATTGTGATATAAAAAACCCTTCAATTTCCGAAAATGAAACTTGAAGGGTTTTCTTAAAAGTATGGTTTTACTAATTGATTAATAATTCCACAAATCTATTTCTATGTTACGTATTTGTTCTTTGATTCTTTCAGACTCCAACAATTGCATAAGTGCATTATCATTGATGTAATCTTTTACATCCCTATCGCCCTGTACGTTATCCTCTTTATAGATTACGGCGTTGAAACGTCGTGAATTTAACAAGTGGTCATATGAAATGGGTTGCGATGTATTTTTTCTATTGAAAGCTTTTGCCTCGTGTAAAACTTCACGTGCGCCTGGGAACCATACCCAAAAAAGCTCAACCTTCGAATCAATTCCATCTTCCGGGAATGCTTTGGAACGTGCTTCATTCGCTACTGGACAAATTCCCAACATACGATATTTAAGCTCACCTTGGCGCTTGTCTAGATACCAATAGCCTCTAATGTGCCACTCTTCTATATCGCCAGCATCCAAAGAAAAACGACGTACGTATTGTGGATCTACGGTTCCTTCAGCGTTATACTGCTCGATACCCAAATCGGTAGTATCGCTATAAACCAAGGAAGCTTCGATATCCTGTAGGGTACGCTTTTCAGTAAAATAGGAATCTGCGTAAACACTTTCTATTTTTCCATTTTTAATGTTTTTTACCAAAACATCATAAAGAGAGCGTCTGTCCGCGCCAATGTTGTTTGTATCTATAGGATAATAAAGTGGGAAGTTGACTCTTTCATCAAGATCAATTATTTCCCAAGTGGTTTTGGACCATAACACATCACGCTCATCCGTATAACCATAAGGTAAGGGCTCATCATTATCATAAGCAATCTGTGCTTCGGTCTTCTTGCCTATATCTTCGGGGGTTTTGGCGTTAAGAATGTTTACCTGTGCGTTTGCACCGACAGCCATTCCGAGGCCAAAAACACATAAAACAACATTTTTCAAATTCATACCGATAGGGGTTTTATACTAAATATTAGTTTGTCAATTCAATAATAACTGGAGATGTTTTCTTAAGCATTACGCCACTTCCAGAAACATTGGCATTGATATCAAAAATTTGAACAGTCTCGCCTCTTCCAGCTCTTCTTAGAGCACCTTTGGCTGCACCATCCAGCTTGGTTCCGTTTACACGAACGGTTGGTTGTCCTGATACTTTGAAACTGAATCCTGTAACGTTAAGATTTACATCAAAATCGAAATCTGGCAATACTGCAGATACCGAAGAAATTTCAAGACCGCCGCGCTCCATACGCACAATTCCGGTTTCACCACGAATGGCGCCCACTGGTGGTGGAATATCTTTAATACGGAACTCAGATTTTGAACCTACAGGTTTTCCATCCGGTAATGTACCAGTTGCGGAAATTGTAACAGTTCTACCGGATCCTGGTCGCATTACATATTTGCTACCTGAAACTCTTGAAAGACCTGCAGCAGATGCGTTTACCTTATTATCAGGAATACCTGGGATAGAAACGGTCATTGGGTTATCTACACCTCGGTAAACAACGTTCATCTTATCAGCAGCTATTACCGCAGAATTAGGTAATGAAATTGTCGCGAAAGACCTATTAACTTCTACTTCAGTTTCCTCTCCTCCTTCACCGTAGTAAAGGATTCCTTCAATTTTATGGTCACCCGGTGAGCCGGCGCTTACATTCAATTTCACTTTACCACCTTCAAAAGTATAATCTGTACCTTCAACAAGTTTTCTTCCGTCCAATGTCAATTCGGCTCTTTTTGGTTTTGTACTCTCATCTGTACGACCCAATACAATTGCTCCATCAAATTTTTCACCAGAGTAGTATGCAGATTTTGAAGTTTCCAATAAAGTTGAGTAATTACTGAAAGATAGCGCAGCCGCTTGTTGGCCTGCTAGCATTCTTTGCAATACTTCGCTTTTAGTTGTTTTAATATCTGCTTGAATTTGTGTCAATTTAGTCAAAGATGCAACTAGAGGAAAGCCTTCATAGTTATAATTTAACCAAGCTACTTCTTTTCCGTCACGATTGGTTACCGGGGCTGTAGAAAAGTTTGCTTCAATAGATTTTTTGATATCTTCTATACCGGCCACTTTTGCAAGAGCGGTATCAGATAGAACCGCTATCATTTCTGTGCGATATTCATCCATTTTATTCAAAAATTCCTGTCCCCCTTCTTTGTATTTATCTCCGGTAAAGAACAAATTGTTAAAGTAATCCGGCTTGTCCATTACTTCATAGTCTGTCGGATCTTCTATTTTTTCAATTGAAGCAGACTTAAGAGTAGTAAGATATGCATCATACTCGTCAGAAATTTGGGAAATTTCTCTTGCTTTTGCTTCAACAGCCGCGTATTGTGCAGGTTCGTCATTGGCTTTAATAGCCAATCCCTCCATAAAAGCAGTATTACGCTGTGAGGTAGCCACATTTGCGTCAGATATTTTTTCATTAAGTAGTCCAAAAGCAGACAATACTTCTTTGGACATATTCAGTGCAAGCATCGCGATGAAAACCAGATACATCAGGTTAATCATCTTCTGCCTTGGGGATAGTTTTCCTCCTGCCATTTTTATTCTTTTTTAAAGATTAATAATTAAGGTGAAAACCTATCTTAGTTTCTATTAGTCATTGCAGAAAGCATACCTCCGTAAACACCGTTCAATGAAGAAAGGTTGGTAGCCAAGTGCTGCATTTGTTGTTTTAATTGTTCCGCATTTTCGGCAACTGCTTGGTTAGCTTCTGCTTGACGGCTAGTTGACTCAATCTGTACTTTGTACAAGCTGTTCAAAGAATCCATTTGAGCTGCTGCCAATGCCATTTCCTCGCTGTATTTTTTTGTAGAGTTCATTGCTTCTGCAGTAGGAGCCATACTCTTAGTAGCACCTTCAAAAGAACGGATGCTGGTTGAAAGACTGTTCATTAACTCTGAATCGATACGAGCCTCCTTAAGCATCTCATCCAATTTTTTAGAAAGAAGTCCTTGTGCATCTTCTGGTTCTTTTAAAGCTTTTTTGCTAGTTGCAGCACCTCCAGCCAATTCAGGATAAACCAATGACCAATCTAAATCGTCATCTACTGGCTCAAAAGCAGAGATTGCGAAAATAATTGCCTCGGTGATAAGACCTATTGCCAAAAGAAGACCTCCATTTAAGGGACCTAATTCCCAGTGAAGAATTTTGAAAAGTGCGCCTAAAATTACAATAGATGCCCCAAGGCCGTAGGCCATATTAAATAATTTTTTTGATGATCTTGATTGTGCCATAATACTTAAATTTTTAGTTGAGAGTTTTTGATTAAGGTTATTTTAGTTTAGTAAATAAGGGAATATTAGCGAGCATCGCCAAAGTTTTGGTTAAGAACAACATCAGTTCCCATATAATCCTGTACAGTCCTGAAACCGATATAGCTTCTGGCAGAATCTGCATATTCATAATCACGGGTACTTACTTGCAAGAAATACGCAACATCTTTCCACGAACCACCGCGTACTACTTTTCGCATATTGTCAGGATCATTAACGTTTGGATTCATAGTGGAGGTGTAGTCATATGAAGCGGGATCATAAGAAGAAGCCACCCATTCCGAAACGTTTCCTGCCATATTGTATAAGTTGAAATCATTAGGCTCATAAGATTTAGCCTCAACTGTATATAAAGCTTGATCCGCGGCATAATCTCCTCTTAAGGGTTTAAAGTTTGCCATAAAACAACCACGATCGTTTTTAGCGTAAGGACCACCCCATGGATAAGTTGCTGATTCCAGACCGCCACGAGCAGCATACTCCCATTCTGCTTCACCGGGAAGACGGAAAGAGTTTACGAAGTTCTTCTTTTTAGATTTTTGGTATGAATTCTTATACAAAGTTCTCCAAGCGCAGAATGCTTTTGCTTGCTTCCAGCTAACACCAACAACAGGGTAATCTCCATAAGCCTCGTGCCAGAAATAATCGTTGTGCATTGGCTCGTTATATGAATAGTTGAAATCCTTAATCCACACTGTAGTATCTGGATAAATATTCAATTCTTCTTTTTTGATAAAGTCTTTTCGTCTCTTGGTTTTGTCTCTTGCTGCAGATTCAATATCCATATAGGTATATTGGAAATTCAACTTACTAACATCAATGGTACGTTGACCGTTATAGGCTTCTTCCGTTGGAATATACATTGTATCCATTACTTCAGAATAGTATTCGTCTGGGTATTCTGAAGTGTCCCAAATCAAATCTACTTTATCGTTCAGTTTTCTACCGGCGTAATAATCTTCACCCATCCCAAAGTAATTGTCATACATATATTGCTGGTATGGCGTCATCTCTTCATTCTCTTGATCGACGAAAGCAAATTCACCGATTCCTGCATCACCAGGGGTTGCACCCACCTCATCGGCCATAATAGCAAGACGCAACCTTACTGTAGAATCTCTAACCCAATTCACAAATTGGCGATACTCAGCATTTGTAATTTCGGTTTCATCCATATAGAACGAACGAACTGTAACGGTCTTTGTTGGCGCATCGTTAACGGCAACAAAATCATCATCACTTTTACCCATGATGAAGGATCCACCTGGGATAAGCGTCATTCCGTAAGGCTTTTGAGGATACCATTTTTTACCTTTTGCCCCCACCAGTTCTCCTCGGTCTCCGGAGTTACAACTGAACAAAAAGGCAACGATCGCAGTTAATGCAATAAACTTCTTCATAGGTATTTAGGTTAAATTTCGAGATTCAAGGGCGTAAACCTATCTATAAAATTTCAAAAAAACAATTTTTTTTTGAAAAACCCTTGATCCCCGTTTTTACTTGTGTTGTTTGATTATACTTCATTTTTGTGGCGGGCCTTTAACCACCGTTCAGGAATTTCCTGATTGCATGCACCCAAATATTCGCCATAAGTGCAAGGTAATAACGTTCGTCTTTTTAATTTATTATTAACATTTGAAATAAAAGGCAAAACAATCCACCATCTTTCGGTTTTATTGCTTTTCTTAAATTCCAAAACTTCATCTTCTACTGGTACTTTATAAGTGGTGAAGAGATTTTCGTTATCAAAATCATCATCTTCAACCCTAAAATTATATCCTTCAATAAAATACCAAAATATTTGCGCTACAAGCATTGCGCCGCTCTTACTTTCAATGGAATCGCTCAATTCATAAACGCCAAAAGATTTCACTTTATTGCTGATACCAGCATATCGGGAAATGGCGCAAATTTCTCGTCCATCAAAACCATTGGGGCTGTCGTTATTTTTATAACTTAATTCTGCGCTTTTTATTGCGGAAACATCTAAGGTTACCATATCTGCATCGCGCATTATTGGTTCTACCACTGTAATGTCTGCACAAACTTCACCTAATCTGTAGGCATCGAAGAACAATTTGTCCATCAATGCAATCTCCTGCGGGGCATTAAAAAATGATTGATAGCCCAAAACACTGTAATTAAAAAGATTATAGGGCTGTTCAACTACCATTTTTCCTACATAGGATTTATTTGAAATTGGCAGCTCAGCATTTCCAAGGTCAAAACGATTATCAACATTTACAACATTTACCATTCCTTCCAAACCGTCATACGCCCGATATTGTGCAAAAGCCAAATCCTGGCTTCCACCAAGAACCAATGGCACAATATTTTTTTGTAAAAGGGCAGCTATTACTTCTTTGGCAGCAAAGCGGGTATCTTCGGCTGTCTCACCTTTTTCTATATCGCCAAGGTCAGTTATGTTATAATTCCAATTTCCGGGATATAATGAATAAAGAGCTTTTCTATAGGGATCAAAAGATATCTCTCCTCCAATGAAATTCTCATCGGCACGGTTTTCCTTTATGCCAAGAATTGCAAACTTTACGTCTTTCAAGTTAGGTAGCTCGCCTGTTTTGGAGTGGGCCGCAATTTGTTTTCCCAAAGTTCCGGGCGGTAGAATTTCTCGGTGTGCCAATACTTTTTTAGAAACTGGGGATAAAAACTCTATCATTATTTTTTCTTGGCCGTGGCTTTTTTCTTAGTTGTTGTTTTCTTTTTGGCGGCTGTTTTTTTCTTCGGACTTTTTTTATCCAGCAAATCCTTAGCTTCCTCCAATGTTATTTTATCGGCTTCGGTTCCTTTAGGCAATTCTACTTTTGTTTTGCCTTTAATTAAATTGAAACGCCCCCAACGCGCTTTTTCTATTCTAATTTTTTCTTCGGGCCATTCGTTGATTAACTTATCAATTTCCTTTTGTTTTTTGTCCTCAATAAGTTCTTTTACATCTTCTTTTGAAAGATTGTCAAAATCATACTTTTTGTTCACGTTAATGAACATATTGTTCCATTTTATGAAAGGGCCAAAACGACCCACGCCTTTTTGAACTGGCAGATCCTCATACATATATATAGGAGCATCGGCTTTTTTCTTTTCCTCAATTAATTCTTTTGCAAAAGCCATATCCACATCCAGCGGATCCATTCCTTTTGGAAGCGAAATAAAGGTTTTCCCGAAGCGTACATACGGGCCAAAACGGCCATTGTTCACCTCAACTTCTTCCTTTTCATAAATGCCCAAAGTCTTCGGAAGTTTGAAAAGATCCATCACCTCTTCAAAAGTAACCAAGTGCAATTGTTGGTCTGGACGAAGGCTGGCGAATTTTTTCTCTTCGTCATCCGGTGCACCAATCTGCGCCATGGGTCCGTATTTACCGAGGCGCACCAATACGGTTTTTCCAGTTTCGGGGTCTTCGCCTAAAATTCGTTCGCCACTTTCGCGATCCGCATTTTCTTCAACGTGTTCCACGCGCGGATGGAACTTTCCGTAGAAATCCTTCATCATCTTCGTCCACTCCTCTTTTCCTTCGGCAATGTCGTCAAAATCCTGCTCCACCTTGGCCGTGAAATTGTAATCGAGAATATTTTCAAAATGTTCCACCAAAAAGTCGTTCACGATCATTCCGATATCTGTGGGCACCAACTTCCCTTTGTCCGAACCAACAGTTTCGGTCAAGGTTTTATCTTTTATGTTTTGCTTTTGAAGCGTCAATTGAAGATACTTTCGCTCCACACCTTCCACAGTTCCTTTCTCCACATAATTTCTGCTGATAATGGTAGAAATAGTCGGCGCATAAGTTGAAGGTCGGCCAATGCCGAGTTCTTCCAATTGTTTTACCAGCGAAGCCTCAGTAAAACGGTACGGCGGACGCGTAAAACGTTCCGTCGCGGTGATATAATTATTTTCGAGCGAGTCACCATTTTTCATATTTGGCAACATGCCTTCCTGCTCTTCTTCCTCAAAATCGGTTCCTTCCAAATACACTTTTAGGAAACCGTCAAACTTTATCATTTCACCATTTGCAGTGAAATTTTCCGAAACTTTTTCTTTGGAAAGCACGTCAATTTTCACATTGGTACGTTCCAATTGCGCATCGCTCATTTGCGAAGCCAAGGTTCGTTTCCAAATTAAATCGTACAAACGCGCCTGATCGTGGTCGCCAGAAATACTGTGCTGGGTCATATCCGTTGGGCGGATGGCCTCGTGTGCCTCCTGCGCACCTTTGCTCTTACCTTTGTAATCGCGTGGCTTGCTATATTCCTTTCCGTAAGATTTTACGATTTCGTTTTGCGCCGCGGTTTTAGCATCGTTACTAAGGTTAACGCTGTCAGTACGCATATAGGTTATAAGTCCAGCTTCATAAAGACGCTGTGCAATTGTCATTGTTTTCCCTACTGAAAAGTAAAGTTTCCGAGCTGCTTCCTGCTGTAAAGTTGAAGTAGTAAAAGGTGCCGCTGGACTTTTGCTGGCAGGTTTTTTTGTTAAATCTGAAATTTTATAATTGGCGCCCAAATTCTTTCGAAGAAACTCGCGTGCTTCTTCTTCCGTATCAAAATTCTTTGGGAGTTTCGCTTTGAATTTACTGCCGTCCAGCGTTGTAAATTCTGCATCAATTCTATAGGAACCAACCGGATTGAAAGCTTCAATTTCACGCTCACGCTCCACGATCAACCGAACGGCAACCGATTGTACACGCCCTGCGGAAAGCCCACCTTTCACTTTTTTCCAAAGTACGGGCGATAGCTCATACCCAACCAAACGGTCCAAAACGCGTCTGGCCTGTTGGGCATTTACCAAATTATAATCAATTTGGCGTGGATTTTCAATTGCCTTTAAAATAGCAGACTTTGTAATTTCGTGAAAAACAATACGTTTGGTTTTGTCTTTATCAAGTTTCAGTTCTTCGGCCAAATGCCAGGCAATTGCCTCTCCTTCTCGGTCCTCATCACTCGCCAACCAAACCATATCGGCTTTTTTGGAAAGCGACTTTAGTTCTGTGACCAACTTCTTTTTGTCGCTGCTCACTATATATTTAGGTGTAAAATCCCCTTCCACGTCCACGCCCAATTCCTTGGATGGAAGATCTGCAATGTGCCCGAAACTGGAGGAAACCTTGAAATCTTTCCCTAGAAATTTTTCAATGGTTTTTGCTTTTGCCGGGGACTCAACGATCACTAAATTCTTTGCCATATACATATTTGTTATGCGTACAAAAGTATATGAATTTTTTAATACGCAATTTTTGACACCTAAATTTAGTCAACTCTTAACATCGTACTACCTCTAAATTATACTATTTTTAGAAGGCCTGAAAACAGAAAAATTATTTTTATGAAGTTATATTCACCACAAATTATGGTTTTTGTACGAAACATTGATTTGCTTTTCTTCCTGATAATATTTCAAAATTGTAACCCCACCTATAAAGTTTTTAAAACGGAAACTTTTTCAAAAGAAAAAAATGTGAATTGCATTATTGAAATTCCAGCGGGAACGAGCAAAAAAATTGAGCTGGACAAAACCTCAAAGAAATTTGCAGTGGATGTTCACAATGGAAAAGAGCGCATAATAGAATACCTGCCCTATCCCGGAAATTATGGCTTTATTGCTTCCACTTATTCTAATCCCGATGAGGGTGGCGATGGGGACCCGTTGGATGTTTTGGTGCTTTGCGAATCTTTAAAAACTGGGACTATATTAAAAACAAAACCCATTGCAATGCTTCGTCTTTTGGACAATGGAGAAGAAGACTTTAAGGTAATCTGTATCCCCGCAGATAGAAAACTGCAAACGGTTTCTGCGGAAACATTTGCTGAATTTTCAGAAAAATATCCCAGCGCAATTGAAATTATTGAAATGTGGTTTATAAATTATAATCCTTCAGATCGTGTAAAAATTCTAGGATGGAGCGATGAAAAAGAAGCCTTATTAGAGATTCAAAAACTTTCAATTCCTTTAAAAAATTAAGTGATTTTGTGATATTTCGAAAATAAATCTGCCACTTTGACAGCGTTGTAAATTAATAGTATCTTTGCAAGTTCAATGAAACCCTTTTGAATTTGCATTGAACAAAGATTTTTTATGGAAAAGATAATTGACGAAAAAACACAGGGAAACACACTTACACTAGAAGCGCGCGAGGGCAACAGCCGCAAACTTTATATAGAAAGCTACGGTTGCGCAATGAATTTTAGCGATAGCGAAATCGTTGCTTCCATACTTACAGAGCAAGGTTATAACACTACAAATTCACTCGAGGATGCAGATTTGGTTTTGGTGAACACCTGCTCCATCCGCGATAAAGCCGAACAAACCGTTCGCAAGCGTTTGGAGAAATACAACGCTGTAAAAAGAATAAATCCAAAAATGAAAGTCGGCGTTTTGGGGTGTATGGCCGAACGTTTAAAGGAAAAGTTTCTCGAAGAGGAAAAAATTGTCGATTTGGTTGTTGGGCCAGATGCTTACAAAGACATCCCGAATTTGCTGAAAGAAGTTGAGGAAGGCCGCGATGCCGTAAACGTAATTCTTTCCAAAGAAGAAACCTATGGCGATATTTCACCCGTGCGTTTGGGCGGAAACGGAATTACTGCTTTTGTAAGCATTACACGCGGTTGCGACAATATGTGTACGTTTTGTGTAGTGCCATTTACAAGAGGTCGTGAGCGAAGCCGTGACCCGCAAAGTATTTTACGCGAAGTGGATGATTTGGCTGAAAAAGGGTATAAAGAAATCACGCTGCTCGGTCAAAATGTTGATAGCTATTTATGGTACGGCGGCGGATTGAAAAAAGATTTCAAAAATGCATCGGAAATGCAACAGGCAACGGCCACCGATTTTGCACAGCTCTTGGATTTGGTTGCTACAGAACATCCCGAAATGCGCATTCGCTTTTCAACCAGCAATCCGCAGGATATGCACGAAGAAGTATTGCATGTTGTGGCGAAACACGACAATATCTGCAATCACATTCACCTCCCGGTACAAAGCGGAAGTACGCGTATTTTAAAGGAAATGAATCGTCAGCATACCCGCGAGGAATATATGAAGTTGATTGACAGGATTTGGGAAATCATTCCCGGTTGTTCTATTTCGCAGGATATGATTATTGGTTTTCCAACGGAAACAGAGGAGGATCACGAAGACACGAAAAGCCTAATGGAATATGTGAAATATGGTTTTGGCTATATGTATAAATATTCCGAAAGACCTGGTACCATGGCTGCCCGAAAACTTGAAGATGATGTGCCAGAAGAAACAAAAAGCCGCAGGTTAACCGAGATTGTTGACCTTCAGCAAAAACACAGTGCATTCCGAACGGCAGAATTTTTAGGAAAAACAGTAACTGTTTTAATAGAAAAGGAATCAAAAAAGAACAAAGACGAATGGAGCGGAAGAACGGAACACAATAATGTTGCGGTATTTCCGAAGTCAACTTATAAACCTGGCGATTTTGTAAAAGTAAAAGTAACCGATTGTACCACTGCAACGCTCATTGGCGAAGTAGTGGAGCATTCATGAACCAATAAATTATGAAACGTATTCTATTTCTTTTTACAGCAAGTCTATTGTTTTTGGCGTGTTCTAATGACGATAATAACGGTTCAGAAAACCCACAAGAACTGAAAATCAAAAAATATACAAGCATCTCTTTTGATGCTAACGGAACTCCAAATGGAGAAATGGTTGAGTATTTTTTTGATGAAAACGGCAAAAAAACAAAAGACCATATTATTGACGCCTTTTACGACTATTTCTGGGAGTATGCCTACAACGATTTTGGGCAAATTACAAGAAAAGCCCACAATCACTTGAATTACCCTGTTGATTTTGTTGAAAACTACTATTATGACCAAAACAGCAGGCCCTGGGTAGTTTTTAGGGATTGGGACGCAGATGGAATTGATATGGATTCCATAAGCTTTAGCTATCAACCGCAACAGATCAACGTGCAATGGTTTACCCCGACACAAGAACGAACAGAATTTTATTATAATACTACAGATGTACTAACCGCAGTAAAACATATAGGTGACCTGGGAATCGTTAGCGATGAAATCATCACTTATGATAGTACTCTGAACATCACCAACCTTAACCTTACCACAGATTATTTTAATTTGGAAATAAACCATACGTATGAATATGACGTAAAAATAAATCCATTCTACGAAGAGTTTCATAACTACCCCTTCAACACTTATTATTATGGGTATCTTTTCGACCATTCATTATTTATATCGCCGAGCAATGCCACGAAAATAACCCGAACAGGGACTGATACTTCGGAAAATTATGTTTTGGAAATTACATTTCAGTATAACGATTCCGATTATCCCATAAGCTCCGAAACAAAAAAGGATGGTGTTTTATTTTCGAGAGCAACCTACGAATATTATTAATTAAAATTTAGTTCCCGCACTTTGCTGGGATAAAATATGGAAAGCATACAAGCAACAAAACAACGATTCGGAATAATAGGCAACGACCCAAAACTAAACCGCGCCGTGGAAAAAGCAATTCAGGTTGCTCCAACGGACATTTCGGTATTGGTAACTGGCGAAAGCGGCGTTGGTAAAGAAAGCATCCCGAAAATAATACATTCGCTTTCGCACAGAAAGCACGGAAAATATATAGCCGTAAATTGCGGTGCAATTCCCGAAGGAACTATAGACAGTGAACTTTTTGGTCATGAAAAAGGATCGTTTACGGGCGCAACGGCAACCCGAAGTGGTTATTTTGAAGTAGCCGATGGCGGAACCATCTTCCTCGATGAGGTTGGCGAATTGCCACTTCCAACACAGGTTCGTTTGCTTCGCGTTTTGGAAAATGGCGAATTTTTAAAGGTAGGTTCTTCTGTGGCTCAAAAAACCGATGTGCGCATTGTGGCTGCAACCAATGTGAAAATGGCAGATGCCATTCAAAAAGGAAAATTCCGCGAAGACCTTTATTATAGGTTGAGTACTGTGGAAATAAATTTGCCGCCACTTCGCGAACGGCAGGAAGATATCCATTTGCTTTTCAGAAAATTTTCGGCAGATTTTGCGCAGAAATATAAAATGCCAACAATCAGATTGACAGACCAGGCAACTGATTTATTGTTGAAATACCGCTGGAGTGGAAACATCCGCCAGTTGCGGAATGTAGCTGAACAGATTTCGGTTTTGGAGCAGAACCGTGAAATTTCATACGAAACCCTGAAACATTATTTACCCGATATGGGCAGCAACCTGCCCGCAGTGGTAAATTCAAAAAAATCTGAAAGTGATTTCAGTAGCGAACGCGAGATTCTTTACAAAGTGCTTTTTGACATGAAACGCGATGTGAACGATCTCAAAAAACTTACATTGGAATTGATGAAAAGCGGCAACGCGGCAAAGGTGAAAGAGGAAAACTCATCACTCATCAATAAAATTTATTCCGAAGAAAACGAAGCCGAAGAGGAATTGGCTTCCATAATTGAAGAAGAGACAAACGGAGCACAAACCGATGTCGAGGTTTTCAGTATTCCGGAACACGCTTCCGAACAGCGTAAAGACAAATACGAATACGCTGAGGAAATTGAGGAAGAAGAAAACCTTTCCCTTCAGCAAAAGGAATTGGAACTTATCAAGAAATCGCTCGAAAAATACAACGGAAAACGTAAGGATGCTGCAGATGAGCTAGGCATTTCAGAAAGAACTTTATATAGAAAGATTAAGCAATACGATTTATGAAAAATTTTCGATTTACGATTTTAGATTTTAGATTTGCTACTGCATCGAAGCTTTCCCTTTTGTTTTTATTGTTGGTTTCTTTACACAGTTGTGGGCCGTACTCATTTACTGGGGCCGATATAAATTACAGCACCACCAAAACGGTGCAGGTTAATTATTTTCAAAACAATGCTCCGATCGTAGAGCCTGGCATCGCTAGAGATTTTACACAAAAACTGCAGGATTTACTGCTGAACCAAACTAGTTTGGATCTTGTGAACAGTAATGGCGATTTGGTTTACGAAGGTGAAATAACACAATATTATATTGCGCCAATTACCGCCACGGCAAATAGTACTGCCGCGCAAAACAGATTGACCATTGCCGTAAATGTTCGGTTTTACAACACCAAAGATCCGCTGAAGGATTTTGAACAGCCCTTTAGTTTTTATTACGATTATCCAGGAACAACACAATTAACCGGTTCAGCACTAGACGCTGCCGTTGATATTATTTTTGAACGGTTGACGCAGGATGTTTTTAACAAATCACTTGCAAATTGGTAAGTTTTATAATTGTCACCCTGAGCGCAGTTGAAGGGTTAAACTTTGAACTTTGAACTTTGAAAACTTTACATATTTACTCGCCAACCCACAGAAAATAACTTCTGAGGATTTAGCGGCGTTGGAATCAACAATTCAAAAATATCCATATTTCCAAAGCGCGCGCGCACTTCAATTAAAAGGTTTGAAAAACCAGGGGAGTTATCTTTACAACGATGCCTTAAAGCTTACAGCCGCCCACACTACTGATCGCGATATTTTGTTTGAATATATTACTTCAGAAAAATTTATTCAGAATGAAATTTCGCAAACCATTCTGCAGCACGATGCTTCCGTAGAAGAAATAAAGGTAATTTCCGAAAATGTTTCAGAACAGATAAGCCTTGAAATAGATATGCAAATTAAGGCCGAAATGCAGAAAGCCGAGAATATCTTAAACCCAGAACTTTTTCAAAGGAAGGTAGAATCGGTGAGCAATTTGGTTGAAAAGGTAGATGACAAGCCTGATGCTAAAGATAAAGCTGAAGAAATACTACAAGCTGACAAACCTCTTGAATTTACCAAAAACGATACTCACTCTTTTTCAGAATGGTTAAAGCTTACAAAAGCAAAACCTATTGAGCGCAATGAAGACAGGCCAGACAAGAAAGATGATGAAACCCAAAATGAAGATAGGGAGCGAAAATTTGAATTGATAGACAAGTTTATCCAAGAGCGCCCAAAAATAATTCCTTCGGAAATAGAAAATAAACCCCAAAAAGAAGGAAAAAACAATCTTGCAAAACCTTATACCCAAGCCGCCGATTCACTAATGACGGAGACTTTGGCTAAAGTGTATTTGCAACAAAAGAACTACAAAAAAGCAATTCAAGCATATAAAATATTAATTTTGAAAAATCCCGAAAAAAGTGGTTTCTTTGCAGACCAAATTCGGGCAATAGAAAAATTGATTAATTCAGAACAATCATGAGTACTTTTACAATATTTTTAATTTTGATAATGATAGTGGCCTTTTTATTGGTCGTAGTTATAATGGTTCAAAACCCTAAAGGTGGTGGGCTTTCATCGTCGTTTGGCGGAGGCGGTGGCGCACAGATTGGTGGTGTTCAAAAAACGAGTGACTTTTTAGATAAAAGTACTTGGACACTTGCCACGATTATGTTGGCGCTTATCTTGTTTTCCAACGTTTTCATTATGGGAAACCGTAATTTGGAATCCAAAACTTTTGATGACAGCGCTGTTCCTGCTGTTCCAACCACACAAACTCCGGCACCAACTGCTCCAGAAACTACAAACTAAAATTTAGTTTTAAAATATTTTAAAATGCCAGCTTTTACGAGCTGGCATTTTTTTATTTAATTCTAATTTATTACAATTTGATGATTCTCTGGAGTACCGTTATAAATAATCTTTAACGTATAGAGCCCAGCAGGAAGAGTTGATACATCAATGGAATTATGACAGGCAATAGTATTGATGTTCTTGACCATCATGCCCGAACTGTTAAAGAGTTGGATAGTAAGCGTATCACCTGCAATTAAAAGATCTGTGGGGTCTGTGCCAATCATATTAACGTGGAGAACAGTATCTGCGGGCACGGGATAGATTATAAAATAATCACTCGTGATGGTACCGCTTCCACCACCGCCACCGCCACAATTGGTTTGGCATTCGGAATTCGTATCCTCTATTTGCTGCCAATCAGACCAACCACAATCGTTCCGCATACGTACTTGAAACTGAACGGGGTCTTCACACAAGGGAGCAATAATAACATAGGGATCATTATAGCCTGGAGGGTCTTGGGACCATTGGTAATTTGTGGATACTTTTTCCCACTCCATTTCTTGTACGTTGCTAAAGGAAGGTGAAATATTCACTTTTAATCCAAATTCATCGCAACTTCCTTGGGGAACAATAGGCATAGTGTGATTTATTTGCGTTACGTTCACGTCTTCAACAAAATCTACCTTGGGCGGACCGATCCAGATATTTTTTTGCACGGGCTCATTCGGGCTTGCGAAAATAGCTTTTACGTACGCCCAGCCATTTGTTGATGCATGCACTGGTTGTACGATAATGCTACGGTTATAGTCCGTTAAAGGAGTTGTTTTTATTAGGTTATTTGAAACCTCCCATGCTATAACGGGAAGGCTCTCGCAAAAGTCGAAACTATAAGTAACCGTATCGGTGCCACAAATAACGGCCGGACCACTCATATCTTCAGAGTCTAGATGGATCGTGGGCGGTTGGGGATTGCCCGCTAACTCTTCCAGTAACCAATGGACGCTTTTTTCGGTAAAGGAGGTATGCTGTTCGTTGTTGCGTGGGCCAAAGTAGGTATCAAAAGGAATTTCCTTGTTTCCTGGGCAGACCAAGTTCCGCTTAAAGGCTTGCGCCCAGTTAAAATCAGGATTTATAAAACCTAAGGAACTGGCTGTTGGAATGAAAGAGTGAACATGTTCGTTTTTATACACAGTCATTGTTGCCCATCCAAAAAAATCTGAAATATCTGAGAGAATATTGTCAAACCAAGAACCCGACCAAAAACTTCCATTGGGGGGGAGTGGGTCTGTACCATTAATAGGAGAGGCAACTTCGTCAAAACCAGGGAACCAGCCACCAGGAACATTATCCATATTGCCTCTAGAATTTATATTGGTAGTATACTTTGAATCATCATTAAAGGCTTTTTTGAATCTTGAAATTTTACCATAACTATTATAATTAGCCAAATTATAAGCCTCCAAGCTTCCAATATGTAATGACCAACAAGGGAAGGGAACACAAATGTATTGGAATGCTCTTACATTTACACCCATCTCATTGTGCCCAATATAATTATCCTGTTGTTGTGTAAACGGATTGAAAAATTTCCTTTTGCCATTTAAAGAACCATTTACAATGGCTATCTTCCGAAGATTTTGGGGATAACCAATACTTCCATATAAGCCATTATAAAAAAGATTATTATAAAAACCTATAAAGGAAGGTCGCCCTCTTGAAATTGTATAGCCCTGAGAAAGCGTACGGGCGTTTAAATAGTCCTGATTTAATTGAGAACCATTCCAGCCATTAAATTGCTCAATTAATTGTTGTTTGGCTGCTGGAGACCCCAAATCCTTACTCACAAAATCCTGAGCCATAGTGTTTCCCGTTTCAGCTACTTGATTTATTAATGATTGCAAACCAATGGGAATGTTCGCTCCAAGATGAGGACTGTCCACACTTACCCAAAGGCGAGTGTTATGTGGGATGTTCTCCTTTTCCATATAAGCCAATGCATAACGCGATATTTGCCCGCCCATGCTCGGGCCTACGATAACTAATTTTTCAGTGCTGTTATTTTGGGCCAAGGTATCATTTAGAGCTTGGTATAGAGATACGTGGGTTAGAGCGTTCCGTTCTATATAGTCGGCACCACCATCAATCTCTTGACCATTTTTACTATAGGTAGGATGATTAACAACCACCACATCGTAATTAAGAGATTGTAAAGTGTCTATTATCCTTACATCATTGGGAGGAGAACTATAACGCATCATATCTTCAATAGAACGATGTTCATCTGGTGGTTCCGGGGAATCACTATCTTGGATTTTCCGTTTATCTCCCGGATCGAAACCGTCAATAATAATTATAGGTTTTAAGAGAACGCCTTGTGGATTGCCATAGAATATTCTATATTCTAAATGGCCCTTTATTCCTTGAAAAGGAAGGCTTGCATCTACTACTCCATTCTTAATTGGTAGATTCGGAGGTATTATTGCCTCTTGTATCTTCACGTGCAGCACGGCTTGGGTATTCTGGCTTGTACCGTCACTAAAATTTGCCGTAAAAGTCAGTATTTTATAGCCAGATTCTCCATATCGAACCTGTAGAGTCTCGTGTATAAATTGTCCATTGTTGTAAACTACATAATCAGTAGGTGTATCAAAATTTGCGCTTATCTTAACAATCTCTTTATCTGGATAGGATTCTATTAAGAAAAAATTATCAAAATGATAGGTTATTTCATTACCAACTAAATATTCCTTTAATGGCGAAATTATGAGAGCATGTTTTTTTATGAAAGCAGGTTTACCATTGGGTATCTTCTCAAACTTTCCGTTAGCAATCCGTAATGCTCCTTCCTCCTCTTTACCTTCGATATAAAATAATTGATCAAAAGCCGCATTGATAATGCCAATGTCAACCATGTTTATAATGGAATCAGGAACATAACGCCTACGAATGGTCTTGTAGGACTTAAATTTTTTCTCATTTGAGCCTCTGTAAAGTTCCTCCAGGGCTTGTTCAAAATATCTAACACTGGAAATGTTTTTATTATCATTGAAGGAGTTAAGGTTTGCCCAAGGTACTGTTCTGTCATAAAGAATTCCAGTGGAGAATTCTGATTTGTCAATATTTACAAGCATACTGTCCACTTTTGTTTGAGGTGGTTTTTGGGAATGTACGCTAAAAAAACAAGCATTAATGATGTGAAAAGTAGTTGATATCTCATAACTTTGAAGAATTAATAGGTGAAACAATAATTATATCTGGTTTTATTTATTAAGTATTTTAGGGTGTCATGGCAGTGGCACCCTTTTTATTAAGGAAATTTTGTGGTAGGCAATTTATATCCGTTAATATCAAAACGTCCCTCGGTAATTTCTATAAATTCAGTTGGATCGTCTCGGTTTACAGCGGTACAACTGAATGTACCGGATAAAATACCGTTGTCATAACGTGTAACATTGATTAAACCTGAGTTTTCTATAGAACAGAAAAACTTATATTTATTTTCATCGTAGTCATATATTCTACAATGAATGTTATTGGTTAAAGGGCTGTCGATTCCATCTAAGCAATTACTTTCGTGGATATTATATTCTCCTATACCAATAGAGTCAAGATTTATGATATGTATTATAATCTTTCCAGTTTTTTCGCTAGCAAAATCATGTACATTAATTTCATAACGTGGGCTAGGGACATCAAAGAGAATCATCCCTCTATCAGGAGAATTAAAAGTACCTGTTCCATCTCTAGGGGTTATTAATATGCCATTTGCATAACACCCAAAAGTATTTTCCCCTGTTTGGGTTATGGGCGGTAATGTGGGTGTAAAACTGCCATCATCTTTTTTTGAGCAGCCTAAAAAAGTTACCACCGCAAAAAATATCAATACATTTTTTTTCATAATTCCTTAAATTAAATTCATCTTCTTACTACTTTCTTGACACTAACATATCCGTTAGTGTCTTGAAGTATTACTACATATACACCTATGGGCAGCTTTTCAGCACTTACTTCCACAATGGGATTCTTTTGAGCTATGGAAAGCACCTTTTGCCCCAATGAATTATAAACATCAATTTGTACGATTGGTGTTACGGAACTTATATATAGTTTATCTCCAATAGGCACTGGATATATTCTTACTTCATTGAAATCAAAATTTTCCGTACCTAGAATGCACTCCTCCGTAAAATCTACCTGACGGCCTACTTGATTAGTAATTTCATCTATCAGTGCCGTATTATTAATATCATCTATACAGATGGTCTCCAGGCTCGGCAGGTTTTCAAAATTGCTCGGAAAAGGTCCATCAAAAACCAAATTTTCATTGTTGCCATTTTTAAGGTTTATATATGACAATGCATCGTTATCATTACAGATTAAGGAGACAAGATCATTATTTTGGCTCAAATCAAGACTTTCCAGTAGTGTTTCGGTACATTCCAAAATGACCAAGATAATATTGTTGGCCACATCCAACTCCATAATTTCATTATTGCCCATAGATAAGAGAACCATATTTGGATTGTTGCTCAAATCCAGGCTCGTAAGTTGGTTGAACCTGCATTCAAATTGGTACAACGCAGTATTCTGGCTTACATCAATACTGTTGAGCTGATTGTTGTAACATTCAAAAATTTCAAGTTCAGGATTGTTGCTAACATCAATGGATGTTAAATTATTATCGGAACATTCTAAAAAAGTTATGTTGATAAATGCTTCAATTCCTGTTAGATCATTAATATTGTTGCCAACAACACTAACATCAACCGCAGCCTCTGCCTCGCTAACCTGTATTTCCCCATCGCCATTGGTATTAATATTACCGTCAGCGAGAAGCGCCGCTTTAAAATTTGGGTCCGGTATGTTGACTATCTGTGCCGTAAGCCACATGGTTCCTAAAAAGGAAAAGCATATTGTAAAAAGGATTGTGGAATAGAGGTTTTTCATTTTAATTAGATTTTGTGCAATTCTAGAAAGATTAATTCTTTGATTTTACGATGGACAGCTCTATATTTTATCAATAATATAAAAAGGTGTTATTATCTTTTATTAAGGTAAACAATAAAGAATAATCATTTTTATTTTTGGTCTAATAATCGCAATATTTCGTTTAAGGTAAAAAAAAAAAACGCCGAATTACCAAAATTTTCAAATCAAAAGTTAATTTTTCTTTAACTCAACTCCCCAAATAAAAGCTTACATTCTCTGCTAATATAAATTTTTCTCTAATGCTTTATTAGATTTAAAAATGCCAGCTTCTGACAAGCTGGCATTTTTGTTTTGTAATATGTCAGTTTACAGGCACTGGCACAGTTTCTGCCATTTAGCAATCAAACATTTAAACCCAAGTTTAACAACTAAAAAATAAAATTGAAATGGCATTAAAAATTCAACCACTTGCAGACCGCGTTTTGGTTCAGCCACAGGAAGCTGAAACTAAGACCGCATCTGGTATTTACATCCCAGATTCCGCAAAGGAAAAACCACAACAAGGCAAAGTAGTAGCCGTGGGCAAAGGCAAAGAAGATCACAAAATGACCGTAAAGGTTGGCGATACTGTTCTTTATGGAAAATATTCCGGCAGTGAGTTAAAGTTTGATGGTACAGATTACCTCATCATGCGCGAGGACGACATTTTAGCTATTATCTAATTTCTCCCAAAAAATAATTTCAAAAGTAAAGTTTAACCACAGCTTAGAGCATACAGCTTAAAGCTTAAAGCATTTAAAAAAATGGCAAAAGATATAAAATTTGATGTAGAAGCCCGCGACGCAATAAAACGTGGCGTTGACGCATTGGCAAACGCAGTAAAAGTAACCTTGGGCCCAAAGGGTCGTAACGTGATTATCAGTAAATCCTTTGGCGCACCGCAAGTAACAAAGGATGGTGTTACCGTTGCAAAAGAAATTGAATTGGAAGATGCGCTGGAAAATATGGGCGCACAAATGGTGAAGGAAGTAGCTTCAAAAACCAACGATCTTGCTGGTGACGGAACAACAACTGCAACCGTTCTTGCTCAGGCAATTGTAAAAGAAGGTTTAAAAAATGTTGCTGCTGGCGCAAATCCGATGGATTTGAAACGCGGTATCGATAAAGCCGTTGAAGCCATTGTTGCAAATCTTGAAAAGCAAACTACGAAAGTTGGCAATTCTTCTGAAATGATAAAGCAAGTAGCTTCAATTTCAGCAAACAACGACGATGTAATTGGCGATTTGATTGCAAAAGCATTCGGAAAAGTTGGAAAAGAAGGCGTTATCACTGTTGAAGAAGCAAAAGGAACCGAAACTTACGTTGATGTTGTGGAAGGTATGCAGTTTGATCGCGGCTACCTTTCTCCGTATTTCGTAACCGACACAGAAAAAATGCAAACTGAATTGGAAAATCCAATGATTTTGCTTTACGATAAGAAAATTTCTTCAATGAAAGATTTGATGCCTGTGCTTGAGCCAGTGGCGCAACAAGGAAAATCTTTATTGATTATTGCAGAAGACGTTGACGGCGAGGCTTTGGCAACTTTGGTAGTAAACAAACTTCGTGGTTCTTTGAAAATTGCCGCTGTAAAAGCGCCAGGTTTTGGGGATAGAAGAAAAGCAATGTTGGAGGACATCGCCGTATTGACCGGAGGAACCGTTATTGCTGAAGAGCGCGGCTTTACTTTGGAAAATGCAACAATTGATATGTTGGGTTCTGCGGAAACAATTACAATTGACAAAGACAACACTACAATCGTAAATGGCGCTGGAAACAAGAGCGACATCAAAGGTCGTGTGAACCAAATAAAATCTCAAATAGAATCCACAACTAGCGATTACGACAAAGAAAAATTGCAGGAGCGTTTGGCCAAATTGGCTGGCGGTGTTGCAGTTCTTTACGTTGGCGCTGCGTCTGAAGTAGAAATGAAAGAGAAAAAAGATCGTGTTGACGATGCACTTCACGCAACCCGCGCGGCTGTTGAGGAAGGTATTGTTGCTGGTGGTGGAGTAGCTTTGGTTCGCGCAATTGAAGTGCTTAAAAAACTTACTACTGAAACTTTAGACGAAACTACAGGAGTTCAAATTGTAGCTCGTGCTATTGAATCTCCACTTCGTACAATTGTTGAAAACGCTGGTGGTGAAGGTTCTGTTGTAATCAACAAAGTTTTGGAAGGCAAGAAAAACTTCGGTTATGACGCCAAAACTGAAAAATATGTGGATATGCTAAAAGCTGGTATTATCGATCCTAAAAAAGTAACCCGTATCGCGCTTGAAAACGCTGCTTCGGTTGCTGGAATGATCCTTACTACCGAATGTGCTTTGGTTGACATAAAAGAAGAAAGTGCCGGTGGCGGAATGCCAGGCGGCATGGGAGGCGGAATGCCCGGGATGATGTAATTCCCAAAAGTGATTAATAGAACTAAACCTCACAGGTCTTCAAGATTTGTGAGGTTTTTTTATTTCCGAAATTTTTAAAAAGTAACCTCAACTTCTTTCAACTCGCCACCTCTATCAACAATAACTATTGCCGTCTGTCCCTTTTCAAATTTTGAAAGACTTTTCATATAGCTCATCATATCGGTTACTTCATGCTCGCCCATTTTCACTACTACATCGCCTTTTTGAAGGCCAGCTTTTTGGGCTGGTTTGTCTTCACTTACGCCATCAATGCGCATGCCTTTTCCGCTGAAAAGATAATCGGGCACCACGCCCAGAGTTACCTTAAAATCTGGAACCACTTCACTTTCATTTTTAGTTTTTTTAAAGGGAAGTTTCTTTTGGGAATCTAAATCTTTTATAATGCTGAAAATATAATTGGATACCAGCTTCATTCCTTCAAAATTCACTTTTTCGGTATCGTCTGAGGGTTTGTGGTAATCTTCGTGCTGCCCAGTGAAAAAATGAAGCACGGGAATATCGGCCAAATAGAATGAGGTATGGTCGCTCGGCCCAACACCGCTTTCGTTTTCAGAAATTTTCAGTTCGCCTGCATTTGCATTTACTGCTTGTTTTAAAATAGGTGAAGTTCCCACGCCATAAACCGCCAAAGTCTTTTCAGAATTGAGCCTTCCAACCATATCCATATTAATCATATAGGTTACTTTTTTGGTGTCGATGGTTGGGTTTTTCACAAAGTAGTTTGAACCCAACAAACCTTCTTCTTCCCCAGAAAAAGCTATAAAAAGATAATTATTTTTCTTTGGAGAATCATTCTTTTGAAGCGAATCTGCCAAATGCAACATCATTGCAACGCCACTTGCATTATCGTCCGCACCATTGTGTATCGCTTCGCCTTCGCGATACAGCGAGCCTTCGCCACCCATCCCCAAATGATCGTAATGCGCACCAATAACGACTGTGTTTTCGGCTTTGTTATCTAAATATGCAATTACGTTTTCACCCGTTTCTGTGCTATCATTGTTTTCTGCAGTAAATTCTGCCTCTTCATGTGGGTTTTTACTAGCCTTGTATGTGAATTTTTGAAAGTAGTCATCAGTTCCTTTTGATAGTAACCCCAAATCTTCAAATCTTTTTGCAATATATACGGCCGCCTTTTTTTCGCCTTCAGAACCTGTTTTTCTTCCGTTTAAACTATCGCTGGCCAAAATGCCAACGTCTTCTTTCATAGAAACCGTTTTTACCTTTGCTTCCTTACAGGAGAAAACCAATATTACCAGAAATAACATCAATATTATACGCATATCCTTATTTTTGCTCAAAAATACATTAAAAATGAAAATAGTTTATACGCTATTAATTGTTTCCATTTTTACGAGTTGTAAAAATGAAGTGAAGAAAGTTGGAGAAGATTCCCAAAAATCCGAAGACGCTTCGATAGAGTCTATCTTGAGCGAAGCCGAAAGACTCAGCGTGACATCTGCAGTTCTTGACCCCGAAACAAAAGACACTTTAATTTATCCTGAAGAAAAACACTTCAAAAACATCCGCCAAGTAACTTTTGGCGGAGATAATGCAGAGGCGTATTGGAGTTTTGACGACAGTAAACTTATCTTTCAAAGCAATTATAAAAATTGGGGCGTAAACTGCGACCAAATGTTTTTGATGAATGTTGAAGAAACTTTTAAAGACATGCAACCCCCAATGGTGAGCACCGGAAAAGGCCGTACCACTTGCAGCTATTTTATGCCTGATGGTCAACATATTGTTTATGGAAGTACCCACCTGAAAGACGAAAATTGTCCTGAAGCCCCATTAAAAAAAGATGGTAAATATGTATGGTCCATATATGATAGCTTCGACATTTTTGTGGCCGATCTTGATGGAAATATTACTGCGCAACTTACCAAAGAACTTGGCTACGATGCCGAAGCAACCGTTTCACCAAAAGGTGATAAAATTGTTTTCACCTCCATGCGCAGCGGCGATTTGGAGCTTTACACCATGGATCTTGACGGAAAAAACGTAAAGCAAATAACAAATGAATTGGGCTATGATGGGGGCGCATTCTTTTCGCCTGATGGAAGTAAATTGATATTTCGCGCTTCCCGTCCAAAAACCGAAACCGAAATTAAGGAATATAAAGATTTGTTAGCCCAAGGTTTGGTGCAACCCACCGAAATGGAACTTTTTATCTGCAATGCGGACGGCAGTGAACTTCGCCAATTGACGCATTTGGGCAACGCAAATTGGGCACCATTTTTTCATCCTTCTGGAAAAAAGATTTTGTTCTCCAGTAATTTTGAGGCTGAAAAAGGGTTTCCTTTCAATCTTTATTTGATTGATATTGATGGGAAGAATTTAGAACGCGTAACGCACGGAAAAACTTTTGATGCGTTTCCAGTATTTTCAAACGATGGCAAAAAGTTGGCATTCTCTTCCAACAGAAATAACGGAGGAGGTCGTGACACCAATCTGTTTATTGCTGAATGGCAAGACTAAAAAGATTGTTGATTGTTGATTGAAAATCTAAAAAAAACGGTTTGTGAATTTTATTAAACTATATAAAATCCCACTTTTACTTGCCGTTCTTTCCATTGCCTTTTATATCAGTTTTGCATATGATCTTGAGCGAAGTGATTTTATACAACTCATCTCGCTTTACGCTGCGCTGTTTTTTACTACCTATCTTTTTATTGAGAAATTCAAACTCAATTTTTGGTTTTTAGCTTGCTTGGGAATTACTTTTCGGCTGGTTTTTACTCTGGCAATCCCAAATCTTTCGCAGGATTTTTATCGGTTTTTGTGGGATGGGCGCTTGCTTTTACAAGGCGTTAGCCCGTATTTATTTACACCAGATTCCAAAACCATTGTAAATATTTCGGTTGCGCAGTTCCAGGTTCTGATTGAAGGAATGGGGCCACTTAACGCAAGCCATTTCAGCAATTATCCGCCTGTTAACCAACTGTTTTTTGCAGTTGCCGCAATGTTTGCGGGCAAAAGTATTTTGGGCTCAGTGGTTGTCTTGCGCGTGCTGATTTTTTTGGCAGATGTTGGTATTCTTTATTTCGGAAAGAAGATTTTGGGGAAATTGAATCTTCCCGTTAAAAACATTTTCTGGTTTTTTCTGAATCCTTTTATCATTATTGAACTTACTGGAAATCTTCATTTTGAAGGGGTGATGCTTTTCTTTTTAGTTTGGGCACTGTATTTACTTTTTAAGGGAAAATGGGTTTGGGCGGCATTTTTAATCGGGATTTCTATTTCGGCGAAGTTGATTCCGCTTTTGTTTTTACCATTGTTTTTGAAGTATTTTATTAAAAAGGAGGTTTCGACGGAGCGTGTTTTGAACGGAGTCGAAAGGTTCAACCTGACATATTTACTACGATTTTATACAGTAATATTTATTTCCGCAGGTATTACTTTTCTTCCATTTCTTTCTTTTGAATTTATTCAGCATTTTTCAGCAACTATCGCTCTTTGGTTTCAAAATTTTGAGTTTAATGCTAGTGTTTATTATCTAATTCGTTGGGTTGGATTTCAAATTGTGGGATGGAATGTGATTGGAACGGTTGGAAAAATTCTTCCTGTTTTGGTACTTCTTTTCGTTTTGGGACTCGCTTTTTTCAGAAAAAACAAAACACTGAGACAGTTGATAACCGCAATGCTTTTTGCGGTTTCAATTTACTTTTTACTTTCAACAACCGTGCATCCGTGGTATGTGGCCACTCCCCTTTTGCTTTCCGTATTTACGAAATATAAATTTCCGATTGTTTGGAGTTTTATGGTAGTGCTGAGTTATTCAGCATATGGCGAAAATGGTTTTGACGAAAAGATTTGGTTGGTGGCGCTGGAATATTTAGTAGTGATTGGGTTTGTGATTTGGGAGTTGTACCCCTTCTGTCATAAAAATTATTTTCAATAATCTTTATGACACCTTCCCCTGAAAAAGGGGAAGGAACCATATTTATATATTTTATTTCTTTACCCGCTCCAATCTATAAAAATCCTTTCTTCTATCCTTCAAATTTCTAACTGCGCCAAATGTGTGCAGCTCGCGAAGCAAATCGATGTCCACATCGGCTACCAAAATCATTTCGGTGTTTGGGGTTGCTTCGGCTTTTATTCCATTATTGGGAAAAGAGAAATCACACGGAGTGAAAACGGCACTTTGAGCATACTGGATATCCATATTATGAACCTTTGGTAGGTTTCCAACGCTTCCCGCAATGGCTACGTAGCATTCGTTTTCAACGGCTCTTGCTTGCGCGCATAATCTTACTCGGGAATAACCGTTTTGGGTATCTGTGAGAAATGGGACAAAAAGGATATCCATTCCTTCGTCGGAAAGTAAACGCGATAATTCCGGAAACTCGGAATCGTAACAGATTAGCACTCCAATTTTTCCACAGTCGGTATCAAAAGTTTTTAGGGAATTCCCGTTTACCATTCCCCAAACACGCTCTTCATCGGGTGTAACGTGAATTTTTTCGTAACGTTCCACGCTTCCGTCGCGACGGCATAGGTAGCCTACGTTATAAAGCTTTCCTCGGACCATTTCGGGCATGCTTCCGGTAATGATATTTATATTGTAAGATATGGAAAGCTGGGAAAGCTTTTCGGTAATCTCTTTGGTATACTTAGCCAATTCGCGGATTGCATCCGGCTCGCTCATATGGTTGTATTTTGCCATGAGCGGAGCGTTGAAAAACTCTGGAAACATCGCAAAATCGCAACGATACCCTGCAACACTGTCTATAAAATATTCTGCTTGGTGCATCAATTCTTCCATTCCGGAATAGCTTCTCATTTGCCACTGGATTAACCCCAAGCGCACTACACTCTTTACTGCAGAAGGTCTTGGTTTTTTTTCGGGTTTGGTGTAATAGATATTATCCCATTCCATTAAAACCGCGAATTCTCCGGAGGCCTTATCGCCTTCCAAATAACTTTTTAAAACACGTACAGGGTGAAAATCGTTTGAAATCTGGAAGTTCAGCACGGGGTCGTCAATCTGTTTGCGTTTTACTTTTTCTATGTACTGCTTTGGAGAAAGTTTCTCTGCGTGCAAATGGTAATTTGGCATTCTTCCGCCAAAAACAATACTTTTCAAATTTAAATTTTCACACAATTCTTTCCTGTAATCGTACAATCTTCTTCCCAAGCGCAGACCGCGAAAGTCCGGACGGATAAATACGTCTATTCCGTAAAGCACATCGCCTTCGGGGTCGTGAATACTAAAAGTGGGATCGTCAGTAATGTCTTTATAGGTATGTTTCTCGCCCAACTCGTCAAAGTCTACAATAATGGAGAGCGCACAACCCGCAATTTCTCCATCGGCCATAATCACTACTTGTCCTTCGGGAAAAATATCGATTAGGTTACCGATTTCGTTGATTTTCCAATAGCTGTTTGGAAGTCCGCCATAAGATTGAATGGTAGCCTCTTTCAACGCTTCGTAATCTTTCAGCGTCAAAAATTTCAATTCTATATTTTCAATCTTCTGGTTTTCCATGCTGTTATTTTATTAAATAATCCAAAAATCCTTTCCCCCAACGCTCTTGTTGAGGGAAACGATTTCGGTTTTTTTTATTCGTATTTGTATGAAAAATGTATAACTATTTTTACATACCCAAAAGGTACGCAAAAATTAGAGGCGCAACGATAGTCGCATCACTTTCTATGATGAATTTTGGAGTATCAATATCCAGTTTTCCCCAAGTAATTTTTTCGTTTGGAACAGCTCCGGAATAACTTCCAAAACTGGTTGTAGAATCACTGATTTGGCAGAAATAACTCCAAAACGGTGTATCGGTCCGCTCCATATCTTGATAGAGCATTGGCACCACACAGATTGGGAAATCTCCAGCTATTCCCCCACCAATCTGGAAGAAACCGATTCCTTTTTCTGAATTATCCGTGTACCAATCTGCAAGAAAAGTCATGTATTCTATTCCACTTTTCATTGTGGAAGCTTTCAATTCGCCTTTCAAAACGTAGCTGGCGAAGATGTTTCCCATCGTGCTATCCTCCCAGCCTGGACAAACTATTGGTAAGTTCTTTTCTGCGGCGGCGTACATCCACGAGTCTTTTAAATCTATTTCGTAATGTTCTTCCATCACACCACTTAAAAGCAGTTTGTACATATATTCGTGCGGAAGGTAGCGTTCGCCTTTGGCTTCGGCTTCTTTCCATAGTTTCACGATGTGTTCTTGGATTCTTCTGAAGGCTTCTTCTTCGGGAATACACGTATCGGTTACGCGGTTCATTCCTTTTTCAAGCAAATCCCACTCATCCTGCGGGGTTAAATCTCGGTAGTTTGGCACACGCTTGTAATGGCTGTGCGCCACAAGATTCATAATATCTTCCTCCAGGTTTGCGCCCGTACAGGAAATAATATGTACTTTATCCTGACGGATCATTTCGGCAAAAATCTTTCCCAATTCTGCAGTACTCATAGCACCGGCGAGGGAAACGAGCATTTTTGAACCTTGGTTCAACTGGGCTTCATACCCTTTTGCGGCATCCACGAGAGCGGCGGCATTAAAGTGTAAATAATATTTTTCAATAAATTGGGAAATAGATCCTTTGCTAGTATTCATCTTCTTCTGTATTAAATTTTGAATTTCCTTTTTTGCCTGCCTCGAGCGGAGCCGAGAGGTTAAAATTGCTTTCGTATTCGTCTTCTTCGTCCGTGCCTGCAAATTTGTATGTCAACATTTTATAGTAAAGTTTTGCAGCTACAAAATCGGAGGCTCTTTCTTCCGGATTTGGACAAAGCTCTACAATGTCAAACCCAACCACATTTCTTTCCTCAAAAACCTGTTTTAGGAAATCGAGTGTTTCGTACCAAAAAAGTCCGCCGGGCTCTGGGGTTCCGGTTGAAGGCAGGATTGAAGGATCCAAAGCATCCAGATCGAAAGTAATGAAAACATTGTCTCCCAGAGCTTCAATAACCTTATCCATCCAGTATTCGTCTTTTGCCATGTCGTGTGCAAAAAATACTTTTTCATCATCCATTACAGTAGTTTCTGCCACGTCCATACTGCGAATACCCACTTGTACAAGGTTAGTGGTTTGACTTGCTTCATATACCGCACAGGCGTGGTTGCACTTGCTCCCGTGAAATTCCTTGCGTAAATCTGCGTGTGCATCTATGTGAAGCACTGTAAGATTGTCAAAACACTCATTGAATGCGCGGATAGTACCTATGGAAATGCTGTGCTCGCCACCAAAAATGGTTACAAACTTATTTCGTTTTATATAGTCTTTTGTGGTTTTATGTACTTCGGAAACCACGGCTTCCGGAGAGGAATTTTCTGTAATTGCATCGGCAAGATACACTCCCTGTTTGTAGACCTCTGTTTGGGTTTCAATGTCGTAAAGCTCCATATTTTCTGAAGCATCCAAGAATGCTTCTGGACCTTTGTCGGCACCTTTTTGCCAAGTGCTGGTTCCATCGTAAGGAACTGGGATCAATACAATTTTTGATGTTTCTAGGACCGCATATTTTTGCGGGATGCCTGCGTACGTCTTAGTGCTCATAACCTAAAATGTTTAGCAATTGCTCGCTTGTTTGTTGTTCGGAAAAAAGTTTGGTTGTTATATTATTATTTTTGTCTCTGTCTATCAGAATATGCTTTGGCGAAGGAATCAAGCAGTGCTGCAAGCCTCCAAAACCGCCAATGGTCTCTTGATATGCACCTGTGTTAAAGAAGCCAATATACAAAGGTTTTTCCTTTCTGAATTTTGGCAGATAGATGGCCGCCATATTTTGTTCGCTATTGTAATAATCATCGCTATCACAAGTCAACCCCCCCAAAAGCACTCTTTCGTACTCATCATTCCAACGGTTCACGGCAAGCATAATAAAACGTTTGCTGATGGCCCAAGTATCTGGCAAAGTTGTGATGAAAGAGGAATTGATCATATTCCACTTTTCACGGTCATTTTGCTGCTTTTGGTACAAAATCTCGTAAATGGCACCACCGCTTTCACCAACGGTAAAGCTACCAAATTCAGTGAAAATGTGTGGAACCGGCACTTCGGCTTCTGCACAAGTAATATTTATTTGGTTTAAGATTTCGTCTATCATATACTGATAGTCATATTCAAAGTGCAAAGAGTTTTTAATGGGGAAACCACCGCCAATATTCAAACTATCCAAGGACGGACAGATTTTTTTTAGGCGAACGTACACTTTTAAACACTTCACCAATTCATTCCAATAATAGGCAGTATCGCGAATACCGGTATTAATGAAAAAATGGAGCATCTTTAAATCTACACGCTCGTTGTTTTTAATCTGTTCTTCGTAAAAAGGAATTATATTTTTGTACCCAATACCCAATCTGGAAGTATAGAATTCAAACTTTGGCTCTTCCTCAGAAGCGATACGTATACCCACATTAAAGTGATTGTCTATACTATCAGAAAGCAGCTCAATCTCTTCATAATTATCAATTATCGGGATACAGTTTTCGTGTCCGTCGTTGATTAGCCGGGCTATGTTTTCGATATATCTTTCGCGCTTAAAACCGTTACAGATTACATATGTTTTATCTGTTACCTTACCGGCTTTTTTAAGGCTTTCTACAATATCAATATCAAAAGCCGAAGATGTTTCTATGTGTATATCATTTTTCAAAGCTTCATTCAAGACGTGCTTGAAATGTGAGCTCTTGGTGCAATAGCAGTAATTATAGGAGCCTTTGTAGTTGTTTTTTTCAATAGCATCGGCAAACCATTTTTTCGCCAAATTTATATTTTCTGAAATTTTCGGCAGGTATGTAAACTTGAGCGGAGCACCGTATTCTTCTACGAGCGCCATAAGATCTACGCCGTGGAATTCAAGGCCATTGTCCCCCAACCGAAATTCTTCCTGAGGAAAATAGTACGTTTGGTTTATTAAGTCTATGTATTTAGTGTTCATCCTTTAGTTTTCGTTGAATAGTGTAAATTAAAAATTCTTGTAGCTTATTCCCCAAAAATTAGGGAGTATAACAAAAAATTAACTTGAAGATTAGTTGCGAATAGGCAAGGCGTTTAGAGTGGAACTTTGGCCCAAAACGCGCTGCGGTACAGCTGGAGAGAGTAAAAATGTGTTGTTCATTTAGAATCTTTGTTTTTGAAATTTCTCAAAAACCAACCATTTTAAAAATACTTTCACTTTGTTTGTTTACAGTACAAAAGTGCCAAAAAAAAACCAATAATTTATATAATGCACCAAATTTTCATTAGCCACTAAAGCATACTGAACATGTTGAGTTCCTTTTCGGTAAGGGTTCTCCAGCGGCCGCGCGGCAAATCTTTTTTGGTAAGGGGGCCGAGCGTAACACAATCTACCCGAACCACGTCATACCCCAAATGTTCAAAAATAGTGCGAATAATGCTGTTTCCGGTATGTTTTATTTTTAAGCCTATTTCACTTTTTGGGGAATTATCTACGTAGCTTATTTCCTCCACGGAAATTTCTCTTCCTTCAATACTGAAGCCTTCCTTTATTTTTTTTAGATGCTCAGCTTTTAGGTTTTTGTCCAGCTCTATATGGAATAAACGTGGAATCCCTTTTTTGGTAAATTTTTGCACAAATTCATCATCGTTTGTAAAAAGCAGCAGTCCAGTAGCATTTCTGCCCAAGCGCCCGAATGGTTTAATTTTGGCTGAAGTAGCGTTTGCAACCAAGTCCATTACCGTCATTCCTTTAGCATTACTATCGGTTGTGGCAAAACCCTTTGGTTTGTTCAGCAGGACGTAGGTATTTGGCTCAGGGTTTAAACGGCGGCCGTCAAAACGTACGTCATCACTTAATTGCACCTTGTAGCCCATTTCATTTACAATTTTTCCGTTTACGGAAACCAGACCTGTTGCAATATAGGTGTCTGCCTCGCGGCGTGAGCATACACCACTGTTTGCAATGTATTTATTAAGGCGTATTCCGTCACCTGGATTGCTCTTTTTTACTTCTTTTACGGGTTTTTCCCTGCGGCCTATTTCCTTGCCCGTTTTATCAAATCGTAATTTCGGCTTGGCTGTAGGGTCTTGTTGACGCCCGGTTTTTTTGGGTAAAGATTCTGAATTTAAAGGAGCATTTCCTCTTGCATTGCTTCGGTTGCGCTGGTTATTACTACCACGCCCCGAAGCTTTTCCTCTGTTTTGATTGTCTTGTCTGCTCATAGTTACTTTTTTGCAAAGGTAAGCAAATTAAGTAGGCACTCGCAGTTTTCAGTTTACAGTAAAAAGACTGCTAATTGTGACTTGTGACTGAGGCTTTTTAGGAAATTATTTCCTTTAATATATAAAGGTAATCTGCTCTGTTTTTCAGAAAATCCAATTTAGAAATATCAATAATTTTTATGTTTTCAGCATGTTGGTTTTTAATGAATTCCAGATAACCTGCATTCAACTTTTGTAGATACGATGCTTGTATGCTCTGCTCGTACTTACGGCCTCGTTTTTTTATATTTTCCAACAAGCGGTCGGTGTTTTGGTATAGGTAAATATATTTATCTGGCTTGGGCACATCTTTGTGCATTACATGGAAGAGTTTTTTATACAGTGCGTATTCTTCCTCGGGCAATGTGATGTCTGCAAAAATAAGGGATTTATTTACATCGTAATCTGCAATGACAGACTCCTTAAAAAGATCGAACTGGGTAATATCGTCTACCAATTGTTGGTAGCGGTCTGCCAAAAAAGACATTTCCAGTGGAAAGGCGTAACGTGAAGCGTCTTCGTAAAACTTTGGAAGGAAAGGGTTGTCCTTAAAACGTTCCAAAATTAGTTTTGCATTAAAATCATTTGCAATCTTGGTGGCCAAACTTGTTTTTCCGGCCCCGATGTTTCCTTCAATCGCTATATAATTGTATTGTGAAATATTATAATCCTTCATCGGGTTGCTAAGCCATTTGGACTGCTTTTGAAGCATACTTGAGTCTTCACTAGCCGCTAAAATTTTTATAATATTTTTTTGGGAAACCGGATGCACTAAGTGCGAATTGAGTTCGGCCAAAGGTTGCAAAACAAACTTTCGCTTTTGCATTTCGGGATGTGGAACGATTAGCTTTTCAGTCTCAATAATTAAATCGTCAATAAATATGATGTCAATATCTATAGGCCGCGAAGTATATGTTTTGGAAGCATTGCGCTTGCGCCCCATAGTTTTTTCAATTCTTAAAATTTGTTTTAGAACTGCGGCAGGTTTCAAATCGGTTTGTAGCCACACGGCACAATTCAAAAAAGAATCTCCATCAAAACCCATTGCCGGGGTTTCGTATACCGAAGAGATTTTCATGATGCTTCCCACCTCCTCAAAAAGCGCATTCACCGCACTCTGAAGATACTCAAAACGGTTGCCCATATTGCTGCCAAGCGAGAGATAAACGTTATGCAGAGGTTGGAATGGATTCAAATTTTAACATTTAAGACGAAATTAAGGAAAAGAAAAAGACTACCAAGTAAATTTGTGGGTAGATATAAATTTTACGGAAAGGCCGCCTTTTAACAGGTTGTTTCCAAAGGGATTATCACAAAAGAAATTTTCAAATTTTTTATGAAGAAAGCACTCAAAATAATAGGGATTATTCTCGGAATTTTAATTCTATTGCTGATTGCGGCACCATTCATTTTTAAAGGAAGTCTTGAAAAAATGCTGAAACGTACCATCAATGAAAATCTCAACGCCACAGTAACCTGGGAAGATCTCGACTTGAGTCTTTTCAGTAGTTTTCCTGATGCTTCACTTCAGTTGAATAATTTTAGTGTAATTAACAAAGCCCCTTTTGAGGGCGATACTTTAGCAAGCGGCAAGACGCTTTCACTAGATATGGGCATTATGCAACTTTTCAAAAAAAGTAATGAAGCAATAAAAGTGGATGAAGTAAAACTTGACGAAGCTTTTGTAAATATAAAAATTGATTCTCTTGGGAATGCAAATTATGACATTGCCATAAAAAACGATGCCCCCGCCACAACTGATGCGGAATCTAGTGGCGGATTTACTTTCGATCTGAAAAATTATGAAATAAAAGATTCACGCATCAATTACTTGGACGAGGCTACAAAAACCTACATAATACTTACGGAAGTACAGCATAAAGGAAGTGGTGATCTTTCACAGGAAATAAGCAATCTGGATACCGAAACCGAAGCACTTGCTTCATTTCGCCTTGACAGTACAGAATACCTAACCAGAAACAGGGTTTCGCTAAATGCAGTTTTTAAACTCGATCTCAAAAACCAAAAATATACTTTTTTAGAAAACGAAGCCAACATCAACGAGCTTCCACTTACGTTTGATGGCTATGTGAAAGTGAACGAAACAAATAACGAAGTCGATATCACCTTCAAAACACCTTCTTCAGATTTTAAAAACTTTCTGGCAGTTATCCCAGAAACATATGTGAAGCAAATAAATGATGTGAAGACCACTGGAAATTTCACCGTAAATGGTATGCTAAAAGGTATCGTTGACAGTACGCACATCCCGATGATGGACATAAAAATAGCGAGTGAAAATGCTTCCTTTAAATATCCCGATCTTCCCAAAACGGTTGACAACATCACGATTGACGCGCAGTTGGTAAACGAAACTGGGTTATTAAAAGATACCTTCCTAAATATTCCAAAGTTGACATTTAGGATTGATAACGAACCCTTCCGCATTAGTGGAAGCATCAAGCAAATAACCGAAAATCCATTGGTGAACTTGGAAATGCAGGGCACACTCAATCTGGCAAATATTGAAAAAGTACTGCCTGTAGAAATGGAACAAAAACTCAGCGGTATTTTTAAGGCAGATGTTATCGCTAATTTTGATATGGAATCGGTTGAAAAAGAACGTTATGATAGGATTGACGCCCGCGGAACTGCCAGTCTTATCAATTTTAATTACGATGCAGGTTTTAAGAGCGAATTGAAAGTTGCCAATGCCAATCTCGCAATGCAGCCGGGCACTATCACACTAAAAGAACTGAATGCCAATACGGGGCAAACCGATATTCGGGCCTCGGGAAACATTCAAAATCTTATTCCATTTTTGATGAGCAAACAGGATTTGAAAGGTAGGTTTGCTGTGCAGTCAAATACCTTTAATGTAAAC